>Ga0316604_10003669_pt1 | contig 10650 bp, 9 predicted proteins | sample OWC_soil_day20_C_FD_207650 | JGI IMG/M metagenome (GOLD analysis project Ga0316604, IMG submission 207650) | Wetland soil microbial communities from Old Woman Creek delta, Ohio, United States - OWC_soil_day20_CT | ecosystem: Environmental > Terrestrial > Soil > Wetlands | place: USA: Ohio... | reverse complement strand
CTGGAAGTGCTCACCAATCGGCTGGCGCTCGCCAACGCGCGCTTGGCGGCGTTCTAACGTGCTGTCTGTCTCAGTGCCCGCAGGACGCCGGACGGTTGCGGCGTCGGAATGGGAAGGAAATGTCGTCGAGATCAGGGCGTTGATAGGTTGAGCGAACGATTCCCGTCGTCGCATCGAAGAGTACGTCGAAGAACGCGACCTCGCTCCAGGCGTCGCAGAAGCGCCACTCCCAGACCAATTCGTTACGCGCTTCATAATAGGCGGTCCATTGCGGCTGCGATGGCCCCAGCAAACGCAGCACCTCCGCCTGGTCGCTCTGGCCGTTGCGGATGCGGGCGAAATGCGCCGAATCGAGTACGCCCTCGATCCGTTCCAGACGCCCATCGTCCCCGATGAAGACCATGAACGTCTGCTTGCCTTCCGGCCCGCGCGGATAAGCCAGTTGCTCACGGCCATCGGGATCGTGCCAACGCATGGCTGGCTCGCCCATGGTCGTCAAGACGTCGTCCAGAGTTGCTTCGCCCGGAGTCAGGCCGCGACCGCTGTAACTGGCACAGGCCGAAAGCAGGGCCAGGATACCGATCAGGAAAAACCGTTCGAGGAACAATGTCCATCGAGAAGTCGTAGTCATCACCATTTCAATCCAGAATGGCCGTTACCGGCGCATGGTCGGACGGGCGTTCGCGCTTGCGCATTTCGCGGTCGATCCCCGCGGCAATGCAGCGTTTGGCCAAGGGTTCGGAGAGTAGGATGTGGTCGATGCGCAAGCCCTGATTCCGCTGGAAGCCGAGCATGCGGTAATCCCACCAGGAAAAGCTCTTCTCGGGCTGCTCGAAAAGCCGGAAGCTGTCTTTCAGTCCGAGCGCCAGCAGGCGCTGAAAGGCTGTACGTTCAGGTTCGGAACACAACACTTGTCCAGCCCAGGCGACCGGGTTATGGACGTCGCGGTCTTCCGGCGCGATATTGAAATCGCCGGCCAGTACCAGTTGTGGATTGACCGCCATCTGCTCGCCGAGCCAGATATCCAGCGCCTTCAGCCAGGCCAGCTTGTAGGTGTATTTGTCGCTGTCAAGTGCCTGTCCATTTGGAATATAAGCACAGACCACGCGGACGCCGTCCACGGTGGCCGCGATCAGGCGCTTCTGCACATCGGGGAAATGCGGGTTGCCGCAGACGACGTCCGTCGGCATTTCGCGCGCCAGCAGAGCAACGCCGTTGTAGGTTTTCTGTCCGGAGAAAACGGCCTGGTAACCGGCGGCGTTGATCTCGTGCAGCGGAAAATTGTGGTCTTCCAGCTTTGTTTCCTGCAGGCAGACCACATCGGGCTGCTCTGCAGCGAGCCATTCAAGCACGTGCGGCAGGCGGACCTTGAGTGAGTTGACGTTCCAGGCCGCCAGTTTCATTGAGCGAAGGCACCGGATGGCTTGGCGCCATAGGGGGCGGATTTAGGATAACCGGCGAGATCGAGCAGGTTGTTCCAGGCGGTGGTTTCAAACCCTTTGAAGCTTTGCTGACCGACGAAAATGCTGGGAACCACCGCTTCGCTTCCCAGTTTGCCCGTCAGTTCGGCGAGCTCGGCTTCACTCTTGAGCATTTTTTCGGTAAACGGAGTGCCGCGGCCATTGAGCAAGCTACGCGCTTGATTACATGGTTCCGTACAGGTCGCCGACGTGTACAGCAAAACCGGGAATTTCTCGGCGGCCTGACGCGTGGCGTACGACATTTGCTTTTCGTCCGTAGGCGCGGAACCGTCCATTTTGACAACTTTCCCAGCGCCGGGTGGCGGAGGTTGATCCGAAAAAACCGTCTTCCCGGTTGCTTTGTCTACCCAGCGGTAAGTCGTCTGCGCGCTGACCAGCGACGAAATCAGCAAGGCGGCACTTAGCAGAACGAGATGCAGTTTGCTCATGGTTCGATCCTCCGTGATTACGCCGGGATCATACCACTGTGACGCAGCAGCGCGTCCACCTGCGGGTCGCGGCCACGGAAGGCGCGGAAGTTGGCTAGCGCCGGGCGTGTGCCGCCGGCCGAGAGAATTTCGTCGAGATAGCGTTTACCCGTCGCCGGGTCAAAGGGATCGCCGGCTTCCTCGAAGGCCGCATAACAGTCGGCGGACAGGACCTCGGCCCACTTGTAGCTGAAATAGCCGGCGCCGTAACCGCCGGCGAAGATGTGCGAGAAACTGTTCGGGAAACGGTTCCATTCGGGCGGCACGAGGACCGCGACTTCACTGCGGACTTCGGCGAGCAGATCGAGAACGCGCTGTTCTCCGGCCGGATCGAAATCGCTGTGCAGGCGCAAGTCGAACAGCGAGAACTCGATCTGGCGAACGGCTTGCAGACCGCTCTGAAAGTTGCGCGCGGCCAGCATCTTGTCGAACAGCGCACGTGGCAAAGGTGCACCCGTGTCGACGTGGGAGGTCATTTGCTGCAACACGCTCCATTCCCAGCAATAGTTCTCCATGAATTGCGAAGGCAGCTCGACGGCGTCCCATTCGACACCGTGGATTCCCGAGACACCGAGTTCGTCGGCACGCGTCAGCAGGTGATGCAGGCCGTGTCCGGTTTCGTGGAAGAGCGTGATTACATCGTCGTGCGTGAAGGTTGCCGGCTTGTCGCCGACCGGTCGCGGAAAATTGCAATTGAGGTAAGCGACCGGTTTCTGGATTCCGCCTGCCGTGTTGCGGCGCGTGATGGCTTCGTCCATCCAGGCGCCGCTGCGCTTGGTCTCGCGGGCATAGAGGTCAAGGTAGAACTGGCCGATCAGCTCTCCGGGCTTGTCGCCGTCTCGCGTTTCGATACGGAAGAAACGGACATCCTCGTGCCAGACCGGAGCGGTGTCTGGCTTGAGACGCACGCCGAACAGCGTTTCGACGACGTGGAAGAGGCCAGCCAGCACCTTGTCTTCGGTGAAGTACTGCTTGACCTCCTGTTCGGAGAAGGCGTAACGCGCCTGCAGGAGTTTTTCCGAGGCGTAGCCGACATCCCAGGATTCAAGAGTTTCCAGTCCCAGTTCCCGGCGCGCGAAGTCGCGCAGTTCGGCGACGTCCTTCTTGGCAAAGGGCTTGGCCTTGGCCGCCAGGTCGCGCAGGAAGACCGACACCTGCTCGACCGATTCAGCCATTTTGGGCACCAGAGAGACTTCGGCAAAGTTGCGGTAACCGAGCAACCCGGCTTCTTCGCGGCGCAATTCGAGAATGCGCTGGATTAACGGCGCGTTGTCGAGTTCGGGTGGGCCGAATTCGGCGGCACGCGTCGCATAGGCACGGTAGAGCACGGAACGCAGGTGACGGCTGTCGGCATATTGCATAACCGGCATATAGGACGGCATGTGCAGGGTGAACTTCCAGCCGGGTTTGCCATCCTTTTCGGCGGCTTCGCGCGCCGCCTGTATGACATCGTCGGGCAAACCGGCCAGTTCCGCTTCGTCGGTCACATACTCAGCAAACAAATTGGTCGCGTCGAGCAGGTTTTCCGAGAATTTGGCCGAGAGGCTGGCCAGCTCTTCGGAAATGGCCTGGAAGCGCGGCTTCTTGTCGTCGGGCAACTCGGCGCCGGACAGACGGAAGTCGCGGATTTCGTTGTCGACGATCCGGTGTTGTGCGGCCGTCAACCCGGCGTACTCTGCGCTTTCGCGGATGTGCTTGTAGCCGGCAAAGAGCCTGAGGTTTTGACCCAGCTCGGCGTAGAAGCGCGAAACCTCGGGCAACAGGGCGTTGTAGGCTTCGCGCCAGGCGGGAATGTCGTTGACCGAATGCAAGTGGCCGACGATGCCCCAGGCGCGCGAGAGTCGCTCGATACCGTCGGCGAGCGGCGCGGCAAAGGTGCTCCAGCTCAGGTTGTCTGTACCCGACGTCAGTCGTTCAACGAGCGCCCGGCTTTCGTTGAGCAACTCGTCAATAGCCGGCTTTACATGGACTGGTGCGATGTCGGCAAAGCGGGGCAATCCCGAGAAGTCGAGCAAGGGATTGGTTGCAGTGAGATTCATGTCGGATTGTCGATCAAAAAAAAGAGGTGAGCTGCCATCGCTGCCCACAGGATAAAAGCCACGACCTTCTATTCTACAAGGTCGCGATAGGCGTGCCAGGTCGCATGGCCAATCAACGGTATCAGCACGATCAGGCCAAAGAGCAGCGTGGCGAAGCCCAGCACGGTCAGCAGAAGAATCAGACCGCCCCACAGGACCATGGTTTCCAGATTGAGCAATACGGCACGTACGCTGGTCATCATGGCGGTGACGAAATCGGTGTCGCGGTCGAGCAGCATCGGGATGGATACGGCGCTGATGGCAAAGACGAACAAGGCCAGGCAGCCGCCGGCGACAAACCAGACGATCATCAGCAGGCGATACTCGCGGGCACCGAGAATGCTGGAGATGAAAGCCGACAGATCGGGCGCCAGATCGGGTGCCAGCAAGGCAAAAAGAACCGCCGACAGGCGTTCCCAGACAAAGCCGATGAAGGCCAGAAACAAGCCGAACATGGCGATCGATTCGCCGTTCCGCGTCCAACCGGCCAGCGAATCGAGATGGGTTGATGACAGACCGGCCTCGCGGCGGCGACTGATCTCGTAAAGTCCGGCGCAGAGTAAAGGTGAAATCAGGAAGAAGCCGGAAATCGCGGCTGAAAAAAGATGCGCATTGCGCCACACGAAGATCAGGATGATGTCGCCGGCAATGGCAAAAAGCAGGCCGTAAGCCAGACTGGCGATCGGGTTTGCAGCCAGATCCTGCCAGCCTGAACGGAGCCAGACGAACGGACGATCCAAGCCTATACGTCGTATTTTGGGCAGCGAAAAGTGCTGGTCAAGCGGGCTTTGATCTGGATTCATACGCCGCCTTCCGAAATGTGCAAAAACCGGGCAAGAGCCCATTGGATGCGGAAAGCGGCGAGAGGTTCGAGGCCGGCGTTCTTTGTCAGTCGACCAGCTTCAGGCCGGTCAGTTGTTCGTAGGCCTCGATGTATTTGGCCTGGGTGCGAGCGACCACTTCCGCAGGAAGGCTTGGCCCCGGAGCGGTCTTGTTCCAGGTCAGCGTTTCCAGGTGATCGCGCACGTACTGTTTGTCGAAGGACGGCGGGTTGCTGCCGACCGCGTAGGCATCCATCGGCCAGAAGCGTGAAGAATCGGGCGTCAATGCTTCGTCGATCAGGTGCAGCGTCCCGTTTTGGTCGATGCCGAATTCGAATTTGGTATCGGCAATGATGATGCCGCGCGTCAGCGCGAAGTCGGCTGCCGTCCTGTAGAGAGCGATGGCCGCGTCGCGCGCCTGCGTGGCAATCTGTGCGCCGCTCTTGCCGGTGCCGTAGAGCACCTTTGATAGCGTGGCACCGCAATTGATCTGTGCCTGCTCGAACGAGATGTTTTCGTCGTGATCGCCCTGCTCGGCCTTGGTCGCCGGCGTAAAGAGCGGTTCCGGCAGCTTTGCGGCGAGCTGGAGCCCCACCGGCAACTTGATGCCACAAACAGCGCCGGTGGTCTGGTAATCCTTCCAGCCGGAACCGATGAGATAGCCGCGCACGACCGCTTCAATCGGCAACGGCTGCAGTCGTTTGACGACCAGTGCACGACCGCGCACCTGTTCGCGCTCATTCGCCGCAACGACGGTTTCGGGGTCGATCCCGGTCAACTGGTTAGGCAGGATATGCGCCAATTTGTCGAACCAGAAGTTGGCCATCTGCGTCAGCACTTTGCCCTTACTGGGGATCGGATCGGGAAGAATGACGTCGAAGGCCGAAAGACGGTCGCTGGTGACGATCAGCAGCTTGTCGTCGTCAACGGCGTAGATGTCGCGCACCTTGCCGCGGCCGAGAAGGGGTAGGCTCTTGATGGTCGATTCGAACAGGGCTTGAGTCATGATTCGTAGTCCGGGAAAAGAGTGGAGGGCGGGGCGAAATTATAGGACAGATCGGGCGTTGCATCGTGCCCCGGCTTCAATGCCGGTGCGTACCGGGTGAGCTAAAAAAGAAAACCGCGGCGTTATCCAATAACGCCGCGGTATCCTGGGTCTGCTCGCTGACTTGATCAGCGGATGGTCTGCGTCAGCTCGCCCGACTTGTAGCGCTCAGCCATTTTTTCCATCGGGATGGCCTTGATCTTGCCCGCCTGTCCTGCGGTTCCGAAAGCTTCGAGACGCGCAAGAACGATCTTCTTGGCCGCTTCGCGCGCCGGTTTGAGGTAGTCGCGTGGATCAAACTTGCTGGGGTTCTCGATAAAATAGCGGCGGATGGCGCCGGTCATCGCCAGACGGATGTCGGTGTCGATGTTGACCTTGCGCACGCCATGCTTGATGCCGATGACGATTTCTTCGACCGGGACCCCGTAGGTCTCTTTCATGTCGCCACCGAATTCGCGGATTTCGGCGAGCAGTTCCTGGGGCACAGAGGACGAGCCGTGCATGACCAGGTGGCAGTTCGGGATGCGCGCATGGATTTCCTTGATGCGCTCGATGGCCAGGATGTCGCCGGTGGGCTTCTTGGTGAATTTGTAGGCACCGTGCGAAGTGCCGATGGCGATAGCCAGCGCGTCGCATTGCGTTTGCTTGACGAAATCGGCTGCCTGTTCAACGTCAGTGAGCAGTTGCTCACGCGTCATGTGGCCTTCGGCGCCATGGCCGTCTTCCTTGTCGCCTTTCATCGTTTCGAGCGAGCCGAGTACGCCTAGCTCGCCTTCGACCGAAACGCCGATGGAATGCGAAAACTCGACGACTTTCTTCGTCGTCGCGACGTTGTATTCATAGGAGGCGACCGATTTACCGTCGGCTTCGAGCGAACCGTCCATCATCACCGAGGTGAAACCGGAACGAATGGCGCCCATGCACACGGCGGGCGATTGACCATGATCCTGGTGCATGACGATCGGGATGTTCGGGTAGGCTTCCAGTGCGGCGAGGATCTGGTGGCGCAGGAAGGGTTCGCCGGCGTATTTGCGGGCACCGGCCGAGGCTTGCATGATGACCGGAGCATCCAGTTGGGCGGCGGCGTCCATGATCGCCCAGACCTGTTCCATGTTGTTGACATTGAAAGCGGGCAGGCCGTAGCCGTTTTCGGCGGCATGGTCGAGCAGTTGGCGTAGCGATACGAGGGGCATGAGCGTTCTCCGTTAGGTAGTTAATGAGTGGGCTCGCGAAGCGCGAAAGTCCGACTTGTCAAACGGGTTATTCTAGCGCGAACAAGGCGCGAGGGGCGCGCCAAGAAGGTGCTCTCCTCGCACATCGCACATTCAGATTCGCGGGGCTGGCCGGTCGCCAACGCGCACGATCGTCATGGTGTTGGTACCGCCCACCAGTCCCATCGTGTCGCCAAAGCAGAGGACGATCAGGTCGCCTTTCTTGACCGCGCCGGCTTCAATAAGGCGTTGTTCGGTCTCGTGACGCATCAGGTCGCGATCCGCGTACATATTCTTCATGAACAACGGGAAGACTTCGCGGTAGAGGGTCATTTTGGATTGCGTCGCTGGCTCCTGGGTCAGAGCATAGATCGGGATGCCACAGTTCAGGCGACTCATCCACAGCGCGGTCGAGCCGGACGAGGTCAGTGCAGCCACCGCCTTGACGTTGAGATGATAGGCGGCAAACAACGCCGACATGGCGATGGACTGGTCGATGCGCGTGAAAATCCGGTCGAGGAATTCGCGATCCAGCGTCACGAGGACGGATTTCTCCGCCGCCAGGCAGATTCGCGCCATCGACTCGACGGTCTGCACCGGATAGTTGCCGGCCGCCGTTTCGGCCGACAGCATCACCGCGTCGGTACCATCGAGCACGGCGTTGGCTACGTCGGAGACTTCGGCGCGTGTCGGTGTTGGTGCCAGGATCATCGATTCCATCATCTGGGTCGCCGTGATCGCCAGCTTGTTTTTTTCGCGTGCCATGCGAATCATGCGTTTTTGCAGGGCAGGAACAGCGGCGTCGCCGACTTCGACGGCGAGGTCACCGCGCGCGACCATCAGGCCGTCCGAGGCGTCAAGGATTTCTTCCAGCGCCGCGACGGCTTCCACGCGCTCGATCTTGGCGATGGTCAGGGCATGGCCGCCACAGGCCAGCATCAGCTGGCGCGCCATGTACATGTCCGACGCGCTCTTGGGGAAGGAGACAGCAAGGAAATCGGCGCCCATTTGTGCCGCCGTCTTGATATCGTCCATGTCCTTGGCGGTCAGCGCCGGAGCGGAAAGGCCGCCGCCCTGGCGATTGATGCCCTTGTTGTTCGAAAGACTGCCACCGTGACGGACGATGGTGTGAATTTCCTGTCCGTCGACGCGAGCTACTTCGAGCTCGATGCGACCGTCGTCAAGCAGCAGAATATTGCCCGAACTGACGTCCTTGGGCAGATCCTTGTAGTCGAGGCCGACGCGTTCCTGGTTGCCCAGCTCGCATTCGGCGTCGAGAATGAAGTGATCGCCGGTTTCCAGCGTGATCTTGCCTTCGACGAATTTGCCGACACGAATCTTCGGTCCTTGCAGGTCGGCGAGGATGCCGACCGGACGACCGACCTGGGCCGCGATTTCACGCACCATGGTGGCCAGCGCAATATGGTCGGCCGCTTTGCCGTGGGAGAAATTGAGCCGGACGACATCGACTCCGGCGCGAATCAGGGTTTCGAGAATGAGAGGGCTGTTCGAGGCCGGTCCCAGGGTGGCAACGATTTTGGTATGGCGAGTCATGGTCTTCCTTTTGTAATTCGACCGTGAAATCCGGTCGTTCTTTGGTGTGGTGTTCTTGTCTTGGTGACCGGTTTTCAGATGTTGGCTGATCGCCACCATTGATTGTGGTTCTCGCGCAGTTCACGGTGGCTCAGCATGGGGTAATACACCAGCTCGGCTCCATTACCCACATAGATACCGTTCTTGATCATGCGGTAAGGGAACTCAAGCGAGTGCACCCGATGCACCATCTTGCTGTCCTTGGTGCTGGCCTGATCGTCGGTTCGCGGCTTGAGAACCATCAGGGCTTCGCGCAGATGATGGATGAAGGGGTACGGCAGGTCGTTGGCCTGGCCGTTTTCTGGGTCCTTGGCCAATTCATCAAGCACGAGTTCGACGAAACAGAGTCCGGGAAAACAGATGAATTTCGTCGGATTCGTCGTGACGCTTTCGTAGAAATTGGCCGGGTCAAGATTGCTGACGACCAGGCTATTCACGGGTGCCAGATCCTGGTAGAGGTGAAGGCAGGATTCCTTTTCGGGAAATTGTTCGCCGCGATCGAGACCCAGCGTGTGGCCGTAGGATGTGGTCAGGTAAAGACGGCCAAGCGAACTGACGGGCAGGTGCTCCAGCACCCGGTAAACCGAAACATAGACCGAGTGTTTTGGCGTGCCGTCGGCGGCGGGGACGCAACGCGAGAACGCGGTCGCAATGTCGAAGTAGTCGCTGCGGAAATTCGGATCGACTTCAAAAAAAAGGCACTGTCCTTTGGATTTGTAGTCGCTGCCCGTGGCGTAGTACTGCCCGAATTTCTCCGGCGGCAGGTTGGAAGCGATCAAGGCCTCCGGAATCAGGGAAAAATAGAGATAAACGGTCATGGTATTGAGCACTCCACTCGGTTTAGTCAAATTGCAACTCAATGAATATAGCTCAATCGGGCAGCCGAATGCACCCTTCCGGTACGAATAATTTCATCGTACCGGAAGACGAATTGCGATCCGCAGAGAACGCCTGAGTCTCAGGAACAGTCGTTGCGATCAGCGCAACAGTGCGACATAGACCCCGGCAATGATGGCCGTGGTGATCACACCACTGACATTGGCACCCAAGGCTTGCGGCAGGATGATTGCGGTCGGATTGGCGTCGGTCGCAATTTTCTGAACCACCTTGGCGGTTGTCGGTACGCAGCTGACACCGGCAATGCCAATCATCGGGTTGTATTTGCGACCCGTGGCGAAATACATGATGTAACCGCCGGTAATGCCGCCCAGTGCGGAGATCAATAACGCCAGCATGCCGAGCAGCAGGAGCTTGAGAACCGTCGGGTCGAGCAGGGTACTGGCTTCGCAAAGGACCCCCAGCGTCAATCCGAGGAAGAAAGTCGCTCCGTACAGGAAAGTCTCGCCAATCAGGGTGGTGAGATTTTCGAGGCCACTTTCACGCACGGCAACCCCGACGAAGAGTGAGAAGAACAGGGGCGCAGCGACCGGGAAAAGCAGGCAGAGTAACGTACAGGCAACAACCGCAAAGATGAGTTTCTGCGACCGGGTGATGACCGGACCGCGATCGCTGGACATGTTGATGCCGCGTAACTCTTTCGGAATCAGCCACTTGATCAGATACGGATAACCGCCGTAAGTCAGTCCAAGATAGAGATAACCGACGACCGTAATCGGAACGAACAAGTGTTTCGCCAGAATCAAGGAGGTGAATAGGACCATAGGGCCATCGGCACCACCGATCGTTGCGACGGAAGCCGCTTCCTGCATGGTCAGGCCAAGCGAAACCGCAATCGGGAAAACGGCGATCGTTCCGAGCTCGGCAAACAGCGCAATGAACATGCTCTGGAATGGCCTCGCCATAACGTAACCGACATCAAGCAGCACGCCAATCCCCATGAACACCAGGCAGGCGATCAGACCATTACTGAACGTCAGCGTGTAGATCGGCTGCAACCAATTGATCTGCATGATGTTGACGAGGTCCGTCGGATTCGACATCAAGGGGTCGACAA
>Ga0316604_10003667_pt1 | contig 10656 bp, 10 predicted proteins | sample OWC_soil_day20_C_FD_207650 | JGI IMG/M metagenome (GOLD analysis project Ga0316604, IMG submission 207650) | Wetland soil microbial communities from Old Woman Creek delta, Ohio, United States - OWC_soil_day20_CT | ecosystem: Environmental > Terrestrial > Soil > Wetlands | place: USA: Ohio... | reverse complement strand
CTATTTCTTTAATGCCGGTTTGTTCAACGACGGCAAGTCGCTCGGCCAACTCGCCGAATTCTACGCCAAAGCGGCCGAAGCCGGCGGCGTTCAGTTCGACATGCTGTTCGGCCCGGCCTACAAGGGCATTCCGCTGGTTGCGGCAATCACCATGGCCCTCGCCCAGCGCGGCCAGAACTACCCCTTCGCCTTCAACCGTAAGGAAGCCAAGGATCACGGCGAAGGCGGCAACATTGTCGGCGCCCCACTGACCGGCCGCGTCCTGATTGTCGATGACGTCATTTCGGCCGGCACCTCGGTCCGCGAATCGGTCGAACTGATCCGCGCCGCCGGTGCCACGCCGGCTGGTGTGCTGATTGCGCTGGATCGCCAGGAGCGCGGCCAGGGTGAACTGTCCGCCGTGCAGGAAGTGCAGCGCGACTATGGCATTCCGGTAATTGCAGTGGCCGGACTGGGCGACCTGATGGCCTTCCTGGAAAACCATGCCGAATTTTCCGTACACCGCAGCGCCGTCGCCAGCTACCGGCAACAATACGGCGTCGATGCCTAAACGCCTGCTTGCCCCTCTCCTGCTGCTGCTCGCGACCACGGCCCAGGCCGCAGGCGAGTTTTATTGCTGCCAGGATCCGGGCAACGGGCGTCGGGTCTGCGGCGATACCCTGCCGGACATCTGCCGGGGCCGGGCTTACCGCCTGCTGGACAGTGCCGGCAACATCATCAAGGAAGTCGGGCCGCCGCTAAGCCCGGAAGAAAAGGCCCTGGCCGCGGCGGAAAACCGGCGCCGGAAGAAGCTGGAAGAAGCCGACCGCGAGCAGCGGCGGCGGGATCAAGCTTTGCTCGACACCTACGCACTGCCGCAGGATATTGACCTCGCCCAGCGCAAGGCCGAAGCCGACGTCAATTTCGCGATTGCCGCCTCACAGGCCAAGATCGATGTGGCGCGCAAGAAGCGCAAGAAATTCGAGGCGGAAGCCGAGTTTTACAAGAAGAAGACGCTGCCGCCCGAACTTGAGAAAGAACTACGCGCCATTGATCATGAGATCAAGCTCGAGCAGGAGTTGCTCGACATCAAGAAACACGATTTCGAGACGATCAAGACCAAGTATGATGCCGACCGCAAGCGCTACAACGAGTTGACCGGTCGCGCCAAGCCAGCCGCACCGTTCGGCGGTGCGGCCCAGCCCCAGTAGTTAGCCAGCCAGCTTCTGGCGCAGCAGATCATTGACCTGCTGCGGATTGGCCTTGCCCTTGGCCGCTTTCATCACCTGACCGACCAGCGCGTTGAAGGCCTTTTCCTTGCCGGCCTTGAACTCGGCAACATTGGCGGCATTGGCGGCCAGCACCTCATCGACCAGCGCTTCGATGGCGCCACTGTCGGTAATCTGCTTCAGGCCCTGCTTGTCGATGACTTCGTCGGCCGTGGCGCCCTCGCCATGCCACAGCGCCTCGAAGACTTTCTTGGCGATGTTGTTGGAAATGGTGTTGTCGGCAATCCGCTGGATCAGGCCGGCCAGTTGGGCCGCGCTCACCGGTGACTCGACCAGTTCCTTGCCCTCCTTGTTCAGGCGGGCGGCCAGATCGACCATCACCCAGTTGGCGCAAGGCTTGGCATTGGCCTTGCCGGCAATTGCTACGGTCGACTCGAAATAATCGGCCATTTCCTGGCTGGCGGTCAGCGTGATGGCATCGTAGGCCGAGAGACCAAGTTCGTTGACGAAGCGCTCGCGCTTCTGGCCCGGCAACTCCGGCAGTTCGCCCTTGACGCGGTTGATCCAGTCGCTGGAAATGATCAGCGGCAACAGGTCGGGGTCGGGGAAATAGCGGTAATCGTGCGCATCTTCCTTGCTCCGCATCATCCGCGTTTCGCCGCTGTCCGGATCGAACAGTACGGTGGCCTGCTGGATCTTGCGGCCTTCCTCGATCTCGTTGATCTGCCACTGCACTTCGAAATCGATCGCTTCCTTGAGGAAGCGGAAAGAGTTCAGGTTCTTGATTTCACGGCGCGTGCCGAATTCGGCCTGGCCCTTCGGGCGCACCGAAACGTTGGCATCGCAGCGGAAGGAGCCCTCCTGCATGTTGCCATCGCAGATGCCGATCCAGCGCACCAGTGCATGCAGCGCCTTGGCGTAGGCCACAGCTTCGTCGGAAGAACGCATGTCCGGCTCGGAAACGATCTCGAGCAGCGGCGTGCCGGCCCGATTGAGGTCGATCCCCGATTTGCCGTGGAAGTCTTCGTGCAGCGACTTGCCGGCATCCTCTTCCAGGTGGGCCCGGGTCAGGCGGACGACTTTTTCGTAGGCCTTGTCGCCCTGGCCGACCTGCAGCGTGATGTTGCCGCCGACGACAACCGGCAGGTCCATCTGGCTGATCTGGTAGCCCTTGGGCAGATCGGGATAAAAATAATTCTTACGGGCAAAGACCGACTTCTGCGCCACTTCGGCACCGATCGCCAGACCGAAGCGAATGGCGCATTCGACCGCCTTCTTGTTGAGCACCGGCAAAACGCCCGGCAAGGCGAGGTCCACCGCACAGGCTTGCGTATTCGGCTCGGCCCCGAAAGCCGTCGAAGCGCCGGAGAAAATTTTCGAAACGGTCGCCAGTTGCGCGTGCGTCTCGATGCCAATCACCACTTCCCACTGATTCATAGTTCTATCCGTTCAGAAACAACGCCCTGATTTCGCCTCGACCATGATCGGCCAGAGGTAACTGAAAGCATCCCCGTCGCAGGACTTGGGGCAACTGTTGAAAGCAACCGTGACTTTGGGACCCTGCTCCCACATCCGCACCGAGCAGCCGGCTTCGCTCTTGTGCTTGAGCAAGGCCTGCGGCAACTTTTCCACCTGCTCGAACTCCTTCAGGTTGAAGCGGCACGTCCCGTACCCCTTCATGCTGACCTGGGCGCTGAAAGCCTTGACCTCGGCCTCCTTGACCAGCAAGTCGAGCTTGGTCACCGTCCCGATCGCATCCTTGTGCGAACACGTCGACTTGACGTTGAGCGGGCGGGTCGGCTGCGGCTTGATCTGGCGCTTGGCCAGATACTTCAACGTATCCGACTTGAATTTCGGCGGCGTTGCTGCGGTCGACGCGCTTTCCGGGGCCGATTCGGCGGCAGCGGGCTCCGGCTGCTTGTCGACCTCGGCGCACCCCGCCGCGACCAGCGCCGCCAGAATCGCCCAGTACCGCCGCATGCTTACTCGATACCGGCTGGCCGACGCTGATGCCAGTCGCTGGACTGCTGATAACGATGGGCGACATTCAGCAACTGCGCCTCGGCAAAATAGTTGCCGATCAACTGCAAACCGACCGGCAAGCCGCCAGCGAAGCCGCAAGGCACCGACATGCCGGGCAGGCCGGCCAGATTGACGGCGATGGTGTAGATATCCGAGAGGTACATCTGGACCGGATCGGCCGCCTTCTCGCCGAGCGTGAAGGCGGTGGACGGCGAAGTCGGCCCCATGATCACGTCGCACACCTTGAAGGCCTCGACAAAGTCGTTGGCGATCAGGCGGCGGATCCGCTGCGCCTGCAGGTAGTAGGCGTCGTAGTAACCATGCGACAGCACATAGGCGCCGATCATGATCCGGCGCTTGACCTCGGCACCGAACCCCTGGGCCCTGCTCTTCATGTACATGTCGTCGAGGTTGCCGTAATCCTCGGCGCGGAAGCCGTAACGCACGCCGTCGAAACGGCTCAGGTTGGAGCTGGCCTCGGCCGGCGCGATCACGTAATAGGCTGGCACCGACAGGTGGGAGTTGGGCAGCGAAATGTCGACGGTCGTCGCACCGAGCTTCTCGTACTCGGCAATCGCCGCCCGCACCGCAGCCATCACCTCGGCATCGCAGCCTTCGCCGAAGAACTCCTTGGGCAGGCCAATGCGCAGGCCAGCCAGCGGCTGGCCGAGATCGCGGGCGTAGTCTTCCGCCGGCCGCTCGAGCGAGGTCGAGTCACGCTCGTCGTAGCCCGCCATGCTGTTCAGCAGTAAGGCACAATCTTCGGCGCTCGCCGCCATCGGGCCAGCCTGGTCGAGCGACGAGGCAAAGGCGATCATGCCGTAACGGGACACCACACCGTAGGTCGGCTTGAGGCCGGTCAGGTTGCACAGTGCGGCCGGCTGGCGGATCGAGCCGCCGGTATCGGTGCCGGTCGCCGCCGGCGCCAAACGCGCCGCCACCGCCGCCGCCGAACCGCCGGAGGAACCGCCGGGGACGCGTCCGTTATCCCACGGATTACGAACCGGGCCGAAATACGAGGTTTCGTTAGAGGAGCCCATTGCGAACTCGTCCATGTTGGTCTTGCCGAGCGAAACCAGGCCGGCTTCGCCTTCCATCTTGCGAATCACCGTCGCATCGTAGGGCGAGACGAAATTGGCCAGCATTTTCGAGCCGCAGGTCGTCCGCCAGCCTTCGGCACAGAAGATGTCCTTCTGGGCAATCGGAATGCCGGTCAGCAGACCGGCCGTGCCGGCGGCGATGCGGGCATCGGCGGCGCGGGCCGAATTCAGGCTTTTTTCGGCGTCGACCGTAACGAAGGCATTCAGCGTCGGGTTGAGGCGGCTGATGCGATCGAGAAAGAGTTGCGTCAGTTCGACGCTGGAAATCTGCTTGGCGGCCAGCGCCTGCGACAGTTGCTTGAGGCTGGCGTTGATCATTCGATCACCTTCGGGACAAGATAAAGACCGGCTTCGACTTCCGGGGCGACCGCCTGGTAGGCGGCCCGGCGATCCGTTTCGCTGACCACGTCGTCACGCAGTCGCTGACTCAGGTCCTGGGCATGTGCCATCGGCTCGACGCCGCTGGTATCGACGGCCTGCATCTGTTCGATAAGCTGGAAAATTCCGTTGAGGTGCCCCTGGGTGGCGAGAGCCTCGGATTCGCTAACCTCGATGCGCGCGAGATGGGCGATGCGCTGAACCTGTTCTAATGTGAGGGACATTGTCTTAAAAGACTTTTTTGCAGTGCACAAAGTCTTAAAATGGAAAGCGTTATAAGGTATCATAAAAGTTTTCCCTACCGCACCCCCCCAACGCGGAGCTACAGATGTTCGGTTTCCTAAGTAAATATTTTTCCAACGACCTCGCCATCGACCTTGGCACCGCCAACACGCTCATTTATGTGCGTGGCCGGGCCATTGTGCTCGACGAGCCGTCCGTTGTTGCCATTCGCCTCGAAGGCGGCCCCAATGCCAAAAAAACCATCCAGGCCGTCGGCAAGGAAGCCAAGGAAATGCTTGGCAAGGCACCAGGCAGCATTACCGTGATCCGTCCGATGAAGGACGGCGTGATTGCCGACTTCACCGTAACCGAGCAAATGCTCAAGCAGTTCATCAAGAAGGTGCATGACTCCAAGCTGTTCAGCCCGAGCCCGCGCATCATCATCTGTGTGCCCTCCGGCTCGACCCAGGTTGAACGCCGCGCCATTCGCGAATCGGCGATCGGCGCCGGCGCCAGCCAGGTGTACCTGATCGAGGAGCCGATGGCCGCCGCAATCGGTGCCGGCCTGCCGGTGGCCGAAGCGACCGGTTCGATGGTCGTAGACATCGGCGGCGGCACTACCGAAGTCGGCGTCATCTCGCTCGGCGGCATGGTCTATGCCGGTTCCGTGCGCGTCGGCGGTGACAAGCTGGACGAGGCGATCATCAATTACATCAGCCGCAACTACGGCATGATGATCGGCGAGAACACCGCGGAGAACATCAAGAAGAACATCGGCTCCGCCTTCCCGGGCGCCGAGGTCAAGGAAATGGAAGTTTCCGGCATCAACAAGGCCGAAGGTATCCCGCGCAAGTTCACTATTTCCTCCAACGAAATCCTCGAAGCGCTGACCGACCCGCTGAACCAGATCGTTTCCGCCGTCAAATCGGCGCTGGAAAAGACCCCGCCCGAACTCGGTGCCGACATTGCCGAAAAGGGCATGGTGCTGACCGGCGGTGGCGCCCTGTTGCGCGATCTCGACCGTCTGCTGATGGAAGAAACCGGCCTGCCGGTGATCGTCGCCGACGAACCGCTGACCTGCGTTGCCCGCGGTTGCGGCATGGCGCTGGAAAAAATGGACAAGCTGGGCAGCATTTTTGCCTCTGACTAACCGTTGACCGCAGCAAGGCAGGATTAAGCGATGGCCGGCATCGACCACGCACCGCCACCGTTCTTCAAGCGAGGGCCAGCACCGCTGGCCCTCCTGACTTTCTACGTCGCCATTTCGCTGGCCCTGTTCGTCGTCGACCTGCGCTTCCGCAGCCTCGACCTCTTGCGGCAAAGCATCGCGCTACTCGTCGACCCGGTACAACGCTTCGCCCAGACGCCAGGCAGCCTGGTGGACTATGCCGCCAACTATCTGCAAGGCATGCGCGAGCTGCAGCACGAAAACAGCGAACTGAAGCATGCGCAGCTCAACACCGCCCCCAATCTGCAGCGCCTGCTGCAACTGGAGGCGGAAAACGAGCGCCTACGCAAACTCCTCACCGTCAAGGAGCGCGAGAAAGCCAACGGCCAGGTGGCCCAGATTCTCTACACCGCCCGCGACCCGTTCTCGCGCAAGGTGATAGTCGACAAGGGCCAGCAGTCCGGCATCGTCGCCGGCCAGCCGGCCATCGACGAAGCCGGGGTGGTCGGCCAGGTGACCCGCGTCTTCCCGTTCTCGGCCGAAATCACGCTGATTACCGACAAGGATCAGGCGGTACCGGTGCAAATCGTCCGCAGCGGCCATCGCTCGGTCGTCTTCGGCCTCGGCAACGGCCAGCTCGAATTGCGTTACATGCCGGCCAACGCCGATGTCCAGGTGGGCGACATCCTGGTCACTTCGGGTCTGGATAGCGTTTATCTGCCCGGCTTCCCGGTCGCCAAGGTGGTCAATATCGAACGCGACAGCGCCTACTCCTTCGCCCGCATCTTCTGCGTACCGGTCGCCGGCGTCGAAAACTTCGGCGAAATCATGGTGCTCGACCCAAGGCAGCCGCTGCCGCCGGCGCCGCCCGAAGCCGCCGGCCGCGGTGGCGACCTCGGCGACAAGGCCGGCCTGCGCCAGAAAAAGAAACGCGCCGCGAAGGGCAACTGATGCAACCGACCTTTTCTTCATCCCGAATCCTGCTGCCGGTCCGGCCGTGGTTCATCTTTTTCAGCCTGATCGCGGCCGTCGCCCTCAATTTCCTGCCCACCGCGCACTGGCCCGGCATGCCGGACTGGGTGGCGCTGGTCCTGTGCTTCTGGAGCGTCCGCGAGTTCCGCCGGGTTGGCATGGGCTGGGCCTTCATTCTCGGCCTGTTGATGGATGTCGCCGACGGCTCGGTGCTCGGCCAGCATTGTTTCGCCTACGTGCTGCTCGCCTACGTCTCGACCTCGCTGTCCCGACGGCTGCTCTGGTTCCCGCTCATCCAGCAGGCCTTGCAGGTCATGCCGCTGCTGTTCGGCGCCCAACTGATCCAGGCCCTGATGCGGCTGGCCGTAGGCGCCGAATTCCCGGGCTGGAGCTATTTCATCGCCCCGCTGATCGAGACGCTGCTCTGGATACCCGCCACTTTCGTTCTGCTCCTGCCTCAGTACCGACCGGTCGAGCAGGATCCCGACCGTCCCATTTAAGCAGGCCGTACGCCCGTGGGTGATTTCCACAATCCCGAAGCAGATCTTGACCGCTTTCGCTTTCGCCTCGGCTTTGCAGCGGTCTTCGTGCTCTGTGCCTTTTGCCTGTTGCTCGGCCGCTTTTTCTGGCTACAGGTCATCCAACACGACTTCTACCAGACGCGGGCCGAAGACAACCGCATCGCGCTGATCCCCATCGTCCCCAACCGCGGCGTCATCACCGACCGCAACGGCGTGGTGCTGGCCCACAACTACTCGGCCTTCACGCTGGAAATCACGCCCTCCCGGGCCGGCGACCTGGAAGAGACGATCACTGCGCTGTCCGAGGTCATCGACATCCAGGCCAAGGACCGCAAGCGTTTCAAGCGGCTGATGGATGAAGCCAAGAACTTCGAGTCGATTCCCATCCGGACCCGCCTCAGCGATGCCGAAGTTGCCATGTTCGCGGCCCAGCGCTATCGCTTTCCGGGCGTCGAGGTCAAAGCCCGTCTCTTCCGTCAGTACCCGTTGAACAACGTTGCCTCGCATGCCATCGGCTATATCGGCCGGATCACCGACCGCGATCTGAAATGGATCGAGGAAGCCGAGAAACAGGCCAACTACAAGGGCACCGATCACATCGGGAAAAACGGCCTGGAACAGCATTACGAATTCGAACTGCATGGCGAAACCGGCTACGAGGAAGTCGAAATCGACGCCGGCGGCCGTGCCTTGCGCAGCCTGAAACGCATTCCGCCAGTTTCCGGCAATAATTTGTCGCTGACCCTGGACGCCAAGCTGCAGGAGATCACCGAGCAAGCCTTCGGCGACCGCAAGGGTTCCCTGGTCGCCATCGAACCTTCGACGGGCGGCATCCTGGCTTTGGTCTCGAATCCGACCTACGACCCCAACCTGTTCGTCGATGGCATTACGCCGGACAACTGGAAGGAGCTGAACGACCACCCGAGCAAGCCGATGGTCAACCGGGCGATCAACGGCGCCTACCCGCCGGGCTCGACCTTCAAGCCCTTCATGGCGCTGGCCGCGCTGGAAATGGGCAAGCGGATACCGAATCAGGCGATCAGCGACCCCGGCTACTTCAATTTCGGCAACCACCAGTTCCGCGACGATAAAAAGGGCGGTCATGGCACCGTGGACATGTACAAGTCGATTGTCCATTCCTGCGATACCTACTATTACATCCTGGCCAACGACATGGGCATCGACAATATTGCCAAGTTCATGGGCTCCCTCGGCCTCGGCCAGCGGACCGGCGTTGATCTCGGCAAGGACGACCTCTCGGAATCGAAGGGCGTGCTACCGTCGCAGGAATGGAAACGCCAGCGCTTCAAGAAGCCGGAGCAGCAAAAATGGTACGCCGGGGAAACCATCTCGATCGGCATCGGCCAGGGCTACAACGCCTACACCCCGATTCAGCTGGCCCAGGCCACTGCAACGCTGGCCAATAACGGCGTGATGTTCCGGCCACACCTGGTCCGCCACATCATCGATACCAAGACTGGGGAAAAACGACTGGTCGAACCGAAGCCGATCCGCGACCTACAGTTGAAAGCGCAAAACATCGAAGTCATCCGGCGGGCGCTGGTTGGCGTCAACAAGGAAGGCACCGGTGCCCGCGCCTTTGCCGGCGCTCCTTACGAAGCGGCCGGCAAGACCGGCACGGCCCAGGTTTACTCGCTGAAGGGTGCCCAGTACAAGGAAGGCGCGATCAAGAAGGAATTGCGCGACCACGCCCTGTTCATCGCCTACGCGCCGGCCGACAAGCCGACCATCGCGCTCGCCGTGCTCGTTGAAAACGGCGGCTTTGGCGCCCAGTCGGCGGCGCCGATCGCGCGCATGGTGATGGATTACTATCTGCTCGGCAAACTGCCGGCCGGGGCGGCCAAGGATGATCCGGCCGCCATTGAAGAGGAGCACGAAGAATGATCGATGTCGCTGGCTCCCTGCGCCGTGCCTGGCAGCAACTGATCGCCCATATCGACTTCCCGCTGCTCCTCATCACGCTGGCCATCATGGCGGTTGGCCTGGCAACGGTGAATTCCGCCACCATCGACAGCTCGCACCGGATGATGTCGCAGGCTGGCAACATGGGGCTGGCCATGGTCATCATGTGGTTCGTCTCCCGCCTGCCGCCGCAAAAGCTGATGAGCTTCGCCATCCCGCTCTACGTGCTTGGCGTCGTGCTGCTGATCGCCGTCTTCCTGTTCGGGGTCAAGGTCAATGGCGCCCGGCGCTGGCTGCCGCTCGGCTTTACCCGCATCCAGCCCTCGGAAATCATGAAGATCGCGATGCCGCTGATGCTCGCCTGGTATTTCCAGAAATACGAGGCGACGCTGAAGCTAAAGCATTACCTGGTCGCCGCCCTGCTGCTCTTCGTCCCCTTCGCGCTGATCGCCAAGCAACCCGATCTCGGCACCGCGCTGCTGGTCGGCTCGGCCGGCTTTTACGTGATTTTCTTTGCCGGCCTGCCGTGGAAGATCATCGTCGGCATGATCGCCGCCGGCGCTGCCGCCGCGCCGCTGCTCTGGGGGATGATGCACGACTACCAGCAAAAGCGCATCCTGACCCTGATCGACCCGACCACCGACCCGCTCGGCACCGGCTACCACATCATCCAGTCGGTGATCGCCATCGGCTCCGGCGGCGCCATCGGTAAGGGCTACCTGAACGGCACCCAGACCCACCTCGAATTCATCCCCGAAAAGCACACCGACTTCATTTTCGCGGTGTACTCCGAAGAATGGGGGCTGCTCGGCAACGCCACCCTGGTCTTCCTCTACACGCTGCTGATCGGCCGCGGCATGATCATCGCCTCCGGCGCCCCGACCCTGTTCTCGCGCCTGCTGGCCGGCGCCATCACGCTCGGCTTCTTCACCTATGCCTTCATCAACATGGGCATGGTCAGCGGCATCCTGCCGGTGGTCGGCGTCCCCTTGCCCTTCATGAGCTACGGGGGGACAGCGCTGGTCATCCTGTTCCTCGGCATCGGTATCCTGATGTCGATCCACACCCACCGGATGCTGGTCAAAAAATGATTCGCCATTTGGCCGCCGGCTCTCTGGTCCTGTTGCTGGCCGCCTGTGGCG
>Ga0316604_10003666_pt1 | contig 10657 bp, 6 predicted proteins | sample OWC_soil_day20_C_FD_207650 | JGI IMG/M metagenome (GOLD analysis project Ga0316604, IMG submission 207650) | Wetland soil microbial communities from Old Woman Creek delta, Ohio, United States - OWC_soil_day20_CT | ecosystem: Environmental > Terrestrial > Soil > Wetlands | place: USA: Ohio... | reverse complement strand
ATACTCAATTTATTGATAAACGCATGAATTCGACAAAAACAGAAGAAGCTGCTGAAACCATCGATAAAGTTATTTATTATTTAGAAAATCCAGTTTGTGTCGGGCTTTAGCATGTTAACAATGATAGTATGATTTTTGCTGCAAATTGTTTTCTCATCAGTTTTAAAACAATCCAATCCAAATATTGGATTGGAGTTTCATTTGATAAAGTGGTGGTCCTGCTTTTAAGTAATTTACTTACTAGAGTGTCATTCTGATTAAGAGTATTACAGAGGAAGGCAATTAGGAAGGCAATAACATATAGAACCATGTAGATTGAGTAGTAATATAGAGATTAGAACAAGCCTAAACCCTTGATTCTATGGGACTCGTAGGACTATATTGACACAGTGAAAATAGCTTATTTGGATTCCCAAGCCGTGGGTCGAGAGTTCGAATCTCTTCACCCGCTCCAGTAAATTCAAGCCTTCCAGCCGTTTTGGCCGGAAGGCTTTTTTAGGTGCAGGAAGGCAATAAAATTTATTAGAAGAATTTCATTTACGTGCAGAGGGCTTTAGTATCATCAGCTACTCGGGTTGTTTCCATTTTTGAGACTAAAAAAGTAGCAGATGGTTACAATTTAAATTCTAGTATGAAAAACTGAGAAAAATTGACATATGTACTTTTTTATACTACAATGTATACATATTTAATAAATAAAAACCGTGATAGAGAGAGTATCTGTTAATAAAATCGAGCAGAGATAGGATGCCACCGGCTGAAAGCGTCCTTTCGGAGTTAATAGAGAAGACCACTCTTGAGTTGCATGCTGAACGGATATGATTTTTCATTTTCAATTAAGCATAGCCGCACACCTTGCGTTATCGAGGTTTTAAAGCGATGCTCAAAGGATATTTTTCATTGGACATAAGCAGGGTGGAACCGTGTGATAAAAAGCTCTCACCCCTGATTTTTCAGGGGTGAGAGCTTTTTATATTATAAAAAAGAAAGAGGTGTTGATGGTGATTAGTGTAAAGCTAAAGAATGAAAATCAAATCGAGGTGGCAGTCTCGACCACGTGTGCTGAAATTGCGAAAAAAATCAGTTCAGGCCTCGCTAAAGAAGCCCTTGCTGCTGAGATTAACGGAAAGGTGGTGGATATAACAACCACCGTGAATGCAGATTGTTCGTTAAATGTGATTACATTTGGCGATGAAGCTGGTAAAAAAGTGCTACGTCATACGGCTTCCCATGTTCTTGCTCAAGCTATAAAAAAGCTTTATCCAAAGGTAAAGCTTGCCATTGGGCCTGCAATAGAAAATGGATTTTATTATGACGTTGACTCAGATCTGCCATTTTCATCTGATGACTTAGGTAAAATGGAAACAGAGATGAAAGAGATAATTAAACAAAATCTTGCTTTGGAGCGTTTTGAATTTCCTCGTGAGGAGGCATTAAAGCTTGTAGAGCAGCTTAATGAACCGTACAAAGCAGCATTAATTAAGGAACTACCTGATAACGAGCCGATCACTTTTTATCGACAGGGGGATTTTATTGATCTTTGTGCAGGTCCTCATCTTCCCAATACCGGAATGATAAAGGCAATAAAGCTTACTTCCTGCACAGGTGCATATTGGAGAGGTGATTCCAAAAACAAAATGCTCCAACGTATATACGGGACAGCATTTACTAAGCAGTCTGAGCTGAACGCCTATCTGACGGCAGTGGAAGAAGCGAAGAAACGTGACCATCGTAAAATTGGTAAAGAACTTGATTTATTTTCCATTGATGAATATATCGGTCAAGGACTTATCCTTTGGCATCCTAAGCTTTCTGTTGTCCGTGAGGAAATAGAGTTTTACTGGCGTAAAGAACATCGTAGGCGTGGGTATGAGTATATTTATACTCCCCATATTGGTCAAAGCAATCTTTGGGAAACATCAGGGCATTTAGGTCATTTTGCAGAAGGTATGTATCCTCCAATGAAAATGGCAGCCAAGGATGAAGAGGAAAATACAACCTATTATGTAAAACCTATGAGTTGTCCTTTCCATGTGCGGATGTATAAGACAAGACCTCGTAGCTACCGAGAACTTCCCATTCGCTGGTGCGAACTTGGTAGTGTATATCGTTTTGAGAAATCAGGCGCTTTGCATGGCATGTTGCGTGTGCGTGGTTTTACTCAGGATGATGCACATATTGTTTGTACAGAAGATCAGTTTGTGAATGAGGTCAATAGCGTTCTTGACTTTGCCCTTGATATGAATAAAGCATTTGGTTATGACAAACTTAACATATATCTTTCTGTCCGTGATCCTCAGGATAACGAGAAATACCTCGCCAATGAACCTGTGTGGCAACTGGCAGAAAGTACACTGGAAAAGATCCTCAGTGATCGTGAAATCGTGTTTAAAAAAGATATTGGCGGTGCTAAATTTTACGGTCCCGCAATTGACTTAAAAGCAGTGGATGCAATGGGACGGGAATGGCAGGGAACAACGATTCAACTGGATATGAATTTACCTGAGCGGTTTGGAATGACATATATCGGTTCTGATGGTAAAGAACATACACCTATCATGCTACATAGAACTTTGCTTGGTTCAATGGAGCGCTTTGTTGGAACGTTGATTGAACATTATGCTGGTGCCTTTCCTCTGTGGCTTGCACCTGTTCAAGTAAAGATCTTAGCCATATCTGAGAAAAATCATGAATATGCTAATAAAGTGCTGAAAATATTAAGAAATGAAGATATAAGAGTTGAAATTGACGACCGGAGTGAAAAAATCGGCTACAAAATTCGTGAGGCCCAGTTAGGGAAAGTACCATATATGCTTATACTAGGTGATAAAGAACAAAATGAAAATGTCGTTGCTGTCAGAAACCGTAAAAACGGTGAAACTATAGTAATGAGTATTGAAGAGTTCTGTTCTTTAATTTCAGGAGAGATATTTTATAAAAGGTAATTGATGGAAGGAGGAGTATGTTAGAAATGATTTGCTCTCCTTGTCCTCTTACAAGAGTTCGGTAATCATGCGGTTTCACGACTGCATGATTTTTTGTTTTTGTGAGGTGAATTTGGAGTTGAGTGGAGGGATAAAGGGATATTTTTGTACGCTATCCAAAAGAATTGGCTTAAGAGTATTAGATAGGAAGGCAATTAGGAAGGCAATAACATATAAAACCATGTAGACTGAGTAGTAATACAGATACTAGAATAAGGAAAAAACCTTGATTCCATTGGGTTTATAGGGCAATATAGATACAGTAAAAACAACCCATTTGAATTCCCAAGCCGTGGGTCGAGATTTCGAATCTCTTCACTCGCTCCAGTAAATTCAAGCCTTCGCAGGTTATTGCGAAGGTTTTTTTGATCTTTTTGAATTTTGCGGATCATTTGACTCAAAAGTACGATAAAATACGGAATAGACCGTATAGAAAGATATCTAAGAATACGCAGTCGAGAGTGTTAGATATGATAATGAATAATATGGTCGTGGAGTGGTTCTCCCTTGAATGTGAGTATATAGTTCCATAAAAGAGATTTAAACTATGTTAGAATATTACTGGATATTAGCAAAGGAAATACTGTCTATCAAATGGGGTACACGGCAATCTGTAATGGGATAGCTTTTTTTGTTTAGCTGGTAAAATGTATTATTGCTGTGACATTATTGTAACATTGCCATGTTACAATATATTTATACAAAGGGAGGTTATTTAATAATGAAAAAAATGTTAATACTAATGCTTGCTATGTTTGTTTTGTCTCTATCTTCAATAGTAAGTGCCCATAGCATTCAAGGCAATTGGCCAAATACAAATTATCAAATATATGCAGTTGACGAACAACCACCTCAATTAAATCCAAATGATCCACCTCAATCAGAGAAACATAAACATGAAAAACATAAAAAACAGCTGCAACCACAACCGCAGGAACCATCTCAACCAGACCAACAACCTGATCAACGCGATCTGCGTTAATATGTTATAAAAGTAGCCAATGAGTTAAGCAACAGCGGGAGTAGTCTGCGCTGTTGGATCAACGAATATGATGAATATGGAGAAAGCGCATTTTCAATTTATGGAGATGCGCTTTTTAATTCTATATATCGATGATTTCAAGTAGAACGCGAGTTTCAGTTCCTTTTTAAGGAACAAGTAGCCATTCATCAAGTACTAGTAGATTTACACTTTTCTATTTTTAATATGCCTTCACCCTTTGCGATAACTAATTCATTTGGTAAGATCATTGCGTGAGAACTGTTCAAACTACGCGGAATTGGTGTTATCATTGAGCTAAATATTCAGTCTCAGAATTTCTATGATAGACAAAAGAAAAAGAAGTCTCCATCGGGAAGTGATGGAGACTCCTAGGAAAACCAAGGGCAAAGGGGCTCTACATCCTTTACCTACCTAGATTGTACTCCATAAACTTCAATTAATCAATATTGCATCAAACATTGTAATAAGAATTTTAAGGTAAGTTAGTAAAAACTATGGGGTATTGAGTGAACCTCTGATTTCTTAAGTATCTAATGAAATGTAGCTGTATACACTGGAATTTTCCCTAGAATCACATTAGACCAACCTATTTGAAAAAAATACTGATACAGGGAATAAAATGGCTATAATGCGATGCTATGGAAGTCGATGTTTGGTGCGTCGCAGGAGTATCATATTAGCTTGCCTTACGCCAAGGTGAATAATGTACATAATTTTACAAGGAAAATAAAGGTTAATAAGAGATGGACGCATAATAATGTAATATTATGTATTATATTGGGAGGATTGCAGTGTTATGATTGACTTATTAATGGACAACGAATTTTTTAGGCTATTATTTAAAGTTATTCCTACAGGAATAGTCATAGTAGATGAAAATGGGTTCATAAATGCGATTAATCCTGAAGGGAGTAAAATGTTTTGTGTTGAGCCTTTCAATGATGGTACTCATTATCGTGGTGGCGACCTATTCCGATGCATTAATGCTAAAGATGGATGTGGCTCAACTGTTGCTTGCCAAAATTGTATTCTTAGAACTAACGCTACGCTGGCAATTAATAGACAAGCCGTATCACGTCAGAAAGGTAAGTTCTGCGTTATTAAGGATAATGATATCAAGCAGTTTATATTACAAGTAACTGCATCTCCCCTGGTGTATAAACAACTTACAATGGCTTTATTAATAATCGAAGATATATCATTAGTGACTGAACTTTCGGGGTTAATTCCAATCTGCTCATCTTGTCACAGTATTCGAAATGATAACGGAGAGTGGGTTAATATTGCAAAGTATCTTCAAGAACATTCTGAAGCAGAATTAACTCACGACTATTGTCCCAAATGTCTAGATAGTTTGGTGGAATTAAGGGAGTCAGGCTTGCGTCGTCGCACTATTTGAGAAATTGAATTAGTAGGGAATCGATTGAGTATTGTGAAAGGAAAGGTGCAGATTGGCATTTTATACAATACAATGGTAATATTTACATATTAAGAAAATAGTCTTTAATCATAACGGTAATTCAACAGGTTCTTTTAGAGCCTGTTTTTTCATGTTCTAAAAGATGCAAAATAGATACTGTTTGAGAAGTGTATTTTGTTGCAGTAACATTGCATAACTTAATTGATTCAATATACATAATTTTACAAGGAAAATAAAGGATATAAAGAGGTTGGTGTATAAATAGTGAATGTAGAATCTTGTACAATAGGGGGTAGTGTAATGGAAATATTGATTACTGCTTCATTCCTTGGTTTAATTCCTGCATTTATCGCGAAATCAAAGGGACGGAGTTTTTCCTCATGGTGGATATATGGTGTGTTGTTATTCATAGTTGCTTTTTTTCATTCTATTGTTATCAAGCCTACAGTAGAATATAATGAAAGAGAAATGCTTCAAGCTGGTATGAAAAAGTGCCCATTTTGTGCTGAGATGATAAAGCTTGATGCAAAAGTTTGTAGATACTGTGGGAGAGATGTAGTGGTATAAAATACATAAATATACTTATAAAACTCAATGGGCAAGGTGATCAAATCTATTTGCTGAATGTACTTATGAACATAATGGAGAGCGGAATAATTCAGACCATAAATAGTCCTCTCCTGCTATAAAGATTAAAGTATCCATAAAAGATACCTATTTCACCAAGTCACAATAGAGGATTTTATTCTCGGTCATCTCATGGCTCTCCCCAAACCGTGGGGCGAGAGTTCGAATCTCTTCACCCGCTCCAGTAAATTCAAGCCTTCGCAGGTTATTTCGAAGGCTTTTTTAATTGTCCGGAAGGCAATAAATTATTTTTTAGTAGTTAGACATAAAAACCTAGCAAATTTACCAAGTTTGATAGGTTCAAGTCAAGAATCGTCACAGATGTTCCCAGCACCAGAACCTATATATAGACAGGAGTTAGGTTTGTTTGGAGTAAGCGGTGAGAGTTATTTTGATCATGAAACATTTAAAGGTTGATACCAGGAATATGAGGAAAAGGTACTTTTGGAAAAGCGAGTGACAAAGAAAGAATTGGTTAGCGTTATTGTTAATTCTACATAAATAAACTTAATCTTCTGTTAGAGTATGGGAGGTTTTATTAAAATAATAGAGAAATAGTAATTTATTAATTAACTAATTATGGTAAGATCCAGTATGTTCTTGTCCTGTTGTTTTTCTTTTTTACAACTAATCTAGGGGCGTTGAGTCTAGATGAGCTTCCTTGGGGTATTAGTTGTCGGCTACGTTGTAGATTATATGAGGACAATAATAAACTGGCCTGGCCAAGGGGGGATCGTACTAGAAATTCTAAACATACCAGCATATATGATGATAACCATAAGATTGTAGAAGTACAGAAGCAATTTGAGCGAAAAAATGAAAAATAGAATCTAAAGCAAGGATGTTGACAGTTCTAGTTATTATAATTAGCATCTAATTTTCTAGTACAATATTTGCAGAATCAAGGAGAATGATTTATGAAAAGCATTAGAGCGAAGCTTACAGTAGGAGCTATTGTATTGTTTGTAGTATCATTAGGTATATTAGCAGGATTAAATTATTGGCAAGGGCAAAAGATGCTAATACAGGATGTGGAAACAGAGATCGGCATTCTGGCACAAAGCAACAGTCAAGAAATCCGCGCGTTTTTAGACGGTACTAAGATAGAGTTGTCCGCCATTGCTCGGGCGCCGATCATGACCAGTGGCAATCATGAAGCTATTATGGCTTACCTTGCCACCGAAACATCTAAAAATAAGATATACGAAACAATTGCATATACTGATGATAAGGGCAATTTTGTTGATCATTTAGGCAAGAGTGGCACTCTAGGGAATAAGGATTATTTTCAGCAGGTTATGAAAGGGGAAATGGTTATTTCAAATCCTGTTACCTCTATGGGGACAGGTAAGACAATTGTTATGGTAACTACACCAATTCGGTCTGGTGATAGAATTATAGGAATGCTATTTGGAGCAGTTAATATAGAAGCGGTTGAGAAGCAAGTTTTGAATATAAAGGTTGGACAAACGGGTTATGCATATGTTGTACGAGGCGATGGAACAGTTATCATTCACCCGAATAAAGAACTGGCCGGTAAGTCAAATCCGTATACCGATCCTAACGCTGAGCCTGCTTTAAAGACAGCGGTAGGTAAAATGGTAAATGGTGAAAAGGGAGTTGCCAAATACAAATATGAAGGTGTAAATAAATATCTAGCGTATGCGCCCATTCAAGGAACAAACTGGTCTATTGCTGTAAATATACCAGTGAGTGAAGCAACTGCGAATTTGAGTGCTTTCGCGTGGACATCAGTGATTACCATTATCATCGTACTTATCCTTGCCGTTATTGTAATATTATGGGCAGCGACCCGCATTGTAAAGCCGCTACAGATACTGAAGGAGGCAGCGAACCGCATTGCGAACGGTGATCTTAGCATAACTCAGGTTGCAGTTACTTCTCAGGATGAACTGGGTGATTTGGCGCGGGCTTTTGAAACGATGGTCGGGAATTTGCGTGATCTAGTAAAGCAAATAGGTATTTCCTCAGAACAAGTGGCAGCTTCTTCGCAAGAACTGACAGCCAGCTCAGAGCAATCGGCTCAGGCCGCCAATCAAATTGCCACATCGATTACTGATGTGGCTGCAGGCGCCAGCGAGCAGATGAATGCGGCCAATGACACTACGGCTATTGTGGAACAGATGTCGGCTAGCATTCAGCAGATCGCCGCTAGTACCAATCAGGTAGCTACACAATCAGCTCAGGCGGCAGAACAGGCGAAAGAGGGCGATAAAGCGGTAGAAAAAGCGGTAGTGCAGATGAATCAAATCGAAACAACGGTCACAACATCAGCCCAGGTTGTAGCAAAATTAGGCGAACGTTCCCAAGAGATCGGTCAGATTGTTGATACAATTTCCGGTATTGCCGGACAGACTAACCTTTTGGCTCTAAATGCGGCCATTGAGGCAGCGCGGGCAGGAGAGCAGGGCCGAGGCTTTGCCGTGGTAGCCGAAGAAGTGCGCAAATTAGCGGAGCAGTCTCAGGAAGCGGCTAAAAAGATTGCGGAACTGATCGGCGAAATCCAGATTGATACCGACAAGGCAGTTGCGGCTATGGACAATGGTACCCGGGAAGTCAAGAACGGGGCTGAGGTTGTTAATACTGCCGGCGCGGCTTTTCGGGAAATTGCCGATCTGGTGACCGAAGTATCTGGCCAAGTGAAGGAAATTTCTGCAACTATGCAGCAAATGGCGGTTGGCAGTCAGCAGATTGTGGTCTCGGTTAAAAAGATTGATAGCCTTGGCAAAAAATCGGCGGGCGAGGCTCAAGGTGTTTCGGCGGCAGCTGAAGAACAATTGGCCTCTATGGAAGAAATTGCATCATCAAGCCAGGCGTTAGCCAAACTAGCTCAGGATTTGCAGACTGCAGTAACCGGCTTCCGGATGTAGCGGGACAGAGGAAGGCAATACATAGTTATAAGATATAGAATTCATGGACTAGTTAAGAACATTAAAGTCAGAAAACCATTGAATTAATTGAATTCGTAATACTTAATAGACAGTATGAAAATATCGCCTTTGAATTCTCAATGCCGTGGGTCGAGAATTGGGATTTCTTGACTGGCTCTAGTAATTTCAAGCCTTCGCAAGTTATTGCGAAGGCTCTTTTGTGCTTTGGGACCATATTAATGTACCAAATACAGGGTAGAATGACTAGAAAATACAGAGGCAATTTACAGAGTTGTATTCGATTAAAATGAGAAGAAAAATAAATTTTTAGGGATGTTATTGCTAATACAGCGAAGTTGCTTTAAGAGATGTTTCTCTGGTATCAGTCCTTCGATATCTAGCATGATTAATTTAAGTTGGCTGCTTTTTTTGCCCATCATTAATATCAGCTCCTAATATAGTATGCTGCATTGGAAATGAGCTTTCCTTCTGTCAATAGGTCCAATTTTCTATGGCCTCCCCAAGACCTGCGATAACAGGTCTTTTAGCAGTTTTCGATTTCTTTAATACATTCTAACAGCCAGTCAATATAGGTACGCTCTCGCATGATAGCACCTTTCAATACAATGTAATCTCCATACAGTGGAGAAATAACATCAGAAATAATCCTGGCATAAGGATGCTCAATCATTGTCGTTTCTAGTTTTTCTAATTTCTCTTTCCGCAGATCAAGCTGATAATGAAACTGCTTCAGAATATCTTCCTTAGTCATGGACTCGATGAAGTAGACTTTCAGTCTGAAAATATCCTTTGGTGTCGGTTCCAGGAGATCTTGTTTTGAAAGCCATCTTAAAAAAGCTTCTTTTCCTGCTTCTGTAATTGAGTAGAGCTTTTTTTCTAGTTTCTCACCTTGCAGTACCGTTTCGTAGGTGATCAGGCCTTCGTCCGTTAATTTTTTTAACTCAGGATAGATTTGGCTGTGCTTCGCATACCAAAAATTCACCAGTTCCAGATTAAAGACTTTCATTAAATCATAGCCAGTCATCGCTTCCCTATTGATTACCCCTAAAATTGCATGTTTTAACGTACGCATCCCGTCAACCATCACCTTTCTGTATTTCATAATCAGTATATTCTTCTCCCAAAGATATTATATTAATAATGATCAAATTAAAACATGTAATAATTGACATGTTTTAATTTGATCATTATAATAACAAATATAATCGAAAAACCAACAAAATACAAGGAGGTTTACAAATTCCCGCAGAAAAATTCCCCATCTTCAAGTTCATTACAACTAGTAGAGTAACATTGAAAAACAGGGTTACTTTCTCATAAGATTGGCCGAATCAATAGACTGGCTACAGCATGTCTGGCAATGGCAGGTCTTATCCTGACCTTTGTTACCGGAGCCAGAAAGAATCAAATAGTATAAATCAATAAGGAGAATGAAAGTATGCAAAGAAAATATCCAAACCTATGTAAACCAATCAAAATTGGAAATGTGAATTTCCGAAACAGAATGTTTTCTGCTCCTATGGGAGGAACAGACATTACCGTTGATTGTACCATTGGACGCGCATCCACAGCTTTTTATGAATTAAGAGCCAAGGGCGGTGCTGCTGCGGTTACTATCAGTGAATGTATAGTTCATCCGCAAACCGATGGTTCTCATGCATATCATCTAGATCTACAGACAGTAGGTTCTCTTTCAAGTTTTACCTACACT
>Ga0316604_10003665_pt1 | contig 10660 bp, 8 predicted proteins | sample OWC_soil_day20_C_FD_207650 | JGI IMG/M metagenome (GOLD analysis project Ga0316604, IMG submission 207650) | Wetland soil microbial communities from Old Woman Creek delta, Ohio, United States - OWC_soil_day20_CT | ecosystem: Environmental > Terrestrial > Soil > Wetlands | place: USA: Ohio... | reverse complement strand
CAGCAGCCGCTGACTGACGGGCGCATAGATCACCCCGTGCCGGGGTCGGTTATGAAAAAGATAGACCTGCGAGATGTCGCCCTGCTCACGATGCACCTCCATCTCGACCAGAATCTGAGCAACCAGCGGCGTAATTGCGCTGATCGAATTCGGCAGGACGAAACGTTCTATCGGGCCGGAGTACGTTTCAGCCAGGCGAGACAGAATGCGCTCGCCAACGGCCCAGAGTTTTTTCTTGCCGGGCAATTTTTCCAGGCTGGTGGTGACGAAGGACGCCAACACCTCATTGAACTGGCCAACCAGCCCCTGGTCGGTACCGATCACGATCACGCCGAGCGCACCGGTGTCCTGCCTCGGTGCGAAAGTCGGGGCCGCTGGGGCGTTGGCCGGCGTGTTGGCTGGGACGCACACGGCCAGTCCGAGTTGCACGGTTCGATAATACGCATCGAGCGAACGCACGGCGTTTTCATATTGCCCGACACTGGATGCCGCCATCGCCTTCATGGTGCGCACCACGGACTGCAAATCCCTGGCGCTGCCGATCTTGCGCTTCAAACTCGCCGTAGTGTCGCTCATGGCGCCTCCGGCAGCGTTTCTTCAACCGGCAACGCGTCAGCCGGCTTCGCCAGGAACGGTTCCAGCGCCCGGCGTGCAAGTCCGGTAATGACCCGACGATCCTCATCGCTCAACGTGTTGGCGCTTTCAAAGCGTTCGACCACCTCACCCGGAATGCTGGCCGCAGCTTCACGAACGGCTTGTTCGGCATCGTTCATCTGCTCCAATGCAATCGGGTCAAACAGTTGGGCCGTCAGGGCCAGCAAAACTGCGATTTGTGCGGCCATGGAAACTGGCGCGAATTGCGCCTGCTTGAGACAGGCACGGATACGCCGACCGTGTTCGATAATCTTCAGCGTATTGTCGTCCAGCCGCGCACCGAAGCGGGCAAAGGTTTCCAGTTCCTCGAACTGGGCATAAGCCAGTTTGAGGTCGCCGGCCACGGCCCGGTAGGCGGCGCGTTGTGCCTTGCCGCCAACGCGTGAAACCGATTTTCCGACGTCGACCGCCGGCAGCACGCCCAGCTCGAACAGTGTTGGCGACAGGTAGATCTGCCCATCGGTGATGGAGATCAGGTTGGTCGGAATATAGGCAGACATATTCTGTGCTTCGGTTTCGATAATCGGCAAGGCAGTAAGCGATCCCCCCCCGAGCTCTTTGCGCAAGCGCGTGCCCCGTTCGAGCAGACGCGAATGGATGTAGAAAATATCGCCAGGGAAAGCCTCACGGCCAGGCGGGCGGCGCAGGAGCAGGGAAATCTCGCGGTAGGCCCGGGCATGCTGCGTGAGATCGTCATAAACGATCAAAACATCGCGCCCGGCTTCCATGAAATGTTCGGCGATACTGGTCGCGGCGTAAGGTGCGATGTAGGCCAGGCCCGGCGGATCGCTGCCCTCGCTCACGACCACGACGGTGTAGTCCATCGCCCCCTGTTTATTCAGGTTGGCGACCGCCTTGGCCACCGCGGAAGCGCGCTGCCCAATGGCACAATAGATGCAGATGACATTCTGGCCGCGCTGATTGAGGATGGTGTCGATGGCAATGGCCGTTTTCCCCGTCTGCCGGTCACCCAGGATCAATTCGCGCTGGCCGCGGCCGACCGGAATGAGCGCATCGATGACCTTCAACCCCGTCTGCAGCGGTACGGTCACCGGCTCGCGATCCATGATCGCCGCGGCGGGGCGCTCGATGGGCAGGCGTGAGTCGCAAGTCACCGCCCCTTGGTCATCGAGTGGCCGACCGAGCGGGTCGATGACACGGCCCAGCAGGCCTTGGCCGACGGCCACATCCATGACCCTCCCGGTGCGTCTGACCTCATCGCCGGCGTGCAGATGCGAATACTCTCCCAGTAGAACCACACCGACGTCCTCTTCGTCGATGTTGAACGCGATACCGAAAACTTCGCCAGGAAAACTGAGCAGCTCGTCAAAACCAACACCAGGGAGTCCGCTAACCCGGGCAATGCCGGTGGAAACGCTGGCGATCGTGCCAACCTCTTGCAGCGTCAGCTGTGGCATGAAGGCAGCGCGTGCCTGGCTCAGGCTGGCAAAGGTGCTCTCAAACAAGTCGCGCAATGTTTCTGGTGACGAACTCATTCGGGTTTTCCGGAGGTCTCAGGTGCAGCGGCGACTCTTGTTTCAGGTGCAGTTGGCTCCTTGATCGCCTCGTCCTTCATCGGCAGCTGCGTCAACTCGCTGACGTGCTGCTCCATGGCCGCAAGATAATCGGCAACGCTCCAGGCGACCTTCTGTCCGCCGGTTGTTAGTTCGATGCCGCTGATAACATCGGGCGCCACCGCAAAATCGATGCGGATATCGGCGGAGAAGGCTTCATTGAGCGCCTGCTGTATTGCGGCACGTTGCGCCGGCGGCAAAATGAAGGTGCTACGAACAACGGCCGGATCGGACGAGTTCTTCAGGGCGGTAGCGAGCGATTCCTTGGCCGGGCCGGTCAGCGCAAGCAGGCGGCGCGTGAAGGCGGCGGTCATGCAGGCTTCCAGCGTCGTGTCGGCGAGATCGCTGAGCGTCTTGCGCGCAATGGCAAAAACTTCTTCGCGGGTGCGCCGAACGATGCTTTCTTTCAGCCTCTGCTGCTCGCGCTTCAAGGCATTCTGTCGCTTCTCAGTGAGAGCATCGGCGGCTCGCCTGGCTGCGTCGATCAAGCGCTGACCTTCTGCCCTCGCTTCATCGCTGGCCGTGCGCAATAGTTCGGTACGCTGCTGGTCGAGGGACTCATTGTGCTGCTGATACTCATCGCGCTCTTTTTGGGCTTCGGCCCGCGTTCGCTCGGCAGCGGACAGCTCGGCCGCGATCCGCTTCTCCCGGGCGTCGATGGCGCGCAGGATCGGCTGATACAGATAGCGCTTCATCAACCACACCAGAACGAGGAAGTTGAGCACCTGCGCCCCGACGGTGAACCAATCGATGAGCATGGCCTACTTCCCGGCGGCGTGGGCGATGGCGAAAGTCCAGAACGGATTGGCGAAAATAAGGATCATCGAAACCACGAAGCAGTAGATGGCGGTCGACTCGATCATCGCCAACCCGACGAACAGGGTACGTGTGATTGTGGCGGAGGCGTCAGGTTGCTGCGCCAGCGCGGTGAGCGCCGTGGCGACAGCTCGGCCTTCGGCCAAGGCGGGCCCCATGGTGCCAAACCCCGTAGTAATGCCGGCAATAACGATTGACGCCACGGCAACGAATGAAATGAGGTCCATAAGATTTCCTTTGCGTGTGGAAAAGGCTGATTCAAATATGGGGTGACGGAACGGAATGCGCCTGGCTGACCTGTGTGGCGGCAGCGATATAGACTCCGGCCAGGATGCTGAAGATGTAAGCCTGAACCATGCCGGTAAGCAGCCCGAGCAACGTCATGACGATCGGGAACAGAAAGGGCGTGATGGTCAGCAGAATCGCGATGATCATGCTGCCGCTCATCATGTTGCCGAAAAGCCGGACGGCTAGCGCCAGCGTGCGTGATGCTTCGCCGATGATGTGGAACGGCAGCATGATCACGGTCGGTTCCAGGTAGGACTTGAGATAGCCACGCACCCCCTCCTCCTTGATGCCGTACATCGGCACGGCGACCAGTACGCACAGCGCGAGTGCCGTCGTGGTCGACAGTGATCCTGTCGGCGGTTCGTAGACCGGAAAAACGGTGAATAGATTGGCGGTAGCGAGAAACAGAAAGAGCGTACCGATGAATCCGAGGTAGATTTCCGGATGCGGGAGACCCACTTCTTCAATCTGTTTTTTGATCGTCAGGACAACGATCTCCAGCATGTTCTGCCAGCGCGAACGGTGCAGATTCGTCGTCAGCCGGCGCGTGATGAGTTTCGCCCCTAGCGCCAAAACGAGCATCAATACCCAGGTAAACACGATGGTCCCGTTGAGTTTGACAAACCCAAGCTGCCAGAACACCAGTTCGTCCGCACTAAGGTGCATGAGTGGCCTCCGGAGACGGGGTGCTACGATGCGTCATGAAACGCCGGATCAGTGACGATATGAAGCGGGTGACCAAAAAACGTGAGACGACAAATCCGACGAGACACGCCAGCCATTCTTGCCAGCGGGCGCCAGCCACAACATAGAAGCCGGCCAGAATCACGCTCAGTCGCACGATCAGGCTGATAAAGACCAACAATCCAGGGCGTCGCGAGGTAACGCTCTTATTTACAGTCCACCACAAGCCGCCAAAGAAGAGCACGCCAAGCCCGATGCCGGCCATTCCCGCAGACAAATTCATCATCAATTCACTCATGGCTATTCTCCCGTTCATCGCGCATCGCTTTATCTTCCTTCTCCACCCAATGCCAAGCGTGAAAGCAACCCAGGACGAGTCCGGCAACCAACAGGGCCAATGTCCAGGATCGTCCTCCGGGATAGTGCTGATCCAGCCAGAGGCCGAGTACCGCACCGAGGAGCGTCGGGACAGCCACCGACCAGCCAATCAAACCTATCATTCCCAGACCTAGCCAGACGCCCGACGATGCATGGCGCCGAGCCTTGAGCTTGCGCGTCGCTTTGTCGCCGACTTGCTCGGCGAAATCCGGTCGCGTCTTATCGCTCTTTCTCGGCTTGTTAGTCATGACGAATACTCCTGAAGCGTTGCAGGAATCCCGTTTCCAGTTTCGCCATGACGATGCGCAGGCCTCGCTCATGTTCGTCCAGGTTGAGATATTCCTTTTCCACGGCCGCGCGCAATTGCCCAAGGTCGGGTCCCGTCAGTGCGCGGCGTACGGAGACAAGAACCTCCATACCGGCCTTGACCAACACGCCTTCGTCGACGGCAACGAACACTTCGCCATCGGATTCGGTTTCATAGCTGAGGATTCCAGGAACCAGCGCCGCAACGCAATCGAGCCGGTGTGGCAAGAGCCCGAACGAACCGTCACGGGTTTCCGCCGAGAGCCGCAAGACGCCGGTCTTTTCGGCAAAGATCCGGAAGGGCAGGAGGATCTTAAGATTCATGGCGTTGCGTGGCCAATTGCGGCGATTCGGCCACGCCTTTCGCTGTTCTTGCTTCGTCAATACTGCCGATCATGTACAGCGCGCTCTCCGGATAGTCCTTGAACTCATCGTGCAGGATGCGCTCGCAACCCTCCAGCGTCTGGTCCAGACTGACGAGCTTGCCCTTGAGCCCCGTAAATTGCTCGGTTGTAAAAAAAGGCTGCGTGAGAAACCGCTCCAGCCGACGGGCGCGGCCAACCACGTTGCGATCCTCAGGCGAGAGTTGTTCCAGGCCGAGCATGGCGATGATGTCCTTGAGTTCCGTGTATTGGGCGAGCGTGCGACGGATCTCCTGTGCCAGCGCGTAATGCCGCTCTCCGACCAGTGTCGGCGTGGCCATCCGCGAACTCGATTGCAGCGGATCGATGGCCGGATAGAGGCCTTCGCTGGCCCGCTTGCGCGAGAGCACGATGGATGCCGAGAGGTGCGAGAAGGTGTGCACGGCGGCCGGATCGGTAAAATCGTCCGCCGGCACATAGACCGCCTGGATCGACGTAATGGCGCCGCTCTCGGTATTGGCAATGCGCTCTTCCAGCCCCGCCAGCTCGGTGCCCATGGTCGGTTGATAACCCAGGCGCGAGGGCATCTGCCCCATCAGTCCGGAGACTTCCATGCCGGCCTGGATGAAACGGAAGATATTGTCGATCAGGAGCAGCACGTCGCGATGTTCGTCATCGCGGAAATACTCAGCCATGGTCAGCGCAGCATGGCCGACCCGGAAGCGGCTGCCAGGTGGTTCGTTCATTTGGCCGAACATCATCACCATGTTCGGCAGCACGCCAGCCTCCTTCATGTCACGGTAGAGTTCTTCGCCTTCACGGCAACGCTCGCCGATGCCGCAAAAAATGCTGACGCCTTCGTGATGGCCGATCATGTTGTGGATCATTTCGGTGAGTAGGACCGTCTTGCCGACGCCCGCTCCTCCGAACAGTCCCGCCTTGCCGCCGCGCTCCAGCGGCGAGAGCACGTCGATGAGCTTGATGCCGGTTTCAAAGACTTCCGATTTCGTCGACCGTTGCGCCAGCGGCGGTGGCACACGATGCACCGGACGCCATTCGACATCCTGCAAATCCTCGCGCCGGTCAATCACTTCGCCGAAGACATTGAACATGCGGGAGAGAATGACTTTGCCTACCGGCGCTTTCAGCGGACCTTCCGTGTCGGTGACCCGCATGCCCCGAGCCAGGCCCTGGGTCGGCGTCAGCGCGATCCCACGCACATGACGCGAGTCTCTTTGCGCCAGAACCTCGATGATGACCCTTCCCTGCTCTCCGGCGTGCAGCACCGAGTAGATGGGCGGTAGTTTCTCGTCAAAACGGATGTCCACCACGCTGCCACGCACTGAAGTGATCGTGCCATGACGAGGCGAATTGGAGTCTGTGCGAATCGAGCTCATGATGCTGCGTTTCGGCAAAGGGCTCCTCGCGTGGCGCTTGGCCGGGCGGTCAACGTAGCTGCGCCGATGCCGTGTTGCCGGATGGTATGGACAGCGATCAGGCGAGCGAAAGGACAGATGCTCATGAGTCTTCCTGACGAGAACGTGCGGAGACACCATTTATGATAGTCGCGAATAAGCGGCTGGCAAGTCCAGTTCACTGATCCCACATCCAGAACTGGACTGGTAGGACTTACAGGTACCGGTCAATTTCGAAGACGCACTTTGCGTCGATAGAATCTAGAATGAGTTGATCATCTTCCTCAGCAAGGCCATGACATGGCAGATCTTGAGAAAAGCAGCCCTCAATTGATCGCCGCGCGCCACGAACGCGGTGCCCGCGATGAAGACATCGCCGATGCCCGTCACACGGCAAGCAAAGACGGACTCGAAGCGCGTTTTGCTACCGCCTACGAGTTGCTTGAAACGCGGTACGGCAGCCGCTCCGTCGCGCGACTCCACCGGCTGCTCGATCTGAAGAAAATAAGCAGCGAGGGTTTTTCACAGTCGATCATCAGGAACCCGCAGGCGCTAGACGACCTCATCAAGAATCTGACCGTCGTGCGCCGCGCGCTTGGCGCACAGCGCTTCCGGAGCATGACCGGTTCGTGGAAGCGACTGGACAGTCTGTGTTTGATCGCTGTCCTTGATGTTCACGATTCAGGAATCAATCTGGGTGGATATCATCTGGCCTACCCGGTCGCACATACGCAATCGCAGATGCCGCCGTGGATCGAAGAAGAGGGCCTCGGCAAGCTCAAGCACGAAGGCCCCGGTGACACGGGATGCTACATATTGCTCCGCGAGCTTGCCAGGGATGCCGCAGACAGCCCCGACACCAGGCAGCAACTGCGTGCGCAGTATTTCGATATCCGCAATAACCTGGTCAAGCCCAACTACGACGCGCTGCAATTGATTGTCGCCCATGCCGACACCATGACCAAATCGACCGCGCTCTACATCATTTCACTTGTTGCCAAAATGCTCGAAGCGTATCGACAGGTCGCGTTTCTGTGGAATGCAGATGCCGCCCTCGCCTTCTATGACCGGGTCGTTAACGACCTGGATCGTTCGTGGAGGAATCTCTCGCCACACGACAAATTGCCTGTTGAGCTGCGAGACAAAATCACGCGCATTACTGAATCCGCCACCGCGGAGCCAACCAGCGTGCACGCCTTGATCCGCTTCTTGCATGACCGAGGCAATCGATCGCTGGAACACCGCATGACCACGGCCCGCGCCGATATGAGCATTACCGTCGGTCGTATCGGAAGCGACCAGCGGGAGGAAATCAGGGTAGCGCGATTGGACAACGCGCCAATCATCGTGAACGGCTTGATCCGCCATCGTGGCCTGGCGGCGATAGTTCGAGCGGCGCAATGGCTCTCGGCGCCCTGTCCCGGTACGTTTGTGCTGATTGACAACCATATCAGCTACAGCGTGAGCCTTGGCGACCATCGCGTTGAGCTGTTCGCCAACATTGCCGATCCGGACGACGAAGGACTTATCCGACTACAGAGTTTCCAGGGCGGAGCCGAGCTGGCGCAGGTGCTTCGCGCCGAGTTTATCAACAGAGTATTGAAAGAATCCGGGCTGACGGTCACCATGGAGCAGAATGGCGTGGTCGAAATCCTGGTCACCGGCTATCTGGACAAGGATCATGGTGCGCGGACTGACAACCAGATTGAGCGTGCGCTTATCGTGGTCCTGAGGCTCATCTGGTCGCTACGCGATCTGGACTACGCCATGGTGTATCTCTTCCAGGCCAGCCTTCCATTCGGAGAACCCGCGGATAAGGCAAGTCCCGAAAAAATCAGCGAATTCGCAACCTCGATTGCGCGGATGTTCCTGGTTGAAGGAAGAATTCCGTTTGCCTACCGCGGCGACGGCATGCCATTCGAAACATACTGTGAGTTTAGTGGCCCCAGAGCGTTGCACGAATTCAAAGCGTATGTTTCCGAAGAACGGCAAATGGTACGCCATCGTCTTTATTTCGCGCTCAATGCGATGCTGCGAACCTTCGACATGGCGGTCATTCAGCCGGGAACCGGTGGTGTTGGGCAGGAAGTTATTGACCGGCAATTCAATGCCCCTTGCCGCAAAGCGCTTGGGCGCGGTGAGTTGAGGTTTGGCAGCCGAGGGATGTTGGCGCGCAATCCAGCCTACCAGCCATTGAGGGAAGTCATCCGCCGTGTGTTGGCTCACGAGCACGAAGCGTTGCGCGCGGCCGTTCTGCTGAAAAACAGCGACCTCCATCTGCATTTCGGTACCATCGGAAGCATAGACCAGCTTAGGGTTCGGCGGGCCCAGCATGAGATCGCCCCGAACGAATGGTTGGTGATCTATGGCCTGACTGACGATCAGAATCGCTCGATCGTGTATGCCTCGGCCCAGTACCTAACGCGAACCACGGTCGGAAAATGGCTGACCATCGCCGCCCTGAGGAGGGTATTGCGCAAAAACGCCTATTCAACCCCCGCCAGGATTCGGATTCCTGCGTTTCACTCGATTGTCTCGCACCGCTTGCTGGTCGAACAATCATGGGCGCCGAGCGGTTTCAGTGGCCAGACGGTCCGGGGCCTTCTGGCTTCCGTTGGCGATGGATCGGTGCGCATCGGGCGCATTACATTTGATCGTGACTATTACCTGAATCCGCACGGTCGCGACGGGCGGATTCTGCTGGTTCCGTTTACAACTCCCGAAGACATTGACGCCATTCGAGCTGCTGAAGCAGTCCTGGTAACCAGTGGTGGCCTGCTCAGTCACGCCGGAGTCACTACCCGGGAACTGGGCATTCCATCGCTGATTCTGGCTCACGCCGAATGGCTACAATCACCGGAGGGCACCATTGTCCGCATCGAAGAAAGACATCCCGGGAAAAGCACCCTGACGGACGACGGGTTCTGGGTCAGCGAATCGATGATCTCCGAAACGATCGAGATCCGCGAAGGACAGGTCGTGGTGGTCTGGGCATCACAGGGAATCGCCTCGATCATACCAACGGCCGGAATTCCCCTTGAACAACTGCACGAATTGACACAGCAAGTGGCCATGGGTGAAAAATCGCCAGACGATCTGAATGCTTGGCTTGCAGAAGTGCCGTTGGCAGAAGACACACAGGAAAGGCGCGAGGCGATCGTTTCCGGCATTCTCATTTTGCTATTGGCTGAAGCACTGTGGAACAAGCGGGTCAACGCTTCCGTTCGTCGGCAACTGATGAAGATCGTGCGTCGGGTGCACCGTGAGATTACAGCGACAGCGACGACGACCGCCTCCACAAAAAGCGAGACTGAAAATGTCACCATGCTGATCAAGACCGTTTCCGAGAACGCGTTCAGCGAACTCGAAGGATTGTTGTCGGAAATCGAGCACAACATGGCCGCAGTGGAAGTACTCTGGCGAGTGCTCAGCACCCTTGCCGTAGTCGAGCGCCAGTGGACACAGGTCAGGATGTTGGCGGAAAGTCTTGACCTGCACGATCCGCGACTGAAGGTGTTCCAACAACGGATTCAGGCATTGCGACAGCATCCGCGCATCACGTTGTTGAGAGCCGCGGCGCTGCATGCCGTTGAAGCCTTGAATGGGAGCAACCTGACTGAAACGGAATTGCCCGCGATACGCAAGGCGCTGCATCGCCTCGGACACAACATCAGAAAGATCAAGCCCCAGAATATCTTGCTGGTTTGTACGGCCAATACAGATCGCAGCCCCATGGCCGAGATTCTGTGGAAGAAGATGCTGGTAGTGGAGGGAATCACTGGCGTCAAGGTCTGGTCTCGCGGTGTCGCCGCACTCGAGGACAGGCCGATGTCCGGGATCAGCCAGGCGTTACTGCTGTCCGAGGACGGCATCATTGCGGCGAGTCACCGGAGCAGAAAACTGGCTCGGGCCGATATCGACCAAGCCGATCTGATCCTGGTGATGGAACGATCTCATGTCCAATTCGTGACTGATCGGTACCCGGACGCTACGGGGAGAGTCTTTCTGCTGAGTCAGTACGCCAGGGTACTGGAATTCGCCGACATCGCAGATCCCGCGGGACAACTGGACGATGCGTATTACCGGATGAAACGAGAGATCCAGATGACTCTGGGCGGAGCGCTCAAGCGCATGCGGGAGGATGGTCTTGTGGCCAAGGCAATGATCGCCCACCTGCAACTCA
>Ga0316604_10003663_pt1 | contig 10663 bp, 6 predicted proteins | sample OWC_soil_day20_C_FD_207650 | JGI IMG/M metagenome (GOLD analysis project Ga0316604, IMG submission 207650) | Wetland soil microbial communities from Old Woman Creek delta, Ohio, United States - OWC_soil_day20_CT | ecosystem: Environmental > Terrestrial > Soil > Wetlands | place: USA: Ohio... | reverse complement strand
GAGACCCCAGCGGGCATCAAGAACGTGTTCCACTCCTCCACACAATTCTCGTTGGTGGCGTACCGCACGCAGTTGTTCAATCCGCAGGACATGCAGAACGTCGTCAAGGTGCAGTCGGGCTACAAGGTTCAGCCGCTCTCGGCTTACCTCAAGAAACCCGCGCCCCCAGCCGCGCCGGCGCTCGATTTTCCCAAGATCAACAACGACCTGGCGAAAACACGCTTCTGGGAGTACCTGGCCTTTTCCCTGCCCTTCGCGCCGCCCGGTCCGGAAGAGGTTGCGATTCGCGCCAAGCTGGAAAAACTCGCCGCAGCGATGAAGAACGCAACGCCCGAGATGAAGGCCGCTGTGGAAGAGGGCATGAAAGAAGGCGAAGAGAAGATCAAGCAGTACCTCGAGACCGCGCTGAAGGAGGTCAACGGTTGGAAAGCCGCCTCGTTCTTCGGCGACCGCGCCTTCTATAACGGCAACTGGCTGCTCCGCGCCGCGGCGGCGACCTCGGGCATCTACGGCAACGACGCCGTCGAAGCCGTGTATCCCATGGCCAGATCGCTGGCCAACGGCGAGCCGCTGGATGGAAGCAAGCACAAGTACACACTGACCTTTCCCGCCGGGCAGTTTCCACCGGTGAACGCCTTCTGGTCCGTGACGATGTACGACGGCAAGACTCAATTGCTGATCAAGAACCCGATCAACCGCTACCTCATCAACTCGCCGATGCTGCCCACGATGAAGAAGAACGCGGATGGATCGCTGACGCTCTACATCCAGAAGGATTCGCCCGAAGCGGACAAGGAAGCCAACTGGCTGCCCGCACCCGACGGCCCGATTTACCTCGTCATGCGCCTCTACTGGCCGAAGGGAACGCCGCCCTCGATCCTCCCGGTCGGTGAAGGCACGTGGCAGCCGCCGGCGATCGTGAAGGTCAAGTAGCCAGCTAACCATCGGTTGCAGCGGACGGCGCGCGCGCCGCCGCTGAACCGAGTTGTTGAGAATATCACCGCAAAATCGACTCCCAAGAACGATGTGCTTGTGACAGCGTCAGACTACAAATAGCAATTCTGAAAACGTGCGGTAGGCAATTTATATAGCAGCCAAAAAGGGATTTCCGGTGAAATGTCCGCAGTGCCTGCATGAGAACCGGAGCGGAGCGAAGTTTTGCGAGGCGTGCGCCGCGCCCCAGGTGCGCACGTGCTCCAACTGCGGATCCGAACTCTCTCCGACCGCCAAGTTCTGCCCCGAATGCGCCCATCCGGCCGGCCAGGTCGCTCCGCCGAAGCCCCAGCGCTTCGGCCCACCGAAGGTTTACACGCCTAAGCACCTGGTCGAAAAGATTTTGACATCAAAGGCGGCTCTCGAGGGTGAACGCAAGCAGGTCACCATTCTTTTCGCCGACCTGAAGGGCTCGCTGGAGCTTCTGGTCGACCGGGACCCGGAACAGGCCCGCCAGCTCCTTGACCCCGTCCTCGAACGCATGATGGAAGCTGTTCACCGCTACGAGGGCACGGTCAACCAGCTCATGGGCGACGGGCTCATGGCGATCTTCGGTGCGCCGCTTGCTCATGAGGACCATGGGGTGCGTGCGTGTTATGCGGCCCTCGACATGCAGGCCGCCATCCGTCGTTACGCCGAGGAAGTGTGGCACGCCAACGGGGTCAAGGTACAGATCCGGGTAGGCCTCAATTCAGGCGAGGTGGTGGTCCGCGCCATCGGCAACGATCTACACATGGACTACAGCGCGATCGGCCAGACGACTCATCTGGCCGCACGCATGGAGCAGCTTGCAACCCCGGGCACCGTGCTGCTAACGGCCGACACCCTCCAGCTGGCGGAAGGATATGTAGTTGTGAAGCCCCTGGGGCCAGTGCCCGTTAAGGGCCTCGAAGTGGCGCTCGAGGTCTACGAGCTGGTGGGGACCAGGCTCTTGCGATCGAGACTGCAAGCGGCGGCGGCACGTGGGTTGACCCGCTTCGTGGGGCGCGAGACTGAGTTGGAGCACCTCCGCCAGGCGCTGGGCCGCGCCGCTGGCGGCCATGGGCAGGTGCTGGGGATCGTCGGAGAACCCGGTGTGGGAAAGTCACGTCTGGTCTGGGAAGCCACCCACTCACACCGCGTCCACGGTTGGCAGGTCCTGCAGGCCGGCTCGGCCTCATACGGCAAGGCGACCTCATATCTGCCGGTGATCGATCTTCTCAAGAGTTACTTTGCAATCGAGGACCCCGACAGCCCACGCGCGGTTCGCGAGAAGGTGACGGGAAAGCTCTTGACCCTGGACCGGGCGCTGGAAGACAGTCTGCCGGCGCTCTTCTCGCTGCTCGAAGTGCCGACCGACGACCCGCGGTGGCAGGTTCTTGACCCGCCTCAGCGCCGGAGGATGACCTTGGACGCGGTGAAGCGCCTGTTACTCCGTGAGAGTCAGGTGCAACCGTTGCTGGTTATCTTCGAAGACCTTCACTGGATCGACTCCGAAACGCAGGCGTTGCTCGATAGCCTCATCGAGAGCGTGCCGGCCGCCCGGCTACTGCTGCTTGTGAACTACCGGCCGGAGTATCAGCACACATGGGGCAGCCGGACCTACTACACCCAGCTGCGACTGGACCCGCTGCCGCCGGAAAGTGCCGAAGAACTGCTCGGCGCGCTGCTCGGGCCTGATGTGGGCCTCGAACCGCTCAAACGTGTGTTGATCGCGAAAACAGAGGGTAACCCGTTTTTCCTGGAGGAGAGCGTGCGGGCACTCGTGGAAATTGGGTCCCTTCTCGGCGAGCGAGGCGCTTACCGGCTGGCACGGCCCATGCCGGACATCCAGGTCCCGGCCACTGTGCAGGCAGTGTTATCCGCCCGCATCGACCGGCTACCACCCGAGGACAAGGCGACCCTGCAGACGGCATCGGTGGTTGGGAAGGACGTTCCGTTTGTGCTCCTCTTGGCGATTTCCGAGCAGGCCGAGGCAGAGCTGCACGCCGCCATCGGCCGGCTGCAGGCCGCGGAGTTCCTGTACGAGACCGGTATGTTCCCGGAACTCGAGTACACCTTTAAGCACGCCCTGACTCACGAAGTGACCTATGGCGGTCTGCTCCATGACCGGCGGCGCACACTTCATGGCCAGATCGTGGCGGCCATCGAGCGGCTCTATCCCGACCGGCTGACCCAACACATCGAAAAGCTAGCCCACCACGCCCTTAAGGGCGAGGTTTGGGAGAAGGCAGTGGCCTACCTCTACCAGGCCGGAGCCAAGGCCTACGCGCGATCGGCCCACCACGAGGCGATGAGGTACTTCGAACAGGCGTTGGCAGTTCTGAACCATTTGTCTGAGTCCCACGAGACCCTGGAACATGCCGTTGATATCCACTTCGACCTTGCAAAATCGCTCCTCCCCCTCGGACAAGTCGACGGGCGTCTCCAGCATCTCCGCAACGCTGAAGGCCTGGCGAAAGCGCTCGGTGATCAACGACGGCTCGGGTGGGTCTCGACCCACATGTGCGACCACTTTTGGTTCACCGGTGACTTCACGGAATCGCGCACGTTCGGCGAAAGCGCGCAGGCCATCGCCGAGACAATTCAGGACGTTCCGCTGCAGGTCGCCGCGGACTTCTACCTCGGGGTGACCTGCTTTAGTTTGGGCGACTATCACCGGGCGGAGGACCTTTGCCGGAGGGTCGTGCAGTCACTTGCCGGCGATCTCAGCTGTAAGCATCTCCCGGTGACGGAGTTTCCGACTCCGGTACCCCATAGTTATCTATCGTTGGCCTTAGCCGAGCGTGGCGAGTTCGATGAAGGGATCGCCCACGGGAAGGAAGGAATCCGACTTGCGGAGGCGGTCGAACGTCCATACACGCTGGTTATTGCGTGCTGGGCACTCGCGTATGTCTATGGGCTCACAGGGGAGCTCAGCCTTGCAGTTCGCTTTCTTGAACGCAGTCAGGCTATTTCTCGCGAGTGGGACCTCACCGTCTTATCACCGCGGGTCACGGGGCTGCTGGGCTCCGTATACGCTGCTTTGGGGCGCGTGGGGGAAGGAATCTCCCTTCTTCACCAAGCGTTGGAGGAGATGGAGACTCTGGGGGTCGGAGCGTACCATTCGCTCCTTCTTTTGCGTCTGGGCGAGGCCTACCTCCTCGCCCAGCGCCTGGAGGAGGCAATCGCAATTGGTGACCAAGCACTGCGGCTCTGCCGCGAACGCAGTGAACGCGGCTACGAGGCCTGGGCTCTTCGCTTCCTCGGCGAGGCCGCATCACACCATGACCCGCTCGATCCTATGGCAGTCGAAGGCCACTACCACCAGGCGCTGGCGATAGCCGACGAGCTGAGCATGCGCCCGCTCGCCGCCCATTGCCACCTCGGTCTTGGCAAGCTTTACCGCTGTGCAGGAGACGGGGTGAGGACCCGGGAGCATCTGATAACCGCGGATAGCATGTACCGGGAGATGGACATGGGATTCTGGCTGATACAGACGGAAACAGAGATGAGGGGCCTGGGTAAGAAAATTGAATAGTAGCTCCTATGACCACTATTACAGAAGAATGAAAGAACCGAAAAAATAAATGAGGTTTTGAGAGGATGTTCGAACCGGGTAGTCCCCTTCTACTTGTGCTTGCTGAAATAAGAGTGAAATTCCGGCAGGCTGAGAGGATTTCAGTTTTGGAGAATGAATATATCACCGAGAATCTGGCTGACCTGACTTGGCGATACAGCGAAACAGCGACTTTTGCTGGTTCCCAAAAGTAGTGGCATCGATATCATATCGCTATGTGGAGTTTGGCAGATTTGATTGTGTCTTAATTCATGAGTTGGCTGATCAAAACTCAGCCAAAGATGATCAACTCTGATTTTTGATCTCTATCCCAATGTTGGGTCGAGTGCTATTTCTACCTCTTCGCCGCGGCGCTCGGCCGAGACATAGGCGGAGTAGAGCGCGGCGACCGTGTCGCCGGCGACCCGCATGCCGGATTTCGGCTCGCGGTCCATGGCAATGGCTTCCATGAAATCCTGGATCTCCTGGGGGTAGCCGAAGGTGGAGTACTCGTCGGGTGCGGGGTTGGACCATCCCTGCTTGGTGCCGAGTTTCTCCATGAGATAGACGTCGGCCAGCTGATCCTCCTGCGGGTTGTAAAGCTCCATGGCGTTGCTGGGGCTCATGTTGCAGCGGGCGCGGTGGTTGTTGGCAAAGATTTCCAGCCAGTTGTGGACCCCTCCCATGACGATCTCCGATGCGAAAATGTCGGCGACCATTCCGTCTTCGAAGGTGAGGTGGATCTGGCAGTAGTCCTCGATGTCCGCGTAGTCGGTTCGCAAAAACCCTTTGCTTACGAAGGCCGGAGACCGTGTGATCTCGTGGGTGCGGGCGCTGACGCTGCGGGGGCGGACGGGCTTGCCGTACAGCGCCAGGCCCTCGACCTGCTTCAGGTAGAGAAGGGCGCTCAAAGGGTGGCAGCTCTTGCCCACCACCGATCCGCCGCCGGAGAGCCTCCATACCCCGTAGGCCGGGGAGGGACTGCCGGAATGCGACTGCCCGCCCAACGCCCAGAGAATCTGGCCTTTGCCTTTCGACAGGATCTCGGCTTCCTTTTGGACAACGGGGGCGTAGATCCAGTTTTCGGCATAGCAAAGCTTTTTGCGGCTTTTCAGGGCCGCGGCGATCACGCGCCGCGAGCTGGAAAGGGCTTCGGCAAGCATCGCTTCCTTCGGGAACCGGTTCCCCGCAAAAGCATTGTCGCCGGGCGGCCCGTAATATCCGGTGAACGGCTTTTCGACGATCACATGCTTGCCGGCTTCAAAGGCCGCAATGGAAACCGGTTCGTGGGCGTATCCCGGAGTGCAGTTGTCGAGGACGTCCACCTCGGACAGCAGGTCCGTCAGCGAGTCGAATGCCCGGATCCCGCGCCGGGCGGCAAACTCCTCGCGCCGTGATTTCTGGAGAGAGGTGACCCCGACCACCCTCACCGGGATGCCGGTTACCCGCTGGAGCGACGCGTAATGAAACACGGCGGCGTTTCCGCACCCTACCATCCCCACCCGAATCGGCTTCTGCATCGTGAGATCCTCCCTGTTGATCGACACGTGAAATTTATTGACAGCCGGCATTGGGTCTGATAGCTGATGGTCAAGTGGTCCGTCCAGTTGATCCGAATCCTATTTCAATTCTGGAAAAAAGTAAACAGGCGAGCCGGTCTTCAGTTCGCGAAGGAGAATCCGGGATGACGCCTCCCGTCAAACTGCAGAATCTGTTTTCAACGGTAACCCCCCGAAAAATTCCGGATGTCGTCTACAAGCAGCTGGTGTCCCTGATCGCCAACGGCCGGCTGAAGCCGGGGGCAAAACTGCCCTCCGAGCGGGACATGGCCGCGGACATGGGGGTCAGCCGGCAGTCCATCCGCGAAGCCATCAACAAAGCCAGGACCATGGGGCTCATTGAGGTCAGGCAGGGGGGCAGCACCGTGGTGGTTTCCTCCGTCAAAGAACACCTGAAGACGCCGCTTTCGATTATCCTCGAGGAGCAGGCCGAAAAAATTTTCGAATTCCTGGAGATCCGGAAACTGTTTGAAGGCTGGTGCGCGGAAACGGCCGCTTCGACCGCCAAGGCAGTCGATTTGCGGGTCATGATGGAACAATTGAAACAGATGAGTCGGCTCGAGCCCGGGGGTACGGCCTGGGAAAAGGCGGATTTGGGCTTCCACTCCGCTATTGCCGCAGCCTCGCACAACTTGATCGCCATGCACATCATGGAGGGACTCAAATCGAGCTTCAACAGTTATTTCAAGGCCAAGAAATTTGCCCTCGGGCCCGAGCGCAAGGATTTGCTGTTTCACCAGCACGCAGGCATTTTTGAGGCCGTCAAGAAAAGAGACGCCCGGCAGGCCAAAGTGCGGATGCTGGAGCATTTGGAATACGTGGAAGAGGTGATTCGGCGGGACTTTCTTCAACTCCGACGCAAACGCGGCCGGGCATCGAAGACTGCGGGATGACCGGCGTCATCGGATCCAAACCCGAACTTTTGGCTGCAGCGGTTCGACCCGAGGACCCCATGGATCATTGGGTGTGAACGTGAACCGAAATGACGCAATCGGCGGGCTCCTTGTCCTGCTTTTCAGCATGCTGACCGTGGGCCTTTCCCTGAAGATGCCCCTTGGCACATTCCGGGCGGCCGGCCCCGGCTTGTTCCCGCTCTGCCTGGGGATTCTCCTGGCAATGCTTTCATCCATTTTCACCTTCGGAACGATGATGCGCCTTCACCGGGACGGAAAGGGAGGTGGCAAGCCGCTTGAGATCGCAGGCTCAGCCATGCCGGTGATCGGCTTCATGGCGGTTATCGCTTTTGCGGCCGGTTTCCTGGAACAACTGGGCTACGCACCGACGGCCTTTATCGTGGTCATGGCGCTGCTGCAGCTGTTGGGGTGGTCCTACTGGCGCCGGAATCTGGCCATCTCCCTGGCGGCCAGCGCGGTTTCCCACTTCATCTTTGTCACCTGGCTTCAGATCCCGTTCCCAAAGGGATGGTTGGGATTGTAATGGGGTAGCTGATGTTGGAATCCCTCCAACAGCTTGCCGGCGGGTTCGGGATCGCGACCACGGTCCAGAATCTGTCTTATTGCCTGGCAGGCGCCATTGTGGGCACCTTGATCGGCGTTCTGCCGGGGATCGGCCCCATCGCCGGCATTGCGCTGCTGATTCCGGCGACTTATAGCTTGAACCCGACCTCCGCGATCATCATGCTGGCCGGGATCTACTACGGGGCGATGTACGGCGGATCCACCACCTCCATCCTCCTCAATGTGCCCGGCGAGACCGCTTCGGTCATCACCTGCATCGACGGCTATCGGATGGCCCAGAAGGGAAGGGCCGGGCCGGCGCTGGCGATCTGCGCGATCGGATCCTTCATCGCCGGGAGCATCGGGCTTTTCGGCCTGGTGGCGTTCGCCCCGCCGTTGGCCCGGGCGGCGCTGGCCTTCGGGCCGGCTGAATACTTCTCTCTCATGGTGTTCGGGTTCATTGTCCTGAGCAATGTGACCGGCACCTCCCTTCTCAAGTCGCTGATGATGGCTCTGGTCGGCCTGATCATCGGCACGATCGGCCTCGATCCGGTCAAGGGCGAATTCCGTTTCACCTTCGGCTCCATGTCGCTTTTAAGCGGAATTGAGTTCGTGGCTGTGGCCATCGGCCTTTTCGGCATCGGGGAAGTCCTGTCCAACGTGGAGAAGCCCGCGGCACTGCTCGAGGGAAAGGTGCTGGTCCCGCGGTTGAGAGAGCTTTTCCCCAGCTTGGAGGATCTGCGGAAATCCATCAAGGCCATCCTGAGGGGAGCCGGGATCGGGTTCGGGGTCGGCTTGGTCCCCGGACCCGCGCCGGTCATAGCCACCTACGCCTCCTACATGATCGAGAAACGGATCTCGAAGCACCCCGGGGAGTTCGGGCACGGGGCGATCGAGGGGGTGGCCGGCCCGGAAGCGGCCAACAACGCCGCCTGCCAGGCGGCGTTCATACCGCTCTTCGTCTTGGGCATCCCTTTTGCCCCGCCCACCGCGATCCTGCTCGGCGCTTTGCTCATTCATGGAGTGACCCCCGGCCCCATGATGATAGCGGAAAGCCCCGAGCTTTTCTGGGGGGTGATCGCCAGCATGTACATCGGCAACTTCATTCTACTGCTGCTCAACCTCCCCTTCGTTCCCCTGTTCGCGAACATCCTGCGCATCCCCAGGCGAATCCTGCTGCCCCTGGTCGTCCTCTTTTGCATTACAGGGATGTATTCCGTGAACAACTCGGTTTTCGACATCTGGGTGATGCTGCTGTTCGGAGGGCTCGGGTTCATGGCCGGTAAGGGGAAGTTCGAGGGAGCGCCCCTCCTTCTGGGACTGGTGCTTGGGCCGCGGATGGAGGTGGCCTTCCGGCAGTCCCTGATGATCTCGCATGGCGACTTCAGCACATTCGCGGACCGCCCCATCTCCTTGGCGTTTCTCTTGGCGACGGCCCTTTTCCTTGTCGTTCCCATTTTTGGACTCGGCCTCAAACGGCTGGGGAAAGGAGGTTCGTCGAAAGGCCCGGTGCCGACAAAATGAAAAGCCGTGCAGTGCGCTCCGAACCATCAACGGTGTACCGAAACGTTCAATAAGGAGGCCCTTATGCTGAGACGATTATCAGCCATCCTGATCGTTCTTTTCGTGTCGGTGAGCATCCCCATCCACGCCGCCGACTTCCCCACCAAAGAAGTCCAGGTCATTATCCCCTGGGCGGCCGGCGGTGCGACCGACCTGATTTTCCGGGCCCTGGGGGCAACCGCAGGCAAATACCTGAACAGGGCGGTAGTGGTCGTCAACCGGCCGGGCGGCGGCGGTGCGGTGGGCTACACCGAAGGCATGAAAGCGAAACCGGACGGCTACATGCTCACGGCGGCCGTGACCCCGCTTTGCATTCTGCCCCACCAGACAACCACGGCCTTCACCTACAAAGACTTCGAGCCCATCCTGAACGTCGTCAGCGACCCCTCCATGTTCCTGGTGCGTTCCGACGCCCCCTGGAAAGACCTGCGTGAGTTCGTCGACTACGCCAAAAAGAATCCGGACATGATCACGGTCGGAAACTCCGGAGCCGGCGGCGGGGTGCACCTGGTGGCGTTGGCGTTTGCGAACGCCGCCGGCATCAAGTTGAACCACATCCCCTTCTCCGGCGGCGGACCGTCGGTGGCTGCCTTGCTGGGGGGTCACGTCAATGCGGTTTCTGTGACGCCGCCCGAAGGCGTTTCCCAGGTCAAGGCCGGCCAGCTGAAGATCATGGCTCTTTTCGCAGACAAGAGGCTGGCCATGTTCCCGGACGTGCCGACGGTCAGAGAGCAGGGCATTCATTTCACCATGGGAATGTGGCGGGGACTTGTTGCGCCGAAGGGCACACCTCAGGAGGTAATCCAGAAATTGAACGAAAGCTTCAAGAAAGCCATGGACGATCCCGAATTCCAGGCCAAGGCGAAAGATATGTCGGTCATCCTTTCCTACCTCGGGCCGAAGGACTTCGGCGCGTTGATGGCCAAGGACGATGAATTCTTCGGCAAGCTGATCAAAGAGATGAAGAAATAACCTTCACCTGAGAGGAGGGCGCCATGAAGGGTTCCAGGATCGTTATTTGGGTGATGGTGGCAGCCGCCTGCAGTTGGGTTTACGGCTGTGCCGGCACGGCCCCGACGGCCCCGCCGGAAAAGAAGACCACCCTCCGCTGGGCGAGCCCGTTCAAACCCGGCCACACCCTCGTTGAAACGGGGAACCAGTTCAAAGAGATTCTAGAGAAAAGCAGCGGCGGTCGCTTGGTGGTGGAAGTGCAGGCCGGTGTGGGGTCCGAGGAGGATATCAACGACTGGTGCAGCCAGGGGAAGGTCGAGATGCAGGCGACCGGCGGGCGGCCGCTGGAGGTCTCCGCCCCTCAGTATTTTTTCTTCAATGCCCCGTATGTCATGAAGGATTTCGATCACTTCATGCGGGTCTGGCAGGGTTCCCTGGGCCAGCAGGCCCGTGAGCGGGTCGAGAAGAACGGCAACCAGAAGTATCTCGGCATCGTCTACCGGGGGCTGCGGCAGACCACTTCCAAGAAACCGCTCTACACGCCGGCCGACTTCTACATGCTGAAGCTGCGTCTTCCGACCGTCAAGACCTGGATCGCGGTCTGGAAGGAGATCGGCACGGAC
>Ga0316604_10003660_pt1 | contig 10665 bp, 7 predicted proteins | sample OWC_soil_day20_C_FD_207650 | JGI IMG/M metagenome (GOLD analysis project Ga0316604, IMG submission 207650) | Wetland soil microbial communities from Old Woman Creek delta, Ohio, United States - OWC_soil_day20_CT | ecosystem: Environmental > Terrestrial > Soil > Wetlands | place: USA: Ohio... | reverse complement strand
TATGGGCCGTTTTTTCTATTATATTATTGAAATGCAGAATCAGAGTCGGCATCAGAAAAAGTACCGTTGCAAGGCTGCAGAGAATACCCTTTGTCAAAACAAATCCCACATCCCGGCCGATGGTAAAACGCATAAACGCGATGACTATAAATCCAACAATCGTAGTTGCTCCGCTGGCCAAAATAGAACTGCAGGATTCCTTCACTGCCATTTCCATGGCTTTATGTATTTCTACTCCCGTTTTTTTAATGGCAGTAAACGTATGTAAGAGAAAGATTGAATAATCCATAGAAACCGCCAGCTGCAAAATAGCCGCTGTTGAAAATGTAAAAAATGATATTGTACCAAACATCAGATTAGATCCCATATTCAGTATAATTGCAATTATCATAATTAAAATAAATAAAAATGGTTCCATCCAGGATGTGGTCGTAAGCGCCAGTATCAGCCAGATAATAACCAGTGCCATGCCAATGGCTATGGTTATCTCATGTGTAATCGATTCCTCCCTCTCTTTACTTGATATTGCACTTCCGGCAAAACAACCCCGATCCTTTCCAACAATACGGTATATTTCCTTTATACCGGAACGGGTAAGCGGATTGTCATCTCCTTTTTTAAAAATCACATCCATCAGTGCATTTCCATCACGGTAATAGTTATTCATGGAGAACGAATCAAGTGAAGTCATATCCGTCAGTCCCTCATTTGCAAAGGAAGCGCCCATGTATACATCTGTTGTAAGATCAGGTCCTATTACCACATCCACGCCCTCCAGATCTGAGATTTTACTCCTGATCCGTTTCGCTTCCTGAAGGCTTACGTTCTTCACCATAATCCGAGCCATGCCAGGATATCCGAACTCATCCTCCATCACATCCAAAGCCTGTTTAGTCTGGGCAAATTGCGGCAGATACTTACTTAAATCATAGTTGACTTTCACAAAAGGAAAGCACACTGCGCATATAATGGTCCCTACAAAAAAAACACTCTCAATTAATTTTCCTTTAAATACAACGAAATGTACAAATTTGTCAAAAAGACTTCTATTCTTTTCCATATCCCCCTCCATTTATAATCGTTTATCTACTAATGGATACTTTATTGACTTTTGAACACGTGTATATTATAATACTAGTGTACATAACATTCAATAATCAATCTATTTTAATACATCTATTAATAATCACAGAATATTTTCCAGCATAATACTCAACACCATTTAGAATATCGTCAATTAAAATCAGAGGGCGCGTCAAAGCGCGAGGGGGAGAAACTGTATGGACATGCAAAGGCAGGATCGACGCATACGAAAAACTCAAAGATTATTAAAAGAAAGTCTTCTTGAACTTATGGAGAAAAAGGATTTTAAAAATATATCCGTAAAGGATATTACCGAGCTGGCAGATTTAAACCGTGGAACCTTTTATCTCCATTACGCGGATACCTACAGCCTTCTGCAGGAAATGGAAACGGAAGTATTAAGAGACTTTCAAAACATGGTAAACGGCTATCGGGATGCTTTTAAAAAGGCCTCTCTCATGCCTGTAACAATCCCCATCATTCAATATATTGAAGAAAACAAAAAGATATGTAAAATCCTTTTTGAGAACAGTTCATCCAATGATTTTGTTAATCGCTTCCATACTCTTATTTTAAAAAACGGAACTGCCATCATCAAAGAGCAATACCCCAATGCAAAGGATGTAACCTTAAACTATTTTCTGGAATTTATAACCTACGGACTTACCGGAGTTTTTAAACAGTGGCTCAATACCGATATGCAGCAGCCGAAAGAAGAAGTTGCAGAATTCGTGGATAAGGTTATAATGGGAACTGCAAAAAATCTTCTAACCGCATAATTGTGTGATAAATATAAGACAATCCTTATGTTTCAATAAGTATTGACCGATATATGGTTAGTTGGATTTTGTAACTGTATCTAATCTTTTGCATTAAATATTACATAAGGACGATCATTATGCCTACGAAGAAAACGAAAGAAAAAGTACCTAAAACAAAACTGAAAAATACAAAAGCTGCAAGAGTAAAGAAAAAAAAGCCTGCAAAAACTGGCAAAAAATCTTTATTGCCGAAAAACAAACGAGTCGTTGTCCTATTGGTAGCAGCCCTGTTCATTGTTATTATCGGCGCCGCACAAGCCATAATTTTAATATCCATGAAAAATAAGAACTCAGTAAAAGAAAAGGTGGCCAAGGCACCGGAATACTATTTTTCAAAAGATGAGGACATCTCCTCTTTCACTACAATTGTAGGTGAACGTACCTATGAAGAACCAGTACCTGTTCCCGAAAGCTCAGAGGAGACAAAAAAATCAGACGCTGAAAAGAAGGATTCCGACGGTGCTGCAAAGTCTGGTACTGAGGCAGAAGGTAAGGCAGCTTCCGAAGGTGATACAGCCGCTTCAGATGAAGCAAAAGATACATACAAATATGTACATCTGGAGAATGCCTCAGCAGATTTAAAAACCTATAAGGATTATCTGGAAACCCAGAAAAGTTTTATCGATGTGACCAAGGAAAACACAACAGCAGAAAGCACGGAAAGTCAAACAGAAAGCGAGAATGCGGAATGTTATCAGCTGGCCGGTCCTTCTTCTGACTCTAAGACCTACCTCTCCATCACGCTGGAAACTGCAGGCGACAGTGTGACTGTAACGGCAGGCAAAGGCAGCGAATCCTGGAACGACTTTTTCAAAAACCAGTGGAATGAGCAGAAAAAAGTAATATCCGATATACAAAAGCAGCCCAAGTCAGAAACTTCCATTGAAGAGGCAGAGAATACAGTTCGTTCTCAGGGGCAGGAGAAATTAAAGCTTACAGAAAGTGCAGATTCCTATCAGTTTATAGCCTCTCCCGGAATAACTAAAATTGAAGGAAAGAACTACTACACTGTACGGACTTATAAACGGCTTCCGGACAGTACGTTAACCTATGTTGCTACCTATTTATGTGATTGCAATGACAACAGCGTAGGCTTTCAATATGACGAGATAACCGGGCAAACCACCCCACTGGGGTAATAAAAACGGACCATTGTTCCACAGGTGATTAATCACATATGGAGCAATGGTCTGTTTTATTGACATCATGATTTAATTATATTCTGGTACCAGTAAAAGCTGTCCTTTGGTACTCTTCTCTGGGTTTTATAATCTACATAAACAATTCCAAATCGGTCGTCATAACCCTTTTCCCATTCAAAATTGTCCAGAAAGCTCCACACGAAGTACCCTTCCACCTTGGCTCCGTCTGATACTGCGCGCTTCAGTTCAGACAGATGGCGCTCCAGGTAATCAATTCTACATGGATCATGAACACCGCCATCTAAGGATATTACATCCAGGGCTGACATACCATTCTCTGTAATAAACAAAGGCAATTGGTAAGTATCGTAAAAGTTCTTTACTGCCCAGTACATTGCTTTCGGAGTAATGGGCCAGCCCATTCCGGTCTTTCCATGCCCGGCAGGAAGTTTTCCCAGAATCAACTCACCTGCGTCGGATAAGCAAACAGAAGTCCCCTGATAGAGATTCATCCCGCAAAAATCAAGAGGCTGGCTGATGAGGAGCCGGTCCTCTTCAGACAATTCTGGCAGGTCTTCCCCGAACAGTTGAGGACATTGCTGGTGAAATCTTCCTTTAATAAACAATTCATTCCAGAATGCAGAAGAATGAATCCAGTCTTCCTCTCCTATGGAATCCTGCAGCTCCTTTGCTTTTGCAGCCAGCAAATCAGTTTCCTCCACAGGCCAGTAGGCATTGCCGCAGGTAGGTGCATATCCTACCCGGCAATCCGGTACCAGCTCCCGTAATTTTTGCACAGATTTCCCATGTGCCAAAGCAATATTCCGGCACATGGCAAGGATTCTGCCGACCGGATATTTGATTCCAGGAGCATGGGTGCATCTATCATATCCAAGCCAGGTAAATATCTGCGGCTCGTTAAACGTAATGTAATGCTTTACCCGGTTTCCAAATGCTTTTGCTACAACTGCTGTATATTCAGCAAACCAATCAGGGCTGCTGGGATTTAACCATCCGCCCTTCATCTCCAGTTCATTGGGATAATCCCAATGAAACAAGGTCACATATGGAGTAATATGATGCTTTAACAGTTCATCAATCAGATCAGAATAGAATTTAAGCCCCTTTTTATTGACACTTCCGATACCATGAGGCATAATTCTTGGCCAGGAAATGGAAAAGCGGTAAGCCCCTACCCCAAGTTCTGCGAGCAGGGCTACATCCTCTTTCATCCGGTGGTAATGATCACATGCCACGTCTCCTGTATGTCCTTCAAAAATTCTGCCTTTCTCTCTTACAAAGACATCCCATACAGACAGCCCTTTTTCATCCTCAAAAGCTGCCCCCTCTATCTGATAGGATGAAGTTGCGGTTCCCCATATAAAGTCTTTTTTCCAGTCCATTGTATCTATCCTTTCACGCTTCCCGCTGTTACACCGCCAATGATGAATTTTGACAGGCACAGATAGATGATTGCAACCGGAACAACGGCAATGGTAATCAGCATATAAACCTGCCCCATGTCAAATTTTAAGAAATCTGCACTTCGCAGCTGGGCAATCAGGATTGGAAGTGTTTTTTTCGTATTGGATTTAAGTACAAGGGAAGGAACAAAATAATTATTCCAGGAAGCCACGAATGCAAAGATTCCCTGTACTGCCAAAGCAGGCTTTATAATTGGAATTACAATATAATTAAAGGTAAAAAATTCATTGGAGCCATCGATTCTGGCTGATTCCACGATTTCTAAGGGTAAATTGCTCTGGAAATAAGAAACCATAAAATAAAATACGACAGGTGCAGCCATAGATGGAAGAATCAGAGGAACAAAACTGTCCATAAGTCCCATTTTACCAATCAGGCTTAAAAATCCAAGTGTGGTTACCTGTGTGGGAATCATCATAATCAGGATGATAAAAAGATAAACAGCATTTCTGAACTTAAAATCATAGGCGTGAATTGCATATGCAGTCAGCGCTGACACGTATACGGACAGAGCAGCAGAAGCACTGGCGACAAACAGGCTGTTTACTATTCCATGTACTACCGGCAGATTCTTGTTATGCAGTACATTATATAAATTAGGACCAAATGATTTTCCTGGCAAAAATGAGAATCCCTTGGCAATTTCCGGATGGGATCTGGTCGCATTAATGATCAGGCAATAAAAGAAAAAGAGACACAGAAAGGATAAAAGTGACAGTACGATATATGCGACTGCCTTTTTTAAATTCATTGCTTTTCCCATTATTTTGATTCTCCTTTCTGTTTACCTGCACCGGTAAGTATGAAAAACACCACGAGGCTTAATGCGGCTGTTATAATGAAGAGTATTACAGATAAAGCTCCAGCCATACCGTAGTTCTTGCTGTATAAATGATTATTCAGGAACATAATTAACGTCATGCTGGTCCGGTCAGGTGTTCCTTTTGCATTAGTAAGTACCTGGGGAACATCAAACATCTGCAGTCCGCCAATGAGTGAAGTAATCAGCACATAAATAAATATTGGTTTAATGGTAGGCATGGTGATTTTGGTAAATATCTCAATAGACTTCGCCCCATCAATAGCGGCTGCTTCAAACAAAGCAGAATCTACTCCTAAAATAGCTGCCATCAAAAGGATAGTTGTGTTTCCAAACCACATCATAAAATTCATAAAACCGACCAGTCCCCTGGTTCCCCATACTGTGGTGAGATAACGGATCGGGCTGTCAATCAGCCCCATTCTTATCATAAGATTGTTCATTGGACCGTCATCTGAAAACAGGGCAAAAAACAGCATGGCAAAAGACGCTGCCATAATTACATTAGGAAGGTAAATAATTGTCTTAAAAAAAGTACTTCCTCTAAGCTTCATTCTAAAATCAGCAAACCAGACCGCCAGAATAAGGGAAAAGAAAATCTGAGGAATAAAACCGATTATCCAGAGAATCACTGTATTGCCCAGGTATTTAAGAAGATCACTCTGGAAAATAGAGATATAATTTTCAAATCCAACAAAATTAGGTCCGATCTGAGTTAACCCTGAACGGTAATTTTCAAACATGCTGTTATAAAACGTAGATACCAGGGGGATAAAGGAAAATACTAAATATGTAGCAAAAAAAGGTATTAAAAAAATATATCCCCATTTTGAATAGCTGATTTTTTTTCTGGCTTTTGCCTTTTTTTCTCTTACCATGATGGAGCCTCCTGTTTTCATACAGGGCGGGATTATCCCGCCCTGTATTTTGCTGCTACTGTGTTTCTAATTCCGGATATTTCTCTTGTGCTGATGTGTAGAAATTCTTCAGTGCTGTATCTTTGTCAACAGTACCGTTAAAATAATCATGCATAGCATTCTGGAAGCTTTCATTCAGTCCCTGATCATAAGGAGAAATCTTGCTCATATCAATCTTCTCTGCAGCGTCACAGTACATCTGAAGAGGATTCTGTCCGCCAAGGAAAGCTGACTTGTAATCGCCCTTTGCAAGAGCTTCCATAACTGTCTTGTTATTAACAAAGTCATTCTTCTCTTCTACAATTTTCTTCATGGTTGCATCATCACAGCAGATTGTCTTCATGATGTCTGCTACGATATCAGGGTTATCAGTACCATTAGCTGCACACAGCCAGGTTCCGCCCCAGTTATAGGATTCTGGTCCAATGGTTGCAGCCCAGTCACCGTAAACACCATTACCTACTTCCTGCTTTCCACCGTCTGCTTCTGCTTTTGCAAGAGAGTTTTTAGCAAGAACGAAGTCTACACCCCATGCAGGCATGAAATAACCAAATACTTTTCCTTCAGGACCCTGTCCGGAAGCCCATTCAGCTGCCCAGAGTGTGGTTTTCTGATTGTAACCGCTGTCGGTGTATTTCTTTGTCTGATCAACCCATTTTTCAAGACTTGGATCAATGGCTATCTTCTTTCCATTTACCCATGGAGCAGCTACATTGTTAGAGAAAGTACGGTAGGAATCATCAAAACCGGAAAGCATATAATAACCTTTGTCTTTCATCTTGGCAGCAGTTTTGTCAAAAGAGTCCCAGTCATTAATTGCTTTTTGAACTTCTGCAGGATCATCGGTCCCCAGTACATCCTTGGCAATGGAACGGCGATAGATATAAAGTCCTGGGCAGCCCTGCCAAGAAATACCTTTTTGTGCTCCCTTGGAATCCTTAGCGATTACTTTGGTATAGTCATACTGCTTTGACATATCCTGTTCCGTAACACCAACATCCTTTAAATCCATGGTGTAATCAGAATTTACATACTTCAGAATGTAATCTGCTTCAACCAGGAACATATCCACTTTATCATCAGGCTTTGCGTCATTCTGATTTAACAGTGCTTCATCAAGAGCATTCTGATAGGCGTTGTTCTCACTGGGAGTTGTCACAAAATTAACCTTATAACCTGCCGGAAGCTTGGAAGCATAATAATCTTCATATCTGGCTTTGAATTCATCGTTCCAGACATAAATATTAATCACTTTTCCTCCTTCACCACCAGCTTCTTTCTGCGTCTCCGCCTTTGCCTCAGTTTCCTTGGCAGTTGTCGTGTCTGCAGCTGTGCTTCCGCTTTCGCTGGGTGCGCTCTTTGAAGAGCATCCGGCAACCAGTGAAGCTGCCATCACCGCGCATAATAATCCGCTTACAACTTTCTTCTTCATATTTCCCTCTCCTTTTCTGATATTACTATCATGAAATATTAGCATTACCAACCGATTCCCCTGTAATCAGTTCACCTTCCACAATAATCTGTTCCGTGAAAGTCGTCTTAGGTTTATCGATCGTGCTTATCAGTTTTTTAGCGGCCTGCATACCAATTGCTGATGTATCCTGGCGAATGGTAGTAAGCCTAGGGTTTAATATCTGTGATAATCTGCTGCCGTCATATCCGGCGATTGAGATATCATCTGGAACCCTTAAATTTCTTCTCCGGATTTCATTGAGTCCGCCGATCAGTGCGGTATCATCCGGATATAGAATACAGGTTGGTGGATCTTTTCTGTCTAATAATTCACTGGTACATGCCATAGCCTGGCTGACATCCAGATAGTCTGCTTCCAGCACATAATCATCTGGTACTGAAAGTTCCCGGCTTTCAAGAAATCGATAGAAGCTGGTGAGTCTGGCTTTTGTAACAGTAGTGCTCGCCTGTCCGTGTATGTAGGCAATCTTTCTATGTCCTTTTTCATAAACATATTCCATCAGGCTCTGAATGCCCTTTACGTTATCGGACAATACAGAAGAACAGTTTTCATTGATGTGATCGATTGTTACAACGGGAATGTCCCCGTTTAAAAGTTCAACCACTTCAGGGTTGTCAAATTTAACACAGGCAATCACCACTCCGTCAACATTCCTGTATTTGCAGTGTTCATAATAGGAAACTTTCTTTTTTCCTATCTGCCCATTAATAAAGGTGATATCATACCCCTGCTTTTCCGCCTCTACCTTAAACCCTTCAAGAACCGCGGCAAAATATTCATGGGTCAGACCGCTGTTCGCCTCATCAACGAACAGAACCCCTATGTTATAGCTTCTGTTCGTCTTCAAGGATCTTGCTGCAGCATTGGGAAAATACCCCAGCTTTTCCGCTGCCTGCTTAACTCTTATTTTAGTACTCTCCCCGATGTCGCTCTGATCATTAAGCGCCTTGCTCACTGTGGCAACGGATACCCCGCAGTGCTGTGCCAGTTCTTTCATAGAAATCATATGTCTCATCCTTTTAACTTAATCGTTTTCGTATTTTCACTATACCTCTTTCTTTGGCAAAAATCAATATGTTTTTTCTTTTTTGTCTAGTTTAAATAGTTTTTATTAATTGTTTTTGTGCATATTTACATTATTAAAAAGTATGATTTATTTTTTCTTTTATAATTTCAAAGATTCCTCTTGTTTTTTTTCTCAACTCGCGCTATTATGACCGTATAACTCCCTATTATCTTTCTTAATCGTTTTCGAAAAATGTCGTTTTTAGGGATTTGGGTCATCCAACAGGAAGGAGTTATTCAACTATGAAATATGGATATTTTAATGACCAGGACAAAGAATATGTAATTACTGCCCCAGATACTCCTCTGCCGTGGATCAACTATCTGGGAAGCGAGAACTTCTTTTCGCTGGTTTCCAATACCGGAGGGGGATACAGCTTCTATAAAGATGCCAAGATGCTCCGGCTCACAAGGTACCGTTACAATAATGTTCCTCTGGACAGCAACGGACACTACTACTACATTAATGAAAACGGCACTATTTGGAATCCGGGCTGGCAGCCTTCAAAGACTCCGTTGGATTTTTATGAATGCCGTCATGGACTTGGAGTGACCCGTTTCACTGGAAAGAAGAATGGTTTAAAAGCCAATGTGACATCCTTTGTACCACTGGGTGACTCCTGCGAGATCAACCAGGTAACATTAAAGAATGAAAGCACTGCGTCCAAAGATTTTACCCTGTATTCTTATGTGGAATTTTGTCTGTGGAATGCCATGGATGATATGACCAATTTCCAGCGGAATTTCAGTACCGGTGAAGTTGAGGTAGAAGGTTCTGTTATTTACCATAAAACAGAATACAGAGAAAGACGAAATCATTATGCCTATTATTCCGTCAATTCACAGATCCAGGGATTTGATACTGACCGGAATACCTTTGTAGGTGTCTATGGTTCCAACCAGAACCCTGCTATGGTGGAAAAAAACACTTCCGGTAATTCCATGGCAAGCGGCTGGTCTCCCATCGGTTCTCACCGTATCACACTCCATTTAGAGCCCGGAGAGGAAAAAACCTTTGTATTTGTTCTTGGTTATGCCGAGAACCAACCTGATTTAAAATGGAGTGCACCAGATGTGATTAACAAAGCACCATCTGATGCTGTGCTGAAAAAATACCGCACTGCTGCTGATATTGAGGCTGCACTGGAAAAGCTGAAACAGTATTGGACAGATCTTCTATCCACCTACAGCGTATCGCTGAAAGAGGAAAAAACAGCCCGCATGGTTAACATCTGGAACCAGTATCAATGTATGGTTACCTTTAACATGTCCCGTTCTGCCTCCTATTACGAGTCCGGAACAGGAAGAGGTATGGGATTCCGGGATTCCTGCCAGGATTTGCTTGGTTTCGTACACATGATACCGGAACGGGCCAGAGAGCGGATTATCGATATTGCCTCTACCCAGTTTGAAGACGGAAGTGCTTATCACCAGTATCAGCCTCTTACTAAAAGAGGAAACATGGATATTGGAAGCGGTTTTAATGATGATCCTTTATGGCTTATCGCAGGTGTCAGTGCATACATACGGGAAACTGGCGACTGGGATATTCTAAAAGAAAATGTTCCTTTCGATAATGATGCCGACAAGAGCCAGACTTTAATGGAACATTTAAGACGTTCCTTCGGATTTACAAAATCCCATTTAGGGCCTCATGGACTCCCGCTTATCGGCCGTGCCGACTGGAATGACTGTCTGAATTTAAACTGCTTTTCAACAGAACCGGGGGAATCATTTCAGACCACCGGACCATCCGAGGGACCTGTTGCGGAATCTCTGATGATTGCAGGAATGTATGTAAAGTATGGAAAAGAATACGCAGAAATCTGCCGTTTGACGGGATTGGAAGAAGAAGCCA
>Ga0316604_10003659_pt1 | contig 10665 bp, 6 predicted proteins | sample OWC_soil_day20_C_FD_207650 | JGI IMG/M metagenome (GOLD analysis project Ga0316604, IMG submission 207650) | Wetland soil microbial communities from Old Woman Creek delta, Ohio, United States - OWC_soil_day20_CT | ecosystem: Environmental > Terrestrial > Soil > Wetlands | place: USA: Ohio... | reverse complement strand
CCGCAAAACTTCCGATAACCGCCGCGCCAGTGGAGCCGGTTTTGCCGTAAAGTGAAGCGCACGAAAACGGGGAATAGGATTGACTTTTATAAAAGAGCAACTCCTGCTGGATTTGTATTAATTTGGCAGGAGTTTGGTTTTGTATGGCAAATTAAGTAACATAAGCAACTCATCCTTATGTGTATCGTTCGGTAGGTGATCACTGGAATACTACCGATAGATCTAATGAAAATATGCATAAATTGCAAGAATTAGCTATAGACAATGCTTTGTTTAAAAAGTTTTAAATAAAGAACAGCATTTTTCTCGTATTCAATGGGAATGTCGGGGCGCAGATGAAAATCATCTTGAAGAGTCTATTGCATTTTTAGTTCACGAAGCACTTCAAGAAGTATACCCGGATTGCTATCATCAATCAATTGATATAAGCAGTAAAGAGCATCCTGTTCACCAGGCATATTCGGCGCTTGTTCAAGCAATTACGCCTCTTTTTGAAGGAACAAAAATTTATCTATGGGGAAGCCGGAGTATTAACATTCCGACAGTAGAACTTAGAAATATATTCTCATCTGACTTCTTTACTGATGCATATCCCAATTGTCCTACTCTAGATGAATATACTCCCGAAGAGCTCTTTAATTTTTCATCCGCTGCGTGCAAAAAAATATTTACCATTGCTCTAAACTTTTGGGAGAGCGATGCCGTATCTGCAAAAGAATATTTTAAAGATCACTCAACCCATTACTTGAATTCAGGAAACTGGAACTTAGATACCGGTCTTCCTTGCGAGTACAATAATTATAAACCCATGAGAAATGAAGATTCTGTGCATTATTCCTATAAATGTGAAGAACTAAAGCTTATTTATGATACTCTTGCGGCAGAGTACAATCCTGACGATTTCCCCTCATAATGAGGTTATATAAATGATCTTGATAATATCCACATAAAATTCTTTTGTAGTTTAGTTTGAAAGAAGAATTGCGCAAGTTTGTGGCTTGCCTAAAGGTTTAGTTCGAATCAATAGGCCGGATGGAAGTAACGCGAGAAGTGATAAAAAGATAGGGAACTTGAGAAAAGAACACAGGTGAGTATTAGTGGGGTGTCTAATGGAGAGCGTTATTGGTAATAAATGCGCAGGTGTCAATAACCCCGTCCCCACGACACGTAAGATTAGATGGTACAGTGTGGCATGTTATGGAAGTGAGTTCAAAGTGCGTAAAGCCAGGTAATTTGTATGGTTTTACTACAAGGAGAAATAAATAGCCAATAAACGGCACTTCTTTAAAGCTATTTCAATTTAAATATTTCCTCATAGTTATACGATAAATTCAGTTTTGGTGTTGATGATACTTTTTTCCTGTATAAGGGATTTTATAATATCCAATCCTTTTCTTAATTCTACATTATCTGAAGGAGAAGATATGGCTAGGCGCACAAAATCTGCATGCTCCGTGTTACCGACTGCAAATCTGTTGGAACAGAATACGTGAACTCCCAGCTTTTTTGTCAGTTCTTCAAAGTGATTACCATCAAGGCCTCTTGGTAAGGGCAGCCATTGAAAAAAGCTGAGTTTATGAACGGGCTCTTTTAAAGAAAAACACTTATGAAATACGCAATTGCGATCCTTTGCTAATTCAATTTTATTTTCAATGATTTTGTCGGCGATGCCACTGTGAATTAACTCTGCTATGATTTCAGTATTTAAAGAAGGGGTTTTTAAATTGATATTATATATACCGCTTATTATGCGGGAGCGGTAAAAAGAAGGAAAAGTAATAAAAGCAACTCTTAAACCGGCACAAAGAGATTTAGAAGTTCCGGCGATATATATGGACTGTTCCGGAATAAGTGCTGTGATTGGCATAAATTCCTGAGAAAGTAAAAAAGCATATACATCATCTTCAATTAAAGTTTGGTTATGCTTTAGTATGATATCGGCAAGTTCCCTTCTTCGTTCCATACTTAGCGTAATATTGGTAGGATTACTGTAAGATGGCATCAGATAAATTCCCTTTATGGTAGTTGATTTACATAAGGCATCTAATGCATCGGGCAACATTCCGGATTCATCTCCCCTTACAGGGACAAGTTGAATATTTAATAAGTTTGCCAGGTTTTTGAAATTAGGATGTGTGTATATATCTGTGGCAATCTTATCTCCTGGCTGAAACACGGATAGCAAAATGACTGTTAAGGCGTTTTGTGATCCGGAAGTTATAGCAATATTATCTATAGGCACATTGAGATGAAATCGATTAAGCCATTTCTGTGCGGCATATTTTTGGAAAGAAGTCCCTAAAGGATCGCTGTATTCCAAAAGTGTTTCAGAATAAGGTTTGTTTACAACAGATTTTACAGTACTTAAAATCGTTGAATTCAATTGATAGAATGGCTTAATGATTCCCATTTCTATATAATCAACTGCCTTATTGGATGTCAGAACATTCGGTATATTAACATTTGGAGATACAAATGTTCCTCTGCCGGTAGAGGCATAAATTAGTCCTTTTAATTCGCAAATTTTAAAGGCTCTTGTAATAGTGCTGAGGTTCACATCTAAAAAATCAGCCAATTCTCTCTGTGGAGGTAACTTTGTATTAGGGGCTAAATTACCGTTTATAATATCGTATTCTAGAAGGTTTGCAATTGATATGTATAAAGGACTTGCCAGTTGTTCTTTATTCGGTTTCCATGACATGGGATAATTTTCGAATGAGTTTATTGGCATTGATTAATTCCCTCCCCAAATTGTATTGCATACAATTGTACTATTGAAACCATACAAATGCAATGATATGCTTATTTTATTGTATGCAAACAATGCATACGATAAAATGATAATCGGGAGGAGATTTTAAAATGAATGTCCTAACAAAAGAGTACCCCATATCGCTTATAGAAGTATTGCGAGCTGAAAAGGTGGTGTACCAATATATAAAGGCCACGCCACTTATTTACTATAACAGTCTTTCTAATCTAATAGGAGGAAATATTTACATTAAACATGAAAATCATTTGCCAGGAGGTAGTTTTAAAATTCGTGGTGGCTTAAATATCATGCATCACTTAAAACAACAAAACATAAAAGGTGTCATCACATTTTCGACAGGAAATCACGGAATTTCGATTGCCACAGCCGCAAAACTATCTGAGATTGATGCTACCATAGTTGTTCCGAAAGGGAATAATCCGGAAAAGAATCAGCGAATTAGAGAAACAGGTGCATTTTTGGAAGAAGTCGGCGATGACTTTGAACAGGCCGCCCAGGCCGGGGTGCAGATTCAAAAAGAACGTGGCCTTCACTATATTCATGCAGCCAATGAACCCCACCTAATTAATGGAGTAGGTACGGAATACAACGAAATTCTGAGAGAACTGCCTGATATAGATGCCATTATCCTGCCTATTGGAGGAGGAAGTGAACTGGCGGCTGCTGTAACTGTTCTGAAAACAGTTAATCCCAGAATTGAGATTTATGCAGTACAGGCGGAAGCCTCAAAAAGCGCTTATTTGTCATGGAAAACGGGAAAAATTACGCAATCAACTAACAAAACCTTTGCCGGTGGGTTCGCAACTGGGACAGCCTATGAAATTCCTTTTAATTTGTATAAAAACCAGTTGGCTGATTTTATTTTGTTGTCTGAAGAAGAAATTGCTCATGGTATTTATATGGCTCTTACCCATACGCATAATTTGGCCGAAGGTGCTGGCGCGTCAACTATCATTGCTGCCCATAAAATCAAAGATAGACTCAAAGGGAAGAATGTTGTTTTACAAATGAGTGGCTGCAATGAAACAATGAAATGTGTTTATGATAGTATACTGTATAATGGCGGCATCTAAGCTGCTAAAACACGATGAAACGGACAAGAATTAGGAAAATGCACTATAGTAATCGCGCGACTTACGATGTTTATGTGAAGAATTATTTCGCTGCTGATAAAAAATTCCATTCAGAAAGAGAACTGGTTCACGAAGAGTGTGGATAGTATTGGAATAAATGGAAACCGTGTTATCCAATGAACTTAATACTATTATACGAGGAGAGATGAGCATGAAAACCATTGGTTTAATTGGTGGAATGAGTTGGGAATCATCAATTATTTATTATCGTATTATTAACGAATTAGTCAGGGAAAAGTTAGGGGGAATGCATTCTTGTAAAAGTTTAATGTATTCCACTGATTTTGCGGAAATTGAAAAATTGCAACATCAAGGTAAGTGGGATAAATTAGCTGAAATGATGATTAATATTAGTTTGAATTTGAAAAATGCTGGAGCTGATTGTATAGTGGTTTGCACAAATACTATGCATAAATTAGCTGACGCGGTTGAAAATACAATTGATATTCCGCTAATACATATTGCAGATGCCACAGCAAAACCAATTTTAAAGCAGGGATTAAAAAAGGTAGGCTTATTAGGAACAAAGTTTACAATGGAAGAAGATTTTTATAAAGGGCGTCTAACCTCGAAACATAATATCGAAGTAATAATTCCAGAACCAGATGAGCGAGAAATAATTCATTCCGTTATTTATCAAGAATTAGTAATTGGAAAAATTGCTGATTCCTCCCGTGAAAAGTATAATAAGATTATCGAAGGAATGTATAGGAACGGAGCGGAAGGTATAATTCTAGGATGTACAGAAATCGCTCTTTTAGTTCACGAAAAAGATAGTCATATTCCATTATTTGATACAACGCAAATTCATGCACAAGCAGCGGTAGAATTTTCATTAAAAGCATAATAATATTTTAATGAGTAATATATTCCTGATAATTGTACAGTATAAAGTGCTTTTAGGGGTTCTGGGTGCTAATCACAATGAAAATAAGACATTGGTCAAATTATTGGCGAAGGTCTATTTTTATTTCGTGACATGTTATGGAATAATATTTCGATGCTACAAAGCTAGGTGGATTATGGATTTGACCGATACGTTAATGGTACGTTATGGAACGATTTAATGACACGTAATGGAACAAGAAAACGCCCGTAAATCCAGGAAATACAAGGAGTTCTATTTTAGTTCCATTTTTACCTGACACTGGTGTCAGGTACATTATAGTAACATTTTTGCTGAGGTTACTTTGATGAAAGTAGCATAATCCTGCATATTTTGGACAAGTGGTGTGGGATTTATATTTATATGCATTAGAAGGAAAATTATGGATTATAGAAGACCATAAATGAAATATAGGAATGAATTTAATCTTAAAAGAAATCCCGGGAAGCGATTAGGATAATGTGAAAGAAAGGAAGCGCGAGGGCTTAGACTGATGTGCTTTAAAATCAAAATTAGCTAGATTAACATTCTATTTGAGTAAAGGAGATAAAAATTTATGAGAAAATTGCGCTTTAAAAAAATAGATGCTTTTGTGAAAGAAGGCTCTTCGGGTAACCCGGCAGCTTGTGTTTATCTTGAAAAAGCAATAACGAAGGATGAAATGCAGCAGGTTGCTTATGAACTTAAGGGCTTTGTGAGTGAAGTAGTATACTGCTTGCCTATTACAATGAATAGCCGAACAGGTTATTCATTACTTTATTACTCATCGGAATGTGAAGTTGATTTTTGCGGACACGGTACAATTGCTTGTATGTATGATTTAGTCGCCAATACAGAGGGAATTATTAATCAGAAAGAAATTGGAATACGCACTAAAAAAGGTGATTTAATCGTAGTTAATAATATTTTGGAAATGGATGCTGTTTTTATTACAGCGCCATTGCCTCAATACAATGAGATTGATTTACAAGTTGAAAATATTAGTGCAAACTTAAATATTCCAGACAACTATATTAACACACAATATCCTATTGAACTAATAAATGCAGGGCTTAATACACTAGTAGTTCCTATCGTTACACTGGAAAAAATTATATCCATATGGCCTGATGTAGATACGCTTAAAATTTTCTGTAACGCTTATGACATAGATATTATAATTGTCTTTACAATGGATGGCTCTAATGAAGTAAATAAAATTCACACAAGGGTGTTTGCTCCTAAGTATGGATATCTAGAAGATCCCGCAACTGGCTCAGGTAATTCAGCACTTGGGTATTACCTTCTAAAGAATAGATTATGGTCGGGTAAGCTTATATCAATAACGCAGGGGCCTGATCTTAAAGCCCCAAATATTGTGAAGCTAAATACTCTAATTAATGATAACGGGGATAATCAGATACTATTTGGCGGAAGAGCAACAGTAAGGATTGAGGGGAACTATTTACTACATCAAAAGGCATAATATTATTTTAAGTGATTATGGATATGTCTCTGAGTAACACTTGTTTATATAGCGGATATATTACCATTAATAACAATTGTTGAGGTGCTTTTAAGGATTCTGGGGAATTATAGATATATTTTTTATTGTGGCAAGGGAAATAGACATTAGGCAGCTATCATGCCATGGAAGTGAATTGATGAGCTGCAAAGTCCGGCTATATATGGACTTGGAATTGATACCAATGAATATTCTGTATTTTTTGAATGGCATGTCATGGAACAGATGATGAAGTTTTGAAGTAGCTGGATTTATTGGCTTTTTGAAACTTGTAAACAGTTTTTGAAATGATATTGGTGCCATGTTCATTAAAAAGAAACGTGAGGACAGGGGATTTGTTTTTCATAGGAGAGTTGGTAGAAAACAGAAACAAACTCCCTGTCCCCCTATTTTATCCATGTATTTACATTTAATTGCACTTTTTTATCTAAATTAGGAGGAATTCATCCAAATAATGTAGAATAAGGTAATATATAAGATATCAATATTATCTATCGAAAAATATATTTAGGCAAACCAATCGAAAGGTTGGGACGCAAAACTATGGGTCTAAAGATATGTATCTACGATTGCCAGGTTGCAAATTGCTATGAGAAACGACTTGGTTATGTCCAAAGTCTGTTTTTTTTTATTTATGGGATATTTAAAGCGAAAAAGTTTACTATAAAAACATACTTGTTGAACAAAACCTTGCATTTTTGGTGCTGACAAGTAATAGAGCTTTATAATCGTAGTTTAAATCATCTATTGGAGGAATGGTTTAAATGATAAATATGTCAGTTATTATAAGAGAGGAGGATTAACTCAATAATTCATAATGTTTATGAAATAAGGGGAAAGGAGAAGTTTTAAATGATTAATTTTCAAAGCATCCGTTTCCGGTTCATGGGAACAATCGGTCTGCTAATGATCATCACATTACTGCTTGTTGCTGGTAGTAGTTATTATTTTGCAAATAAGTATCTGTGTACAAGCCTTAATGAAAATCAGCAAGTTGTAGCAAATGAAGCTACTAGTGAGTTGAAAAGGATTATTGACATTGCTTTTGTTCATGTCGAAAATATTGCTGTTAGTCCCCAAATTCAAAGTGAAGATATTAACCAAATTGTACCTTATTTGGGAGCGGAGTATAAGCGCATCGGCATATTTGACAATATTGCTTATGTTAAAATGGATGGTAGTGCTGTTAATAATAAAGGCGGCGTTGCCAATGTTAAAGAAAGAGAATATTTTAAAAAAGTAGTCCAGACTCAAAAACCTTATGTCTCTGAAGTATATGTTTCCAAAACAGGAAATAAACAATCCGTTGCTCTAGTTGTTCCAATCATGCACAATGGGCAAATGAACGGAATTATGATGGGAGGTTTAACTTTGGATAAAGTGTCAAGCATTATCCAAGGTATTAAATATAAAAAATCTGGTTTTGGAGCATTGATAGATGGACAAGGAATGTATATAGCTCATCCTAACTCGCCTGAAATTGTTGGAAAGATGAATGTGAATACAGGTGAAATTGCGCCTGAATTACAGGAGCAGCTTGGAGATAAGGGAAAGCCGGATCCAAGTTTAGTGAAAGCAGTACAGAATATTATTGCAAGTGGAAACCAACAGTATGTTGAATTTAAATTACCTACGGGTGTAGATAATGTCGCTTCTCTTTATACCGTTCCTTTAGCGGGTAATCAACAATGGATATTGATGCTAACTACGAGTAAAGAAGAAGCCACAAAAGAACAGAATAATTTATTTAGGATTAGCTTGATTTTATCTATAATTTCACTGCTTTGTGCATTAGTGGTTACTTTTTGGATCAGTGGGAATTTTGCCCGGCCGATTATGGACATCAACCAAATAGCCAAAAATATAGCCGCCGGTACACTGAGCAAGTTGGATAAAATGATTTTTGATAAAAATGAGATCGGGCAACTCTATGACAGTATCTTTATTATGAATGAAAATCTGCGTCAACTTGTAAAACAAGTACAAGAGCAATCTGAACAGCTGGCGGCTTCGAGTGAAGAACTGACGGCCAGTGCGCAACAATCGGCTCAGGCTTCAAATCAGGTGGCGGCGTCAATTACCAATGTAGCACAAGGTGCGGATGAGCAACTTGCATCAATTAATGATACTTCGGCTGCGGTTGAACAGCTTTCGACAAGTATTCAGCAGGTTGCCACCCATGCAAATGAAGTTGCTGAGAAATCTGTCCAGGTTGCAGAGAAGGCCAATACAGGGAATCAATCAATTGAGAAGGCTGTCTTCCAAATGTCTAGTATTGAGAAGGCTGTAGTCACCTCTGCCGACGTTGTGGAAAAGTTGGGAGAACGTTCCAAAGAAATTGGCCAAATTGTGGATACTATTGCCGGAATTGCTGGTCAGACAAATCTTTTGGCACTTAATGCGGCGATTGAAGCTGCTCGAGCAGGGGAGCAGGGGAGAGGGTTTGCTGTAGTTGCGGAAGAAGTTCGAAAGCTGGCTGAACAGTCAGGGGAAGCGGCAAAACAGATCGCCGCACTGATTAGTGAAATTCAGGTTGAAACAAATACAGCTGTTTCAGCTATGGGTAATGGGACGAAGGAAGTTAAGCTAGGGTCTGAAGTTGTGAATGCCTCGGGGCAGGTATTCCGTGAAATTACCACTCTGATTGCAAACGTATCCGATCAAATAAAGGAAATATCCGCGGATATTGAACAAATGGCAAAAGGCGGTCAGCAGATTGTTGGGACTGTGGGAAAAATTAACATAATCAGTAAAAAAGCTGTTGCTGAATCACAAACAGTATCAGCGGCTACTGAACAACAATCAGCTTCTCTTGAAGAAATTGCATCTTCTAGTCAAAACTTGGCGATATTGGCAAGTAATTTGCAAGCAGCAGTCGACAAATTTAAGATATAGTTTTTTAGGCTAAATATTAAGGGAGGTTATTATGAAAACAAGAACAGTTGTTGCTTTTTTTATTGCAGCTTTACTTATGACAGTATCACTTGTTGCATATGGAGCTGACGATTCATTAAAAGTTAAAAATATCGGTAGTTTTTATGTTGGTGGTCATGAAATTACCTTATCAGAGTTGCCTGTTTACAATGATATTTTTACACAGGGGGGACCTGTTAGAAAAGTAGATCCTAATGGCAGTTTTGAGACAGGACAGATGTATGTACAATATGTTCAGTTAAAGAATCCAAAAGCAAAGTATCCTATTTTGCTTTGGCATGGTGGAGGGCTTTCGGGTGCTACATGGGAAACTAAACCAGACGGGAATCCTGGTTGGCAAATGTTTTTCTTAAAAGCAGGTTATAATGTCTACGTATCTGACGCGGTTGAACGCGGTAGATCTTCATGGTCACGTTATCCGGAAATTTATAAATCGAATCCTATTTTTAGGACAAAAAAAGAATCATGGGAGTCTTTTCGTATTGGGCCAACGTATGACGATGATCCAGCAAAACGGATTCCGTATTCTGGTGGACTTTTTCCTGCTGAATCATTTGACCAATTTATGAAATCAGCGATTCCAAGATGGACTACTAATAATCAGGCTACGCAAGAGGCTTACGACAAGCTAGTACAGACAGTTGGTCCTTCTGTAATTGTTGTACATAGCCAGAGTGGAGCTTTTGGAGAAAGAGCTGTACTGAATGCGCCGGAGAAGGTAAAAGCGGTTGTTTTGCTGGAGCCTTCTGGAGCACCTGATCCAACTAAGGAGAATTTAGCATTGATAAAAAATATTCCTCATCTTTACATATGGGGCGATAACATTGATAAATATCCTACTTGGCCTAAGTATTATGCTAATGTAGCTCGTTACCGTGATGCTTTGATCAAAACTGGGGTGCCTGTAACCTGGATTGAACTTCCTAAAATGGGTATTAAAGGCAATTCACATATGCTGATGATGGATAAAAATTCTGATCAGATTGCAGAAATTGTCCAGAAATGGTTGGAAAGTCAAAAGATAATGAAGTAAACCCTAGACTAGGATTTTGTTTTACTCAGATAACTTTTGAGGGTTAGTCAATGCTCCTATTAACGGTGCTGTTTTAAGTGCTCTCGGGGGTTCTGAGTGATTCCGTTTTACATCTGGATTTCATTGGCTCACGAAAAGTGCAATAAGGACAATCTTCGTCAATTCATTGACAGAGGTTGTCCTTATAATTTTATCCGGAATGATCTATACATAAATTAAAAACGGTCGAGGCAATTACTCTCGACCGTTTTATTTATCCGTTCTATACTTTTCAAAATCCTCTTCGTTGATCGGTAAAAGAAAAATTACTGGGTCAAGCTCTAAACCAGCTGCTATTGCAAATAAAACGTCTAACGAATAGGGGACATCTGATTTGGAAGCTTCAATCTTGCTTATGTAACT
>Ga0316604_10003658_pt1 | contig 10666 bp, 9 predicted proteins | sample OWC_soil_day20_C_FD_207650 | JGI IMG/M metagenome (GOLD analysis project Ga0316604, IMG submission 207650) | Wetland soil microbial communities from Old Woman Creek delta, Ohio, United States - OWC_soil_day20_CT | ecosystem: Environmental > Terrestrial > Soil > Wetlands | place: USA: Ohio... | reverse complement strand
CCGACCGACATCGTGGAAGCCTTTTATGTGAATGGCAAGGTGTGCGACTATTTCGGCGTCCGTGACCCGAACGCAGGGTTGGCGGCAGGGCTGCAGCAAGCTTTTGCCCGGGCCGTGCAAAGCTATCAGGCGCAAGGCTTCGTTACCGAACGTATCGTATTCAGTTCGGTGGACTGGCACGATGAAGACGCCGGAACCACGAGATATCTACTGTCGCAGTCCGGCTTGCAGGCGAAGTTCGTGCCGCTGTCGGCGCTGCGGCTGTATGCGGACCGGGTGCAGGTGTGGGACGGGGTCGCTCATACGCCGGTTGACCTGATGTATCGGCTGCATCCACTGGAAAAATTGGCGGAAGAGCAGGATCCCGACGGCTATCCGACAGGGCGGCGCGCTCTTGAACTGATCGCCTGCGGGAAGCTGGCGTTAATCAATCCTGCGGCGGCGCTGATCGCCCAATCCAAGGCAGTGCAGGCGCTGATCTGGAACCTGCATGAAAATGGCGAGTTTTTTTCTGCGGACGAACACGCAAGCATTCAGAAATATGTTCTGCCGACTTACTTTGAAAATCGATTTGCTTCTCAAGCCGCCTACGTCACTAAACCCATCTTTGGCCGGGAAGGCGGGGCTGTAAAGGTATTTGGTTCCGACGGTGTCTTGCGAGCCTGCGATGAAGAACCAAACTATTGGGAACAACCCGTTATCTACCAGCAATACGCCGAGCTGCCGCGGATTACAGTCGAAACCTTGAATGGACTGTACTGCGGACGGATGATCTTCGGAGCGTTTCTTGTCGATGGACAGGGTTCCGGCGTCGTGGCTCGCGTGGGCAGCCGTATTACCGGCAACATGGCCTATTGTCAACCGTTATGCGTATCCGATGATACGTCGAAAGGAGAATGAGTTATGGTTTTACAACAATGGTCCAGCTTCGTTAACTTTCTGATTTATTTGGTGGTCTCCATCCCTCTGCTGCTGATCGGGATCAAGATCTTCATGTGGCAGACTTCCTACAATGAAATGCAAATAATCCGAGATGCAGCCTGCGTCGACAACGATATCAAAGATGAAGCCGGCATCGCCGTTGCCCATGATCTGGGCGGTAAAGTGGTGGGGCAGGCGATCGTGATTGCTTCGGCTATCTTCCACTCCGTCAGCGTAGTCGATCTGGTCATCTGGGGGATCGTCGGCATCCTTTTTCAAGTCCTTGTATATTATGTTTTTGAAAAACTAACTCCGTTCAAAGTTTCGGACGAAGTATGCAGAGGAAATATCGCGGTGGGACTGTTTTCATCCCGGCTTAGTTTTGCCACAGGCCTGATATTGGCGGCGTTGATCAGCTAAAGAAAAATGCGCCAGGGTTTGACAGGAAACCAATAGTTTAGTATGATAATTATCGCGGGTGCAATCATCCCGCGTCTTTATCCGTGGGGGCGTAGCTCAGTTGGGAGAGCGCTTGGTTCGCATTCAAGAGGTCAGGGGTTCGAATCCCCTCGTCTCCACCACGACAAAATAGAGGACTCCGAGGCTGATGCTTCGGAGTCTTTTTTTTGTGGGAGCCGGAAGAAATGATGGATCGGTTAACATGGGTTTGAAGCTTGCAGGACTAATACAGTTCGTTATAGAAGAAGGGAATTTATTGTCTTGTGTTATGTACGTATTTCCGTTCTGTATAGCGCACAAAGTGCTTGTTTTAAATATCTAGGAAGGGATTAGCGAACTGTGGGGGAGAAAAAATTGGATTTATTAATTCTACGTATAGGAATGCTTTTGTATAGCATTATAGTGATCTATCGATTGGCTACTGGGGCCGACCCGTTTTATTCCGCCATGCTTCTACCTCTTTTGGGAGCTGTAGCCTTATGGAAACTTAGATCGGAGGGGTGGGCGTTTTTACGTGCGGCGTTCTTCGTGCAATTTCTATTTTATTTCTTGCATTTTTTTCGACCTGTTTGGCTGGTGCTTGTAAACACATGGATACTTGTCCAATTGGGAATTATCAGCGCCGCCTTTCTCGCAGGAGCCGTGCTAGTGAATCGGAACCGATCTTTGTTCGCCAACGACGCTGAGCTAGCCAATCCGCGACTCAAAGTAATATGGGCTTATTTATTGGCAGTCAGCATTCCTTTCCTGCCGTTTGTCGAACAAACTGTCGGAAGTGTAGTTGATCCGCGGATTTTAGACAACAGAATCGAAATTCGAGCGATGGCAGTAAGTCCAGATGGCAAGAGAATTGGAGTCATCAATCGCCGAACTAATTCGGTGATTCATGCATGGGAAGTGGGTGCGAAAAAAATACGTGTGTTGCGAGTTGCACGTGATGATGAAACTGCTAATTCGTTGGCCTTGGGTGGGGAAGGAAGCTTTATCGCAGTTGGGCGTAATTTAGCACCTCAGACTGATCGCCATTTGGTGCTGGATAAGTTGAATATGGATTTTTGGAATGTGGACTCAGGACAACGAAGCGAATTTTACAATGAAAAGAATTTTGATCTTAAGAAAAACACCGCAAAGTTACCCAAAGGAGTAGCGATCAGCCCTGAGATGCTTCCAGTAGGGGTAGCGATTAGTCCGGATAATACCTCTTTGGCCTGTGCTACTGTAGATAAAAAGGTTGAAATATGGGATATCCTTTCAGGGAAGATGACGAAACGGATGGATGTTGGCTTTGTTTTACTGGATTTTCATCCACTGACATATAGTTCTGGTGGAAAATACCTGGCTGCAGAGTATTCATTGCGTGATGTTATTGTATGGGAAGCGGCGACAGGTAGGGAAATTTGGAAGCTGCATGAAGGTGATGGTGCTTATCTGCGTGCAATAGTCTTTAGTCCCGATGAAAAATATCTTGCCATTGCAGTCGAAAAACCGCGAACAGGATCAAAGAATGGCACACATAAAGGGTATATCGATATTTGGGATATGTCGACAGGAACGCTTTTTAAAACGCTGGAATGGGATTCGGGCGTGTCTCCCTCCGGGATATCCTTCAGCCAAGACGGTAGGCAGATTGCTGCTTTTTTAGAAACTGAGACGTTTGTGAGGGTCTTTGATGTTGCAAGCGGCGAAGAAGTCGAAACACTGAGAGGTCCTGCTCTCGGAAAGCCCGTTGTCGGAGTAGCCTATGTCATAAACGGCCAGTATCTGGCTGTAGCCAGTGGGCAATATATTAAACTGTACGATGCGAAAAAAATCGGCAAATAATGGACAGTTAGGCAATTCCTGTGTTGGTATATTGATTGTGATGAACCGGACTTTAGGGAGGTTACTATGGATCCATCTCAAAACGGCGTAACAGAGCCTGCCGAAAATAAAGCCAGTCAAAACATCGATGGTGGCTTAATGTGTTTAGTCACTGCCGCCAAGATTTTGGGAATACCTGCAGATTGTCAGGGGGTTCGAATCCCCTCGCCTCCACCACTCAAATCCACCTATGATGAAAACCCGCGAATTTCGCGGGTTTTTTGCTATGTATTGAGAGAGTTGGTGGAGGTAGGCGCGACCTTGCTAAGCACTATTTCTTTTCTCTCTGCAATCCTTTCTACCACTTTATTCTAAGCTGATTGTAAAAAAAGGAAATAAATGATATCGTTTAATTAACTACAAAAGTCGGAAAATTCGTTCTCAACCTTATCCCGCAAGGAGATGTTAAAGATATGAATAAATTCCAATATTACGAGACAATGAAACAAAAACTAGAGGCCAATGCTTTTAAAGTTGAAAAACACACTGAAATTGATTATGGTCTTCAATTTTTAGTGACGCTTGGAAGCCAAACAGGTCTTATTCGAATATACGACGGCAAAAAAGGAGTTCGGCATGATTTTTCTCAAGTAAAAGATAAGGATTTGGTCGTCAAGATTGAATCTTGGCTTAACTCAACCCCTGATAACGCTGAGAGCGATATTAGTCCTGACCCTCAAGAACTTTGTACGGTGTGCCAGCTAACATTACCTCAAACTCTTATTTTAAATTCCGAAGAAGAAAAGAATGAAATTACTGATTTTTTGTCTGGCATAGGTGCTGCATTTAAAAACACTACCTTATCTCATATTGATGCGATTTATAATATAAACGGGTTAGCCATAACATTCTTTAAGTCAGGGAAGATTCTTTTCCAGGGAAAGCCGTCTCCTAAAGCTCAAGATGTCTATGACAAAATTGTTCAACTCGTAAGAAACGAACATAGAAAAGAGTTCTACGAACAAGTTGAAAAGTATTTCGTTGATTCTACAGATTTGACCAAATATATTGAAGAGACTTCCTCTATGGAAGCTATAAATTCGCCAGGAGAAGAATTTCTCGGACATGATCTCTTTAATTATCTGCATGTAAATGACCAGATTGACTTACTTGATGCTCTCCAGTTTTACCAGCATGTGAAAAAAGAGCAAATAACATTCAAAAACTACGTAATATTAGTAAGAAACTTTGCTATAGTGTTTGAGGGTTTTCTTATAAAACTATTCTTACATACGAATATAATTACAGAGGCAGATTACGCTGGCGACCCAAATGTCGCACTTGGAACTAAGCTGGCGGATAATTCTATTCTAAACTTCATCAAGAATTCAGGCCACAACAAATATATTGCAGTTGAATTAGAAAGTGTCTGGCAAAGCCATAGAAATAAAACTTTGCATTCAGATTATTTGGCACATAAAACTATTGCCACTTTTGAAGAAGCAGAACATGATATCCATCGTATTGGGAAAGTTATGAAAGACTGTTATCAATTTCTGGATTTTGATAAAATAAATGTTGCTTGTTTTGGGCAGAGATCAGATCATTCATCAATTGATATTTACGGAATTGATATTGAAAAAGTTTTAGTAAAACTGATAAGCGAAGAAAGTTTCCAATTAAAACAGCAAAGCCATGCAAAATGGGTAGCCTATAAGGGAAGCGTAAATATAATTAACATTGCAGATGAATTCCTGAAAATCATTGGCCCTAAAGATCAGATCACTAAGTACAGAGAATTGCTTTCTACCAAAGAAGTAAATGACCCTGATGAACTAATCGGAACTGATGAATCTGGCAAAGGAGATTACTTCGGACCTATAGTTATTGCAGGAGTCTACGTAAATTCGAGTATTGCTTCTGAACTCAGAAAAATAGGGGTTCAGGACAGTAAGAAGCTCTCTGACGCGCAAATCATATTATTAGCACAAAAAATTAAGAAAATATGTCCGTTTTATTCTGTTGTATCCATAGGCAATGAAAAATATAACGAATTATACGAAAAGATGAAAAACTTAAACACTATTTTGGGCTGGGGGCATGCAAGGGCTATAGAAAATGTTCTTGAGAAGGTTGAGTGCAAAGATGCACTTTCAGACCAGTTCGGAGATCAAAAAATAATTGAAAGCGCGTTACTAAAGAAAGGGAAAACCATTCGATTGCGCCAGCGACCCAAGGCGGAAGAAAATATTGCGGTGGCTGCCGCCAGTATTTTAGCGAGAAATGAGTTTATATTGAAGCTGGAGAAAATGAGTACCGATTATAAATTAACTTTCCCCAAAGGAGCTTCTAGCCAAGTTATTGCTGCCGCCAAAGTGTTTATTGAAAAATATAATAAAGATGAGCTTGAAAAAGTAGCAAAACTCCATTTTAAAACGACAGGGCAATTATAGTTTTACTGAGGCAATTTTCTATTGGGGGCTTTTCATAATGCTGGACAAAGCCACGGAATTAGAAAAACAGTTAGATTGGGATGGTGCCTTGATAGAATATCAGAAGGCTGCGAAATTGAGTCCGACTGACTTAAAGTTGCTAGACAAAATTGGTTGGTGTCAGTCTCGTGCGTGTTTATATGATGATGCCATTGATACCTATAAGCAGCTTGCAATAATTGAGCCGCAAAAGGCACAATGGCACTATGCTATAGGCTATCAGTATTACATGCAAGAAAAATGGCTCGATGCAATTGACTGGTTTAGACAAGCACTAAAACTGTATCCACGATATTTTAAAGTAAAATATAGATTGGCATATGCATTAATCAGACAATCGGGGGCGCTCTTTCGTCTTACAAAGCCAGAGTTTTTGGAAGCATCTAAGTTGTTAGATGAATGTACACGACAATGGGATGCCATGAGTCCGGTTGAGAAGGAGAAAAACAAACCGACGTTTGCTGATATCTACTTTCAGAAGGGAAAAATCTATACTGAAAAATCCGAATGGCCCCAAGCAATTGAATGCTTTAAAACTGCATTAGTGCTAAAGCCCAAATCCCCCGACTTTCAGTATCAATTGGCTAAAGCCTTGAATGCTGATGGCCAAGCAGCTGAAGCCTTTAAGCACCTTCCAACAGACAATGGAAAATATTACGTCCGAGAGTTGATCGCAGATATTTATGCTTGTACTGGTAAAGAAGACAATGCCTTAAATATATTACATGGGGAATTGCTGCGTCGTAAGAGAGACTACATCTATCGCAACATCGCTGAAATATATTTTGAAAAGAAGAAAGATCCTTCTGCCGCTTATAATAATATTCAAAAAGCGATTTCCATCAAACCACAGAACCATATAAACCATTTCTTTTTAGCAAAAATATATGACTCCGTTGGACTTTTGTTAGGGGCCCAAAAAGAGGCAGATACTGCGATTGAACTGAAAAAGAAAATTTTTGCGGCAGAATACCACGAAGCTCAGGAGTTTTTAAATTTGTTGATGAAAAAAATATCTGACTTAAACCATCAGAAAGACGATGAAGAGATTTTACAACGTCTTGTTGGAATAAATGAAAACGTCTCAGTGGTTACAGGTTTTGTAAAAGCCTATAAGATTGAAAAGGGGTATGGATTTATAGAGATGTCAGGAGAAAGCGTGTTCTTTCACATTACAGATATTGCACGAAAAGATCAATTTTCTATTCGGCCAGGCGTTAAAGTAATGTTTAGAATCGAACAAGCAACAAAAGGACCAATAGCTAAAAGTATTTCTCTAACAGAATAGAAATACAAGGGGACGGTTCTATCGAGCCAACTGGGTGGATTTGCCCGGTCACGGATCGGTGCTTGGGACCCCTGCCCAGAAATGTTATAAGCCGCCTGGTTATAGCATTCATCCACGATTGAAAATTTTACAGTTTCAACCAGCGCTAAGAATTTTCGCTGCTTTCATAACGGGTATTATCGGACTGCCTCCATCGGTGCAGATCATAAATGAATCCGACTATTTTAGTTCATAGGAGGAAAGAATGAGCTGTTTATATTCAAGAACCTGGAGGGGTAGCAAACACTACTATACTGATGAAATAGAAGACTTAGGAGTGGGTGAAGCTCAACAAAAGCTTATTCAAAGTAAGCTTTTAGATCGAATGGAAATTTTAATAAAAGAAACATTTGATTATCCTGCTGTTGAAATCCTGGAAAAATCTGTCTCTAGCGAACACAAAAATGAGCAATGGCATGGCCAGCTTCAGCCGTTTAATGATTTCAGTCAATACTCTTTTGGAATTACTATGATTGACCAAAATAAATCTTATGACGTTTCAATCAAAAAGATACCTTGCCGCTCTGAAAATAAGTACATAGAGATATTCTTTCAGTCCATTGCTTATTACATTGCAAATATTTATTGTGAAATAATTCGACAAAATAGTTCACCAAAAGGGGAAAATATAACTGCTAACAAAGAGCTCGCAATTATAGCCGACAATCTTCTCTATAATTTAGATAGGGCAATTATTATTGAATATCTATATAAGGTTCTTAACCTCTGTAACGAGCAGTATGAGGAACGGCAAGAATTAATCGAGCCCCCTATACGATATGATATTGATCTATTGGAAAACATCTTAGCTTTAGCTTATGAGTTATCTTGTCGAAAAATTGAAAACGAGGAAATAAATATTGGCTTTATCTTTCATAATAATGTCGAAGAGTTAATAAACAATAGCGTCCGAGCGATAAAATTAAAGAATGAAATTAAATTTGGGGATTTTCTATCTATTAAGAATGTGATTCCCATTTCGAATGGGCAGAATATTTTTTTTAACGTAACCAACGGTATTATTACCCACATTTTGATTACAAAACACAAATTGAAAGAAATATATTTCCAAACAATGAGAGATGGGAAAAATTTTATCGGTAGACCGCTAATTGTATCTATTCAGGGACCTGGAAAAATTTTATTCATTGAAGGTGGACTCCAACAGAATAACTTACTCTTGGAAATCACCAACGGAAAGCTCAAAATTCGCGATTTCAATTTTGTTCGGAATCATCTATTATCTCGTTTGAGAAAAGAAATTAATATTGACATTGTAAAGCTCGAACGATTTATAGATTGGATTTTAAGTTTGGCCTATCAGAAGCATGGGACAAGTATTTTAATCGGGAATTTTAAATTACCAATTGAAAATAAATTGGTAAAATTCACTCCTGTTGAGTGCCCAATTGATTTTCTCCTAAGTGAAAATGATGAGAATGGTCGTTACGATCTTGAATTACTCAGTAATATAATTAAGCCAGATGGCGCCATATTATTTGGCAAAGACTTGCGGCTTCATTATATTTCAACAATACTCCCCTTTGCCAAGACTTCAGGAACTTCCAGTGGTGGAGCGCGGCATAATTCAGTCAAGAACTTTACGAGTAGCAATAAGTGCTTTGGGATTGTCGTTTCTGAAGATGGGCCGATTACATTATTTAAAAACGGCAAGATAATTATTGCGTTCTAACCAAAGTTATGTGATGACAATTGACTCAAGGTATTTGTTTACCTTGGTTTACAATTTTTGTTTTACTTATCATTGAGAAATTTTAGGATTCGACTTCGCACAAACAACCACTAGCAGTCAATTATTATACTGGGAGTGATAATTATGGTTAGACGGTATCTGGTGTCCTCTCAAGGAAACCATAAGGATGGCCTAACAAGCGCACTTTCTCTTTATAGAGAATGCGGCGGAGGGAAACACCTTTATTTTCATATCCCATCATATAACCAATTAGATGTTGGAAATGTTGTATTTGAAGTTTTAGGTAAACAAACATGTAAAGACTTAAGAGATGGTCAACGTGTGCGTTTATCTCCCGCACACAGTATTAGTGTAATTACAGATCTAAATTTCAATTTACGGCACACCAATGATGTAGTAATGTCAGTATATCCAACTTCCAAAGGGATCGCTCTTATTAATGACACCAAAAATGCGCATGCAATTATTGTCGTACCGTGGACAATGAATGAAGATGTTTTAAAGTGGCAGCGAGCTTGGACGCCAACAATAATTGGCGACACAACTATGACAATTGAGCAACTAGATCTAGACCCAGTTATAATGGATTTTTTACGCCGTCTTACAGAAAGTGCAAATTTATCAACAGGGTTAGTACATCCCAGTGATAGAAATTCAGCTATTGAATTATTCCAAATACTACGGAATGATGGAATAACATATGATTCAGCGATGGTCGAAGCTTGGGCCATTAAGAATGGTTGGAATGCTGGCGGGGCAAAAGATTTGGCACTTGTTGCTAAAGAAATTGCAGACGGCAAAAAACTCAGGACTTCCAATAATGGTTCTAGTTGGAAAACTAATATTCTTGATGAAATTCGGACTGAGTTGGACAAGTAGGCTATTTGCCATACATCCATTTCTAAAAATTAATATTCATTGGTTTGAAATGGATAGGATGTAAATTATCCTTATTATGAAGGAAGGTTGAAAAATGCTATATTCAGTTGATACAAAAATCTATATAACAGATCTACCTTACAAAAAAGATTATGACACTTTAAGAAAAAGGTTGACGACTGCTGAATATAACTCAATTGAGGATCATCTTAACGCATTGATTGACACTGGTGATATTCACACTTCTAGTTGGATGCCAGGTTCAGACTGGTCTAATACTCCTCTGCAACTTTTATATGATAAGGCTTGCCGCAAAGATCCAGTGTGGGCTGGCAAGTTTTTTGGTCAAATTCTCTTCAAAGTTATGCGTGATCGCTCAGAAGTATGGGGATTTGGTCGTTATGAAAAAAACGGTGTTCCGATAAGAGGGATTACCTATTTTCAACTGAACCTCATCCCATAATAACTTCTCATGCCTGACATGCTTTCTCTATATTTTGACCTGTATCGATAAAATTAAATATCATATCGTTCAAATCTCGATTCCTCATAATGCAATTTATTAAATTTTGGAAGTTGGTGGGTATGAATGTTCTATGTTTATCAGAATTGGCATGCTCGAAACCTAAGAGCGCGTATACATAAAGGCTCTTGTGGATTTTGCAACGATGGTAAAGGAAGAGGAACAGAAATTGACCCCACTCGTGCCAAATGGCACGGCCCATTTGAATCAGAGTGTGAAGCAAGGGCTGTGACCAATTCTTTCGAACCAGGTTATGATACTCAGAATTGTAAATGTTGTAGCAAATAGAGCTTGCTTTACTGTCGGGAATGAAGTCGGAATTTTATAACAGCCATTATAGAATTCAAATCTTAAAAAATGAAATTCTCGGAACAATTGATAGTACTATTTTATTTTTGTTCAAGAATGGGTGGATACGGCGGGTCGCGGATCGTCTCCACCACGACAAAATAGAGGACTCCGAGGCTGATGGAGTCCTTTTTGTGTTTGGCGGATATACATAATGGATGGTAAAATAGTCTCAAGTTTTCAAGATGTTAATCTCAGTTTTT
>Ga0316604_10003657_pt1 | contig 10667 bp, 9 predicted proteins | sample OWC_soil_day20_C_FD_207650 | JGI IMG/M metagenome (GOLD analysis project Ga0316604, IMG submission 207650) | Wetland soil microbial communities from Old Woman Creek delta, Ohio, United States - OWC_soil_day20_CT | ecosystem: Environmental > Terrestrial > Soil > Wetlands | place: USA: Ohio... | reverse complement strand
GTGAGTTTACCGCTAAAGGGCCGTGATAGCCCTGCCATGAGTGTAAACAAAGCAAGAATGTAGCCTTTGTATTGTTCGCCGCCCATGCTGCTGAGGTAAGCAGGCAAGTCTGGTAGCATCATGTTGTAGCTGGCGGAAAACAGTGCATTGCTAAGGCATAGCATGATAAAGTGGAAGGTATAGATCCTCCCGTGCGACTGATCCATGATGCAAAGTTAGTAAAGGGCAATAAAAAAAGCCGTCTTAATTATTTAAGACAGCTCTTTAATATCATGAAGAAGTTGATTATTAGCGTTTTACGTACTTAAACGCAGCAACCAGGAACATTGCAGTGAATAAACCGATTACTACGAATGTAGCATAATGTGCAAATGCATCTCCAGCTCTGAAAAAATCTGTGGTTTCTACGTTATTAACTACGGCAAGCAACATAAAAAAAGTGTTTAATGATCCGGGGTGCAAGTTAGCACATTCATTTTAGAAAAAAGAGGAAAATTTCCGAAGCTTAATATTGCAATAATGTTTGTACACATTCATGCAGGCGTGCCTTCGCAAGGAAATTTGCTTCCAGCTCTGCTGCAAAAGGGACAGGGGTATCCAGAGATGCACAGCGCATAACGGGGGCATCCAATTGCCGGAAGCAGTGCTCGCCAATCCAGGCCGCAATCTCGCCACCGAAGCCTCCGGTTAAGGTCGCTTCGTGCAATATCAACACTTTTCCTGTGGTAAAAACGGCTTGTTGTATGGCTGTATAATCCAGTGGTTGCAGTGACCTCAGATCCAGGATATGGATAGATATTTCAGCATGCAGCCGCACATATTCCAGCGCCCAATGTACGCCTGCTCCATAAGTAATGATACTAACTTCATCTCCATCCTGTACCACCTTTGCTTTTCCTATTTCAATAGTATAAGGTGCATCCGGCACAGGGCCACTGATACTCCTGTACAAGGCTTTGTGCTCAAAGTACAATACCGGGTTAGGATCTGCCAGCGCTGCCAGCAATAACCCTTTCGCATCTTCAGGGGTTGCCGGGTACACCACTTTCAAGCCCGGTGTATGTGTAAACCAGGCCTCATTACTCTGTGAATGAAAGGGACCTGCCCCTACGCCCGCCCCTGCCGGGAGCCGTATAACCACATTGGCATTTTGCCCCCAGCGGTAATGAATCTTGGCGAGGTTGTTTACAATCTGGTTAAACCCACAGGAAACAAAGTCGGCAAACTGCATCTCTACCATACTTCTGTAGCCCATCACTGATAAGCCCAATCCTGCACCGAGTATGGCACTCTCGCACAAGGGCGTATTGCGTACCCGCTCTTTACCATACAGGCCTGCCAATCCTTCTGTGATCTTAAATGCACCACCATATTCGGCTATATCCTGACCCATCAAAATAAGGTCAGGGTGCAGTTCCATTGCCTGATGCAGGGCATCGGCTATTGCATTGATAAACCGTTTTTCAGAAACAGCGCCTGTGGGAGCTACTGGTACCGGTGCCGGCGCATAGATATCGTGCAGCTCCTCATCTAAATTGAAAACGTGCACCGTTTCGTGCAATGCCGCTTGTATATCGTGATCGATTTCCTGTTTCAGTGATTCCCGGATGGAATCATCTGCCAGGTTCAAAAACTGTAAGAACTTTTCGAAATGTAATATCGGGTCCTGCTTTGCCCATTCTTCCAGCAGGGCAGCGGGTACGTATTTTGTGCCACTGGCTTCTTCATGTCCCCGCATTCTAAAGGTCATGGCCTCTATCAATACCGGTTGTCGTTCCTCCAGGGCATGGCGTTTTGCCTCCTTCACTGCATGGTATACCTCTAAGATATTATTGCCATTGATGCGCATGCCCCGCATACCGTAGCCGGCTGCCCGATCTGCCAGTTGTTCACAGCGATATTGTTCTGCCACCGGAGTACTTAACCCATAGCCATTATTCTCTATCAGGAAGATCACTGGTAAACCCCATACAGCAGCTACATTCAGGGCTTCATGGAATTCCCCTTCGCTGGTACCGCCTTCGCCTGTAAAGGTCAGCGTTACTTTACCGGAGAATTCCAGCTGCTGCGCCAATGCGATACCATCTGCTACTGACAACTGTGGACCAAGATGAGAGATCATCCCAAATATATGATGGGCTGCGCTCCCAAAATGAAAAGATCGTTCTCTGCCTTTACTATATCCCAGCGGACTTCCCTGCCACTGATGAAACAACTGTTGCAAAGGCATCTGCCTTGTTGTAAATACACCGAGGTTACGATGCAGTGGCAATATCCATTCATCTTCATCCAGTGCTAAAGTGGCGCCTACGGCAATCGCTTCCTGCCCTATACCTGAAAACCATTTACTTACTTTTCCCTGCCTCAGTAGCAATAACATTTTCTCCTCTACCAGCCGGGGGTAAAGTAAGGCTTTGTAAAAGCCCAGCAACTGGTCGTCACTGATATGTGTGCGGTCGAAGTACATCAGTCATCGCGCCTGGTACCAGCCAGGCTATTCATAATGCCAGAAACCACTGTCAGCACAAGGCTGAACAGCAATGCCCATATAAATCCATCTACCTTGAATCCAGACACCAGCGAACTGGCCATCATAATAATGATAGCATTGATAACCAATAGGAATAGCCCTAATGTAATGATGGTAACAGGTAATGTCAGCAATATTAAAATAGGTTTTACCAGCAGGTTCAGTATCGCCAATACAAAAGCCAATACCAGGGCGGTAATGAAGCTGTTAATATATACACCGGGCAATACATAAGCAGTAACCATGGCTGCGATGGCGCTAATTAACAGGCGGATCAGGAAATTCATACAGATAAATTTGAATGAAAGGTAACGAAATTACAGAAATGCATCGCTTTCCCTATAAGCCTTTATCAGTGCTACCTCACCTTCTTTTCCGGGGTTGGCATTGCCGTGTTCCATACCGAGTACGCCCTTATATCCTTTTGTGTGTAAATGTTTGAAGATGTTCTTGTAATTGATCTCGCCGGTAGTGGGCTCTTTTCTACCTGGGTTGTCTCCGATCTGAATATAGGCGATTTCGTCCCAGCACAGGTCCATGGTAGGTATCAGGTTGCCGGTATTGCGCTGCATGTGGTAGATATCGTAGAGTATTTTACAACTGGGGCTATTTACTGCTTTGCACACCATATAGCTTTGTTCTGCTGTACGGAGAAAGAGGTCTGCATTGTCGCTCAGGGGCTCCAGCACCATCACGAGACCATGTGGTTCAAGAATGGCGGTACCTGGGCGCAGTGCTTCGATGACATTGCCTGTTTGTACGCCCATAGGAAGGTTGCGTTCAAAGTAGCCGGGTACAAAGGTGGCCCATTTGGCATTTACACGTTTGGCTGTTTCAAGTGCCTTGCGACATATTTTTACAAAGGTGTCCTTGAATTCCTGTTTGCCGGTGGTGAGGGAGGTTTTCCAGTTGTCTCCACCGTCTATCACAAAAACACCCATTTGCATACCCAGTTTCGCCAGCAGATTTCCGATCTTTTCCTGTTCGGCTACATCGCGGTTCATGAGACCATTGTCTTCAAAGGAACGGAAGCCCTGGTCGTACATAAATTGAATCTGGTCCAGTACATTGTTGCCCGCGCTGTTTTTAAACATGCCATCATGGGGCGCATAGTTCAGGTTAAAGGGTTTGCCTGCCTCCGGAGCCAGGGGGTCCGAGGAAATCGCAGCGGCGGTAGCAGCATTGAAAGCAAGGGTTGACAGACCTGCCAGGGTGCCCTGCTGCAAGAATTTTCTTCTTTCCATAACGTAATATTTATTGCATGAGATTACTAAATGTATAAAAAACATTGCTTTACCGCAATCGATTTAATAAATTCACTATTGATTCTTTAAACCGGTGTTATGAAAAACAAATTGCTTGTACTGTCGCTAGGCTGTATGATCACCCAAAGTGTATCCGGCCAGGACAATAGTCCTCCCAACCAGCCCTATACGGCTACCCTTCCTGGTACGACTGTTTCTTTCAGGATGGTGCCCATTCCTGCTGGTTCGTTCAATTGGGGGAGTCCTGTCTCGGAAAAAGGCAGGAAGGATGATGAAGGTCCCCGCCAGCAGGTACAGATCGGGGCATTCTGGATGAGCGCACATGAAGTGACCTTCGATGAATACGATGTGTACTCTGATGCTGAAAAGGACAAAACCCCCATTCCTGATGGTATGACCCGCCCCAGTCCGCCATATATTGACCTGACCCTGGGTATGGGTAAGCAGGGTGGTTTTCCGGCAAACAGTATGAGCCAATACGGCGCATTGAGCTACTGTCGCTGGTTGTATGCAAAAACCGGTATCTTCTACCGCCTGCCTACAGAAGCAGAATGGGAATATGCCTGTCGTGCAGGAGCTGCTACAACTTATCCTTTTGGTAAGGACAGCAGCAGCTTAAAACAGTACGCCTGGTATGCTGGCAACAGCGGTGGCAAGTACCACAAAGTAGGAGAGTTGCAACCCAATGCCTGGGGATTGTACGACATGCTGGGCAATGTAGCAGAATGGACGCTGGACCAGTATGATGTACATTACCTGGAACAGGCGCCAGACAAAGATCCATGGAAGCAACCTACTTCCAGAACACCCCGTAGCATCAAAGGGGGCAATTACCAGGATGATGCGGCTCAACTGCGCAGTGCGGCCCGCCTGAAATCTGATCCGGATTGGAACAGACGTGATCCTCAGATACCCAAAAGCAAGTGGTGGAATGCCGATGCGCCTTTTATCGGATTTCGCATTATCCGCCCTGTAAAGCAACCTACGAAAGAAGAAGCCGGGCAGTTCTTTGCTGACGTGCTGGATAAATATATTGGTTCCAGATAACATGCTAAAACACTCACTATCATGCAAAAAAAAGAATTCCACTCAGGTCGTCGTGACTTTGTCAAACAATCCTCGCTTTTGGCAGGAGGACTGTTAACCCTGCCTTTAATCAGTCAGGCCAATTTTTTCTCAGGCGCCAATGACGTCATTAAGATCGCTATGATCGGTTGCGGAGGCCGTGGCACAGGTGCCGCTGTGCAGGCACTGAGCACAAAACAGAATGTACAACTGGTGGCAATGGCCGATGCTTTTGCTGACCGGTTGAACGAAAGCTATGAAAATATAAAAGGAGAGGTAGGTGATAAACCTGGCCGATTGAATGTAAAAGAGGAACATAAGTTCGTCGGCTTCGATGCTTACCTGAAAGCGATTCCACTGGCCGATGTGGTGATACTCGCTACCCCTCCGGGTTTCAGACCTATTCACTTTGAAGAAGCAGTAAAGCAGGGCAAGCATATTTTCATGGAAAAGCCCGTAGCTACTGATCCCGCAGGTATCAGGAGAGTATTGGCCGCTGCTGAAATAGCGAAGGCAAAGAAACTGAATGTGGTAGTTGGGTTACAACGCCGCTATCAGAACTCTTACAGAGAGTTGTATAAACGTGCGCAGGACGGTATCATCGGGGATATTACTTCGATGAATGTATGGTGGAACCAGGGTGCGCTGTGGGTAAAACCCCGCAAACCGGAATATACAGAGATGGAGTACCAGATGCGTAACTGGTATTATTTCAATTGGCTCTGTGGCGATCATATTGTAGAGCAACATATTCACAATATTGATGTGGGCAACTGGTTTATGAATGATTACCCGGTTACCGCAGTAGGTATGGGTGGGCGCCAGGTACGCACAGGCAAAGAGTATGGTGAAATATACGATCACCATGCAGTAGAGTATCGCTTTGCAAATGGCGTGGCAATGAATAGTCAGTGCCGTCACTGGAAAGATAGCGCCAGTCGTGTAGATGAAGAGATCACAGGTACCAAAGGCCGCATCATCTGCGATAGGGCGGTGATACAGGATCACAAAGGAAAGGTGCTGTACCGGTTCGATAAGAAACAGGAGAACCAGCCATACCAGTCAGAGCATGATGAACTCTTTGATGCAGTAGCACACGGTGTGTACAAATACCAGGATGCAGAGCGGGCTGCAAAGACAACGCTCACGGCTATCATTGGTAGACTGGCTACTTACTCCGGGCAGATCATTCCTTTTGATCAGGCATTGAAGCTGGACCTGAACTTACAACCAGCCGCCTACGCATTTGATGCAAAGCCGCAATTACTGCCGGATGCAGACGGGAATTATCCTGTAGCAAAACCAGGTGCTACCAGGTACGTTTAACTTTTTCGCATAGTCCGGGCCTTTAAAAAGCCCGGACTATTTATTATATTGAAGCATGAGGAATTGCAGAATCTTATTTGTTGTCATGTTGCTGTTCTATTTGCAACAACCCGTGTTTTCACAGTACACTAAAATTCGAATCTGGTCAGAAAAAGAATTGCTTGTCAGCAAGGCGTTGAGACAGGCGAATGTAGGCATCAGCATTTATGAACCGGCTACTAATAAATACTGGTACAACTACCAGGAAGATCACTACTTCACGCCGGCTTCCAACATGAAAATATTTTCCCTGTATACCGGTATGTTATTGCTGGGAGATTCTCTGCCTGCCATCAAATACCTGGATACTGATTCTGTGTTGTATGTACAGGGCACCGGGGATCCTGCCTTTTTGCATCCTGACTACACGTGGCAACCGGTCTTCCATTTGCTGCAGCAAACCAATAAGAAAATAAAAATTGTTCCGGCCATCAACGAGAATGCCCGCTATGGTTATGGTTGGTCATGGAATGATTATGCAGATTATTACCAGTCAGAACTGAATGAATGGCCCATGTATGGCAATGTAGCGAGACTGCGCCATCATGGCGACAGCTTATATATTATTCCAAAAATGTACGAGCTCACAACCAGCAAGGATAATAAACTCACTAAGCTGGAAGTAAAAAGAGATGAACGTAGTAACCGCTTCTCTATGGGTTATAACGGTAATGAATATCAACCGGAAGAAGAGGAAGTGCCTTTCATCACAGGTGGGTTGGAAGACCTGGCGGTCCGTTTGCAGGATACACTGCATAAGCAGGTTTACATTGCTCCCCAGGCGCCAGCAGGATTGCAGCTGCTGTATAGTATTCCGGCAGATTCTCTCTTCCTGCCTATGATGCACAGAAGCGACAATTTCTTTGCAGAGCAAACGCTCATGATGTGTGCGGGTAAACTCTTTGATACGATCAGTACCAGGCACATGATCCGCTATATGCTGGATCACTATTTAAAAGAATTGCCTGATACCCCTAACTGGGCGGATGGTAGTGGTTTATCCCGTTACAACCTGTTCTCTCCGAGAGACTTCGTGTATGTACTTTCCAACATGTACAAAACATATCCTACCGCACGTCTTTACAGCCTGTTTGCAACAGGAGGAAAAGGTACGTTGAAGAACTATTACAAAGAGCAGTTTGTACATGCAAAAACCGGTACACTGACAGGCGTTGTGGCACTGAGTGGATACCTCGTAACTAAGAAAAATAAGACACTGGTATTCAGTGTGCTTGTCAACAATCACAACAACAGCGCCACTGCCGTACGAAGGGAAGTAGAACATTTCCTGACGCGGGTATATGAGAGCTATTGATTTTTTAATGAATAGCTGATCAGGCGAATGGTATCCGTGGCGGCATCTTTTTCAATGAATCCTACACTATCTGCATAGAAGTAATTGCCGACGGTGCCGAGGCTATATGCTTTCCCTTCTATAATCAGGTAGCTGTCCTGCTTTATGCCTATAACTTTTGAGTAGGTATTACCCAGAACAGTTTTAGGTGTGGCTTTTTGGATGATGTGATAATCCAGTAGTCCGGTTTCCGGGTTCCCGGAAAAGGTTGTGGCTTTCACCGTATCAGACCAGTGACCGTTTAGCGGCAGATAGTCATACAATACCGGGCGAACGGCTGCCGGGTGATAGGAGGTGGGGGAAGTGTAAGCTGGTTCATAATAATAGAAAATACCCTGGCTATAACGCATATATTGTTTGTTATAACCATCACTCTGAATGAGATAGGTATTACCCTGGATAAGGGTATCGCCGATGACGGCCAGGGAATAATAAAATGTATCTGTCGCTGTATTGTACATGTAATTGTAAACAGCCCCTTTTGTATAGGGAGCATAATTGACCACTTCCGGCTCGCTTAAAGAATCTACAGGTACTTCAGGCATTCCCTCCAGGCTATATTCTTTTTTACACGCTACAGTTAGGCACAGCACGATAATAACGGGTATAAAAACCCGAATAAAAGATGGCATAGATTATCAATCTTTTTATAGTTGGCAATCGGTTGCAGAGGATAGCTCTCCTAACTAACGTAAATAAAAAGCAGGTAGATTTTTTAAGGAGTACAAATAACCAGATTTCCTGATATTATATCAGCACTGGTATATCCGCTATAGGGGCCAATTTCTTTCTGAAAAACGAGATTACCACAAGGGTCAGTGAGGGTGAGAATTAATGGTTGATTGGCGGCTACTCTGCCCAGGTAACGGCCATCGGAATTGGTATAACTATAAGTAGGATAGAAGTCAATTTTGGTTGAGATGGTCGTGAGCAGTTTACCGGCTGGTGCACCCACCTGTTTCAGGATATTAGCATCCAGCGTCACCAGAGAATAGGTTGTGGCAAAGAGCCAGCGGGTGCCTTTCCGGACATTGCCGGTATAGTCATTTCCTTGTTTATACCCCAGCGTTTCCTGTTTCCAGTATCCGCTGATGGTGTCCAGGTAGAAGAGGCCAATTTGTGCTGGAGCGCTTGCCCGGTAAGGACCAGGAATGGTCATGGTAATATTCACAAGGTGCTCACCATCCGGATGCAGCGCCACATTGTTGGAATCAAGCAGATCGACTGCCGCCTGACCAAAAGAAATCAAGCCAACTTCATTGCCGTTGTTATCAATGCCTCTCAGATCGCCAGCCATGCGGGTAGGCTGGTCCGGGTCCGATGGTGTGATATAATCTACCGCTACAGATACGGTCCCCTTATAGACCTGGTTATTGGAATTTTGGATCTGGTTGGGAGAGAACACGAGGTTCACACCAGTAAAACCAATATTCCCCACCGCACTACCGGAAAACGAAGTTGTGAGATCCTTTGGCATCATTGTCAACTTCAGGTATTGCTGGCCGTTGGCATGCGCCATCAGGGTACGAAATCCGTTGATATAGCCATGTTTTTTGACGGAGATAATAGCCGCATTCGTATCGACCATGACATTGTACAGCGAAAAGAGGCCACTGGAATCAGTTGTTGTGCTTTGATCACCACACAGTACCATTGCATTGGGAATGGGTTGCTGTGCATCATCAACTATCAGCCCCTGAAATGAGGAAGGGGCAGTAGGTGGCACTTCTTGTGGATGGGCTGCTTCGGAAGAAATGGTCTTTTTACATGCAGCTGCGACCAACAGTAACAAAAAGGGGGACAATCTTAGCCAGTACATATTATCAGTGGGAAAAGCGGGATTAGCTCTTCTTATAAAGTTATAGCAAATAATTGATTAACAATACATGAGGCTGACCATGACCCTATAAAACGAAAAAACCACTTTTGCCAAAGGCGAAAGTGGTTTTTTCGTGGAGCGGGTAAACAAAAATTCGTTTTTATACTCCCAGGCTCCATCCCTGACGATAAGTTCTTTTTACGAACTGATTTGCCTCGTCAAAGTTGGTCACCTTCATATTTTTATTATCCCAGAGCAGTTTTACATAGCGGCCGGGATAGGTAGTTTTACCATTTTCTTCCTTGCGGATGTCAAAGCTTCTGATTGCCAGGTTGGCCATCAGCAATGCTTCCGTGAGCGGCCCTGCAATAGAGAAAGGAGAGGAGATCGCCTTGTCCTTATCACTGTTATAACCAGCGATGGCAGCATTTACCCACTGTACATAGTGACCTTCCGGTACGCGTGCATATTTCTGTGGCACCTTCACCTGTTCTGTGCGGCTGGTTGGCAGCAATTTAGGATCGCGGCCATAAGTACCACACATCATTTTACCTTTCGAACCGATGAAGATAGCGCCGTTACCACCGTCGCCCATAATTTCATTAGGTCCCAGTTCTTCCGGCCTTTCAGGCTGGATACCACCGTCCATCCAGTGGAGGGTTACTTCCTTGCCTTTGTGATTTTCAAATTTCAGGATCACGTGAGATGATGGAGGGCAGCTTTCAGGGAAATAGCCTCTCTTGAATTCATCAACATATACGCTACCTACACTACACTCTACTGACTTGGGAGAACCCAGGCCCAGTATACGGAATGGAGGTTCGATGATGTGGCAACCCATATCGCCGAGGGCCCCGGTACCATAATCCCACCAGCCACGCCAGTTGAACGGAACGAGTTTATCAATGTAATCTTTGTAAGGAGCAGTACCTAACCACAGGTCCCAATCCAGTTCTGCCGGAACAGGTGCTTTCATATCTGACCAGGGAATACCTTGTGGCCATACTGGCCTGTCGGTATAGCAATATACGGTATGTACATCGCCAATAGTGCCGGCATCGTACCATTCACGCAGTTGGCGTACGCCATCGCCGCTGGAACCCTGATTTCCCATCTGGGTCACCACTTTGTACTTTTTAGCTGCTTCGGCAAGCATGCGTGCTTCGTAGATGTCGTGGGTGAGGGGCTTTTGCACGTAAACGTGTTTGCCCAGCTGCATGGCAGCCATAGCAGCAACAGCATGCTGGTGATCTGGTGTGGATACCGTCA
>Ga0316604_10003655_pt1 | contig 10674 bp, 8 predicted proteins | sample OWC_soil_day20_C_FD_207650 | JGI IMG/M metagenome (GOLD analysis project Ga0316604, IMG submission 207650) | Wetland soil microbial communities from Old Woman Creek delta, Ohio, United States - OWC_soil_day20_CT | ecosystem: Environmental > Terrestrial > Soil > Wetlands | place: USA: Ohio... | reverse complement strand
GGCAACGCCCCAACCTGTTGCTGATGGACGAGCCGACCAACCACCTCGACCTCAACACCCGCGAAGCGCTGGCCGTCGCCCTCAACGAGTTCGAAGGCACCGTGATGCTGGTCAGCCACGACCGCGCGCTGCTGCGTTCGGTCTGCGACGAGTTCTGGCTGGTCTCCAAGGGCGGCGTCGCGCCGTACGATGGCGACCTCGACGATTACCAGCAATACCTGCTCGACGAAGCGAAGCGGGTCCGCGAAGAGGCGGCAGCGGCCCACAAGCTGGCCCGCTAAGCGACGGGGCTACAGGCCAAACCAAAACGGAGCCCATTGCCGGCTCCGATTTTTTTCGCCGGATTATTGCCCTCTGGCGAGGGACGACCGCAGCATTTCGATGAAAGCCGTGGTCCGGGCCGGCACCAGGCGGCGGCCCGGCATCACCGACCAGATGGTGACACCGGGCAGTTGCCAGTCGGGCAGGATGCGCTTGAGCAAGCCGCGCTCGACCCTGGGGGTGGCAAAACGGTCGGCCAGGCCGACGATGCCCATGCCGTGCGTCGCCAGGTCGCGTTGCAGGCTGGGCGAATTGGCGGCCAGCGGGCCGTGCGGGGTGCCTTCCCAGAGCTCGGCGCCGCGGCTCAGGCGCCAGGGCAGGGCGTCACCGGTACCGCCGATCATGCCGAGGCCGGCGTGCTGCGGCAGCTCGGCCGGGCTGACCGGTTCGCCATAGCGCTGCAGGTAGGCCGGACTGGCGTAGAGGCCGTTTTGCAGTTCGCAGAGCTTGCGGGCGACCAGCGTGCTGTCGTCGGGCAGCCGGCTGGCGGCGCGGATGGCGAGGTCGAAACGTTCGGCGATCAGATCGACCCGGCGCGGCGACAGATCGAGTTCGAGGCGCACTTCCGGATAGCTGCTGGCGTATTCGAGCAGCAGCGGCGTCAGGTCGAGTTCGGCGAAATCCGGTAGCAGCGACACGCGCAGCACGCCGCGCGGCATGCCCTGGCGGTGCTGGGCCATGGCCGAGGCGGCTTCGGTTTCCTCGAGCAGGCGCTTGGCATGGTCGAGAATCCGTTCGCCGAATTCGGTAATCGTCAGCCGCCGCGTGCTGCGCGTCAGCAAGCGTTCGCCGAGCTTTGTTTCGAGTTGCGTGATGCGCCGCGACAACGTCGATTTCGGCAGACCGGTCCGCTCGGCGGCGCGGGCGAAGCTGCCCGTCTCGATGATGTGGGCGAAGAGGATTAGATCGTTGGCGTCGAGGCTCATGCTCATCCTTAATGTTCCATATTTGGAACAATGATACCCATTTCAACGGCTTCCGGACCACCGTTGCGACCAATAGAATTCACTCCATGGTCTCGGCAACACTGACCTCGAACCCCACCCCGAACTGGAGAACACGATCATGAAAATCCTGCAAATCAACGCCAGCGCCCGCTCTGCCGGTGCCAACTCGACCCGCCTGGCCGATGCCGTGACGGCCCGCCTGCTCGCCCAAAATCCGAACGCCAGCGTCGAGCTGCGCGATCTGGCCAGCCATCCGCACCCGGTGCTCGACGAACCGGCACTGGGCGCCTTGTTCACGCCGGTCGACCAGCGGACGCCGGAGCAGGCCGCCCGGGTCGCCCTCGACGACGCGCTGATCGCCCAGGTCCAGGCGGTCGATGCCATCGTGCTCGGCGTGCCGATGTACAACTTCGGCGTGCCGGTTCAGTTGAAGACCTGGATCGACGCCATTGCCCGGGCCGGCGTCACCTTCCGCTATACCGCCAACGGTCCGGAAGGCCTGCTCAAGGGCAAGAAGGTTTACGTCGCGCTGGCCCGCGGCGGCCTCTACCGCGACACCCCGGCCGATTCGCAGGTGCCTTACCTGAAGAGCGTGCTCGCCTTCCTCGGCCTGACCGACGTCGAGTTCATCTACGCCGAAGGCCTGGCGATGGGCGCCGATGCGGCGAGCAAGGCCTTTGCCGAAGCCGAGGCACATCTCGGCGCCTTGTTTGCCTAAACAGTCATCAGGGGTGCCGGCTGCCGCAGCCGGCGCCACCTTTCCGCAATACCGATCAGGAGCCGCATCATGACGACACAAACTTTCCGCACCGTCGAACGCCTCGTCCAGGGCATGCCGACTTCCGATGGCGCCGGCGTGCGCCTGACCCGCGTGCTGACCCAGAACCTGCAACGCCGCCTCGACCCCTTCCTGATGCTCGACGCTTTCCGCAACGAGAATCCGGACGATTACATCGGCGGTTTCCCCGATCACCCGCACCGCGGCTTCGAGACGGTCACCTACATGATCGCCGGCCGCATGCGCCATCACGACAGCGTCGGCAACGAAGGCCTGCTCGGCCCGGGCGGCGCCCAGTGGATGACGACTGGCAGCGGCCTGATCCATTCCGAACTGCCCGAGCAGGAAGAGGGCCTGATGGAAGGTTTCCAGCTCTGGCTCAACCTGCCGGCCAAGAACAAGATGATCGCGCCGAGCTATCGCGACATTCCGCCGGCCGCCATTCCGGAATATGTCAGCCCGGACGACGTGCACGTTCGGGTCATTGCCGGGGCCAGTCACGGGGTGGAAGGCGCCGTCCAGCGTCCGGATACCGAGCCGCTCTATCTCGACGTGCACCTGCCTGCCGGCAGCCGCTTCGTGCAGCCGATTGCCGCCGGGCACAACGCCTTCACCTACACCTACCGGGGCAGCGTCAGCATCGGCGGGGTGGCGGTGCCGGATCGTCACATGGCCATTCTCACCAACAACGGCGCGCCGGAACTCTGCGTCGAAGCGACTGAGGATAGCCGCCTGCTGATCATCGCCGGGCAACCGCTGAACGAGCCGATCGCCCAGGTCGGGCCGTTCGTGATGAATACCGGTGCGCAGTTGCACGAAGCGATGCGCGACTACCAAGCCGGCAAGTTCGAGGCGGCGGCAGTGCGTTCCTTGTGAACCAAGCTTGCGGTGGACGGTCGTAACGGGGGATTATTCCCCCGTAAAGCCGCAACCTTTAACAGCCGCGAAAGGCGCTCCCGATGGACATCTCCCAGCTCAGCGAATCCCTGCAGCGCGATGCCGTCTGGGTCGTCTTTCTCAACGTGCTGCTGCAGCAGATCGGTCTCCCCGTGCCGGCCGTGCCGACCCTGCTGCTGGCCGGCAGCCTGGCCGTCAGTTCCGGGCAATGGGGCAAGGTCCTGGCGGCGGCCATCGTCGCCTCGGTCATCGCCGACTGGATCTGGTACCTGGCCGGGCGGGCCTATGGCTATCGCGTCCTGTCCGGCCTCTGCAAGCTGTCGATCAACCCCGGCTCCTGCGTCAGCCAGACCGAATCCCGCTTTGTCCGCTGGGGCCTCGGCTCGCTGGTCATCGCCAAGTTCATTCCCGGCTTCTCGACGGTGGCGCCGCCGATTGCCGGCTCCTTGCGGATGGCGCTGCCCGGCTTCCTGCTCGCCGCCGCAGCCGGTGCCGCCTTGTGGGCCGGGCTGGCGCTGGGCGCCGGCTGGGTGCTGCGCCAGGAAGTGCAGAGCGCCATTGCCCTACTCGACCGCCACGCCGGCAATGCGCTGAGCGTGGTCGGCGGCCTGCTCGTCATCTGGCTGGGCTGGAAACTGTGGCAGAAATACCGCTTCCGGCAGTTCTCGGCCGTGCCGCACATCACGCCGGATGAACTGCTGGCCGCGATGGCCGGCGAGCAGCCGCCGCTTGTCCTCGATCTGCGCGGCCACAGCATGGTGGCCGAAACCGGGCCGATCGTCGGTGCCACCGTCGCCGAACACGACCGCTTGCTCGATGCGGTCGGCGACTGGCCGCGCAACCGGCCCATCGTCACCCTCTGCGCCTGTCCGGAAGACGCCGGCGCCGTACAGGCGGCACGCCGCCTGCTCAAGGAAGGCTATCTCTCGGTCCGCCCGCTGAAAGGCGGCTACGAAGCCTGGATGGCTGCGGTCGACCTCGATTCCTGAGCATTTTTGCTCAGTCGCGGGCCGCTCCACCTACATCATCGTCGACCACACACCCAGCATCATGCTGAGCGCCATGGCGCTGACCACCAGCAAGGCGATCCAGGCCAGGATGCCGGCGCCGATCGCCATGTTGGCGATGTAGTGTGCCTTCGCTTTGTCTTCGATGTGGAACAGCGGGCCAACGCCGTGCCGGATCAGCATGATCGAGGCAACCCACGCCGCCGCTCCGACCGCCAGGACGAAGCCCAAGCTCGGCACCAGCAACGACAGCGAAGCCAGCCACAGCGGAGCCGGCGCAATGGCGGCCAGCGCGTAGGCGCTGTCGTAGCCGGGATCGTGGTCGCGGCTCATTGAAATGCGCTGCAGGAGCATGGCCATGTAGCCGACCATCAGAATCTGCGCGCCATAGAAAACGACGCCCGACACGACGAGCTGCATCGGCGTCAGGGCCGGGACCGAAAGCGGGAAGACGACGCCCGGGTGAACCAGTTCGGCGAAGGCATAGAGCACCGGTGGCAACAGCGCCATCGGCATCACCAGGCTCTTCAGGAACCAGCGCGCCGAGAAATGCGAGCGATCAATATCTTCCCAGCCCGTTTTTTCGGAAACGAGCATGCCGGGAATGTGAGACATCAACATGATCAACCTCCTTGACCCGCCGGAAACGCTGAGATCCACGCCGGAACTACGGCGATGGTCGGGTACAGCAGTTTAGACAGCAGGCGCGGGGCGAGTTCCGGGGGAGGCTGGGCGGGCTATTCAGTTTGAACAGGCCGAGCCGACGATTGGCTACTCGAAATCACAAACCCGCTGTTTTTTCCTGTTTGCCAATCCAAACAGTCGTCGTGCAACGGGGGAACTTAAACGCCAAGTTGAGTCGAATACTTGCCAATTGGCTTTTGTTCCCGAGCGGGAAGCCCCTTAAGGAAAGACAAATAGCATGCCAAAAAAACTCATTAAAAATGCCATTCGTCTGGATTTTCCACCGGAGGCTTTGGTTCATACCAACCTTTCCGGCGCTGCGTTTTCCGGTGAATGCTTGTGGGTCGCCGGCGACGAGGCCTGCAGCATCGACCGCCTGTGCCGCCTTGATCCAGCAGGAAGCGAATTGCTCCGCTTCGGCGATGGACTGAGCTTTCCGCTGTCGGAACTGCTGGACTTGCCCGGCGCTGCGGACGAGGAAGCCGACCTCGAAGGCATGGCCGTGGCTGACGGCTACCTTTGGGTAGTGGGCTCGCATGGGCTCAAGCGCAAGAATGCGAAAAGTGATCGGGACAACGCCGAAAACGCCAAGCGGCTGGCCAAGGTCACGCTCGACGGTAACCGCCGCCTGTTGGCCTGCCTGCCAATTGAAATGGATGACGCCGGTAAGCCCTGCCTTGTTCGAGAGACGAAAGATGGTCGCCTGGCACGACGGCTGAAAGGGGATGCCGAATCCAACCTGCTTACCGAGGCTTTGGCGGATGACCCTCATTTCGGGCCGTACATGGCCATACCCGGCAAAGATAATGGCTTCGATATCGAAGGGCTGGCGGTGGACGGCAAGCGCTTGCTGCTCGGGCTGCGTGGCCCGGTCTTGCGCGGTTGGTCTGCGCTGCTCGAAATTGCGCTCGAAACCAAGGGCGAAGAACTGCGGCTGGCGCCACTGGATGGCAGCGGCAGCCTGATCCGCAAGCATTTCCTGCAACTGGAAGGGCTCGGGATTCGGGATCTGCATTTTTCCGGTGATGACCTCTACATCCTGGCCGGGCCGACGATGGTGCTGGATGGCGATATCCGCGTCTTCAAATGGCCGAACGCCAAGTCCCTGCTCGCCACCAACCACGAACCGATACGTTTCGAAGCCGCCCTGAACGAAATGCTATCCCTGCCCCACGGACACGGCACCAATCGCGCAGAGGCCCTTTGCCAATTGCCACCCGAGGTCGCCTCGCAAACGCCGAGCTGGCTGGTGCTTTACGACGCGCCCGGCCCTGACCGCAAGGATGGCGAATACACGGTTTTCGGTGACCTTCTTCATCAATGATTGAACCTCGGCTCAGCTTGGGAAGCCATAAGAAAACCGGGCTGCAGCGGTACAGATCCTTGACGTCAGCGATTTACGTTTCACTGCTCGTTGAAGCGAGGCGGGTGTCTGGAAGCTTCGGCTGACATCCAGCCGGTCACAGAAATGCTTCTGTGGGCTGTTGATCGGCCAGTACTGCCATTGGCTAGATTGTCGCCAACGGCGGCAACCAGCCAGTCAACGGCCGTAGCCTGGCAAATTGGTCTCTACATCTGCTTCGCCGTATGAATCGCCCCCGGACCCGGCCCAAATCCGACGTTGCCTTACGCACAAGCAGACCTCGGTTCAGAACCTAGTTTCTGCCTTGAAGCAATTAGTAAATCGGTCTGTTTTCAAAGTAAAAAATGTTCTATTCCGAACTTTACCAACTTCCACAAAGCTCCACGTTCCACCAATCACCCCCCAAACTATTGGTAGCATCTTGGAGAAAACGCCCTTTGCGTGACCTTCATTCCAAAATACTGCAGCACGATTTTTAGTTTTTTTAGGTTCTATTTACTCGGATATTTTTTATGGCGGCCTGCAGCTCCCTGCACGCTTTCGACGAAGATCCTTCAAATTTTGCTCTAATTGGTGGCAAGCCCGCCACTCATTTCCTAAAACTGTACAGAATATTTCTGTTCGATGCCCTCTTTCATTTTTTCAGCAGCGCTCTTACCTAAGAAGTCGGCGATTTGTTTAGCGCCTGCTGTGTCGTGTAGTGCTTGGTCAGAGAACAGTAGTACTGCGCACCAGATTCGTGACCTACGTAAAAGGTTACTAAATGTCCGGCTTGCGAATATTCCCAATCCGATATAAAAAATAGAAAGAAGAAGTAAAAGCCATAAGCTAATACCGATCTCTCTCTTGGCGGAATAATTTATTACGATATTTATACTCAATAGTATTTCGCGTCCGAATTCGGTCATGTTTATAAAATACAAGAAAATCACGGCAAGTCCCATAACAAGCTGGAGCACACCAAATATAATGAAACGCTTTCTCCATATGTCGTTGTAGCGAATGAGCAACATAAACCGGCTTGCGCTTCTGAGTATTACCCGAACAACGAAAGGAAAAGCAATCGTCCTCTGAATCAAATCAAAAATATTAATGGATATTTGCGTATTGCCTTGTTCTTTTAATTGCACGACCAGAAACTCAGAGAAGAAGCGCATCATTTCTTCAGAGTGGTCTACGTAATCCATGCTAGTGCCTACAGAGTAGCTTATCGCATTATAGAAGACTGGCTCGATTTCAAGGAGGTAGTACGCTTGTGCTTTTGCGGCGAGATTCTCATAGAATGATTTATGCGCGAATTTGAATGCACCTCTTGCGCTGAGGTCGTTAACTAAAATCCCGTGAACTCGTACGTCAGTTGAAATAGCTTGGATTGCCTCATCCTTTTCCAGATATCTCATTTTTAGAGGCAATAGGGCTGTTTCCATCAAAACGTCTCTCGAAATATGTGCGTCGTCGGGATACGCTGCAAATAATCTTTCAATTGCCGCTTGTAGATCTGTTGATGTGATTTGATTCGTGTCACCACGGCTAGCCATATAAACAGCCAACCCTTCATGAAAATAGCGCCTCTCCGTGGTAGTCAAAACCATGAAATCCAGTTCACGTTCCTTTGCCGCCTGACGTTCATAACTGTGGGCGATGAAGCGATCTATGACCTGTGCTGAGGTGATACGGCTTGTGACCATCATAGGACGTAGTTCATCCCAAAGACGGGCGACAATAAACAGCAGCGAGGGCCTACTTACTATGTCATAAATTTGAGTGCTCGCTCGGGCGGCCTGCAATATCTCCGTTCTGCTTACTGAGTCTGTCCAGCGAAGGCTAATCTCAATCTTTTTATCATCGAAGGGCAGTAGGTGAAGAACCTTGCAGGGAGCAGTTGAATCGCCCCAATTTCCGCTTCGGAACGCGACCTTCAGTTCTTGATCTTCGAAGAATAAATTGCGCCTTCCCGTGAAGATGATCTTCGAGTGGCGGTATGCAAACCGCCAAAGGGAACGGAAGTGGGCTATCCGTGCTTCTGGCGTAGTGACGTTAGCCATCTCGTCGAAGCCCTCAAAGATTAATATTAGACGGCCCGCTATAAGCAGTTTCATGAGGGCACCGGCATGCAGTTTATACTGTTGGCCCCATGCTCCGAGTAGTTCCTGAGCAGTCAAGTTGGCCGGACTCTTTCCTCTGAGTTCCAGCAGAATCGGAATCCTTCCCGCTGTACTTTGGAATTTTGACTTTATTGCATCGTAAGCGAGCATTAAGGCGGCTGTGCTCTTGCCCTGTCCGTACTCGCCAAGAAGGGCAATTTGTTGTCCGGAGGGCTTACAACTCCAATTATTCAAGAAGACGGTTAGATCGTAAGAGACACTTCGGCCCCCCGTGTGCATTTCTTGAACGCTAGAAACGGAATATATATCTTTGAGGGTAAGGGTCGATCCAGGAAAATGGTCTTTTTCTACTCGACGTACAATTTCCTGCTGATAGTCTGTGAAGTCGGCAATACGATCAAGGAGGAAAGCCTCGGAGATCAAGCGCACATTGTCGACGTCCATCAATGCACTATTTCCCTTTACGGCTACGAATATATTGCCTAAACCTGTAACTTCGAATTGCTTGGCTGTTTTGGTTATTTGCTTAATTGCATCAAGACTGGGGTGATCTTCTCGACAGAAAAGGACTATCTTGGACTCTCTAGCGCGGTCGTATCCGATCCAACATCTAGACGGCTGCTGCCAACCGGTTCGATCCGATCCATCGTTGAAGAGTGAAGTCTGGTACCACAGCTCAAAGAGCTCTCGAATGTGATCATGCCAAGCCAAGTTTGGCTCGTCTGGAATCATAACCGGATCGATCCGTTGCTGATGGTTATAAATTTTCCAATTTTCCGATCGCGAGAGGATTCGCCGACCTTCCTCAATCGCTTGAGGAATAAATGTCGTTGATCTCTTCATACGCTTTCGATCCATCTCCTCTTCGGATATTGCTCCTTGCCAGTGGAGGTGCGACTTTGATATTAGATATATTGCATAACCGACCAGCACAACAATGAGAGCCTTCTCGCTTAGCGGCGCAGGAGTCGAATCAGGAGGGCTTTGGTTTAGCAATAGAGCGAGGATTTTTGTGAGGTGATCCGCTACTCCATCCTGCGAAGATATTGCACCTATGCCAGCTATTACTAACGCAGAGCTCGTCGTTAGGCATTTCAGTGCGTACTGTTCACGGGTATTTTCCTTGGGGCGCAACCAGCTGATAGCTAGGTAGACAAGGAGAATTAAAGAAGCGATAACAGAGATGACAATCAACCAACTGGGCATTGTTTTTATTTTCTTTTGCTGTTAATAATCTGGTCCGGTGCTCCAACGTAACGAACGTTTGAGCATAAAGGTGCTATTTCTCTTAAGAGCTAACTCTAGGTCCGTCTCGATAGTCGTCATATCGATATCCAAGTTTCTTAATGAGATATGACGTTTGTTTTATGCCATTTTATCGCATATTTCCTGAATCTCTGTTCCATCTAACCTCCGCAGCTCGGACAAGTCGGTGTTTGGTAATCCCCCTCGGTCGCAGTTGAGACGGTCCATTTGCCCGCTCTCCAATGCTGGGAAGGAGGCCCCCCCCTCACGTCGCCGCTGTGTCGTCGAGTATGGATTCGAGACTTTGTCGAAGTTGGCTGTGGCTGGAAGCGATTGAAGCCGGGATGGTGATGTTCAGCGTGGTTCAATCACCGGAAGTCCGAAGGCGGCGGGGGAAAACATGTCTTTGGGGGATTCCGGGCGGAGGTACGCCAGCGAATTGGCCCGGCGTTCGTGTCTACTTTGCAACTCAAACCTGCCATGCGATATATAGCGCCCCGATGGCTGCTTCGGCCGAGTTTCGGACTAACCAAAAACCACTGATCAGTCAATTTCATCTGATGCTGCCGTCACAGCAAGGCAGCCTTGGAACGGTAGCAGAAGCAAATATGCTGGAAGCCCGTTGCCGACTACCCTTGCCGCCAAGGCAAGCCGTGGTAGCGCCAGCCGCCCTTGAAGCCGCGATGGGCGTGCTCGTCGGGTTCGCCTTCGAAGCCTTCGAGAACGTTGTAGGCCTCCAGTCCGAGTTCGGTGGCGCAGATGGCGGCGGCGATTGAGCGCACGCCGCTGCGGCAGAGCATCAGCGCTTTCTTGCCGGCCGGAATGGCGAGGACCAGCCCATCGGCAAAGTCGGCGTTGACGGCCATGCCCGGCCATTGCTTCCAGGGCAGTGCCACGGCGCCGGGCACAAAGCCGACCCACTCGCGTTCCGCATCACTACGCACATCGACCAATACGGCAGCGCCGGCTTGCCACCACTGGTAGGCCAGTTGCGGCGAGATGTCTCCGGCGTAGCTCTGGGCGGGGCGCACGCCGTGCAACTCGCCACCGCCGGCATCGTGGCGATGGCCGGAGGTCAGATTGGCCGGTACGGCTTCGTCGATTCGGCGGGGGCGCGGCAGGTTCAGGGAGTTCATCAGCTCGACGAATTCCGCTTTGGTTTTTCCGGCAATCCGGATGTTGCTCCGTTTTTCCGCGCCAATCGTCGTGTTGCTGCGGCCCTGGTAGTCATGCCCCGGCCAGACGGTTGTTGCGTCGGGCAGCGCAAAGAGCACCCGGGTCAGGCTGTCGTAGAGCGCTTCCGGACTGCCGGACTGGAAATCGGTCC
>Ga0316604_10003654_pt1 | contig 10676 bp, 8 predicted proteins | sample OWC_soil_day20_C_FD_207650 | JGI IMG/M metagenome (GOLD analysis project Ga0316604, IMG submission 207650) | Wetland soil microbial communities from Old Woman Creek delta, Ohio, United States - OWC_soil_day20_CT | ecosystem: Environmental > Terrestrial > Soil > Wetlands | place: USA: Ohio... | reverse complement strand
AGCGCAATGCTTCCGCATAGTTATTACTACTGAAATAAGCTGCAAATAGTATATAGAGGTTGATGCATACCGGGGGCATGCTTCGTGCTGCTACATTACCGTTATTAAAGCCTGGTGCGCTTTTGCCCAGTGGTTCTTTTTCTACGTTAATGAGCGTAAGTACAACCTTATTTTCGCCCTGGATTGCAATAGAGCCATCCTGGTTGACGATGGACGACAACACTACTTTGTCTTCGCTGAGATGCAGTTGTCTGTTAAAGTATTTATTGATCTCATCGGCAATGCAGGAAAGAGTTTCATAGATCATCTCTGTCGTTTTAAGACAATATGAACCCGTATAACCATGTATGTTAGCAAGCTCATACTATGATCATACCGTGTTATGGATTATATGTTTAGAATGCCCGATACGATGGCAGTTACTCAATATTCTGAGGGATCTAATATTGGGAACAGGAAATCGTAACGTTAGGATACGTCAGTGTTAAGGAGTCATTAAAGATGTTTAAGTAATTAGTGTTTGAATTCTGCGGGCTAGGAATTCTTAATTACGTGCAATATAGGAGTTAATAAAAATTATTCAAATTTTATTTTGAATAAATAATTATCTATTTTTTATGAGGATTCCTTACTATTGCAACATTGACCTCGCCCAAAGTCACAATATTAAATTGAAGTAATGAGACCCTGCATGCGGGATTATCTCCGTTTTATTTTATTCATCCTTACGCTCTTCTTCTTTGCAGGTAATACCATGACTGCTACTGTTGCTGTGTGCCAGCAAGTGCCTCAGGACACGGCTGTCAGGGCGAAACTGCTAAAGCGGATCACTGAAATGTTACAGTTCAGGAAGAACGCGCGCAGACGTGAACAGCAGCGTATGATCACCATCGTCAACGGACTTTTTGTGGATTCGCTGGTAGCTACGCCGGCAGCGATTAAATACCTGAACTGGGCATTGGATAATGAACGGAATCAAAACTTCGCTCAATTACGGCAACTACTAAACGATAGTTTATCTAAACGAAAGTCAGATACTGTATTAGTGAAAGCTATTATTACAGATGAAGAAATGACAGAGCTAGCATCGAAGCTCGTACTACTGTTACAGAAAAAGGAAAAAACGATCAGGAATGATACCGCACAGCAACAACGGTTGAAAACAATCCGGGCCTTATACAGCAGACCACCTGGTCAGGTAGATACCTTGCGGCTGAATGATACTACAGGAATAACGTATAAAGTACAGTTAGGGCACGAGTCTGAAGTGATCGGTATACAGTCGAAGGATAATGGAGATGCATATTTGAATTACAATTTCACTTCGCTGAGTTATCTTTCTATTGCCCCGCCGGGATCATCCAAAATATTGACTGCTGCCAGCAAAGGTGGTTGTAAGATCTTGCTTACCCTATCAGCAGGTAAGGGATTATTACAAAATGAAGAGCAGCAGTTTGAGCTGGTAGATTCTTTGCTGCTGGCGTTGCAGGACCAGGAGGCCGCTGGGGTGAATGTGTGGTTTAATGATTTGAAACAAAATGAGCGGGATGCGTTTGTAAGATTTGTGACGATACTATATAATTATCTTGATCATAGTGCACCTGGAAAATATAGTGTATCAGTCACGATACCTGCGTATGATAAAAATAAGGCGTATGATTTGAGAGAGCTGGCCCCGATGGTGAAATACTTCCTGATCAATTTTACAGAGGCGCCTGCTACAGTGGGTAGTAGTGATCCATTGAAAGGGAATAATAATTACAGTATAGATGCCGTAGTGTCAAGGTATGTGAATCAGTATATCGCACCTGGGCAATTTATTGTGATGCTTCCTTATGATGGGATTAAATGGACGGGCACGGGTTATTCCTATGTAGCGTATAAGGATATTAAAAAAGAGTTTCCGGCCGATACGATGATTAATTATGATGTGACAGCAGCATCAGCGTATGTGGAGAAGATGGAGAATGGCAAGACCGTGCAGATCTGGTTTAATGATCCGACTACGCTGGATGTGAAGTATGACTATGTATTGAGGAATGGATTGGGGGGAGTGGCAATTTGTCCGTTGGGGGCGGATGATGGGTATGGGGAGTTGTGGGATGAGCTGACGGATAAATTTGTGGTGGCGGATACTGTTTGGATGGATACGGTAAGATTGACCCCATTGCCTGTAATAAAACCGGGATTGTGGACGCGGATTAAGTTGAGGTTCAGGCATGAGATACGGGCGATACATATGCTGTTTCACGATCCATGCGCTATCAGGGCGGAGAATTATGCCAGTGATGATTATTTTAAATACCTGACGATATTTCTGTTTGTATGTGTGGTGATCATTGGAGTGATGTATGCGTATAAACTGCGGGTGGAGGGTGCGGATTGGAAATGGCGGCAAAAGGTATTGTATTTGTTTTTAGGGTTGATAGTGTTGTTGGGGTTGTCGTTTACGACGAGTTTGATGTTGGCTAAAAGGATGCCGTGGTTGGGGCTTACGGATGATCCGGCGGAGTGTAGAAATATCTCATTGTATAATGTTTTAGTGGTTTTTTTGATAGGGATTGTGTTGGGTATGTTATTGATGAGGGTGTTTGTGTTTCCGTTAGCGAGAAAAAAAGATGTGCCATAAAGGTTTGGAATATTTCATACTGAGTATTAATACTTTTTTATCTCAATGTTGTGTTTTATTTCTCATATTAGCGTAATAACAGTGTTGTAGCTTATCTATCTAAAATAATACTTTTTTACTATCTTGCAGATAGAATGCCATCGTTATGAGAGAGAAATTATTACGGGAGATCACTCCACTTACACCCAATGATTGCTTCACGTTATTTGCCAGAGAGAAGACGGGTTTTGATTTCCCATTGCATTATCACGAGGAGTTTGAACTGAATTTTATCCAGCATGCCATAGGTGCAAAGCGCATCATCGGGGATCATATGGAGGAGATCGGGGACCTGGAACTGGTACTTGTCGGCCCTAACCTGCAGCATGGGTGGTTTACACACAAGCATGCGGGAGGGGTAATACGGGAGATCACCATTCAGTTTCACAGGGACCTGTTTGATGATAAGTTCTTACAGCGGAACCAGATGAGTTTTATCAGAAGTATGCTGGAAAGATCGCTTCGGGGTATTCTTTTTTCTCCTGAGACAGTGGGAAATATAATGCCCCGGTTAATACAGCTGCCACAAAAGCAGGGATTTGATTCTGTCCTGGAGTTACTGTCTATTCTCCATGATCTCTCTATTTCCCGGAATATCCGGATACTGTCGGATGCAAGTTTTCGGAATACGGAAACCCTTTCATATAACAGCCGGCGGATTGACAATGTGATGAAATACCTGAACGAGCATTTTGACAAAAATGTCACCCTGGGAGAGGCGGCAAAAATAGCGTCGATGACAGAGGTGTCTTTTAGTCGTTTTTTTAAATTGAAGATCGGGAAGACATTTGTGGATACGCTGATTGAAATCAGGCTGGGTCATGCCTCCCGCATGTTGATAGAAACCACACACAGTATTAATGAAATCGCCTATAAATGTGGGTTCAATAACATATCAAACTTCAACAGGATTTTCCGGAAGAAAAAGGATTGTACCCCTAAGGAATTCCGGCAGGCGTATACTTCTTCATCAGGCGTACGCACCTTTGTTTAAGAGATAAAAAATGGGGCTCTGGACCAAATTTTGATGATATTAGCTAATGTCGATTAATCCCGGCATTTTATTGCATGAATATTATTCAGATTGTCAACAAGCAGGTCCTGACCATAGAGAATTGTGAAAGTGAACCGATACATATACCTGGCAGCATCCAGCCCCATGGCATGTTACTGGCCATTATACCGGCCAGCGGAGTGATCCGGTACTGTAGCGCAAATACCCTCCAATTTATTGATAAACAACCTGCTGAAATCCTGGATCAACCCCTGTCTGCTATCCACCCGGCTCTTTGGGGAAAAGTACAACCCTTATTGGATGCAGATAATTCTCCATTTCATCCTATCAACGCCGGCGACCTGCAGACAACCATTCACGAAAGCGGAGAATTTCGCATTTTAAGCATCGAAAAACGCCTCGATCAGATAAATGACCCTGATTGTGCCTTCGATCAGACAAGAGGGTTTATTGGCTTTATAGAGCGTTCCAGAGACCTTAAAGAACTCTGCCAGAACATAGCTGTCGAAACGGCTCGTTTTACAGGATTTGACAGGGTCATGATTTACCGCTTTGACAAAGAATACAATGGGGAAGTTTTTGCAGAATATTGCAGGGAGGGTTTACCGCCTTATCTGGATCTGCATTACCCACATACAGATATACCACCACAGGCGAGGGAATTGTACCTGCACAACCTGCTCCGCCTTATTCCTGATGTACAATATGAGCCGGTTCCGTTGCTAACCGTTGCCACAGAGCAGGTGCAGCAGCTGGACCTGAGTGATGTAGGTCTCCGGAGCGTATCGCCCATCCATGTGCAATACCTGAAAAATATGGGCGTAGGGGCTTCCATGAGCGTATCCATTATCATGGAAGGCAATTTATGGGGCCTGATCGCCTGCCATCATTCCGGGCCACTGCACCTGACGGCACAGCAAAAAAGAGCGGCTTTACTACAGGGGCATTTTCTGAGTTCGCAGATCCGGGTACAGCAGGTAGCTGAGGAGCATGCTATAAATGTAAATGTGGAAGCGCATTTGCAACTGCTAATGAACCGGATTGATCACGATGAAGACCTGAGTCAGAAATTTGAGCAGTTTTCTTCTCTCCTTTCTGTGACGAATTCAACCGGGGTTGTCATATTAAACGAAGGCAAGATCTATAAAAAAGGTCTGGTACCTTCCATGGAAAAAGTCCTGGGCCTGATCCGCTGGGTAGGAGATCATGTAAAGTCGAGTCTCTTTTCTACCAACTGCCTCAGTAAGCGTTATCCCGATGGCATTGCGATGAGTAAATATGGGTCCGGCGTGATCTTTCATGCTATGGGCAAACCAACCGATAGCTGTGTGATCTGGTTCCGTGAAGAACTGGAACGCACAGTAAAATGGGCAGGAAGACCCGATAGTGCAGTACAGAAGAATGTGGAGGGAGGTCCCCTTACACCCCGTAAGTCATTTGAAATATGGAAAGAGAGCGTAAAGTACCAATCGGCTGAATTCAGGGCTTCGGAGATCAATGCGGCGATCCGCTTTGCCACTTCCCTGCAAAACCATTTCCATCTCACCTACCTCCGTAATGAAGAAAACAGGCTCCGTATGCTGAATGAACGGCTGCAACAGGCCAACCAGGAGCTTTCTAATATCAACTGGATCACCTCGCACGATATGAAAGAACCTTTAAGAAAGATTCAACTCATGTCGTCGAGAATTGTGTACGAGGGTGGTGACAACCTGTCGGAAGCCATCAAAGTACACATTGAGAAGATCCGCAATTCTGCCAGCAGAATGCAGCACCTGGTAGACGATATTCTTTCATATAGCATGATGAATAACCGGAATAACATGTTTACCCTGAGTAACCTGGAACCGATTATTTCGGATGTAAGAGCCGAACTGGAAGAAGAACTGGCGGAAAAGAAAGGACTGCTTTCCGTACAGACTATGCCTCAAAATCTTCGTATCGTACCCCACCAGATGGAGCAATTATTTTCTAACCTGATCTCCAATGCGATCAAATTTGCCAGGCCCGGTGTACCACCTGAAATTTATATCAACTACCAGGTAGAGAAAGGTAGGGACATACTCGAAGTGGCATTGCCTGCTGATAAAAGTTTTTATTGTATCCGCATTTCAGATAACGGCCTGGGGTTCGAGCCGAGGTTCAATGAAAAGATTTTTGATATCTTTTACAGACTACATGATCGGAACATTTACCAGGGTACGGGAATCGGATTAGCCATCTGTAAAAAAATTATGGAGAATCATCAGGGGGCTATCACCGCAAGCGGAGAAGCCGGCAGGGGAGCGATTTTCAGGGTATATTTGCCTGTCGGATAAATGCGGTTTTCATAGGGCCATTTCAGTTAGATAGAAAAAAGTTATAAATTTTTTTGGCGATTTGAAAATAAAGTCTACTTTTGCAATCCCAATCACGGGAATGGCCTCGTAGCTCAACTGAATAGAGCATCTGACTACGGATCAGAAGGTTTCTGGTTTGAATCCAGACGAGGTCACAAAAGAGAGAAAAGTTTTGTACTAAAAGGGATCAGAACTTTTATCCTTCAAAAAAAGAAAAGGCAAAATTTGGTAGTCTGAAAATTGTTTTCTAAATTTGCCCTCCCAAACAGCCAAATGGCAAAACAATGGCTTCGTAGCTCAACTGAATAGAGCATCTGACTACGGATCAGAAGGTTTCTGGTTTGAATCCAGACGAGGTCACCTAAAAAGCCCGTTTCATCTACATGAAACGGGCTTTTCTTTTGTGCATACTATAGATCTATCATCATGAAAATACAACTCTGGAGCATCGGGAAGGAAAATGACGCATACATCAGAGATGGTATCGCGGTTTTCCAGAAGCGGTTACAGCATTATACAGATTTTGAGCTCAGGCTGATCCCTACGGTGAAGCAGGCGGCAAGTCTGTCTGTACCGGAGCTCAAAAAGGCGGAAGCGAAGATGATCATGGACATGCTCCAGCCCCAGGATTACCTCCTCGCCCTGGATGAACATGGAAAGATGCACACTACCCTGCAACTGGCAGATTTCCTGCAGCAAAGGGCGAATGCTGGCACCAGGCAGTTAATTATCCTGATTGGCGGGGCATATGGGATTGATAGTAGTTTGCTGGATAGGGCGCAATTGAAAATGTCCCTTTCGCCACTCACATTTCCGCACCAGCTGGTAAGATTGATTATGACGGAACAGCTTTATAGGGCGTATACAGTTTTGAACCGGGAAAAATATCATCATCAGTGATAATTTTAAGTAAATTACAACCTATAAATTATTTGACTCAACATGGAAGGCTTTACTTTAACGCATACAATTATTCTGATCACCTGCCTGGTATCACTCACCACAATGTTCTACAACCCGGAGAAGATTTACGACCTGAGCCTGCGCCCTACCATGATCAGAGATCGTAAGCAGTACTACCGCTTCTTCACCTGCGGTCTTGTACACGCTGACCTGATGCACCTGGGTTTCAACATGCTCTCCCTCTACTTTTGCGGACGCTTTATAGAACAGACATTTGAAGCTATCTTTCAGTCTAAATTTTACTTCCTGATATTTTATGTGTTAGGGATTATCCTGTCAGGTATTCCCACTTATATTAAGCACAAAAACGATGACCATTATTCTTCCATAGGTGCATCCGGTGCTGTATCTGCTGTGATCTACGCCACCGTATTATTTGCACCATGGGCGAAAATCTATGTATTGATATTTCCTATGCCGCTGATCCTGTACGCAGTATTGTACATCGTGATGACGGCTTACCTGGATAAACGTCAGTACGGCGATGGCATCAATCACTCTGCACACTTGTGGGGCGCCATTTTCGGTCTGGTCTTCCCGATTATTTTCAAGCCGGAGATTGTTTTGTACTTCCTGAATCAACTCATGCACCCTTCTTTCTTTTAAAAGACGATACAATATTGAAAAGCCGCTTTGGACGTAGACCATAGCGGCTTTTTCTTTTACCACGGCCTGCTTTTTGCAATTGTGTCTTTAAATCAAGGCTCCAGCTAGGCCAAACAAGCCATCTGATGAAATCTGAGACCACCCGGATTGAAAAAGGAGGTAAACATCCCTACAATAACAATGTGGATCAGGAATCAATTAGTGGATTTTTTTCTACGGGAGTCCTTTCATCACTCATTAGGAATTGGTAGCAATCAGGTATGGAAGAAAAAATTGTGAAAATATTATTAGCCGATGATGATCTGGAAGATCGCTTTATTATGCAGGACGCTTTCAATGCCATCAATCTTCCTGATGTGCCCTTACTTGTTGAAGATGGAGAAAAAGTATTACAGCATATGGAACAGCTTTTACTGGAAGCAGCGACCCTGCCTTCTCTGATTGTGCTGGATCTTAATATGCCCAGAATGAGCGGCACAGAAACCTTACGCGAACTAAAAAACATACCTGAATACCAGGACATTCCGGTGATTATCTTCTCGTCTTCCATGAATGTAATGGAAATGCATCAGTGCCGTCAACTTGGCGCCCTATCCTATATGGTAAAACCATTTACTTATGAAGAATACCTGGTTTCAGCACAGCATTTCTATGATTTTTGTCTGAAAAAGCACTCCTTCCCGGAACTTAGTAGCCTGATCCAAAACTTTAAATAGGCTGCCACTCCAGCACCAGCATATTGCTGGTATGTGGTGTAATCTTACACCGGTCGTCTATGCGCATTCCGATGATCCAGACTATTCGTTTGGCTGATTCCAGCACCCATATATTCTCTTTCTGTATCAATGATAATTTCTGATCAATAAAGAAGCGACTCAGCTTTTTCTTTTTCCGCATACCTAAGGGGTAGAAATAATCTCCCTGTTTCCAGCGGCGCATGAGCAATGGGAATTGCACTGTATCTATGTCCAGGCAGGCCATGAGCGGGGAACCTGGAATGGTGGCACCTTCACTGCTCCGGATCTTCAACTTCAGGGTCCCTCCTTTCACCGGCACGACGGCCGTTTCTTTTTCAATCACAATCAGGGGTGCTTCCGGTGCTTCCAGTGGCGTAATTAACAACCATACCCTGTCGCGGATAATGCGGTGGGTGGTAGTTTCTACCAGTTTGCCAGGTTCTGATTGCAGCAGGTCAATCACCTGGGGTAATTGCGGGGCACTACAACCAAAATCTTTGAAGATCTCCCAGGCAATTGTTTGCAGGGGTATGGCTTTTTGGAGCTTTAATACAGGGATCTTAAAATTATCACCCTGTTTGAACAGCAAACGTTTTTTATGTCTCAGTACTGCTTCCGTATACAGTTGTTCTGCTTCCCTGAAACGGTCTATACTGGCTGCCATCTGGGGTACAACTGCCGGAAAGGTCTCCTGTATAACAGGGATGACTTTGTGCCGGAAGAAATTACGTGTGTATTTTACTGTTATATTGGAACTGTCTTCTACAAACCCCCAACCGTTCGCTGCGGCCAGGGCCACCAGATCTTCTTTTTGTGCAAAGAGCAATGGCCGGATCAGGTGTTGCTGACGGGGTAATATACCGTGAAGACCCGCAATACCAGTGCCTTTGGATAAGTTCATGAGTACTGTTTCCACATTGTCCTGCATGTGATGTGCGGTGGCGAGGAAAGTATATCCTTGTTGCTGACGGGTCTGTTCCAGCCAGGTATAACGCAGTTCACGGGCAGCTACCTGGATGGATACACGTTTTTCTCCGGCGTATAATTCCGTATCAAAGCGAATGGTGTACAATGGTACTCCCAGTTCATTGGCCAGTGCGGTCACGAATGTTTCGTCTCTTTCAGATTCTGCTCCCCTGAGCTGAAAATTGCAGTGTGCAATGCCACAGTCAATGCCCGCCTGTTTGTACAGGTGCGCCATCACGACAGAATCCACGCCCCCGCTTACAGCCAGCAAGATCCTGTCGCCTGGTTGGTACAACTTTTCTGCTGCGATATATTCCTTAAACCTGTTTATAAGTTCCATAGTGTTGATTCGATTGTTATTTTCTTACAGCAGATCGTCCAGTGCCATCTGCAGTTCATTGTAGGCATGCCTGTTATTTTCAGCTTTAGCCATTTCCATGCCTTTTTCGTAAACGGCGATGGCTTCCTGCTCCGCTCCTGCCCTTTCCAGCAGTTTGCCAAGGTGGTAGTACGAGCCTACATATCCCGGTTCGTGTGCCAGCAGCTCTTCGAACTGCCGACGGGCATCCGCATCGTTGCCCAGTTTTATATATTCCAGCGCCAATGCATGCTTCAGAAAGCTGTCATTGGGTGTCTGTTTCAAAAATTCTTTTATACTGGCTATCCTATCCATTATTTAAATATATTTGCTCATACCGCTTTTTTTCATAAAACAGTTAAGGCCATGAAGATATTAGTATGTATCAGTAAAACTCCGGACACGACTGCAAAAATAGCTTTCACAGACAACAACACGAAATTCAATGAAGCAGGTGTACAATTCATCATCAATCCCTACGATGAATGGTATGCCCTGGTCAGGGCGCTGGAACTGAAAGAGTCCCTCAACGCTACTGTACATCTGATTACCGTGGGTGGTGCTGATACGGAGCCCATTATCCGTAAAGCCCTTGCATTAGGAGGCGATGAAGCCTTCAGAGTGAACACAGATAGTCCCGACAGTTATTTTATTGCTGCGCAGATTGCAGCCCATGCCAGGCAACAGGGTTATGACCTGATCCTGACAGGCAAGGAAACCATCGATTACAATGGCGCTGCCATTGGTGGGATGGTCGCGGAGCTGCTGGATCTTTCTTATGTATCAATCGCTGCAAAGCTGGAGCTGAGCGGCAATACAGTCACTATCAACAGGGAAATTGAAGGTGGTGAGGAAATCGTAAGTGTAGAACTGCCGGTAGTCGTATCCTGCCAGAAGGGAATGGCCGAAGCCCGCATCCCCAATATGCGTGGTATCATGGCTGCAAGAACCAAGCCACTGGCGGTAGTAGAGCCGGCACCAGCCGATACGCTGACTACCATTGCCAGTTTTGAGCTGCCACCAG
>Ga0316604_10003653_pt1 | contig 10680 bp, 8 predicted proteins | sample OWC_soil_day20_C_FD_207650 | JGI IMG/M metagenome (GOLD analysis project Ga0316604, IMG submission 207650) | Wetland soil microbial communities from Old Woman Creek delta, Ohio, United States - OWC_soil_day20_CT | ecosystem: Environmental > Terrestrial > Soil > Wetlands | place: USA: Ohio... | reverse complement strand
CGGACGTTTCTCACTCTTTCGTTCTGAAGCGCTCCACGGCGAAGGCGGCGAGCGCGTGGAGTTCATTGGCTCCGGCCCCGGCTCTTGCCGCGACCTGAAGGCCGGACATGGTGATCTGGACGAGGGCGGCCACCTGCGCGGCGTCAAGGCCGGGATCGATCTCGCCCAGCGATTGTCCCTCGCGGACCCGCTCGGCGATTCTCGTCAGGACGACCGACACCGCCTTTTCCCGCATGTCGACCAGTTCGGGATCGGTAGTGCCAAACTCGCCGACGGACGCGGTGCCCAGGCAGCCGAGGCAGCGCAGGCTGTCGTCGTCGGGGATCAGGCCGACCAGCAAATCCCGCAAGCCGGTCAGCGGCGAGGCCGGCGTCGTCAACCGGTTGAGGTGGCAGCCCGTCGCATTGCGCTGATAGGTCTGCACCGCTTCGAGATAGAGCTGACGCTTGTCGCCGAAGGCATTGTAGAAACTCTGCCGGCCAATACCCATCGCCTGGACAAGGTCCTCCGTCGACGTGGCGGCGAAGCCCTTGGCCCAGAACACGTTGATCGCCGCTGTCAGCGCGGCATCCCTGTCAAACTCCCGTGGTCTTGCCATGAACGTATGGCTAGCTGTTATGGACTGATCCGTCAATAATCGACCAATCACGTTCCCGTGGGGGATTGGCGGGTGAGAGCGCAGAGGATTGATGAGCGGACCGCGTCATGGGGCATACACGGTTCATGGCGGCTTGCCGGCAGGACGCCGTGAAGCGCGACAGGCGGCCGTTCTCCGGCCTTCGACGTAAATACTTATGCGGCATTGTCTCGTCGCGCCGGCGACTTTATATATCGATCGATGCAAAAATATACCGTACCCGCCCAATCCGATGACAAGACCGGCACTCGCGGCCGCGGCCGACCGCGCGCCTTTGACCGCGAGACGGCACTGGCCGAGGCGACGCGGCTGTTCTGGGCCAAGGGCTATGAGGCGACATCGATTTCCGACCTCACCGAGGCCATGAAGATCGGCTCGCCCAGCCTCTATGCGGCCTTCGGCTCGAAAGATGCGCTCTACGCCGAGGCGCTCGACTATTACCGGCGCAATTATGACGCCTTCGTCTGGGCCAACTTCCTCACGGCTCCCACGGCGCGCGAGGCCATCGGCGCCCTTCTCACGGATTCGGCGGCGGCGCTGACCGGCTATGTGGCGGATATTCCCTGCGGCTGCATGGTGACGCTGTCGGCTGTCGGCAGCGAAGGCCATCCGGAACTGGGCGATCTCGTCCGGACGGCGCGCGCTTCGACGTTCGATCGCGTCAAGGCGCGGCTCGACCGGGCGGTTGCGGAGGGCGAGATCCCGGATTCGACCGATGTCCATGCGCTCGCCCGCTATATACAGACCGTGCAGAACGGCATGTCGATCCTGGCGCGGGATGGGGCGGACTGCGCCGAACTGCGCTCGGTGGCCGACGTCGCCATGCTGAGCTGGGACAGGTACACCAGCCTCGCCACAAGGAGCTGAGGCGCGCCAGTCACGTCCGGCAGAGCGGCGCGAAATCGTCCAACGCCTTGTCGATCCGATTTTCTGGCGCGGGGCCGGCGCCAATCACGGTTTATTTATGTATCGATCGACACAAAATAGATTGACGGGGTGAACGCATCCTGCCTACAGTTTCTATGTCGATCAATACAGAAAGACATGCCATGACTGATTTGGCTGAAAAGCGCGCACCGGTCTCGGGCGTCGGCATTGCCCTCGACATCCGAGGCGTTGGCACGTCGGACCGGCCGACAGGCGACTAGGCGATCGGAACTCGGGACAGCCCGAGCTGATCTAGCCTGGCGACAAGGCCCCATCGTCGGACACGATCGGGTCGCTTCCTCAAGCATTTCCAATCCATTGCGAGACGGCCAGCCTGCCAGCGGCCGTATCGGCCGGCCTTTTGTCTCAACTCCTCGATGGAGACACCAATGAATAGCACCCAAGATACGATGGGTTCTCGCAGCGAGAACCGCGCCGCCTGGGCGGGCGTCGTCTCCCTCTCGCTCGGCGTGTTCGGCCTTGTGACCGCCGAGTTTCTGCCGGCCAGCCTGCTGACGCCCATCTCGCAGGACCTCGGCGTCAGCATCGGTGCGGCCGGACAGTCGGTGACGATGACGGCGGTGATCGGGGCGATTGCCGGGCCGGCCATTGTGGTGGGTACCGGCCGCTTCGATCGGCGCCTTACGCTTCTGGCGCTGACCTCGCTGCTGGTTGTCTCGAGCTTCATCGCCGCCTTCTCCAGCGGCTTCATCATGCTGCTGCTGTCGCGGGCGCTGCTCGGCATCGGTCTCGGCGGCTTCTGGGCCATGTCGCTGGCGCTGGCGATGCGCCTTGTGCCGGAAGAGCGGATGCCTCGGGCGATGGCCATCATCATGGGCGGCGTGTCGGTGGCCACCGTCTGCGCCGCACCGGTCGGAGCCTGGGTTGGCGAGGTGCTGGGATGGCGCTTCGCCTTCGGCATTACCGGCGGGCTCGGGGTGCTCGCTCTGGCCACCCAGGCGCTGACGCTGCCCGCCATGCCGTCCAACGGCCCAGCCAGCCTCGATACCATGGCCGCCGTGCTGCGCCGGCCCGCCCTGCGCGTCGCGCTCGGAACCGTCCTTCTGGTCGTGGCGGGTCACTTCGCGGGCTTCACCTTCATCCGTCCGTTCCTCGAGGACGTGCCGCACTTCGGCATCGATGGCGTGTCGCGTATCCTGCTGGCCTTTGGCATCGGCGGCTTCTTCGGCAACTTCGCCGGCGGTTTCCTCGCCGAGCGCAATACCGCGCTGTCTTTGACATTGGCGGCTGGCGGCATCGCCATCATGGCCATCCTCCTGAGCCTTGCCGGCGCCTCGCCGGTGGTCGCCGCCGTCGTCACCGGCCTCTGGGGCTTTGCTTTCGGCGCCTTCCCCGTCGGCGTCCAGAGCTTCATCAACCAGGTGGCATCCGACGAGCCGGAAAGTGCCGGTGCGCTGATGCTGACCACCTTCCAGGTGGCGATTTCGAGCGGCGCGGTGCTCGGCGGCGTGATCGTCGATATCCAGGGTCCGACCGGCGTCTTCGCCTTCGCCGGCCTTTCCGCCCTGGCCGGCGCCACGCTGATCGGCCTGGCCGGCCGCGCCCGGCTCGCCGCCGCCGTTACGGCCAGCGAATAGGCGGCAAGTCTGGTGCAAGGGCGCGACGCGGTTTCGCGTCAGGATTTGCACTGGAACAGACCAATGGAGCGCTTCCGGTGGCCCCGTTTCACCGGAAGCGCTCTATCGTCTTTTGGCGCATCGCCGAGTGGAAAGCCGCGACCCTGGCCGATTTCGCGCCGTGGCCACCATACCCCTTGCAACGCCCCGCCAATCGACATAAACATATCTTTATGTCTATCGTACGTTGGACCGGGGAACCGGCGGCTTCCTTTGATGACGTTGTTTCGGTGCTGCGCAGCGCCGGTGAGCCGACGCGGCTGCGCCTCTTAGCGCTGCTGGCGCTCGGCGAAGCGACCGTCAAGGACCTGACCGAAGTGCTGGCGCAGAGCCAGCCGCGCGTGTCGCGCCACCTCAAGCTTCTCACCGAGGCCGGCCTTGTCGAACGGCTGCCGGAAGGCGCCTGGGCCTATTATCGGCTGGTCGACGAGGGGCCGGCGTCGGCGCTCGTCCGCACGCTGCTCTCCGGCATCGACCCTGTTGACCCGGCCGTTGAATCCGACCGGCGCCGGCTCGACGCCATCAAGGCGGCGCACGCCGCCGAGGCACAGCGCTATTTCGCCAACAACGCGGCGAGCTGGGACCGGCTGCGCACGCTGCATGTCGCCGAGCACGATGTGGAAGTGGCGATCCGCGCCGCCGTCGGCGATCGGCCGATCCACAATCTGCTCGACGTCGGCACCGGGACCGGCCGCATGCTGACGCTGCTGGCCGATCGCTATGGCCGCGCCGTCGGTCTCGACATGAGCCATGACATGCTGTCGGTGGCCCGCGCCAATCTGGCGGCGGCCGGCATCGACAACGCCCATGTTCGCCAGGGCGACGTGACGGCGCTGTCGGTCGGCGCCGGCTTCGATTTCGTGGTGATCCATCAGGTGCTGCATTATCTCGACGATCCGGCCCGGGCGCTGCGCGAGGCGGCGGCGGCGCTCGCCCCCGGCGGCCGGCTGCTGATCGTCGATTTCGCGCCGCACGACCACGAGTTCCTGCGCGCCGGCCACGCCCACCGCCGGCTCGGCTTCAGCCACGAGCAGATGCGCGGCTGGATCGAGGCGGCCGGTCTTGCCGTCGACACCGTGCGCGACCTGCCGCCGGAGACGGCGGATGGCCTGACGGTGTCGCTGTTCCTTGCCGCCGACCGCCGCATCGACATGGCCGGCGAGTTCCAGCGCATCGCCTGACACGACACGACTTTTCGGGAATATCACCATGCGGTTCAGTCATAATATCGGCGCCCTCGACCTCGGCGTATCCTTCGAGTTCTTCCCGCCCAAGACGGAGAAGATGGAGGAGGCGCTGTGGGTGGCGATCAATCGTCTGGCGCCGCTCGGCCCGCGCTTCGTGTCGGTGACCTATGGTGCCGGTGGTTCGACGCGCGAGCGCACGCACGCCACCGTCGCCCGCCTGGTCCGCGAGACGAACCTGAAGCCGGCCGCCCATCTCACCTGCGTCGGCGCCAGCCGCGCCGAGATCGACGATGTGGTGCGCGGCTATCGCGATGCCGGCGTCCACCATATCGTGGCGCTGAGGGGCGACCCGGCCGGCGGCCTCGGCACGGCCTACCAGCCGCACCCAGAGGGTTATGCCTCGACCACCGACCTGATCGCCGGCATCAAGGCGATCGGCGACTTTGAAATCTCGGTGTCGGCCTATCCGGAAAAGCATCCGGAGAGCCCCGACGTCGCCGCCGACATCGCCATCCTCAAGCGCAAGGTGGAGGCCGGCGCCACCCGCGCCATCAGCCAGTTCTTCTTCGACAACGACAAGTTCGAGCGCTACGTCGAGCGGGTGCGCGCCGCCGGCATCAACGTGCCGATCGTGCCGGGCATCGTGCCGGTGGTCAACTTCGAGCAGTCGGCCGCCTTCGCCAAAAAGGCCGGGGCGTCGGTGCCCGCCTGGCTCGCCCACCGCTTCGAGGGGCTGGAGGACGATCCGGCGACGCGCCAGTTGGTGGCCGCCGCCGTGTGCGCCGAACAGGTGATGGACCTGATCGACCGTGGCTTCCGCAATTTCCACTTCTACACCATGAACCGCGCCGACCTCGTCTATGCCGTCTGCCACATGATGGGGCTACGAGCGGCCGAGCCGGCCGTCGTTCCCGCCTGACACCACCGATCATCAAGGAGAACCGCCATGACCGAGACCTCTCCGACCGAACGCCGCCTGCGCGAACTCGCGGCTCAGCGCATTCTGGTGATCGACGGCGCCATGGGCACGATGATCCAGCGCTGCAAGCTGACCGAGGCCGACTTCCGCGGCGAGCGCTTCAAGGATTGGCCTAGGGATCTCAAGGGCAACAACGACCTGCTGTCGATCACCCGGCCCGACGTCATCTTCGACATCCACAGCCAGTATCTTGAAGCCGGCGCCGACATTCTGGAGACCAATACCTTCTCCTCGACCTTCGTCGCCCAGGCCGACTACGGCATGGAAGATCTGGCCTACGAGCTGAACCTTGAATCGGCCCGTGTTGCCCGCCGGGCCGCCGACGCCTTCACGGCCAAGGACCCCGGCAAGCCACGTTTCGTGGCTGGTGCCCTCGGGCCGACCAACCGCACCGCCTCGCTGTCGCCCGACGTCAACAACCCCGGCTTCCGGGCGATCACCTTCGACGATCTGCGCCGCGCCTATGGGGAAGCGGTGCGCGGCCAGATCGACGGCGGCGCCGACATCATCATGATCGAGACGGTGTTCGACACGCTGAATGCCAAGGCGGCGCTGTTTGCCACCGAGGAGGTGTTCGAGGAGAAGGGCGTGCGGCTGCCGATCTCGGTGTCCGGCACCATCACCGACCTGTCGGGGCGTACGCTGTCGGGCCAGACCGCCGAGGCCTTCTGGTATTCGGTGCGGCACGCCGGGCTGTTGTCCATCGGCCTCAACTGTGCCCTCGGCGCCCGCGAAATGCGCGCCCATATCGCCGATCTCGCCCGCGTCTCCGACACGCTGGTCTGCGCCTATCCCAACGCCGGCCTGCCCAACGAGTTCGGCGAATATGACGAGAGTCCCGAGGCGATGGCGGCGCTGGTCGGCGAGTTCGCCCGCTCCGGCCTCGTCAACATCGTCGGCGGCTGCTGCGGCACGACGCCGCCGCACATCAAGGCGATCGCCGAGGCGGTGAAGGGCCTTGCGCCGCGCGTGCCGCCGACCATCGAGCCGCGTCTGCGCCTGTCCGGCCTCGAGCCGACGGTGATCGGGGCCTAGCCGGCCCCGACCGAACCGCCTAATGCTGATACGGTGACCCGCTTCCCCAGGATAATCCTTGCCATGACCGACACTTCCGCCTCCTCCGCCAACTTCGTCATGGTCGGCGAACGGACCAACGTCACGGGCTCGGCGCGCTTCCGCAAGCTGGTCCGCGAGGGCGACTACGCGGCGGCGCTGGCCGTGGCGCGCGACCAGGTGGAGGGCGGGGCGACCGTCATCGACGTCAACATGGACGAGGGCCTGCTCGATAGCGAAGCGGCCATGGTCACCTTCCTCAACCTGATGGCGGCCGAGCCGGACATCGCCCGCGTGCCGGTGATGGTCGACAGTTCCAAGTGGACGGTGATCGAGGCCGGCCTCAAGTGCCTGCAGGGCAAGGGCATCGTCAATTCCATCTCGCTGAAGGAAGGCGAGGCGGCCTTCATCCACCACGCTAGGCTGGTGCGCCGCTATGGCGCTGCCATGGTGGTGATGGCCTTCGACGAGACCGGGCAGGCCGACACCTACCAGCGCAAGACCGAGATCTGCGCCCGCTGCTACCGCATCCTGACCGAACAGGTCGGCGTGCCGCCCGAGGACATCATCTTCGATCCCAACATCTTCGCGGTGGCCACCGGCATCGAGGAGCACAACAACTACGGCGTCGACTTCATCGAGGCGACGCGCTGGATCAGGACCAATCTCGTCGGCGCCCACGTGTCGGGTGGCGTCTCCAACCTCAGCTTCTCCTTCCGCGGCAACGAGCCGGTACGCGAGGCGATGCACACCGTGTTCCTCTATCATGCCATCGCCGCCGGCATGGACTTCGGCATCGTCAACGCCGGCCAGCTCGGCGTCTATGACGAGCTCAACCCCGAGCTGCGCGATCTCTGCGAGGACGTCGTGCTCAACCGCCGGCCGGACGCCACCGAACGGCTGGTCGACGCGGCGGCGCGCTATGCCGGCACCGGCGCCAAGGAGCGGGTGGTCGATCTCGCCTGGCGGCAATTGCCGGTGGCCAAGCGGCTGGAACACGCGCTCGTCCACGGCATCACCGAGTTCATCACCGAGGATACCGAGGAGGCGCGGCTGTCCGTCGCCCGGCCTCTGCACGTCATCGAGGGGCCGCTTATGGCCGGCATGAACGTGGTCGGCGACCTGTTCGGCGCCGGCAAGATGTTCCTGCCGCAGGTGGTCAAGTCGGCGCGCGTCATGAAGCAGGCGGTGGCCTGGCTGATGCCGTTCATGGAGAAGGAAAAGGAAGAGCTGGGCATCACCGAGGATTCCTCGGCCGGCACCATCCTGATGGCGACGGTGAAGGGCGACGTGCACGACATCGGCAAGAATATCGTCGGCGTCGTCCTGGCCTGCAACAACTTCAAGGTGATCGACCTCGGCGTCATGGTGCCGGCGCAGAAGATCCTCGACACGGCGCGCGAGGTGAAGGCGGATATCATCGGTCTCTCCGGCCTGATCACCCCGTCGCTCGACGAGATGTGTCTGGTGGCTGCCGAGATGGAGCGTCAAGGCTTCGAGTTGCCGCTGATGATCGGCGGCGCCACGACGAGCCGCGTCCACACCGCCGTCAAGATCCACCCCAATTATGCCAGGGGGCAGGCGGTGTATGTGACCGACGCCAGCCGCGCCGTCGGCGTGGCGTCGTCGCTGCTGTCCGATCGCAAGGTGGTCTACATCGACGACCTCCGCACCGAATACGCTCGCATCGCCGAGGAGCACGCCCGCAGCCGCGAGGACCGGCGACGCCTGACCATCGCCGACGCCCGGCGCAACCGTTTCGTGCCGGAGTGGGCCGGCTACACGCCGCCGAAGCCGACCTTCCTCGGCACCAAGGTGTTCGAGAGCCACGATCTTGCCGACCTCGTGCCCTATATCGACTGGACGCCGTTCTTCTCGACCTGGGAAATGCGAGGCCACTTCCCGCAGATCCTCGACGACGCCACCTATGGCGTGGCGGCGCGGCCACTCTACGAGGACGCGCGGGCCATGCTGACGCAGATGGTCGAGGAGAAGTGGCTGACCGCCAAGGCGGTGATCGGCTTCTGGCCGGCCAACGCCATTGGCGACGATATCGAACTTTACACCGACGACAGCCGCAGCGAGCGCCTCGCCACCTTCCACGGCCTGCGCCAGCAGATGGCGCGCGGTACGGCGCGGGCCAACTTCTCGATCACCGACTTCGTGGCGCCGAAGGAGAGCGGCCTTGCCGACTATATCGGCGGCTTCGCCGTCAGCACCGGCTTCGGCGAGGAGGCGGTGGCCGAGCGCTTCGCCCGCGCCAACGACGATTATTCGAAGATCCTGTCACAGTCGCTGGCCGACCGTCTCGCCGAGGCCTTCGCCGAGCGCCTGCACGCCCTGGTGCGGCGTGAGTTCTGGGGCTACGCCGCCGACGAGGCGCTGACCACCGACGACATCATCGCCGAGAAGTATCGCGGCATCCGGCCGGCGCCGGGCTATCCCGCCCAGCCCGACCATACCGAAAAGGGCACGCTGTTCTCGCTGCTGCAGGCGACCGAGAAAGTGGGCATCCAGCTGACCGAAAGCTACGCCATGTGGCCGGGCGCCGCCGTCTCCGGCCTCTACTTCAGCCACCCCGACAGCCAGTATTTCGGCGTCGGCAAGATCGACGCCGACCAGGTGGCCGACTACGCCGCCCGCAAGGGCTGGGACGTGAAGACGGCGGAGAAGTGGCTGGCGCCCATCCTGAATTATGAGCCGAAGCGGGTCGCGGTGGCGGTTGGCAACGCGGGTTAGGGCGGCTTGGCGAGAGGACCGTCAGCGCTCGTTTTCGGGGGTCGCCACCAGCCTGGCCGCCGCTGCGTTGGCCGCTTGAAGGGCCTCGCGCATCGGCTGGCCGCGGGCGAGGCTGGCTGCGAGAACGCCGATGAACTCGTCGCCGGCCCCGTGGGTGCTGACCAGCTTGACGGGAATGGCGGGGAGGGCGAAGGGGGCTTCGTCGGCTCCGGCATAGACCAAGCCGTCACCGCCGAGCGTCACCACGACGTGGAGGAAGCGTTGGGCGAGCTCGGCGGCCACCACCAGGGCGTCCGAGGGGGTCTCGACCGGGCGGCCCGATACGTCGGCGGCCTCGACGGCGTTGACCACGAGGATATCGACATTGCCCTGCAAGTCGGCCGACAGCGGCCGGGCCGGCGCGGCGTTGAGCAGGATGCAGGCGCCGGCCGCCCGGGCCGCGGCGGCGATGGCGGCGTTGGCGGCATCGGGCACTTCGTTCTGCAGCACCAGCACGCCGGTTCGGGCGAGAAGATCGGCGGCGGCGCCGACGTCGGCCGCGCCGAGCGACAGGTTGGCGCCGGAGACGATCACCGCGCCATAGTCGCCGTCGGCATCGAAGATCGCCACCGACATGCCGCTGCCGGCCGACCGGACGGTGCGCACATGGCTTCGGTCGACGCCGCGCCGGTCGAGATTTGCCAGAAGGGCCCGGCCGAAGTCGTCGTCGCCGATGGCGCCGATCATCGCGGCGGACACGCCAGCCCTGGCCACCGATACCGCCTGATTGCCGCCCTTGCCGCCGCATTTGGGAAACCAGGCCGTGCCGGCCAGCGTTTCGCCCTTGCGCGGGCGGTCCGGGCTTTCGACCATGACGTCGTAATGAAGGCTTCCGAACACGGTCACAAGCGGCGTCGCTGTCATGGCATTCTGTCTTTGCGTTTGGAGTTCACCGCCGACATCGTCCTCTGCAGGTTCTGTTCGGCGGCGCGGTAGTTGCGCTGGGCGACGGCGACGAACACCGCGTCCATGATGTTGAGCTGGGCGATGCGGGCGGCGGCGTTCTCGCCCATCAGCGGCGAGCCCTGGGCGGTGGAGCACAGGACGACATCGGCGATCTGGGCCAGCGGCGACGTGTCGTAGTTGGTGAGAACGATCGAACGGGCGCCGTTCTTGCGGGCGAGCTGCACCGCCTCGATGACGGCGGTGGTGTTGCCCGAGTGGGAGAAGGCCACCACCACATCGTCACCGCCCAACAGGGACGCCGACATCAGCATCATGTTGGCGTCGTCGTAGACGGCGCTGCGGATGCCGATGCGCAGGAACTTGTGCGCGACGTCGCGGGCGATCTGCGCCGAGCCGCCGACACCGTAGAAGTCGCGCTGACGGGCCCGGTGGATGAGATCGGCGGCGCGATCAAAGGCCGTCACGTCGAGGATGGCCAGCGTTTCCTGCAGCGCGTGGATCGAGGTGTGAAACACCTTCTGGATGATCTCCTCGGAGGTGTCGTCGGGAGACAGCTCCTGATGCATCTCCGAAGTG
>Ga0316604_10003650_pt1 | contig 10689 bp, 8 predicted proteins | sample OWC_soil_day20_C_FD_207650 | JGI IMG/M metagenome (GOLD analysis project Ga0316604, IMG submission 207650) | Wetland soil microbial communities from Old Woman Creek delta, Ohio, United States - OWC_soil_day20_CT | ecosystem: Environmental > Terrestrial > Soil > Wetlands | place: USA: Ohio... | reverse complement strand
CGGCCTGAATCGAAGGGTATTTTTCGGAGAGCAGATTCAGATATTTCAATGTAGTCATTTGCATGATGGACTCTTCTGTTCTGATGAATGGTGATCGACCCGTATTGTCGGGCTGTTGCCCGTTTCCCTATTTCAAAGACTGTTCGGCCGCGGTGATGACTGCCGCCGACAGTGCGTTGAGTGATACCGAGTCGAGATTCCAGCAATGCCAGTAGAGGCTGACATCCAGCGCGCTGTTCGGCGCCAGTAGCTTCAATTGACCCGAGGCGACGAAGGGACGAACCAGAAGTTCCGGCACCACACTGGCCCCCCAACCGGCGAGCACTGCACGAACCTGTCCCTCAGAGCTTGGAACGAAGCATTGGTTCAAATGTACGTGCTTGAGCCGGAAGGCGCGGCTGATGAATTCGGCCGGCAAATCGTCCTTGCGGTTGAAGGCAATAAACGGCATTTTTATGACGCTATGCGCCGACAGCCCGCCGGGGCAGAAGTATTCGATCGCCGCCGGACTGGCCACAGCCACGTATTCCATCGCCCCCAGCGGAACGACCTTGCAGCCGCGCAGTGCCTGCTTGAGCGTGGTCACGCAACCGAGCACCTGGCCTTCACGCAGCCAGTCCTGCGTGAAGTCCTGGTCGTCGGCGATGATTTCGAGCGGTAAACCGTTGCGGATCAGCGTATCGAAAGCGGGCAAGGCCCAGGTGGCGATGCTGTCGGCGTTGACGGCGATGGAGACGCGGTCGTCCTCGCGCACGCTGCCGGTCGTCCCCGGACTGAGCTTGTGCAAGTCCTGTTCAAGATCGGTGTGCAACAGGCGCATCTGCATCGTGTGCTTGAGCAACAGGCGTCCGGCCGGTGTCGGCTTGAGCGGCCGCCCGCGCACGACGAGTACCGTCCCGGCCTGTGTTTCAAGTGTGCGCAGGCGTTGCGAAACCGCCGATTGAGTGATCGACAGACGTTTGGCGGCGCGCTCGAAGCCGCCTTCTTCAACGATGGCTGCCAGGCATTCCAGCAGGTCGGGCGTAAAGCGGTTCATCGATGGGCCTTGCGCATGGATCTGATCTCCTTAGCGTTGCGAGACACCATTCGCGCCGCTGAAAATATTAGTAATTCTTATGAGTTGAGAATTATTCTAATGCAGATGTTCAATTGCGGGGGCTTCAATGAGACTTCGCAAGCCTCAATTATGTCCAAAGCGATACGGATCACGTATCGAATAATCACAACGATATTAAACGACTGGGAGGGTTCTTATGGATTTGCTATCGATATCAGCCGCAACGGATGACTTCTTCTGGAGTCAGATCATGATCTACGGCTGTCTTCTGGCCGGTGTTTATTTCTCCATCCGCATGAAGTTTCCGCAGGTTCGTCTGATCAAGGATATGGTCGGACAGCTCTGGAGCGGCAAGTCTTCGGCTTCCGGAGTTTCGTCGTTCCAGGGTTTCGCCATGGCACTCGGTGGTCGCGTCGGTACCGGCAACATCACCGGCGTCGCCTCGGCGATCTTCTTTGGCGGCCCTGGTGCGGTCTTCTGGATGTGGGCGATCGCCTTCCTTGGCGCCGGTTCGGCCTATATTGAATCGGCCTTGTCGCAAGTCTGGAAAGAAGAAGTGCACGGCGAATATCGCGGTGGACCGGCCTACTACATGGAAAAAGGCCTGAAGAGTCGTCCGCTGGGCATTGCCTTCGCGTTGCTGACCATCTTCGGTTGCGGCCTCGCGTTACCCGGTATCCAGTCCAATGCTTTTGGCCAGGCCGCAGCGCACTCGCTCGACATGTCGCCATGGGTTTCGGGATTCATCTACACCGTTCTCGTGGCCTACGTGGTGCTCGGCGGCGGTCGCCGGATCGCCAAGACGGCTGAGATGGTCGTCCCTTTCATGGCCATCGCCTACATCATCCTGGCTTTCGTCATCCTGTTCGCCAACGCCAGCCGGATCGTCGATATCTTCCAGTTGATTTTCAGCTGCGCCTTCAACATGAATGCGGCTTACGGCGCGGTTTTCGGCCTGGCGATCCAGTGGGGCGTCAAGCGGGGCATCTTCTCCAATGAAGCCGGGCAGGGTACGGGCGCCCAGGCGTCCGGCGCCGCCGAAGTCTCGCATCCGGCCAAGCAAGGCCTGGTTCAAGCCTTTTCGGTCTATGTCGACACGCTCTTCGTCTGCTCGGCAACAGCGGTCATGATTCTCGCCACCAACGCCTTCAACGTCGCCGACCCGGCCAATGCCGGCGGCCTGCTGAAGGAATTCCTCCCCGGCATTGAAAAGTCGAACTTCACGCAGGAAGCCGTTAACAGCGTGCTGCCCGGTTTCGGCGGTTCGTTTGTCGCCGTGGCGTTGTTCTTCTTCACCTTTACCACGGTGCTGGCGTACGCCTTCTATACCGATTCGAGCATTGCCTACCTGTTCAAGAAAGACCGCAGCGGTTCAGGCTACAAGTGGGGCATCATCCTGACGCGCGTCACCGTCATTGCGGCAACCTTCATCGGTTCGGTGAGTTCGGTCGACGTGGTCTGGAACTTCGGTTCGGCGGCAGTTGGCGCGATGGCCTGGTTCAACATCATCGTTATTGTCCTGCTGTCCAAGCCCGGTATTGCCACACTGAAGGACTACGAAGCGCAAAAGAAGATGGGCATCGATCCGGTTTTCGTTCCTTCGCGTTGCGGCATTGAGGGGGCGGAACTCTGGGATACCATTGTGGCTAGAACGTATCCGAAGGAACTGGCCGCGCTGAACGAGAAGACAAAAAAATAACAGGCAGCACGTTTCGAATTGAGGCCCTGCGGGAAACTGCAGGGCCTTTTTGTTTTGGGCAGTGCCCCATTGACGCAAGCAGCCAGTCTGTTAAGGTCATTAGCAATTCTTATTAAATACTAATCTATTTAATAATTCTGTCAATTTTGAACGACTTCAATGAAACTTCATCCATCGCAATATCAACCACCCCATGGAGTGAAGCATCATGAGAATCGGCGTGCCGAAGGAAATCAAGAATCACGAATATCGCGTTGGACTGACCCCGGCCAGCGTTCGCGAACTTACGGCGCGCGGTCACACGGTCGTCGTCGAGAGCGGCGCCGGTACGGCGATCGGCCTGACCGATGATCAATACATCGCGGCAGGCGCCAAGATGGCCGCTGATGCGGTAAGCATCTTTGCCAGCGCCGACATGATCGTCAAGGTCAAGGAACCGCAGCCGGAAGAATGTGCAATGTTGCGTCCGGGCCAGATCCTCTACACCTACCTGCACCTGGCGCCCGATCCCGAGCAGACCAAGGCGCTGATCAAGTCCGGCGCCATCTGCATTGCTTATGAAACGATCACCGGACCGGGTGGCGGCTTGCCCCTGCTGGCGCCGATGAGCGAAGTGGCGGGGCGCATGGCGGTACAGGCCGGTGCGGCGCACCTCGAAAAATCCAAGGGTGGCATGGGCATCCTGCTCGGCGGCGTTCCTGGTGTCGCAGCGGCGCACGTGGTCATCCTCGGTGCCGGTATGGTCGGTACCAATGCGTTGCAGATCGCCGTCGGTCTGGGCGCGCGCGTCACGGTCATCGACAAGAACATCGACCGTTTGCGCCAGCTTGACGTCGTCTTCGGTAATCGCATCAATACCGTCTTCTCCAACGCGCACAGTATCGAGGAAGCGGTTCTGGACGCCGATTTAGTCATTGGCGGCGTGCTGATTCCGGGCGCCGCAGCACCCAAACTGGTGACCGCCGACATGGTTTCGCGCATGAAGAAAGGTGCAGTCATCGTTGACGTGGCGATCGACCAGGGCGGCTGTTTCGAAACCTCGCACGCGACAACCCACACCGACCCGACCTTCGTCGTCGATGGCGTGGTGCACTACTGCGTGGCCAACATGCCGGGCGCCGTGGCGCGGACTTCAACCTTTGCGCTCAACAACGCGACCATCGGCCACGCCATTGCGCTCGCCGACAAAGGCTGGAAGAAGGCGCTCAAGGACAGCGTGCACCTCAAGAACGGCCTCAACGTGGCCGAAGGCAAGGTGACTTTTGAAGCCGTCGCGCGCGATCTGGGCTACGACTACGTGAGCGCCGATACTCTGTTGACCTGAGTCTATTCGGGGCGACATGGTTGATTCTGACGGGGCGTGGATTGTTCAATCCACGCCCCGTCCGTTTTTGTGCGAAAGAGTTCCGCGAGTTTGATTTAAAGGCTAGAATCGCGGACTGCAAACGGCAGAGAGATTGAGACATCAGGGGCGTGAGTGACGCCGCCCTGCGGGCTTGACGTGTTCCGCTGATTCCATCGCTGCCTACAGATTTCTCATTGTCAGGTAGATAGCATGGATACGAATAACAAGCAGTTGGATCACCTCTTGAAACTCCGGGCCGAAGCCAGCCTTGGCGGCGGACAGGAGCGAATCGACAAACAGCATGCAGCGGGTCGGCTGACCGCTCGCGAGCGGATTGACCTCCTTCTTGACCCGGGCTCTTTCGAAGAGTTCGACATGTTCAAGACGCACCGCTGCACGAACTTCGGGATGGAAAAAACCGTCTATCCGGGCGACGGCATCGTCACCGGTCATGGTACCGTCCATGGCCGCATCGTTTATGTTTACGCACAGGATTTCACCGTGCTCGGCGGTTCGCTGTCCGAGACCATGGCCGAAAAGATCTGCAAGGTCATGGATCTGGCGATGAAGAACGGCGCCCCGGTAATCGGCCTCAACGACTCGGGCGGTGCGCGGATTCAGGAAGGCATCGAAAGCCTGGCCGGCTTCTCCGACATTTTCCTGCGCAACGTCATGGCCTCTGGCGTCGTGCCGCAGATTTCGCTAATCCTCGGACCCTGCGCCGGTGGCGCGGTCTATTCGCCGGCACTGACCGACTTCGTGGTCATGGAACGCCTCAATTCCTACATGTTCCTGACCGGCCCCAAGGTCGTGAAATCCGTCTGCCACGAAGACGTGACGGTCGAGGAACTGGGCGGCGCCGACATGCATTCGTCGCAGAGCGGCGTTTCGGACTACGCGGCCGAGTCGACGCAGGACGCCATCGACTACATCAAGCGCCTGCTGACCTTCGTTCCGCAGAACAACTTCGAATCGACGCCGATCGTGTCGTGCACCGACCCGGTCAATCGTGCCTCCGACGTGCTCGCCAACATCATTCCGGAAAGCGCCAACGCCGCTTACGACATGAAGCAGGTGATCACCGAGACCGTCGATAACGGCGATTTCTTCGAGATCAAGGAACAGTTCGCACCCAACATCATCGTCGGCTTCGCGCGCTACAACGGCATCAGCGTCGGTATCGTCGCCAACCAGCCGGCTTACCTGTCGGGCGTTCTCGACATCGATTCGTCGATCAAGGGCGCGCGCTTTGTGCGCTTCTGCGACGCTTTCAACATTCCGGTTGTCACCTTCGTCGACGTTCCCGGCTTCCTGCCCGGTACGGCGCAGGAATACGGCGGCGCGATCCGCAATGGCGCCAAGATCCTTTATGCCTACGCCGAAGCCACCGTGCCGAAGATCACTGTGATCACGCGCAAGGCGTACGGCGGCGCGTACTGCGTGATGTCTTCCAAGCACCTGCGCGGCGACATCAACTACGCCTGGCCGAGCGGCGAAATCGCCGTCATGGGTTCCAAGGGCGCGGTTGAGGTGCTTTACGCGCGGCAGGCCAAGTCGTCGCCAGATCCCAAGGCTTTCCTGGCCGAGAAGGAAGCGGAATACCACGAGAAGGTTTCCAATCCGTATCTGGCGGCTGAGCGCGGCTACATCGACGACGTCATTGTCCCGTCGCAAACGCGCGCGCGCATCATCAAGGCGCTCGGCCTGCTGCAGAACAAGCGCGATACCAACCCCATGAAGAAGCACGGCAATATTCCGCTGTGATTCTGATAACCATTCTTCAAGGGAAATCGCAATGCAGAAAACGGGAAAAAAGCAGATAGCAGCGCTGGCGGCTGTCCAACTCTACTTGCAGGAAGAAGCAGAGGCGGCGAATGCGCAGGCGGCACTGGCGGCAGCGAGCCAGAAGCCTCCGATGGAGCCCGGCCAGTGGGCGCAATCCGGACGTGTCGACATGATGACGGGGCGCAGAATGATCCAGATGCGCGCCTTCTCCGGCACGCGATAGGTTTCGATTTTTATTTTTGAAGTCTTTGTGGAGTAGAGCGATGAGCGCAACGAGTGACAACGTAGTAGCAATGACCGCAATGAATTACGCCAGTGACCGTCCGGCGGCCAAGAATCCGGTAAAGATCATGGATCTTTCCTTGCGCGACGGCCATCAATCCCTGTTCGCCACGCGTGGGCGCACGGAGGACATGATTCCCGTAGCCGAGATGATGGACGAAGTCGGCTTCTGGGCGCTGGAAACCTGGGGTGGTGCAACCTTTGACACCATGCACCGCTTCCTGAATGAAGATCCGTGGGAGCGTCTGCGCACGCTCAAGCGTTATGCCAAGAAAACCCCGTTCAGCATGCTGCTGCGTGCGCAGAACCTGGTCGGCTACCGCAACTACGCCGACGACGTGGCGACGGCTTTCGTCGATCGCGCGGCTGAAAACGGAATGGACATCTTCCGCACCTTCGATGCGCTGAACGACTATCGGAACTTCGAAACCGTCGTCAAGCAGATCAAGAAGAGCGGCAAGCATTTCCAGGGTTGCATGTGCTACACGTTGACCGAGCCGCGCCTCGGTGGCGACGTGTACAACCTCGACTACTACGTCGGCAAGGCCAAGGAATTGGTGTCCATGGGTGCCGATTCGATCTGCATCAAGGACATGGCCGGCATGATCGCGCCGTACGACGCCTATGAGCTGGTCAAGGCGCTCAAGGCGACGGTGTCGATTCCGATCCATCTGCACAGCCACTTCACCTCCGGCATGGCCTCGATGAGCCAGTTGAAGGCGATCGAAGCCGGCGTCGATATTCTCGACACCTGCATGACGCCCTACGCTTATCGCACTTCGCACCCGGCCATCGAGCCGCTGGTGATGACGCTGCTCGGCACCGACCGCGACACCGGCTTCGACATCCGCAAACTGGCGGCGATCAACGAAGTGCTCGAAAAGCAGGTCATGCCGAAGTACAAGCACCTGCTCGACGACTCCAAGGTCTCGATCATCGACATCAACGTGCTGCTGCATCAAACGCCGGGTGGCATGCTTTCCAATCTGGTCAACCAGTTGCGCGAAATGGATGCGCTGGACAAGATCGACGAGGTTTACAAAGAATTGCCGCGCGTGCGCAAGGACCTCGGGCAAGTCCCGCTGGTCACGCCGACCAGCCAGATTGTCGGCGTGCAGACGGTCAACAACGTGCTGCACGACACGCCGGAAGAGCGCTACAAGATGATCACCGGTCAGGTGAAGGATCTGTGCTACGGCCTCTACGGCAAGACCGCCGTGCCAATCGACGCCGAAGTGCAGAAGAAGGCGCTCAAGGGTTATCCGCGCGGCGAAGAGCCGATCACCTGCCGTCCGGCCGAAGTGCTCGAACCCGAACTCGAAAAAGCCAAGAAGGAAATCGGCGATCTGGCCGCCGACATGGACGATCTGCTGATCTACGCACAGTTCCCGGTTACCGGCAAGAAGTTCCTCGAGTGGAAATACGGTCGTGCCGAAGTGCCGGCCAGCGTCAAGCCGATCACCATGGACTTCGTCAAGAAACAGGACGAACTGGTCAAAAAAGCCAAGGCCGGCGAACTGGTCGAACGCAAGGCCGATGCTCCGGCCAAGTCGGAACGCGTGCGGACTTTCAACGTTTTTGTCGACAACGAGTACTTCAGCGTCGACGTCGATCCGACCGGCGATGCGCCCGTCGTCAGTGCGCCGCGTGTTGTCGCCGCTGCGCCGGCCCCGGTTGCTGCCGCTGCGTCTGCTGCTGCGGCGCCCAAGGCCGCTGCCGCACCGGCTGCCGCGCCTGCGCCGGCCCATGTCGATGGAACCGCACTGAAGGCACCGATGCCCGGCATGATCATTCGCTATATCAAGAACGAGGGCGATACGGTCAAGAAGGGCGACGACGTCTTGGTGCTCGAAGCGATGAAGATGGAGAACGCGCTGAAGGCACCATGCGACGGCGTCATCAAGGCGATCAGCCTGAAGAGCGGTGACTCGGTGGCCAAGGGCGCGGTGCTTTGCGTGATCGGATAAGTAACGCCGTCGTTGTTTGACCGGAGTGGTACGCAGGGAGTGTGGAGCGATAAGCTCCACACTCCTTTGTCTTTCCTGCGGTGAGCGTTTGGTCGCCGGAAGCAGACACAAGTCCGGTGCCTGTTTCAGACCGATCGGTGCGAGAATTCCCCTGGGGCCTCCGGATTTGTGTTGCTGGTTGATGATTGGCCACGGCCAGAAGCCGCATGAATAGGCGATCTCCAGGCTATACCCTTGTAGAATGCCTATTCATGCGCTCGGCGAGAGGTGCCCTCTGGAACGCATCGCTGCAATTGGGCTGCAGGGTAGGTCGAAAAAAGTTTTTTGAAAGTGACGTTCTGGATGCATCAGGTTTCAGCAAAGAGCAAGTCTCAGCAGGCGGCATTGGCTCTGGCGGCGCTCGGCGTCGTTTATGGCGACATCGGCACCAGCCCGCTGTACACGATGAAAGAAGTGTTCGCCGGAATCCACGCGATTGCGCTGACGCCGGCAAATATTCTCGGCATCGTGTCGCTGGTGCTGTGGGCGCTGATCATTGTCGTTTCGGTGAAATACGTGGTCTTCATCATGCGCGCCGACAACCGCGGCGAAGGCGGCATCATGGCGCTCATCGCGCTGGCGCTGCACGACGCCAAGGGCAACCGCAAGCGCGAAAAGATCATCATGCTGGCCGGCCTGCTCGGCGCCGGCATGTTCTACGGTGACGGCATGGTGACGCCGGCCATCTCGGTGCTCTCGGCGCTCGAAGGTCTGGAGGTCGCCACGCCGGCGCTGAAACCCTACATCATCCCGGCGACGCTGGTCGTGCTCTTCGTCCTGTTCTTTTTCCAGCGCCGTGGAACGGCCTCGGTCGGTACCCTGTTCGGTCCGGTGATGATGCTCTGGTTCGGCACGCTGGGCGTGCTCGGCGTCATCAACATCGCGGCCAGCCCCGGTGTGCTGATGGCGATCAATCCGCTCTATGGCCTCGGCTTCCTGATCAACAATCGCGGTATCGCCATTGTCGCCATGGGGGCCGTGGTGCTGGCCGTGACGGGGGCCGAGGCGCTTTACGCCGACATGGGCCATTTCGGCAGCAGACCGATTCGTCAGGCTTGGTTCGGTTTCGTTTTGCCCGCGCTGATGCTCAACTATTTCGGCCAGGGCGCCTTGTTGTTGGCCGAGCCGGGTGCGGTGAGCAACCCGTTCTACCATATGGCACCGGACTTCTTGCAGTTGCCGCTCGTTGCACTGGCCACGCTGGCCGCAGTGATCGCCTCGCAAGCGGTGATTTCGGGTGCGTTCTCCGTTTCGCGCCAGGCCATGCAACTCGGTTTTCTGCCGCGTTTTGAAGTGCAATACACCTCGGCCAAGGCGCAGGGGCAGGTTTATCTGCCCGGTGTCAATTGGGGCCTGTTCCTGGCTGTGGTGGTTCTCGTGCTCGGTTTCAAATCGACCAACAACCTGGCCGCCGCCTACGGCATCGCGGTGACCGGCGACATGGTCATCACCTCGGTTCTAGCTACCTTCGTCGCCGCCAAGAGCTGGCATTGGGGCTGGGGGAGGGCGATCGCGCTGTTCTCCGTCTTCCTGATCGTCGAGCTGACCTTCCTCTTCGCCAACGTACTCAAGATTCCGGACGGCGGCTGGTTCCCGCTCGCCGCCGGCTCGATGGTTTTCCTACTGATGAGTACCTGGAAGCGCGGCGGGCAGTTGCTCACCGAGCGGACCAGCGGCGAGGCCATCGAACTGGAAAGTTTCATCGATGCCCTGCTGATCTCGATGCCGACGCGCGTACTCGGCACCTCGGTGTTCATGACCTCGAACAATAACCGCGTCCCCAACGCCATGCTGCACAATCTGATGCACAACAAGGTGCTGCACGAGCGCGTGATGATCGTTTCGGTGGAGGTCTTCGACGTCCCGTACGTGCCGGAAATCGATCGCGTCGAAATACGCCGGTTGAAGGGCGATTTCTACCGCCTGACCGTGCAATACGGTTTCAAGGACGAACCCGATATCCCGCAGGCACTGTCGCTGTGCGCCGAGCAGGGATTGACCATCGACATGATGGAAACCTCCTTCTTCCTCGGGCGGGCGACCCTGATCCCGAAGGTTGGCTCGGGGATGGCGCTATGGCGCGAAAAGCTGTTCATCTACCTGTTCCGCAACGCTAGCAGCGCGACGACCTTCTATAAGATTCCGAGCAACCGGGTGGTTGAGCTCGGAACGCAGGTGGTGCTATAGACGATCGTCGCGCGAGGCTCAGGCCATCGCCTCGTAAAGCGGCAGCGTGAGGAATTCCGGGAAGTCCGTGGCTAGCGACATCGTTTCGAAGATACCCGCCGCCTGATCGTAGGTCGCCGTGTCTTCGCCTTGTGCCGAAACCGTCGCCTTGACCTTGCCGACCTCCTCGGGAATCAGCGCACGAACCATCTCGGCCGTGATTTTGCGTCCGTCGTCGAGGATTCCCTTCGGCGAGACGACCCACTGCCAGACTTGCGAGCGGCTGATTTCGGCCGTGGCAGCATCTTCCATCAGATTGTGAATCGGTACGCAGCCATTGCCGGCCAGC
>Ga0316604_10003647_pt1 | contig 10691 bp, 11 predicted proteins | sample OWC_soil_day20_C_FD_207650 | JGI IMG/M metagenome (GOLD analysis project Ga0316604, IMG submission 207650) | Wetland soil microbial communities from Old Woman Creek delta, Ohio, United States - OWC_soil_day20_CT | ecosystem: Environmental > Terrestrial > Soil > Wetlands | place: USA: Ohio... | reverse complement strand
GCATCGCTGGCTGGCATCAGGCAGAAGATGTCTTCATCGCCCGCGAACGTCACCTGCGGGCGCTGGCGACGGCCCAGGAGCATATCGCAGCAGCCCGCAGGGTCGTCGAAAGCGCCCTGCCCGCTCTTGAACTGTTTGCCGAAGAACTCCGGCTGGCCCAGCATGCCCTGGGCGAAATCACCGGCGAATTCACCGCCGACGACCTTCTGGGTGTGATTTTCAGCCGTTTTTGCATCGGAAAATAGCGAGCATTCCGGCATAGTCCGAAGCCTTCCGCAAAAAGCCTTGAAACCAGCGTGAATGCTGGTTTTTTGTTATGCGATAGGCTTGTATGTTCCGCAGCAATCCGGCAACATGTGTGCCCATGGTTGTGCCCATGATGACTTTGTGTGTGCCCATGGCTAGTTGAATGTGTGCCCAAATGGCCTTTTCAGATAGCGGTGAAATCACTTTTTATGGGCACACATGGCGGGCATAAATTGCCTGAAATCATCTCTGATAGGGGATTTTCGGATTGTGTGCCCATGATTAGCGGTGTGCCCATGGCGAAATCGGATTTCGTGGGCACACACAACGGCAAGAGGCTGCAACCATGGCTCTATCAGACACGAAGCTGCGAAATCTCAAACCTGGGGATAAGTCCTATCAGGAAGCCGACGAAGGAGGGTTATTCGTCGAGGTTATGCCCGGTGGCGCGAAGGTGTGGCGGCTTCGGTATAGAGTCGGCGGGCGCGGTGCCAAGCAGGAAAAAATCACGCTAGGCGATTACCCGGCCTATTCGCTGGCCGACGCGCGGATATGGCGTGACGATTGCAAAGCGCTGGCAAGCCGTGGCCTGTCGCCGATGGCACTAAAACGCGGCGATCCTATCCCGGATGATGCAGCTTCCACGGTGAAGGAAGTAGCACATCTATTTATTCGAAATTGGTGCCTAAAGACTGTCGAAAAGGCCCGCGCCAAAGAGGCCGAGACAAAGGCCGGTGACACCGTGGAAGCCTTCGCCCGCCATTGGTACGCGGAGATTGTCGAGCCAGCCAATAGCAGCCCGCGCAACATCAAGCGGGTTTTGGACAAGGATGTAATCCCGGCTATTGGTGCCAAGCAGATTGCAGACGTAACCATTACCGACGTCTTGGCGATTACCGATAAGATCAAGAGTCGCGGCGCTGACCAGATGGCGCTACAAACCCGTAATGTGCTGAAACGTCTGTTCGCCTATGCCATTGCCCGCGAGAAAATCCAATTCAATCCAGCGGCAGCGGTAGAAGCCAAATTCATTGCATCGGCCAAGAGCCGGGACGTAGCTCTAAGCTCTGACGAAATCGGGAAGCTGCTGCGGTCAATCTATCAATCATCCATCAAGCGAGCCTACAAGCTGGCCCTGCACCTGCTTATCCTCTGCATGGTGCGGAAGTCGGAACTGATCGAAGCCAAGTGGGAAGAACTAGACCTTGGAAAAGGGGAATGGTCGATTCCTGGTGAACGGATGAAAAAGGACAAGCCGCATTTTGTGCCCCTGTCCCGGCAGGCCGTGGCGATGTTTGAAGAATTGAAGCCCTTGGCCAGCGGATCGGAATGGATATTCCCTAGCCGTGGTGACCTTCGCCAGCCGATAGCCCATAGCACCTTGAATCAGGCTGTCCGTTCGATGGAGTTTGATGTGCAGTCGTTCGTTATCCACGACTTCCGGCGCACTGGATCAACGCATTTGCACGAAGCCGGGTTTAACTCTGACTGGATCGAGAAGTGCCTAGCCCATGAAACCAAAGGTATTAGAGGCGTCTATAACCGGGCGCAGTATGCCGACCAACGGCGGGAAATGTTGCAATGGTGGGCTGACTTCGTGGATAGCCAGATTCAGGATGGCAAAGGCAAGGTAATCATCGGGCCTTTCGGGAAGGCTTACCAGTCGGCGGCATAATGGTTTGCCGCGCCTACTCCGACGGGAGGAACACCGGGCACCCTTACCCGACTGGCGCGGCTTCTGATTAAGGGCAAAGCGTGAAAGGGACGCTGTGCAAATTGAAAAGAAGTACTACCGCCTTGAAGAAGCAGCAAAAATGCTCTCTTTACCTCAGGAGGATTTAATCCATCTGGCGGCGCATGACGAAATGAAATTACACATTCTTTTGCCTTCTGGCCTATGTTCATCGCCAATTTGGCGCAATGCAGACGATCCTTTTGGGGAAAACCTATGCCATGTAATGGGGTTTCCAGTAGAAGGAAGTGCTGTAGAGATATTTGCTAGACATTGGAAATTATTCGAGGCTGATCCAGATGGGGCTGGAATTGACAGCCTGCCAATTAGCTTTGATCCTGAGTCAGAATTTCAGAAGCCACCTGCAGGAATCGAGTTTTGCGGGTGGGAATTGCTTGATAAGAATTGGGAACGATACAGACTCAAGATAGCCGATTGCAAGATTGTGGTTTTGCATGATGAACTGAATCGATTTGGAGGAGTGAGTAGCGGTAGGCCATTAAGGAAACATTGGGAGAACTTTCCGGCAGATATCTTTCTTGCGTTTGGTGATCGGCTCGCTCATTACCTAAGACTTAAAACTTGGGACGTAGACCTTGCAATTTGGCTTCTCAAAGGCATTGTGCCGGAAACATACTATATTTTAGGAGAGAAGCAATTCTATATGTTCGATGGATTATCGATTAATAAGGACAATCGAGACGATATTATTTGCGCGATGGAAGACTTGAAAGAGCTTTACCAAAGTGATCCCGATAACGCTGATCGAATGAGTGTTGCAGAATGGATTTCATGGTCTGGGAGGAACGGAATATCAGTGCCGTGGGTTCAATGGGCTGAGAAACGAAATCTACTTTCCGGCCAGGAAACGGCAGATTCTGAAACGCCTGTCCAGCGCCGCAACCGAATCAAGAAATATGTGAATGATGCGTACGCTGCTGGCGAGACAAAGGAAAGTGCATACGGACGTCTGGCAAAAATCGAAGGCTGTGGAATCGAGAACATAAAGCGTATATACAAAAGCTGACCATACCCAAGCGCATACCCGACATACCCACTATCTGATAAGACCGTCTAGCGGCAACGCATGGCGGTTTTTTCATTTTGGTATGTTGCATTGGTAGTGGCTACCCGCAATAGCTTTGCTAACCATGTGTTCCGGAAAGTGCCGGAGCGCTTCACCTTCAACCAAGGAAAGCAAACATGGCCGCACAACTGCAAACCGCCCTTACCATCCTGCGCCGCAAGCAGGTGGAAGCCCGCACCGGGCTTTCCCGTTCCACTATCTACGCCAAGCTGCGCCGTAATCCGAAGCGCCCGGCTGATTACGACCCCACTTTCCCTACACCGGTATCAGTCGGCGCAAAGGCTGTTGGCTGGATCGAGTCGGAGCTAGACGCCTGGCTGGTTGCCCAAATCAACAAGAGCCGCAAGGCGTAAGGGGCAATCATGGGCAACAAGAAGAAGCCGCACACGGCAGGCACCGGCACGGCTTTTAAAACTACCTTCGATAGCCGCAATCTTACCCCGCCCATCGTGACCGGCCAATGCGCCGAGGTAATGGGCCTGATCCGCCAGCATCAGCCGGTGCTGTCGTTCGTCCTGACGGCTGACCATGCCATTCCGGAAGCAGCGGCACGAGTGCATAACCTGCGGGCAAAGGGCTTCAACATCGTGACGACCATCCTGCCGGAAATCGAATTTCGTGGCGTAATCCGGCGCAATGCTGCCCTGTATTCCTTGGGTTCGCCGGAATGGCCGCGCCCTGGCTTCTTCGAGGAAGAAGGGAGCGGCGATGCAGCTTAACCCTATCGAGCAATTCCGCGATGCGATCCAAGCGGCGGGCCTTGTTCCACCGGCTGACATTGAACCCGATGGCAAGCTGCGCCGCTTTTCCAGCAACGGCAAGAAAGCCGACGATGCAGGCTGGTATCTGCTGCACGACGACGGCATTCCTGCCGGGAGTTTTGGCGATTGGCGCACTGGCATCATGCAGACCTGGCGGGCCGACATTGGGCGCACGCTGACGGCTGGCGAAGAAGCCGTACACCGGGCCAAGGTGGAAGCCATGCGGCACGAACGCGAAGCCGAGGAAGCCCGGCGCAAGTCGGAAGCCAAGGCCAAGGCGGCGGCGATCTGGCAGAAGGCCGAACCCGCCCCCGGCGATCATCCCTATCTGACCCGCAAAGGCATCAAGGCCAGCGGCGCGAAGCTGCACAACTATGCGCTGTTGATCCCCATGCGGGCCGATGGCGAGATTCACTCGCTGCAATTCATTGGGCCGGATGGTGATAAACGCTTTCTGACCGGCGGACGGGTCAAGGGCTGTTACTTCAGAATCGGCAACCCGAAAGGCGCGCCGGCGCTGTGCATTTCCGAGGGCTTCGCAACCGGTGCAACGATCCACGAAACGACGGGCTACCCCGTAGCGGTGGCTTTCAATGCCGGGAACGTGGGCGCAGTTGCCAAGGCCATGCGCGAGAAGTTTCCTGATCTGCCTTTGATCCTGTGCGCCGATGACGACACCCAGACCGAGGGCAATCCCGGCCTGACCGCAGCAACCGATGCGGCGCGATCCGTGGGCGGCTTGCTGGCCCTGCCAAACTTTGGCATTGACCGGCCAGCGGGGGCGAGCGACTTCAACGACATGGCGGCGCTGTGCGGGCTTGAAGCGGTACGGCAGGCAATCGCCGGGCTTATTGATTCGGATAGCCAAGCCAACAATGAAATGGCAGGAACCGAGGTATCACAGGTATCAGGGGTGCAAGCCAGTAACGACGGGCCTTCTGCTGATACCCCGAAGGAAAACGCCGGGGTATCAGAGGTATCAAGCCAAGCAGAAAACCCCATCCCCGCCGACATCCAGCGCCCGGCCTATCGGGTCTTTGACGACTGGCTGGAACACGGCGGGGCCAAGTATCGGGCCGGGGTTTGGTTCTTCAGTACCGACAAGGATGGCAACTCGGTGCAATCCTGGGTTTGTTCGCCGGTGCGCGTGGAGGCTGTGACCTTTGACGGCAACGACAACAATTTTGGGCGGCTGCTTCGCTTCAAAAACACCCTGGGGCGCTGGCGCGAATGGGCCATGCCGATGGATTTGCTCCGGGGGGCGGGCGACGACATGCGCGGCGAACTGTTAAGCATGGGTGTGGAAATCGACCCATCCACCAAGGCGCGGAATCTATTGGCATCCTACCTACAAGCGAAGCCGCCCAAACGCCGGATGCGCTGCGCCTTGCAAGTCGGCTGGAGCGATGGTTCGTTTGTCCTGCCGGATGCCGTGATCGGGCCGAAGGCTTCCGGCGTTATTTTCCAGAGCAGCGAACGCGGGCACGACGAACACACGACGGGTGGCAGCCTGCAAGGCTGGCAGGCAGATATTTCGGCGCGCGCGGTGGGCAATCCATTGTTGCTGCTGGCTCTGTCGGCGTCCTTTGCCGGGCCGATGCTGGCGCGGTGCAACGCTGAAGGTGGCGGCGTACATTTCGTCGGCGATTCATCCACCGGTAAAACGACGTTGCTGGAAGGCGGTTGCTCTGTCTGGGGCGGGCCGAACTATCGACGCAGTTGGCGGGCAACGGCGAATGGCATGGAAGGTGCGGCGGCGCTGTTCAATGATTGCCTGCTGGCCCTGGATGAAATCAGCGAATGCGATCCGCGCGAGGTGGGGGCTATCGTCTATAGCCTGGGCAATGGGCGCGGCAAGCAGCGGGCCGGGCGATCCGGGAATGCGCGGCCGGTTTCGCGCTGGCGCTGCTTCATCCTGTCGAGTGGGGAGCGCAGCATTGCCACCACGATGCTCGAAGGCGGACACCGGGCCAAGGCGGGGCAAGCAGTGCGCCTGCTGGATATACCGGCGGCACGGACATTCGGCGCATGGGACAACCTGCACGGCTTGCCGAGCGGCACGGCCTTTTCAGATGCGATCAAGCGAGCATCGGTGACGCACTATGGGCACGCCGGGCGGGCCCTCCTTGAAAAGCTGACTCGGGATAACCGGGACTTTTGCACCTTGCTCGAAAGGATCAAGGGCTTGCCTGTGCTGTCTGGTGAAGGAGGCGAAGGGCAAGACAAGCGGGCAGCGGGCCGGTTTGCCTTGCTGGCACTGGCTGGCGAAGTGGCAACTGAATACGGCATTACCGGCTGGCCGGAAGGTGAAGCCATCAAGGCTGCGGCGGAAGGCTTCAGGGTATGGCGTGCCATGCGCGGCAAAGGCAACGACGAGCGGCGGCAGATTCTTGAGAAAGTTTCCGGCTTCATTGAACGGCACGGTAGCGGGCGCTTTTCCGATGCGGATGCGAGCAGCGAGGCACCGTTGCGCGACCGGGCCGGATGGTGGAAGGAAAGCAACGATTGCCGGGAATATCTCTTTACGGCGGAAGGGATGCGCGAAGCCCTAAAAGGCTTTGACTTCAACCGGGCGCTGGATGTTCTACAACAAGCCGGTGCGTTGCCTGCAGCTGGCGCTGATGGCAAGCGGGCTAAGTTTTTCCGGATTTGCGGGCACGGCATGAAGCTCTACCCTGTTCAAGCCGAAAAGCTCGGGGGCGATCATGGCGCTTGATGATCTCCTGTTGAGACTGGAAGGCCAGGCGACTGATACCCCGGATACCCCATGTAGCCACCCGGAGGTATCAGTGAAACCCTTGCCGGATAAGGCTTGCACCCTTGATACCCCTGATACCTCGCAAAATCCCAGTGCGAAAGATTGGGCGCTGGCCGAAGGTTGCGGCATTGCCATTGTCAAAACCGATGATGACCGGCGGACCTGTTCGCAATGCCTGAACCTGCGGGGGCGGGCCTGCGCGATTGCCAAGCCCGGCGGACTGGTCTCGGCCAACCTGGGCTACCAGCCGACGACTGCCGTTTTGCAACGCTGCGCGGGCTATCTGCCAAACCCTAATGACCCCGATAAACGACTGGGCCGCGAACGCTGGACAGGGCTGATTCAAAAAGTGGGCAAATGACATAACCGTCAGATTGCAGCAGCTTTCAACGAATAGTCTTTTGAATCGAATGAAATGAGGATAAAACATGGGAATGGATTTAATTGGGGCTGATATTTCATACAACTGGCACGGGTGGGCATATTTGATTTCAAAGCTTAATGAATGGGGCGTCGACACCTGTGAATTTCGCGGTTGCAACGACGGAGATCCGATCTCTAAGGAAACGTGTATTGCAGTTGGCAACGCAATTGAACAGCACCTCGACGAATTTGATGATGTTCAGCGTCGTTTCTTGGAGCCGCATATCGACAAATGGCGCACTTGTGATGGATGCGAGCAATGGTGAAGGTGGGGAGCCCTATGAGCGTGCATGAAAATGGCACAAGCCACGATTTCGCCACAGTGGGAACGAGCGTGATGCCAGCGCCGCTTTGTAGTTATGAGAATGTTCGCTTTAACGCGATGAAGCATGGGATTCTCTCTCGCTTGGCTGTATTGGCGCATGAGGACCATGCTGAATTTGACGATCTTCTGGCTGCATTGATGGAAGAACACCGACCGGCGGGCATGACCGAGCGCCACCTGATCGAAGAGTTGGGCACGATCATTTGGCGCAAGCGACGGGTATTACTGGCGGAAGGCGCGAAGATCAACGAAGGATTGAAAAGCGCGGCGAGCAGCTCAAAGTCGGTGATGGCATCGGCGGCACCGTTTCAGCGCGGTATGGCGAACGAGGGCACCGACGTGCGCGATCTGCTCGACTTGACCCCGGATGATGTTGCCGAACGCCAGCGGGATGCTGCGCTTGATCTGACGGCCACCCAGAGGGCGGCGGCGATCCTTCGCAAGGGCGGGCCGAATGCCTACGCCAAAGCCCGGCGGGCGCTGATTCAGGAGTCCCGCGATTGGTGGGATGAACACGTCGAGGAAGAGGAACACCCGGCAACTGCCGAAGGGCTGGCCGAATTCATCCGCGATTCGCTCGAACCAATTTGCTATCGCATGGCAAGGGAAGCCCAATTTACCCCGGCCATCAAGGCGCAAACTTTGGGCGAAGGGCTGCGGGCGCACCTGTTGGAGAAGCTGAACCGCTACGAAACGCACCTTGACCGCAAATTTGAACGGACGCTGGCCATGCTCTTGAAGCTGAAACAGCTTCGCGGCGCATGAAACCGGACACCATCAAAACCGGCGCAATGTTTGGCAGGGCAAGGCTTACGGTAAGAGTCAGCGAAAACCATGTCGCAAATTTTCCAAATGATTTCGGCAAATCTCAGAGAGGAAAAAATCATGGGCGGCATGGGTAGCGGACGCGGGCAACGCGGCAAGGACACGACCAGCGACTTGCGGGCGCTTGATGTTCGACGGCTGCAACGCGATGGCCTGCTGATACCGGGTCGGGCTTTAGGTTGGCACTGGACGCGCAACGGCAAAAAAGTGGGTTCCATCCAGATGCGAACGGAAGTCGACCGCGTGGTTCTCGATTACCGAAGCCGAAGCAATGGCGGTGAGTGGGTGCCGATGGAATACCCGGTTCGTCTGGAATGGACAGGCTGCAATCTAGGCGGGCGGCGCGTGGCGATTCTCTTCGGCGGTTCCATCTTCGCCTGTCGGCACTGTCACAAGTTGGCCTATGCGTGCCAGCGGGAAACGGGCGATGACCGGGCATGTCGGCGGGCGGACACAATCCGGCGGCGCCTTGGGTGGGGGGCGGGGATTCTGAACGGCTCAGGCTGGAAGCCCAAGGGGATGCACTGGCGCACCTTTGAGCGGCTAAGGGCGGAGCATGATGCTTTCGTCAGTGCTTCATTGGCCGGGATGGCGCAACGCCTTGGGCTTGTCGAAAATCGGCTTGAGGCTATGAACCGGATGGCTGGCCAGTACGACTAGCGTTAAATCTGTTTCGCAAAAATGAGGCGGCCTTCGAGCAAAAATGCGCGAGTAAGCGCCCCGATTTAGGCAGATCCAGACTGCGTGCGCTCTATCAGTTTAGAAAATGGCATGGCTGTGGCCAACGCAGCGATGATTTGCAGTTCAACGTGGGCGCGCTCATGATCGGTTCTGTCATCGACAATGATTCTAACAATCGGGGTGTGCTCATTCGGGGCATTAAGTATGTCCCCTAGCTTCCTCATTAGCCCACCAGTTGCATTGTGATGTGGCGAAATTACGTCAATTAGCTCATTGCCTTGCTGAAAATCAAACCGGTATTCATGGCCCGAGATTCCGCGCACCATCGGTCGCTTGGAGATGGTCATTTCGGGATGCCAGGCACGAAGGTAAATCTCAGCTTCGTCAGCTAAGTCTCTTGCTGATTGCGGCGTGCCTGTCTGCTCTCTCACCCATTGAGCGATAGCCAATTCTGCCGAAATAAACCTAGGAAGGCTCCATGCAAGCTGGTCTAGCGGCGATAGGAGGGTTAGCGCCCCATCATCCCGCAAGGTTACGCCGAAAGGCTGAATGCGCTCCCTAAGGCTGGTTTTTCTCCGAGCATTCCATGGATCAAGGCCAAGCCCAGACAGGTGGTGAACGGTCAATGCATCATCATTGATCTCTGCAAACGATTCGCGGTTGATGACATAAAGATTAATCGCGGTACCGTCGTCGAAAGAAAATGGCGTGCCTAGCTCAAACATGTCTTCTCCATGAATGCCCCGAAGGGGGGTGCATTCAAAGGCAAGTTGTTTGGCGATACTCTGGCAGTTCATTGTTTTTCCAACCCTGGAATACAAAGCGGTAGTGCAATGCTGCACTGCTTCGCAAAATGGTCTATGGCTCCGTCAAAATCATGACAACCGACGCTGCTTACTTCGACAACCAATGCCCCTATGTGTTCATGGGGCCCATAAGTTGTTTGTGTTGCTGAATTATGGGTTCGCTTTCCTGCTGGAGCAACCTCGAGTTGGTATAAGCGTTGTTTTGCGCCATGCAGCAGCATGAACACGGTGAATAGGAACAGGCAGCGAGTAGATACGACCGGCGCTTTGACTTCAACTTGAAACGTCAGGCCGGCAATTATCGCCCCGTCTTCGTCCTCAAACTGCCCTGCTAGATAAGCATGCCCTGCATGGTTGGTACGATGTTTCCATTCGAGACTGCCGCATATCTTTTTGGGAATCTCCATGGCTTTTCGAGCTGTTGCTTCATCGATCTCGACCACAGTTACCATTGATCAGTTATCCGTGAATTAGTCAAAGCCACCAGCAAGGCGACAATGTAAAGCCAATCACGTCATGATGCCTTGATCGTTGGCTCTTGTGAATTGGCCATAAGTCATAGGGCTTAAGTCAGAGCAACTGGGATCGATTGGATACTTGATGGTGGGTGAATTGGAAAAATCAGGCACCATCTAACACCGAAGCCGATCAAAGCAGCGAATTGCATAAATGCTGAGGGGGGCGGGGCGAAAGTCCAGAGCCCGATTGTCTGGACACCGAGCGGTATCTCACGCGGAGAAAAATTTCCCCTTTTACGTAACAATCAAATCAGCAAATGATGGACTTGCTCATGCCGTGGGATTGCCGGGTTAGATGGACGACTACGAAAAGTGTTCCCATATTTGTGCCCATGTTGAGATTTTAACTTTTAACAATCAAGCAACCATGCGGCTTGCAGAGGTTTCGCTACATTCTGCATCGGTCTTTCCCACTGGTCCACAAAGCCCGTTTTCCGTCGCCTTCAAAGCCTGTGCATAACTTGTCAGTGCTTTGGGGGTTAAAGCGGACTTTGTGGATTGTGGAAAAACTGTCCACATTTCATCCACA
>Ga0316604_10003645_pt1 | contig 10694 bp, 7 predicted proteins | sample OWC_soil_day20_C_FD_207650 | JGI IMG/M metagenome (GOLD analysis project Ga0316604, IMG submission 207650) | Wetland soil microbial communities from Old Woman Creek delta, Ohio, United States - OWC_soil_day20_CT | ecosystem: Environmental > Terrestrial > Soil > Wetlands | place: USA: Ohio... | reverse complement strand
CCGCGGGTTCATACTCCAGGTCCGCATCCTGGATTAGAACAATATCTCCGGAAACGGCGCTCAAACCGGATCTAACGGCCGCGCCTTTGCCCATGTTCACAGGGTGATAAATGACCTTGTCAACCTGCTTCTCGATCTGAGCCTTGATCAAATCCGTGGTGCCGTCGGTGGAACCGTCGTCTACGAGAATGATCTCCTTTTCCGCCACAGGGGATTCTTTCACAAGAGGGATCACCTGGGGCAGGAGGTCCTTTTCGTTGAAACATGGAATAATGATAGAAAGCATCATCAGCGCAACAAACCTCAATTGCCGTGGTGCGAGCGAAACGCCGACTTGGAGCATTCGTCGCTGTTTCAAAAAAACACAATGTAGAGAAAAAAGCAAGAGGTAGGAGCATCTCCCGCGACGGTTCGAAAGTGAAGACAATTCCGGCTCTTTCCATACGGGGGCGGCTAAATCGTTTTAAGAAAGTGTGGAAAAAGAGGTCTGTTTTGGTATAATTATTCAACCTTACGCTTATCTGGTTCACCTCTTTCCATTTCTCAGTCTGAAGGGAGCTTAAGACTAGGAGATTCACAGCGAGGGCCCGTCGAATGGCAGCCGGAGGAGAGTCGGTTGGGTATGAGCAGCGCGTGCTGGAAGGAATTAGGAATGTAACTTTTCATTGGAGACCTCGTGGCGCAGAGAAATAACAGATTCTATTGGGAAGGGTTGCTTTTGTCAGCCCTAGGGATGCTTGTTGTCTCCATTGTTATATTGTCATGGGTTCCGCCTGTGAGCAAAGACGAACTCGTTCATCACCTGGCTGTCCCTAAGCTCTATCTCAAACACGGAGGGATGATGGAGATCCCTTTCATGCCGTTCTCCTACTATCCAATGAACCTGGATCTGCTTTACCTCATTCCTCTGTATTTCGGTAACGAAATCATTCCAAAATTCATCCATTTCAGCTTTGGACTTCTCACAGCAGGACTCCTTTTCAGGTATTTGAAGAGACGGACGACCGCGGGTTACGCGTTGTTCGGAGCCGTGTTTTTTCTCTCCATTCCCGTCATTGTCAAACTCTCCATCTCCGCATACGTGGACCTGGGTGTTCTGTTCTTTTCCTTTGCCTCCCTTCTTCTTCTGATGAAGTGGAAGGAAACTGAATTCAAGTGGAGGTTTTTGATCTTCTCGGGACTCATGGCAGGACTCGCGATGGGGACGAAGTACAACGGCCTGGTGACCACGGCGTTGCTCGCCCTCTTTGTTCCCGTCGTATCCGCGCGCCGGGCTAAGGAGAATTTCTTTCGCTCGGCATACCAGGGCCTACTGTTTCTTATTGTGGCTCTCCTGGTTTTTTCGCCCTGGATGGTGAGAAATTACGTTTGGAAGCAGAACCCGGTCTATCCTTTGTTTGACCGAGCCTTCCACCCGCCGGAAAACGCTGAATCTGAGAAGGTTGGAGGTCAGCCATTTTCCATCAGACCTGGGCCCGGAGTTTTCGTCATCAGGGAGGGGATCTATCATGAGACTTGGTGGGAAATCGCCCTCGTGCCTCTGCGGGTCTTTTTTGAAGGCGAGGATAGAAGTCCGAAACATTTTGACGGGAAGCTGAATCCCTTTCTCCTTCTCTTTTCTGTTTTCGCTTTTTTTCGAATGAGAGAAGACCATGAGGAGGTGCGAATTGAAAAGAAGGTCATGCTTGCCTTTGTTGTCCTCTTCTTTGCCATTGCCTTTTTCACGAGCGATCTCAGAATCCGTTACATTGCGCCGATCATCCCCGTGCTGGTGGTTCTGTCCGTCCTGGGGATTCAAATCCTTCATAAGACGATTGTAAAGCGGGTACCCGAGAGGTGGAAAAAGATCGCCTTCTTTGTCTTGTGGTTCGCCTTGGTCTCGGTCTTGGCGTACAACGGGCGTTACGTGGTCGGCCAGTTCAAGGAAGTTGAGCCTTTCGGATACCTCGCCGGTGCGGTCAGCCGGGATGAGTATCTGGAGAGGCATCGCCCCGAGTACGCGGCCATGCGCTTCATCAACCATCACCTGCCCCAAGATGCGAAGGTGATGTTGGTCTTCTTGGGGAGCAGGGGATATTACTGTGACCGGAGCTATGTCTATGGAGATGAGGCTCTCGGGCCGGTTTTCCTGATCTCTGAGAGCGGCCAGGAAATACACTTAAGGCTAAAAGAAATGGGGATCACGCACCTTCTGATTTGCGATCCCCTGTTTGGCCGGTGGGTCACCAACAATTTGAAGGAGAGTGCGGAGAGAGGCTTGAAGCCGTTTTTCCTAAATTATGTTAAACTTGTTTATTCTCAAAATGGATTTAGTGTTTTTGCCATAGAAAATCTTTCTTTTTGAATCCTGAGGCGTAATAATATAAAATCATTTCGAAAAAGGCCACGTAAGCCTGTTTCCACCCATACAACGGCTAAGGCCTAACACATCTTCTTGGACACCGGTGAACCTATGTACTTGGAAAAAAGCGTTGCCGTGGTCATCCCTGCCTACAACGAAGAGAATCTGATCGGGCAGACCCTTTCAACCCTTCCGGACTTCGTGGACAAAATCGTTGTGGTCAATGATGCGAGCAAAGACAATACATCGGCGATCGTGAAGGAGATTGCGAAAAGGGATCAAAGGGTCGTTCTGATCGATCACGAGAGGAATGAGGGCGTGGGCGGGGCAATTGTCACAGGCTATAAGATGGCCCGAGCAATGCAAACGGATGTCACCGTGGTTATGGCAGGCGACGGGCAGATGGATCCCAAAGATCTGCCGAATATTATCGAGCCTGTTGCAGGAGGGGAGGTCGATTACACCAAGGGGAACAGACTCTTCCAAGGGGATGCTTGGAAAATGATTCCTCATTACCGTTATTTGGGGAATTCCTTTCTGTCTCTCATGACCAAGTTCGCCTCCGGATACTGGCACCTTGCGGATTCACAGACAGGATACACGGGAATTTCCCTGATAGCCCTCAAGAAGTTGGATCTGGACGGGATATACAAGAGCTACGGGATGCCCAATGACATGCTCATCAAACTCAACCAGTTTGATTTTCGAGTCAGGGACGTTCACATCCGGCCCGTTTACAACATAGGGGAAAAATCCAAAATGAACCTGTTCAAGGTCATCCCCAGGATTTCCTGGCTTTTGTTCAAGGGGTTCTGGAGAAGGCTCTTTTTCAAGTATGTGATCAAAGATTTCCATCCCCTTGTCTTCTTCTACGCCCTCTCGTTCTTGCTGCTCACCGTGAGCCTCCCTCTCACGGTTAGACTCTTCTATATCTGGGCCGTTTACGGCGCCATTCCACGGATCAATGCAATGGCCTTGGTCTTCACTCTGGTGAGCGGACTGCAGAGCCTTTTCTTCGGCATGTGGTTCGACATGGAGTACAACAAAGATCTCAAATAACCTTTGCTTTCTGTGGGCAGACATTGAGAGTTCTGGTTGTCACATCGTCCTTTCCGCGATTTCCGGGAGATCCCTCCGGGGTATTTATTCTCAACCTCTGCAAGGAATTGCAAAAGCTCGGAATCGAACTCGATGTCCTCGCTCCCCATGATGATGGGTGTAAGCGACATGAAATCTGGGATGAAATCCATGTTTCTCGCTTTCCCTATTTCTACCCCTTGAGATTTCAAAGACTCTGTTATGACGCAGGGATCTTGAAAAATATCAGGCAAAGTCTCATGGCTCCCATGCAGCTTCCCTTTTTCATACTCGCCGAGCTCCTCTATGCCTTTCGGATTGCCCAAAAAAGACAGGTGGATTTGGTCCATGCTCACTGGTCTATCCCACAAGGGCTCACAGGCCTTTTCCTGACAAGACTTATCGGTATTCCCTGTGTAGTGTCTCTTCATGGTTCAGACGTATACCGATTAAGAACCCCTTTGCTCAGGAGTTTGAACGGGAGAGCGATTCTCGGCTCCAACGTGTGCACGGCGAACAGCTTGGCTACGGCCAAGATGGCGCGGAGAATTTCAGGAAGAGACGATATCCGGATCATTCCCATGGGCGTGGACGTCGAGTTCTTCAGAGAGACAGCCGGTCGGGAGGCGCTCCGCCGTAGTTTGGAAAGGAAAGGCAAGACCATTCTCTATGCGGGGCGTTTGATAGAGTGGAAGGGAGTTGATTATCTCATCAGAGCTCTTCCGGAAGTGCTTGAGAAACATCCGGAGGCAAAGCTCCTGATTGTCGGGTCAGGACCGCGAAAAAGCGCTCTTATCAGCTTGTCAGAAAAGCTCAATATCCGGGAAAAAGTCGTGTTTCTGGAGGCTGTTTCTCAGGAAGAGCTGGCGCGCTACTATTCCATGGCGGACATGTTTGTCCTCCCGTCCATTGTGAACGACGAAGGGGAGACGGAGGGGTTGGGGTTGGTTCTGCTGGAGGCCATAGCGAGCGGAGTTCCGGTGATTGGAACCGGTGTAGGGGGAATCCCGGACATTATCAAAGACGGAGAGACAGGGCTGCTCGCCCTTCAGAAAAATCCTCATGACTTGGCAGAGAAGATTCTCAAGCTCTTGGCAGATGCAACCCTGAGACAAAGAGTCACCGAAAATGGCTTTGACTTTGTGAAGCAAGAGTTTTCATGGGGGGTCGTGGCGGGCAAGTTCAAGAGGATCTATGAGGATGTGCTTCAGAGCGGTAGATCACTTTTCCCTTTGCCCCAGAACGTTCCGTGCGATAGGAGGGCCTGCTCGAAGGCAAGTGATGATTGCTCCCACGTGTTTTGCGCCCCATAATCGTACCGATTCGCATTCAGAAGAGATTCCACCTTTCGAGCAAGATCCAGTTCCTCTCCGGCGTCTGCTGTAAGAAAGCTTCTATCTCCAAGAACCCACCGGACAGGCTGCGTGTTCGTGGCGAGCACGGGGATGTGGCATCTCATCGCTTCGTACAGTTTGACAGGGTAGCTGAATTTTCCGAAATCCGAGAGCTGATTCAACACAAGGAGAATGTCCAGGCTGTTGATTACGAGGGGCATCTCTTTATCCGGCAGATAACCGAGCCATCGCGCGCCTGTAGGAATGGACAATCTCTTTTGCTTGCGGCCTGTGAGAACCAGCTCAATCAGGGGATTGTCCTTCTTGAGCGTTTCATAGGCTCGAAAGAGCGTGTCCACTCCTCTGCTGCGATGGATGGCACCGCAGTAGCCAAGGATCTTTTTGTCCACTGGAAGGTCGAGCTTCCGACGGCATTCCGCTTTGTCTAAGGGTTCGAAGTTTGGGTCCGATGCCATGGGGATGGTGTAGGCTTTCTTATCTTCTCTGAAAGAGGCCAGGAAATCCGCCAGATGGGGACCGGCTGCCGTTACCAAGGTGGCTCGGCCAAGGGCTTTCCGCCATAGGTTGTGCAGAGGCTTCAACCAGGGGATGTAGCTTTCGTAATTGTCATAGGCGTCGATCACCGAACCGATGCCATATCTCTGACCTAACCTCACAGCGAGAATCCCATAGTAGGTATCGGAAAACCCGACGATCCAGTCAGGCCGGAATTCTGTCACGATCTTTTCCGCACGTCGAATGTAAGCGAGAGGCCCCGTGGGAAAAACAGATTCGGCGACCCACGTCATGCCATACTGGATCTTTCGGGATCGAGCCTCCTTCTTGTAGCTCAGCAAAAGCAAACAAACGTCATATCCTCTTTCGGACAGAATTCGAGGGATATGGAAAAAGCGGCCATAGGGGCGAATTAGCAAATCTCTTCCCTGGGGTCGGCGCTTGCTGAGGAACAGGATCTTCATGGTGTCTTCTGTTCCCCTTTCAAGACTTTCTCGACGATGTCCTGAAGCCTCTGATTGAAATGAGACTGGGTCCACCGTGAGGATTGGATGAGACCTCGCCGCGAAAGTTCCTTGTATAGTCCGTCATCGTGCCATAGGGTTTTCATGGCCTGGGCAATCTGCTCAACCGAGGCAGGATCAAAGAAAAGGGCTGCATCGGCGAGTTGCTCTGGCATCCCGTAAATGCGCGACACAGCGACAGGGCAACCGAGGGCCATGGCCTCGAGAGGCGGTATGTTGGTTGGTCCATAGAAGGTCGGCATCAAAAGAGCCCTGGCTCTGCGATAGAGTTCAGGCATGTCCGAGTCAGGGACATACCCGAGAAAATGGATGTTGTTCGTAAGATCGAAGTGCCGGACGAGTTCAATGGTTGATGAGTAGCCGTTATTCTTGAAGCCCACAAAAACAAGGTTCAGGTCAGGGATTTCGCGCTTTAGCAGCGCCACTGCAGAAACGAGAGCCTTGTGGTTTTTGTGCTCCCAAAACTGGGCCGGGTAAAAGAAAAACTTCCCGGGAAGAGTGTAGCGGGCGTTGAACGCCTCAGGATTGGAGATGGTTTCGATGTACTTCGGCGCCACGAACGGAAGAACATAAACACGATCTGCGTCGAGCCCATAGCTCTCCATCACATGGTGCTTGCCGACCTCTGAATCTACAAACACCCCTTTGGACCATCTGCACAAATTCGAATAGTGCCTTTCCCTGCACCGGTACAATCCGTACCCGGAAGACTCCTTGAATCTTCGCTCATAGCGGTGCATGAGATCAAAAATAGTGCCCAGGGAAGGCATGGGGAGGAGATACGTCCATGTTTCCTGAGCGGGGAAGATCCAGACATCACAGCCCTGCATGAGAAGTCGCCTGATCATGGTGCTCAGGAGCGGACCATAAGAGCGCCACCACGGGATCGGCAGGTATTGGCAGACGCGTTTAGACGATAAAACCTTCCACAATGTGGAATGGACAGGGATGGCGGGGAGTTCATGTTCTTTCAACGCCGATGCCCATATCGGGGAAGCGTATCCCACCACCACTTCGAAGCGGTCACGAGGAAACGAGGAGACCGCGTCTAGGACGGTCTGACTATAGTGAAAGGCTCCTCCCCAAGCAGGCTCAGCATCCAAAAAAAGTCCAATTCGCAACTTCATGTTTCACCTGCAAGACAAAAAACATGCGCTGATATATCAAACCAAATAGGTTTCTCTCATAACCCAAGCGTAAAGGCCAGGGTCATTCCTGACCTTTTCCTGATGATAGCAGTATCCTTCAAGATAGCCGATTTGAATTCTCGCTTTGCGGATGAATGGTAAGATTAGGAGCAACCGATGCATGAGTTTGAAATAACGCAGTTTCCAAAGAGAAATTGATTTCTTGCTTCGAATATACGTGTAAGAATCCGATATGCCTTGGCTGAAAGCCCGCTTGAAGAAATAGGGTTCGTTTAGCCGGTCCATGGGGATAAGGTGATGAACTGAAGTCTCGGGATGATATACGGCCTTGTAATCGTGTTCAATGATATATTGGGCGACGTGAGTTTCACCGTCCCCTCGATACCGGATCAAGTCATTAGGCATGGCGTCAGGATGGAAACCGCCTGCCTCGAGGAGAACTGATTTGCGGATTGAGAAATTGCAGCCAAAAACATAATAAGGGCTAATCCCTTTGATTTCATCGCCCAGATCGATGATGCTGAGATAGGGAAGCATCCTGCCGCCCTGACGATCCTTTTCCCACATCCGCAGGATCCAGGCCGGGGGTTCGGTTTGAAACTTCGGGAGGTTCTTGCCTCCCACAAGAACGACGCGCTCATCGCCAAAGGCATCGGCAATTCCCTCCAGCCATGTCGGGAAAGCTTCAATGTCGTCATCCCCGTAAACAAGAAGATCTGATTTGGCCTCCTTGAGTCCCAGATGACGCGCGGCATGAAGTCCCGGAGTTCCTTCGAAGAGATATCGGAGCTGCGGTATTCGGTCCGCAAAAGAGGAGCAGATCTCCTGAGTTTTGTCTGTTGAGCCATTGTCAACGACAAGGACCTCAAAGCGATCCATGGGATATGTTTGCCGTGTTAGTGACTCCAAAACCCCTGACAGGTACTGTGCCCTATTTCTTGTAGGAATGGTGACTGACAAAAACATGAGCCTACTTCATTAAGTTTCTGCTATGTTTCGCTATGCGACAGCCGCCTTTCGGATCATGGCTTTCGTTTGTAGAACGAAAGACCTGTCCAAAAGCCAGAGGCATGCGAAATAGATCAGGCCACCGGTCCCCAAAAGAACTGCAAGCGCTATGGAGACATGTGGAACATGAATCCTAGGGAAGATTCCCCACTTTAGGAGGACCATGCCGATGGCCATTGCGATTGTGGAGATGATCATGAATCTGCCTTCCTCCCAAAGATAGAAGGGAGATAGGTGCAATATTTTGACGCAAAGATAGATATGAATCGGCATGGCAACGAGTGCGACAACTAAGCGCGTTATCGTAAACGCCTGGAGACCATTTTGTGCCGCAATGTAATAGGCTGGAAGATAGTATAAAATCTGGGCGAACATGAGTTTTGTATTCACATCCGGACGCCCCATAGCGCGGTATAGCTCTGCGTTGATTCCGACGAGCCATGCAATCCCATTCATTAACCCTAAAACTCCCAGTACAAAACCGAGCCCCTGCCATTTGTTCCCGAACAAAAGATTAGCCGCTTCTGGGCCAACGAGCATAAGACAGGTCCCCATTGGGAGGGATACGGCGATCACGACTCGGTTGACAGTGTGAAAGGCGTTCTTTAGTGCAGATAGATCATCCTGAAGCCGCGAAAAGGTCGGAAAAAGGACCGGAAGAAAGGGACTGAGGCTGAGTCCGAATATCATGGTAACGAGCATCCAGCCTGTACGGTATACACCAAGATCATGAACACCGAGGAAGCGGCCCACGATAAGGTTGTCTCCCCATACGATGAGCCATGCGCCCAAACTCTCCATGAGCACCCATAAGCCGAAGGTGAAAAGGTTGCGGGCTAATTCTTTATTATAAGTGAATTTTGGGCGCCAGTTGCTTCGTCTCCACAACAGCCATCCGTTGAGGATTTGCCCGGCCAGCGAACCTGCTACCAGGGCCCAAGCACCGTAGCCGAGAAAAGCCATCGGAATGGAGCAAAATCCTGGAACAAAAGCGCTGAGCAGTCTGATCCAGAAAAGCCCTCGGAAATCGAATTCGCGAACGATCAGCGCTTGTTGTACAGACGAAAAAGAAGCGATGAGGATTTGTAGTCCCAAAACCCGAAGCACGGGCCCAGAGGTAGGGCTTCTGAAAAACAGGGCAATTGCGGGAGCCGAAAGGAAGAGAATAAGGTAAAAAGATAGACCAAGCAGGAGATTGGTCCAAAACACAATATGAGCGGCGTCCTCCGGCGATTCACGTGTCTGCACTAAGGCCTTGCTCAACCCGGCATCCCAGAGCATCTGGGTGAGACTAATGACAATCATGGCGGTTGCCACAATTCCGAAATCGGTAGGCGTCAATAGGAAGGCAAGTATCATGAAGATGATGGGAGAGGTTGCACGGGATGCAATTTCCATCAGCGCTGACCACTTCACAGAACGTGTGGCCTTGCCAGTTATCGATTCAGGATTCATAACGCGGCACCTGAGGTCTCCAGAACTGATGCCCAGGACAATTTGCATGAGACCATGAATAAGAACCGAACTGAGAATTCCCGATGGCTTTTCCAAGGTAGGCCAATGCAAGGGTCCTGAACCAGCTGGGGAACATCGAGCTTTCCTCGGCCTCAGTTCGCATGAGTTCATGGCCATACTGAAAGGCTTCATACCGGCGGAAGACCCAGCCACCGTCTGGATTGGCGTTGACAAGTATCCACGGAACTGACTTCGCAAGGGCTTGTAGAATATCTTCCTTCCGATAATCGGTTACGAAGGAAAAGCGAACAAGTGGATCTATGGAATCAATGTCCTCACAGGCGCTGGAATTCAGTGGGACGCCGAAACCGCCGCATTGATTTTGGGTGGCCAAACAACTGTCTATGATACGGTCAACATGATGAATGGGACGGTTGTCGTAGAAGTAAAGCAGCCAAAGGTGGTAGCCTGTCTGCACACCGTCGGATAAGAGATGCTTGTTGTTAAAACACTTTCCCCAAAGGCCGGTTTTAGGGTCTTGCTTTTTGTCCAGCCAATCAAACATGTCCCTCAGAGAGTCTTCGCACCATGTTTCTCCCTGGAAATCCCTTGCGTACTGAAGGATGACAGCATGGTTTTGAATTTCATTGCTCACTGAGGCCGGGTCAAGTCGCCAGTTTCTGGATTCCAGCCAAGTGGAAATATATCCCTTCTTCTTGAAGGGCTGTAGGAGTTCGAATCGTTTCTCAGCTGAGCCTCCCAGGGCTGCTAGGGCCATCAAGGCGTGCAGGGTCAAATGTCGCCACCCCCACCAATCCACCTCTTCGGCAAGAGGAGTTTCAATCATTGGATCGAGAAACAGGCCGTTCTCTTTTTGGAAGCCCTGAATGTAGCCGATCCATTCCTGCCGGGATGATTCGGGCATCACATCGAGATCATTATACAGATGCCTGGTGAGGGCTGCGTAGCAAGATGCATAAAGGATAGGAGGCCCCCCGGGTTTGTAGGAGTAAGCGCCGAAGCTTATCTCCGGTTTCCGATTCGATTCGATGTAGGACAAGGTCCTGTGCCTGATGCCTGGAAGGAATGTGTCGGGCTGGAGCGACAATTCGTTTCTTAGCTTTTGGATGCGAACAGGGAGTTTCGTTCTGAGATCATAATTTCTTTTGAGGAGAACCGGCAGGGAGGCGGTTCGTTGAGTCAGAATCCGGCACACATGAGATGCGCCTGCTTTTAACCCTTTTTTTTTCAGACCGTCAGAGAACCTTGTGGTGTAGTTGGGTGGCACCAT
>Ga0316604_10003642_pt1 | contig 10695 bp, 9 predicted proteins | sample OWC_soil_day20_C_FD_207650 | JGI IMG/M metagenome (GOLD analysis project Ga0316604, IMG submission 207650) | Wetland soil microbial communities from Old Woman Creek delta, Ohio, United States - OWC_soil_day20_CT | ecosystem: Environmental > Terrestrial > Soil > Wetlands | place: USA: Ohio... | reverse complement strand
TGGTGCCGACAACGGTCAGAATAATAACTGAGGAAGACATGAAATAATAATTGATCAGAACGTGCACCGGAGAATGCATGGTTTGAGGTAATATCTGGGTGGCGGTGGCTGTGATACCGGCTATGAGGGCATCCGTTCCTGCCGGGAGGAAGTTGGCGCTGAATCCAGCTTGTGTTCCGGCGAAGGCAACAGACATTCCAACCAGAGGGTTTCGTCCCATGCCGGCGAAGACGGCTGCAGCGACAGCCGGCATAAATACAGTGGCTGCGTCAGAGGCCAAATTGCCATTGATGCCAAGACACATAATGGCTGCGGTGACCCCCCAAGGTGGAACATTGAGAAGGACCCTTCTGACCAGTGCTGTAACCAGCCCGGTACTTTCGGCAATTCCCATGGCCATCATCATGACCACTACCAGGCCAAGCGGAGGGAAGGCCACGAAATTCTTCACCATGTCCGCCAAAAATGACTGGAAGGAAGGGACATTGATCAAGTTAAGGACCTTGACGGTGATCATTTTGTTGCCTGCACCCATGTAGGTGGCTGAGGCCCCTTCGAAAACGAATGATAGCGCGAGAACTGCTGCGGCGAGAGCGATAAAAAGGGTAAATGGGGATGGGAATTTGTTTCCGACATACTCTAAAATGTCAAGAAAACGCTGCAGGACACTTGAAGTTCCATCACCTGCGACCGGGACACTGGATTTTGGACTGGCCAATTAAATTCCTCCTTCATTCTTGGTTTTTCTTTCCAGGAATGTTAACGCCGCAAGGGCGGTTTCCTCCATTACCTGTGCCCCAATAAACAAAGCGCGTTCGTCGAAGTCAAAACCACCGCTGTGCAGCGGTCGGACAGGTGTGCCGGGAGTGCCACAACCAACAAAGAAATAAGCGGACGGAACTTTTTCAGCGAAAAAGGCAAAGTCTTCGGCGCCCAAAACGGGTTTGTGATCCGAATGAACATGCTCGGCGCCGAGAAAACGACTGGCAGTCAATACAACGAAGCCTGTTTCATCCGGCGCATTCTGCAGGCTGGGATAGCCGAACTGGTAGTCCAGCTCATAGTGTCCGCCATACCCATCACAAATGCCCTGGATCATTCGTTTCATCCTCTCGGGAATATCTTTGCGGACGAATTCATTCAATGTACGGACGGTGCCTTCGAGTGTGACTTCTTTGGCAACCACGTTATAACGCTCACCGCCATGGATTGTACCGATATTAATGGTCGCAGTTTCTCGAGGGTCAGTTTGTCGATGAATGATGCGGCTCAACGCTGTCAAAACATCGGAAGTCATCATGATGGAATCGATTCCCTGATGCGGAGCTCCAGCATGCGCACCAGCTCCGAATAACTTGAGTTGGAAACGGTCTGAAGATGCCATCATCGTGCCCTTGCAAACCCCGATATCACCATAAGGTAAGTCCGGCCACAGATGCATTCCGAACATCATGTCGACTTTGGGGTTTTCCAGAATTCCATCGGCGATCATCAAGGGCGAACCGCCTTTGGGCGCTGCTTCTTCTGATGGTTGGAACACCAGTTTGACGGTACCGCGCCAGGAGTTGCGGTTTTCTTTCAGGGCGGTCGCTGCACCCAGCAACATCGCAGTATGTCCATCGTGTCCGCAGGCGTGCATGATGCCGTCATTACTTGAGCAATAGGGAACCTGGTTGATTTCCATGATTGGTAAGGCATCCATGTCAGCTCGTAAGCCGATGACTCCTCCCGGGCCCTTTCCTTCAATCGTTGCCAATACACCGGCGTGGCTGTCAAATGTTCGCGTCGGGATATCCAGCGCGTGAAGTTGCTGGAGTATGAACTCCCGGGTTTTAAATTCGGCTCCGCTCAGTTCGGGGTTCGCGTGCAAAAATCTGCGCCATTCAATCATCTGCCCGAGTTCTTTGGGTAAAATTGCTGCCGCCGTCATCGGGTGTCTCCTCCACTTCTTATATACAGTATGTCCCAAAATCAGTTGTTGTTTTGTGTCTGTAATGCTATGATTTACTTGAAAAAATACTATCACACATAACGGACAAATAAAAGACATTTCCGTATAATTCATGAATATGCACAGAACTGGGGATAATTATAAACTGTTGCTGAGAGATGCCATCATTATTATAATTTTGGGATGCTGAAAAGAAATTGCTGTATTTGAAGAACAAGCAGGTGATAAGATGCGAAAAATTAGAATTGGGGTTGTAGGTCCCGGAGATTCAGTGGCATTAATTGAAGAGGTGGCTGCAGAATACAATGATAAAATGATCGTGAAAGGGTATATATATGAAGACGCTTCGGAGGTGCCGGATATAATTTCGCGGCACGATCCAGACGTCGATATGTGGATGTTCTCAGGTAAGGTACCATATCGCTATGCAGTGACGGTGAAAAGCAGCATAAAGCCCAAAATGTTTATGCCTCATACGGGAACAAGCATATATCGCGTGCTGCTATACTTGGCCAGAGAGAGGATTCCTGTCGGAAGTATGAGTTTTGATACATTTAGTCGGCAGGAGATTATTGAAACCTTTGAAGATGCTGAAACGTTTCTGCCTAAAATTTATGTTAATGACTATGACGGAGTTGTTTCTGCCAGTGAGCTCACTAAATTTCACCTGGATTTATGGAACTCTGGCAAGACCAAGGTCGCTGTGACGTGCTTTTTTGCAACATACCAAGAACTATTAAAGCAAGGGGTTACCGCATTTCGGATTTGGCCAACCAAAAGCAATATCCGTTCGATGCTGGATTTGGCTTTGAGCCGGGCGGATGCACTGAGTTCCAAAGCCGGTCAGATTGCGATCCTGCATGTTGCAATAGATGGATACGACGATTTCAGTCGTGAGGCTGTTTCAGGTTATGCAGTTCTGAAGGTCGAATTGCAATTGCATGAAGTTTTGTTGGGATTCGCGGAACGAGTCCAAGGTGCGATTGTCATGCAAGGAAATGGACGTTTCACGATCTACTCGACGCGCGGCGCGATGGCAGAGATTACCGATGGATTCAATCATATGCCTATCATGGAAGAAATCGGCAGACGCTTGTCGATCAGCGTTAGCGGTGGGATTGGATTTGGTGATACTGCATACAATGCCAATGAAAATGCGATGATCGCGCTCGGATTGGCACGACGCAAAGGCAAGCGCAAGTGGATGGTAGTGCTGGATGATAAGAGTGTTATTGGGCCGCTGGATTCTGAACTGCAAATAAAATACTCTATTCGGAGCGAAACTACCAATATGCTGGCACTGGCGAAACAATTGAATGTCAGCGGGACAACTTTGAATCGTCTGCTTTCGGTTTATGCCAAAATTGACGGTGAAATCATGGGGGCTGAAACCCTGGCCAGTTACCTTTCCATGACAGAACGCAATGCCAGACGTTTACTCGCAAGGCTGGCTGAACATGGAATGGCTGTGGAAGCGGGGGAAGAATGCCGTGGCGCGGGACGGCCCCGCAAAATGTTCCGCATTGATGTACAAAAAATTCTGCAACAATAGTAGAAAACGACACGTAAAAGGAAATTATCCAGCGTTGTCGAACATAATACGAATCAACTATTTATGGGGGTAAGCCAGTGAATATTCGTAAAGCTGTGTTGACTGATATCGAAGGGATTTATGAATTGGTCGATTACTATGCCGATCGGGGCCTGATCCTCCCACGGTCCCGTCACTCTATATTTGAAACGCTGCGTGACTTCACAGTTGCTGAGCAGGATGGACATATTGTTGGAACCGGTGCTTTGACGTTGGCTTGGGATGGGTTGGCAGAGGTAAGGGCGCTGACGGTATCGCCACAACATCTCCGGAGTGGTCTGGGGCTGAAAATTATTGAAGCAATTACTGGCGAAGCGCGGCAGCTTGGAATCAGCAAATTGTTTGTGCTGACCTATCACCCAGAGTTCTTTGGAACTGCAGGGTTTGCGGAAATCAGCAAAGAAGCGCTGCCTCACAAAGTCTGGCGTGACTGCATCAATTGCAGCAAATTCCCTAACTGTGACGAAACCGCAATGACACTGGAACTGTGAGGAGGGAAATCGTTGCTGATCGATAAAAAAACCGATTTTTCTCAGACGGATTTGTCTTTTGATGAAATTGATGCTGGATTGACGACGAAAGAAGCGATTTCTGAAGCTAAACGTTGCTTAAACTGCAAAACTCCTCTTTGCCGTAAAGGCTGTCCGATTGGAAACGATATTCCAGGGTTTATTCACGCTCTCGCCAACGGGAATATCGGCGAAGCAAGCGCGATCATCGCGCAACGCAGTAATCTGCCGGCGGTGTGTGGTCGAGTGTGTCCGCATGAGCGGCAGTGCGAAGGTTCGTGCGTGCTCAATCGCAAGGAATGTGGTATTCAGATCGGGAAACTGGAACGATTTATCGCCGATTTTGACGCAGAGATGGGAATTCATATTCATAAGAATGAATTGCCGATGCAGGGGAAAGTGGCAGTGATAGGATCGGGTCCGGCCGGACTGACAGTGGCGGGCGATTTGGCCAAACTCGGATTTGCAGTGACGATTTTTGAGTCTCAGGCTGAGCCGGGTGGGGTGCTGATGTATGGCATTCCCGAATTCCGTTTGGGAAAAGATATCGTGCGGCGAGAAATTCGTCGGATCCAGGAATTGGGCGTTGAGATACGAACCAGTGTTCTGGTGGGGCCGGATATTACAGTGGACACCTTATTTGCAGAAGGTTTCGATGCAATCTTTATCGGTACGGGCACCGCTCTCCCCAAAACATTGAACCTGCCGGGAGAGGAGCTGCCGGGCGTGGTGCAGGCGGCTTATTTTTTGGGCATGGTCGCGCTGACTCGAGCAGGAAGCTTGGATATCAAGGAAATACCAGTGGCGGCTAGAGATCGTGTCGTCATCGTAGGCGCCGGAAATGTAGCGATGGATGCGGCACGGACGGCGTTGCGTCTGGGCGCCGCTAAAGTTACAGTCGTTTATCGGCGTACGGAAAAAGAAATTACAGCAGAAAGAGCCGAGTTCGAAGCGGCCCAAAGCGAAGGGGTCGAGTTTCATTGGCTTGCCAGCCCTGTTGCAATCAACGGCAGGAAAAAAGTAACCGGACTTGAGTGCGAAATTCAAACCCTATCCCCTGACAACCAATTGCAGTCCACCGGTCAACGGGAAACTCTGCCTGCTGATGTTGTTTTGTTGGCCATTGGGCAGCGCCCGGCGGCTCGCATTGTGTCAACGACTCAAGGGATCGAGGTAGATGGTAACGGCTATGTGGTTACAAGGGATCGTCCCTACGGCATGACGACGCGTCGGGGAGTTTTTGCCGGCGGCGACGTAGTGCATGAACCGGCTACGGTGGTGCTGGCCATGAAGGAAGCGAAAAAAGTTGCCGCTGGTATCGCTCAATATGCCGAGGCAAAAAAAATTATGGAAAGTTGTTGAGTTTCCTTCTGAATTTTCCAACTTTTAGACAAACGCTTGCGCATGAAAAGCATCTATGCTATATTGTTTACAAATATCATACGGCGAATAAAAGCAAAGAAGCTTGCGAAACGGAAACGTTCGCAAGCTTTGTTTGTTTTAGCCGGGATTTGAGCAAAGAAGCTTGTGGACAATCTTGATTGTTCCAAGCTTTTTCGTTTTTTTTCGGCAGCGTCGATGATCTGATAAGAGGGGAGGGCCGTTAAGCTGAAAATAGGGAGAAAAACAAAGGCTGAATGAGTAGTGCAAGTACTCATTCAGCAGGGGTAGCCAAAAAACCCGGGCGGGCTTATTGATCATACCCATTTGTCATTGTAACAGAAAGTGATGGATAATTTCAAGGGCCAGCGAGCAAGAGGAAAAGGAGTGGTTTGTATGCGACAGATAGCGATTTATGGTAAAGGTGGCATCGGTAAATCGACCACCACACAAAATACAGTAGCAGCTTTGGCTGAAGCAGGAAAAAAAGTTATGGTAGTTGGCTGCGACCCCAAAGCGGATTCGACACGGTTGCTGCTCAACGGCCTGTGCCAAAAAACCGTATTGGATACTTTGCGGGATGAAGGCGATGATATCGATCTGGATGATATTCTGAAACCTGGTTTCCGTGGAACAAAGTGCGTAGAGTCCGGTGGCCCGGAGCCTGGCGTTGGCTGTGCCGGCCGCGGCATCATTACTTCGATCAATATGCTTGAATCTCTTGGCGCGTATACATCTGAGCTGGACTACGTGTTTTATGACGTACTTGGTGACGTTGTGTGCGGCGGATTTGCGATGCCGATCCGTGAAGGGAAAGCACAGGAAATTTACATCGTTGCGTCCGGTGAGTTGATGGCGCTCTATGCTGCCAACAATATCGCTAAAGGCGTAGCAAAGTATGCGGCCACTGGAACCGTACGCCTCGGTGGAATTATATGCAACAGCCGTAAAGTGGATAACGAACTGGAATTGTTGAAAGCTTTCGCCGAAGAAATAAATTCTCATTTGATTCATTTTGTTCCGCGCGACAATCTCGTGCAGAGAGCTGAAATCAATAAGAAAACCGTAATTGATTTTGACCCCAAATCGGGTCAGGCTGATGAATACAGAAATTTGGCCATGGCTATTCACCAGAATAAAAACTTTACTATCCCGAAACCGATGAATCAGGACCGTTTGGAAGAATTGATGATGGCCCACGGAATTCTCGGCTGATAAGTGAGGAGGATGAATAGTATGTATCTTATCAAAGCAGTGGTTCGACCTGAAAAAAGAGACGAAGTGTTATATGAACTTACCTCCGCTGGTTTTAATGCGGCAACTGTAGTGGATGTAGTCGGTCGCGGCAAACAAAAGGGTATTAAAATAGGTAACATTGTTTACGACGAAATTCCCAAGGTCATGATTATTATGGCGGTTCAGGAAACGGATAAGGATGATATTATCAGCGTGATTATGCGATCGGCCAAGACCAGTGAAAAAGGAGCCTTCGGCGACGGAAAAATCTTTGTCAGCCCCCTGGAAGAAGCCTATACGGTGTCCTCTGGCGCCAAAGAACTTTAGGAGGTTGCCATGAAAGAAATAATTGCCGTTGTGAGAATGAATAAAACCAACGCAACCAAAAAGGCACTTATTGACTCGGGCGCTGCAGGTTTCACGGCTTTGAAGGTGATGGGGCGAGGAAGATTGGTGGAGGATAAAAGTCTAATCGCTACCCGCAAAGCAAACATGATGGAGATGGCCCTTGGAGAAGATACCCGCGAAGCGGAAGCGCTCATTGACGGGTTTCTCGATGGACAACGCTTAATTCCCCGGCGGATGTTTCACATCATTGCCAAAGATGCTGAGGTTCAGCCAATCATCGCAGCCATCATGGGCGCCAATAGGACCGATAATAAAGTCGGTGACGGCAAAATATTTGTTCTGCCCATAGCGGACGTTGTTCGTGTCCGAACTGCCGAACGAGGCGAAACCGCACTATAGAAGGAGGGAATTCCCATGGCAATGACCGAGAGTGAATTGAATGAAATTTTGGGGAAACTCCCCAGTAAAGTGCAAAAAAATCGCAGCAAACATATCCTGGTTAAGGATTGTTCGCAACCAGACCAGGAGATCGAAGCCAACACCCGGACGATACCGGGAATCATTACCAATCGCGGCTGCGCTTATGCCGGATGCAAAGGTGTGGTGCTGGGGCCGCTGAAGGATATGATCCACATCGTACATGGCCCGATCGGTTGCAGTTACTACGCTTGGGGAACTCGGCGAAACAAAGGGAAAACAGAAGATCCCAGCGACAATTACCTTAATTACTGCTTCTCAACCGATATGCAAGAAAAAGACATCGTGTTCGGAGGAGAAAAAAAGCTGGCGGCGACCATCGATGAAGTGGTGAAGATTTTCAACCCCAAGGCAATTACTGTTTCCGCTACTTGTCCTGTCGGTCTCATTGGCGATGATATTCAGCAGGTTGCCAAAGCGGCGGAAGCCCGGCACGGCATTCAGGTATTGGCGTTTAATTGTGAAGGGTATAAAGGCGTAAGCCAGTCCGCCGGTCATCATATCGCCAATAACATTCTTATGGACAAGGTCATTGGAAACTCGACAGAAGAGAAAGCGCCGAAGCCTTTCGCCATCAATATTCTTGGTGAATATAACATTGGTGGGGACAGCTGGGAAATAGAACGGGTACTCAAAGAGATCGGTTACCATATAGTGTCGGTGATGACTGGTGATGGTTCCTATGAGGAACTGCGGTTGGCGCATACATCGGAATTGAATCTGGTGCAGTGCCATCGATCCATCAATTATATTGCCGAAATGTTGGAAACCAAGTATGGGACACCTTGGCTGAAGGTCAATTTCATCGGAATCAATTCCACCGCTGAGTCGCTGCGGAATATGGCGCAGTATTTTGGCGATGAAACACTGATTCGCAAGACGGAAGAAGTGATTCTGCGGGAATTGGCAAACATCCAGCCACGCATCGACCAATACAGGAAGATCTGCGACGGGAAACGGGCCTTCTGTTTTGTAGGCGGTTCCCGGGGTCATCATTATCAGGGGCTGTTTGCGGAACTTGGCATTGAAACAGTGCTGGCCGGTTACGAGTTTGCGCACCGCGACGACTACGAAGGCCGTAAAGTCCTTCCCATGATCAAAACAGACTCGGATAGCAAGAATATTCCTGAACTGCATGTCGAGCGAGACACAGAACGGTATTGCGTAAAGCTTTCACCAGAAATTGCGGAAGAATTGCGGGCAAGAATTCCTCTGAGCAATTACACCGGTCTTAACATCGATATGAAAGATGGCAGCATCGTAGTGGATGACTTGAACCACTATGAAACCGAAGAATTCATCCGTCTATTAAAGCCAGATATCTTCGCTTCTGGGATCAAGGACAAATACGTTGTGCAGAAAATGGGAATCCCAGCAAAACAGATTCACTCTTACGATTACAGTGGTCCGTATGCGGGCTTCAATGGAGCAGTGAACTTCGCGCGAGACGTCAGCATGGCGTTTGCCTCGCCGACCTGGAACTACATCACGCCACCGTGGCACAAATTACCTCTGCTCGAAGGGAAAATCAATGAAGGAGGTGCCGCCTGATGTTGGATGCAACACCAAAAAAAATGGCCGAACGAACTAGCGGCGGCATGATCAATCCAGCCAAAACTTGCCAACCGATTGGCGCCATGTATGCGGCGCTGGGGATTCACGCTTGCCTGCCTCATAGTCATGGCTCCCAGGGCTGTTGCTCCTATCACCGAATGCACCTGACCCGGCATTTTCGTGATCCGGTCATGGCTTCGACCAGCAGTTTTACGGAAGGTGCTTCAGTTTTTGGCGGTGGGGCCAATTTGAAAACAGCCATCAAAAATGTATTTGAGATATACAATCCGGATGTGATGGCTGTGCATACCACTTGCTTGTCAGAAACCATTGGCGATGATATTCCGACCATCATCAAACAGTCGGAAGTCCCCGAAGGAAAAGTAGTATTTCATGCCAACACTCCTAGTTATCAAGGCTCTCACATTACTGGCTTTTCCAATATGACCAAAGCCATGGTCACCTATTTTGCTGAAACCACAGTAGCTGAGAAAGATGACACGGTCAATCTGATCCCCGGCTTTGTGAATCCCGGGGATATGCGAGAGATAAAGAGAATAACCAATACCATGGGAATTCCGTTCATCATGTTTCCGGACACTTCGGGAGTTCTCGATTCGCCCATGACTGGCTCGTTTGAGATGTATCCCCGTGGTGGCGTAACCTTGGCCGAGCTCAAAAAAGCAGGTGACTCCAAATTGAGTGTGGCACTGGGAAGATTCGCTTCTTCGGACGCGGCGGAAACGTTGGAAAAGAAGTGCAAAGTGCCGGCCATTACGCTGAAGACTCCTATTGGAATTAAAGCGACGGATGCATTTGTCATGGCGTTGCGTGGCGCGTTCGCAGTGGAAGTTCCTCAGGAATTGGAAGATGAAAGAGGCCAACTGGTGGATATCATGACTGACACTCACTTCCATATTCATGGGAAAACAGTTGCGGTATTCGGTGATCCGGACATCGTGTCTCCGGTTGTGGAGTTCCTGCTAAGCCTCGGCATGAAACCCATACATGTTCTCACAGGAACCCCGGGGGGCGCTCTGGGCTCAGGGATGGCTGGCTTCGAAGGCGAGATGAAAGAAATGCTCGAAGCTGCCGGAGTTAACGCTAATGTGAGGTCGGCGAGCGATCTGTTTACACTGCATCAGTGGATCAAAAACGAACCGGTTGATTTGCTTATTGGAAACACTTATGGCAAATTCATCGCCAAAGCGGAGGACATTCCGTTCGTGCGGTTAGGCTTCCCAATTCTGGACCGAAGTGTGCATTCCTACTTGCCGGTAGTTGGCTATCATGGGGCAATGCGCCTGATCGAGATGATTAGCGGTGCTTTGTTGGATCGGCAGGACCGCGATGCGGCAGACGAGGATTTCGAACTGGTCATGTAAATAAAACTGGCATAGAAATAAGGAACAGGGAGGTGAAAGCCATGGGCAAAGCCCCAATTCTTGATCATCGTCAACAGTCTATTATTCAAAAAGGTCGAAAAAAACAAACCATCCGCTGCGAAGCCGATAGCGAAGCTGGCTGTGTGAGCCAACGCGCCTGCGTTTATTGCGGCGCCCGAGTGGTTTTGAACCCGGTGGCTGACGCCCTTCATCTTGTGCATGGGCCCATAGGCTGCGCCAGCTATACCTGGGACATTCGCGGCA
>Ga0316604_10003640_pt1 | contig 10697 bp, 9 predicted proteins | sample OWC_soil_day20_C_FD_207650 | JGI IMG/M metagenome (GOLD analysis project Ga0316604, IMG submission 207650) | Wetland soil microbial communities from Old Woman Creek delta, Ohio, United States - OWC_soil_day20_CT | ecosystem: Environmental > Terrestrial > Soil > Wetlands | place: USA: Ohio... | reverse complement strand
GCGACGTTGACGCCATCGCCGCCAAGGAGGGCTTTGCCGTCACCTCGGCTCCTAAGGGCACGCTGTTCCTGCTCGGCCTCAACCAGAAGAACCAGTATCTGGCCAAGCCAGAGGTGCGGCAGGCCATCAAGTATCTCATCGACTACAACTCCATCGCCTCGACCCTCATCAAGGGTATCGGCGAGGTGCACCAGACTTTCCTGCCATCCGGCCAGCTCGGCGCCCTCGAAGACAAGCCGTTTTCCCTCGACGTCGGCAAGGCCAAGGCCCTGCTCGCCCAGGCCGGTCTGCCCGACGGCTTTGCCGTGACGCTTGACGTGCGCAACACGCAGCCGGTCTCCGGCATCGCCGAAAACCTGCAGCAGACCTTTGCCCAGGCCGGCATCAAGCTGGAGCTGATCACCGGCGACGGCAAGCAGGTGCTGACCAAGTGCCGGGCCCGGCAGCACGACATGTGCTTCAGCCAGTGGGGTTCGGACTATTTCGACCCCAATTCCAATGCCGAGACCTTCACCATCAACGCCGACAACTCGGACGCCAGCAAGAACAAGACCCTTGCCTGGCGCAATTCCTGGGATCCGGGCGAGCTGAACGAGGTGACCCACGCCGCCCTGCTCGAAAAGGATACCGCCAAGCGCACCGCCATGTATCAGGAGCTGGAGCGCAAGGTTCTCGACGCCGGCCCCTACGCCTTCATCTACCAGCAGATCGAAGTGGCCGGTTATTCGTCCAAGGTGAAGGACTTCAAGCTCGGTCCCAGCTTCGACACCAACTATGTCTTCCCCATCTCGAAGGACTGATGGACGATGACGGCGATCGAAGCCTCAAAACCGGCCAGGCGACGGCGCGCCCGTGGTCTGGCGGTCAATTTCGGTCGGTTCGCCATCATGTTGGCGACCACCGTCCTCGGCCTCCTCGCCGTCACCTTCTTCATCGGTCGGGTGGTGCCGATCGATCCCGTGCTGGCAATCGTCGGCGATCGCGCGCCTGCGGCGGTCGTCGAGCGCGTTCGCGAGCAGATGGGTTTCAACCTGCCGCTCTGGCAGCAGTTTGTCGTCTACCTCCGGCAGGCATTGACCGGCGACTTCGGCGTCTCGGTGCTGACGACCAATCCGGTGATGGACGATATCCTCCGGGTGTTCCCGGCGACGCTGGAACTTGCCACCGTCGGCACGCTGATCGGCGCCGGCCTTGGCGTGCCGCTCGGCGTCGTTGCCGCCGTCCGGCGCGGCTCGATCGCCGACCAGATCGCCCGTGTCATCGGCCTCATCGGCTATTCGGTGCCAATCTTCTGGCTGGCGTTGCTGTCGCTGCTGCTCTTCTATGCCAAGCTGAAGTGGGTGGCCTATCCGGGCCGCCTTGACGTCGCCTACGAGTACACCTTCACGCCGATCACCGGCCTCTATCTCGTCGACGCCGCCTGGACGCGGCAATGGGATGTCCTGTGGGATGCCTTCCGCCATATCATCCTGCCCGGTGCGCTGCTCGGCTATTTCTCGCTCGCCTATATCAGCCGCATGACGCGCTCTTTCATGTTGAACGAGCTCGGGCAGGAGTATGTCGTCGCCGCCCGCGCCAAGGGGCTCAGCGAAGGTCGGATCGTCTGGTTCCATGCGCTCCGCAACGCCGCCGTGCCGCTCGTCACCGTCATTGCGCTGTCCTATGCCGGCCTTCTTGAAGGGGCGGTCCTGACCGAGACGGTGTTCTCCTGGCCCGGCATTGGCCTTTACATCACCAACTCGCTGCAGAACGCCGACATGAACGCCGTGCTCGGCGGCACCATCGTCATCGGATCGGTGTTCATCGCCATCAATCTCTTCTCCGACCTTCTCTACCGGCTGCTCGACCCGAGGACGCGCGCAAGATGACCGATCCCTCGCTCCCGGCGCCGGAAAGCTGGCGTGACTGGCTGCTCACCGCAGAGCCGCACTCCCGCCATCAGGCTCGGCTTGGACGCGCCTATGTCACCTGGCGCCGTTTTTCCGACAACCATCTCGCCGTCACCGGCCTTTTGATCATTGTCGCGTTGGTGCTGGTCGCCGTCTTCGCGGACGTTCTGGCGCCACATTCGGCGACGTTCGGCAACCTCGCCGGTGCCCGCCTGCTACCGCCGGGTTCGCCCGGCTTTCTGCTCGGCACTGACGATCAGGGGCGCGATATTCTCTCTCGCCTGATCGTCGGCTCCCGCATCACGCTGGCTGTCGTGGCCCTGGTGGCGATCATCGCCGCGCCGGTCGGCCTGCTGATCGGCACCGTCGCCGGCTTTGCCGGCGGCTATGTCGACGCGGTGCTGATGCGCATCACCGACATCTTTCTCGCCTTTCCGAAGCTGATTCTGGCGCTTGCCTTCGTGGCGGCACTGGGGCCGGGCATCGAGAACGCGGTGATCGCCATCGCGCTGACCTCGTGGCCGCCCTATGCCCGTCTCGCCCGCGCCGAGACGCTCGGCGTGCGCAACTCCGACTATATCGCCGCCGTTCGCCTGATGGGCGCCTCGCCGGCCCGCATCGTCGTCCGCCACATCATGCCGATGTGCCTGTCGTCGCTGATCGTTCGCGTCACGCTCGACATGGCCGGCATCATCCTGACGGCGGCCGGTCTCGGCTTCCTCGGCCTTGGCGCCCAGCCGCCGATGCCCGAATGGGGGACGATGATCGCCTCTGGCCGCCGCTTCATCCTGGATCAGTGGTGGGTGGTCACCATGCCCGGCCTCGCCATCCTGGTCGTCAGCCTCGGCTTCAACCTGCTGGGCGATGGCCTTCGTGACTCCCTCGACCCCCGGGAGGCTGGCCGATGAAGCCGTTGCTCACCGTTCGCAATCTCTCGGTGACCTATCCCACCCGTACCGGCATCGTCGAGGCGGTGCGCGGCATCTCCTTCGAACTCGGCCGCGAGCGGCTCGGCATTGTCGGCGAGAGCGGCTCTGGCAAGTCGCAGACCGGCCGCGCCATCATGGGCCTGACGCCACCGCCCGGCATCGTCCGAGCGGACACGCTATCGTTTTCCGGCATCGACCTGACGCAGGCCGGCCCGGCCGCCTGGCGCGACATGCGCGGCAGCCGCATGGCGATGATCCTGCAGGATCCCAAGTTTTCCCTCAACCCGGTGATGACCATCGGCCGCCAGATCACCGAGACTCTGCGCCGCCACGAGAACGTGACAAAACGCGAGGCGCGACGGCGGGCCCTTGAGATGCTGGAAGCGGTGCAGATCACCGATCCGGAGCGGGTGTTTGGCCTCTATCCCTTTGAGGTGTCGGGCGGCATGGGCCAGCGGGCGATGATCGCCATGATGCTGGTCTGCGGCCCGGAATTGCTCATCGCCGACGAGCCGACCTCGGCGCTCGACGTCACCGTCCAGCTCGAGGTCCTCGGCATTCTCGATCGACTGGTGCGCGACAACGGCATGGGCCTCATCTTCATCAGCCATGATCTCCGCCTCGTCTCCTCTTTCTGCGACCGGGTGCTGGTGATGTACGCCGGCCGCATCGTCGAGGAACTCGCCACCGCCGACCTTAGCAGCGCCAAGCATCCCTATACGCAAGGTCTGCTCGACTGCACGCCGAGGATCGGCGAGAGCCGCCACCCGCTGCCGGTGCTCGAACGGCAGAAGGAGTGGGCGGCGTGACCATCCGCATCGAAAACCTGTCGGTGAGCTTCGACGGCTTCCGGGCGCTGAACTCGGTCAGCATCGCCGTCGACAAGGGCGAATCTTTTGGCCTTGTCGGCGAGAGCGGCTCGGGCAAGTCGACGCTGTTGCGCGCCGTTTCCGGCCTGGCGCCGGTCAGCGGCGGCACCATCGCGGTGAACGGCGAAGCATTGACCGGCAGCCGCCGCAGCCGTGCCTTCCGCCGCGCCGTTCAGATGGTGTTTCAGGACCCCTACGCCTCGTTGCATCCGCGCCAGACCGTCGACCGGCAGCTTCTCGAGCCGTTGGCCATCCACGGCATTGGCGATACCGAGCGGCGCATCCTCCAGGCGCTCGACGAGGTTGGCCTCGGGCACTCCTTCCGTTTCCGCTATCCCCACCAGTTGTCCGGCGGCCAGCGGCAGCGTGTCGCCATTGCCCGCGCCCTGATCGTCGAGCCGGCGATCCTGCTGCTCGATGAGCCGACCTCGGCGCTCGACGCGTCGGTGCAGGCCGAGGTTCTCAATCTTCTTGAGGAGGTGCGGGGCCGGCACAACCTGACCTTTGTCATGGTCAGTCACGATCTCGGCGTCGTCACCCACATGTGCAGCCGCCTTGCCGTGATGAAGGCTGGCGAGGTGGTGGAGACACTCGCTGCCGCCGATCTGGCCGGCGGCCGGATGGTCTCCGATTACACGCGCCAGCTGATGGTGGCGAGCAAGGGCTTTTCGCGCGAGGCGGTGCCGGGCTGAAACTCAGGCTTTCTTTACCGGTCGCGGGCGAGGCTTCGACAAATTGAGTCGCCGTTGGGAACGCCAGCCCGTGGAAACCGACCTCTACCTGCCCGTCAAGCGTCACCTCGAAAGCCTTGGCCTGACCGTCAAGGGGGAGGTGAAGGGCTGCGACCTCGTCGGTCTGTCGGGTGGTGAGCCCGAGCTGGTGGTGATCGGCGAGCTCAAGCGCGCTTTCACGTTGGAGCTGGTGCTGCAGGCTGTCGATCGCACGGCGGCGGCCGACGAGGTGTGGCTCGCCGTCGCTGCGTCCAAGCGCGGGCGGGGCCGCGAGGGCGATCCGCGTGTTCGCAAACTCTGCCGCTTCCTCGGCTTCGGCTTGATCGCCGTCACCGCCACCGGCCTGATCGACGTGATCGTCGAGCCGGCACCCTGGAAGCCGCGTCGCGACGGGCGCCGCCGCTCGCGCATTGTCGAGGAGTTCCGTCGTCGCCGGGGCGATCCGATACTTGGCGGTTCGACGCGGCTACCGCAGATGACGGCCTACCGCCAGCAGGCGCTCGCCGTTGCCCATGCACTGCGCGATGGGCCGTTGCGGCCACGCGATCTCAAGGCAACGGCGCCCGACGCCGCGAAAATCCTGCAATCTGACGTTTATGGCTGGTTCGAACGCGTGGAGCGCGGCGTCTACCGGCTGACTGACGTTGGCCGGGCGGCACTCGCCACCTGGGCGGCGTATCTGCCGGCCACGGAGCCGGCCGCCGCCTGATGCTCACACCATCGTGTGGCGGCCAAGCTCCGGCCACGTCTGGCAATTCGCCGGGGCGACGCCATATTGCCTAAATCCTGCGCGTCAGAGCACCGGAGCAATTTGCCTGCATGAATCCTTACTATGATCCCGCCAAGACCCACCACACGCCGGCTGGCTTTCAGGGTCCGGATGTGTCGGCCGGTCACGCCACCCTCCGCGATATCTGGGACTGGAAGCGGGAAGCGCGCCGCGAGGGACGGCCCCGCCCGCCGGGCCGTCCGACACCGAGGGTAGAGCCCGATTTCGCCCGCATCGCTGGCGCCGAGACATCGGCCACCTTTGTCGGCCATTCGACCGTTCTCCTCCGCATCGGCGGCCTCTCGGTGTTGACCGATCCCGTTTTCAGCGAACGCGCCTCGCCCTTCGGCTTCCTCGGTCCACGGCGCGCCGTGCCGCCCGGCATCGACATTGATCGCCTGCCGGATATCGACGTGGTGCTGATCTCGCACGGCCATTACGACCATCTCGACCGGGCCTCGGTGCGCCGCCTTCACCGGCGCTCCGGCGGCCGGACGCTGTTCATTGCCCCGCTCGGCGTCGGCAGGCTGCTGAGGCGCTGGGGCATCAACAGCGTTGTCGAACTCGACTGGTGGCAGAGCCACACCTATCGCGGTCTTCACATGACGCTGACTCCGGCCCGCCACTGGTCGGCGCGCAGCTTCAACGACCGCAATCGCATGCTGTGGGGCGCCTTCGCCATCTTCGCCGACGACTTTTCCTGCTATTTCGCCGGCGATAGCGGCTATGGCCCGCACTATCGCGAGACGCGCGACCGCTTGGCGTCGCGCGAGCGAAACGGCGCGCTGTTTGATCTGGCGCTGATGCCGATCGGCGCCTACGAGCCGCGACGCATCATGAAGGAACACCACATGAACCCCGAGGAGGCGGTCGTCGCCCATGGCGAGATCGGGGCGCAGCGGAGCATTGCCATCCACTGGGGCTGTTTTCAGCTCACCGACGAGCCGCTCGATGAACCGCCGGCAAGACTGGCTGGAGCGCGTACCAACGCCGGCCTTGCCGCGAGTGATTTCGTCGCCCTGCCGGTCGGTGGCTCCTGGTGGCAGCCGATGGCGCGATCAGCCGCCGATCTCGATGCGGAGCTGACGGAGACGCTCCGGTAGCAGGCCGATGGTCGCCGCCGTGGCGTTGGCGAAGGCGAAGCGCAGGTAGTCCTCCTGCCCTTGCCCGAAGTAGCTGCCGGGCACGGTGACGACACCCGCCCGCCGGGCGAGGTCTTCGGCGACGCGGGCCGATGGCAAGCCGGCAAAGGGGTGGCGGACGAAGGCGAAATAGGCGCCGACGGCGCCGATCTCCCAGCCATCCGCGTTGGCAAGCGCCGCCTTCAGCGCCGCGGCGCGGAAGGTGATCTCAGCCCGGTTCGCCTCTCGCCAGGCGGCGAGCTTCGGCAGTGCCGCGGCAATGGCGATCTGGCCGATGCGCGGCGCGCAGATCTGCAGGTTGTCCATGATCTTGGCGATCTCGGCCACAACGGCCGGGCTAGCCGTCACCGCGCCGAGCCGGTAACCGGGCACGCAGAAGCTCTTCGAAAACGAGTAGAGGGAGATCAGCCCGTCGCCCCAGCCGGAGCGGGTGAACAGGTCGTGCGGCCGCTTCGCCTCGGCTGGCAGGAAGTCGCGGTAGGTCTCATCGAGGATCAGCCAGATGCCACGCCGACGGCAGAGCTCCAGCAGGTCGGCGAGCAGCGCAGGCGGATAGACGGCACCGGTCGGGTTGTTGGGCGACACGATGGCGAAGGCCCTGACGTCGGGAGTGATCGCCGCTTCCAACGCCTCGAGGCTTGGCAGAAAGCCGCTTTCCGCCGGGCAATCGACGAGGCCGATGCCGATACCGAACATGCGCAGCGACGTCTCGTGGTTGAAGTAGAACGGGTTGGAGAGCAGCACGCGACTGCCCGGTTCGGCGATGGCGAGCGCCGCGCAGATGAAGGCCTGGTTGCAGCCAGAGGTGATGTGGATGTTGTCGGCGGCGATCGCCGCGCCGTAGAGGGCACTCTCGTCGGCGGCAAGCGCTTCGCGCAGCACCCGGTCGCCCTCGATCGGACCATAGGCGGCCGCCGACGGGTCGGCCGCCGCTGTCACAAGCAAGCCGATCAGGTCGGGATGCGGTGGATAGCCCGGTACGGCCTGCGACAGATCGACCGGCGGGCCGAAGGCGCCACCATAAGCGCGCGCCCAGGCTTGGACGGCGGGAATGGGCGGTGGGGCGAGATTGGCGACGAGCGTGTTGAGACGCGGCATGTCCGGTGTCCTGTGGCGGCGCGGTTCAGGGATCGGGCGAAGAGGAGATTGGCTGGGGCGGTGGCGACCGGGGCGACAGCCTGGGTTCCGGCAGAGCATCGGCGTCGAGCGTTGCGAACAGCCAGTCGACGAAGGCCTTGACGATCGGCGCCGCGTGCATCTCGTGGCGGCAGGCGACGAAGAAGCTGTCGTTGGCCGTCACCGACAGGTCGAACGGCACCACGAGATCGCCGTCAGCGATCAACCGCGCAGCGGTGATGGTGTCACCCACGGCCACGCCCTGTCCGTGTACGGCGGCTTCGGTGGAAAGGCGGGCATCGCCGAGGAAGTGCTGCCGACTGCGCGGCAGGTCGGCGGCATCGGCGGCGGCCAGCCACGTCGCCCACTCATCGCCCCGGTCGCCATGCAGCAGCGTATGGTGGCGGAGGTCGCGCACCGATCGCAGCGGCCGGCTGGCAATGAGACTGGGCGACGCCACCGGGAACAGGCGGAGCGAGCTCCACAGGCGGCTCCAGCTTCCGCTGACATTGCCGCGGCCGTAGAGGATGACCAAGTCGACCTCCGGATCACCGACGCGCGTCGGGTCGTTGCCGGCCGACAGGTCGAGCGTGATGCCGGGATAGGCGTCGGTGAAGCTATGAAGGCGCGGCAGCAGCCAGAAGGACAGCAGGCCGGCAACGCAGGTGATGGTCAGCGTGCCGCTCGCCTCCGGTCGCTGCAGGCGTGCCGTCGCCGCCGCGATGTCGCCGAACGCTTGGGCGACCGCTGGCAGCAACAGGGCGCCCTGGGCGGTCAGCCGCATGCGCCGGCTGCCGCGCTCGAACAGCGTCGCCCCGAGCGTCGCCTCAAGCGCCCGGACCTGATGGCTGACGGCACCGTGGGTGACGCCAAGCTCGCGCGCCGCTGCCGACACCGAGCCACGGCGAGCCGCTGCCTCGAAGGCGCGCAGCGAGTTGAGTGGCGGCAATCGGCCGGGAATCCCCTGTTCGCCCATGGCGTCCATCTGTGAGAAAAATTCACCTCTTTGGATAAATCAATGTGAGTTGCATTTCAAATAGATTTGCCTTTTGATTGGGCAGACAAGGAGCGGTGACGGCTCCGGGGAACAGTTTGCAGCGACCGTCAGTCCTCGGTGGTGCGGTTTCAGCCGCTCGCCAGCGCTGGAAAACGACGGTGCAAGATGTCGGGAGATCGATCGATGGTCTGGGACGCCGAGCGGCTGAAGGCCTTGCGAGAGCGATACACCGGCAAACCAGGCGAGACCTACGATCCCCGTTACGCCCGTGTTGCCGCTCGCATCTTCAAAGGCAGTACCCGGGCTGCTCCCTTTTCGGGCATGCCTACTCTTCTGTCGGCGCCCGCCCGCGCTATCGACTGGAGCGCGCCGGATTTTGCTGGGCTCGACGTCGCCCTCCTTGGAATGCCGATGGATCTCGGCGTCACCAACCGCCCCGGCGCGCGCTTCGGTCCGCGGGCACTGCGGGCCATCGAGCGCATCGGTCCCTATAACGAGGTGCTCGACACCGCGCCCGTCCACGACATTTCGGTCGCCGATATCGGCGACGTACCGTTCCGTGGTCGCTTTCGCCTCGAACAGAGCCACGAGGATATCGAGCGGGCGGTGGCCGCCATCGTGGCGGCCGGCGTGCTGCCTTTGTCGGTCGGCGGCGATCACTCGATCACCCATCCGATCCTGCGCGCGGTCGGCACCAAGGCTCCGGTTGGCCTCATCCACATCGACGCTCATTCCGACACCGGTGCGCCCTTCGACGACACCAAGTTCCATCACGGCGGCCCGTTCCGCAACGCCGTGCTCGACGGCGTGCTCGATCCCACCCGCACCATCCAGATCGGCATTCGTGGCTCGTCGGAATATCTCTGGGAGTTCTCGCGCGACAGCGGCATGACGGTGATCGACGCCAAGGACATCTCCGGTCTGGGCATCGCCGCCATCATCGAGATGGCGCGGCAGATGGTGGGCGACGGTCCGACCTACCTCTCCTTCGACATCGACAGCCTCGACCCAGCCTTCGCGCCGGGCACCGGCACGCCGGAGGTGGGAGGCCTCACCAGCCGCGAGGCGCTGGCGCTCGTCCGAGGCCTCAAAGGGCTCAATCTCGTCGGCGGTGACGTCGTCGAGGTCGCCCCGCAATATGACGCGACCAGCAATACCGCCCAGATCGGCGCCCAGATGCTGTTCGAGATCCTGAGCCTGATGGTGTTCAGCCCGGCGCTGAAAAAGAGTAAATAGATCGTAAAGAGGGGAACCGGCCGCTGATGCCGAACACGGCGGCGGCCAGACAAAAGGGGACCAACCAGATGACCAAGCTCACCGATATCTCCATCAGCCGCCGCGCCATGCTCGCCGCCGGCGCCATGGGAGCCGCCGTGCTCGCCATGCCAAACGTGCTGCGCGCCCAGGACCGCTCGCTGAAGGTCGGCGCCTATGGCGGCTACTTCAAGGATTCCTTCGACAAGAACGTCTTCCCCGAGTTCACCAAGGCGACCGGCATCGCTGTGGAGTCGGTGGCCGAGCCGACTGGCGAGGCCTGGCTCGTCCAGCTCCAGCAGGCCGCCAATGCCGGCGAGGCGCCGGCCGATGTGTCGATGATCTCGCAGACATCGATGCTGAAGGGGCAGACGACCGAGCTGTGGGCGCCGCTCGACGCGGCCAAGATCAAGAACCTCGACAGCCTGATCCCGGCCTTCGTCAACAAGTATCCCGATGGCCGCATCGCCGGTGTCGGTGCCGTTGCCTGGTATGTGACGCTGGTCTCCAACACCGACGTCTACAAGGAGGCGCCGACGTCCTGGGCCTTCCTGTGGGATTCCTCCAACGCCGACAAGCTCGGCCTGATGGCGCTGGTCTCCAACTCCTTCCTGTTGGAAGTGACGGCCAAGACCTTCTTCGGCGGTACCAATGCGCTCGATACCGAGGAGGGCATCCTCAAGGTGTTCGCCAAGCTGGCCGAACTGAAGGGCAACGTCCGCCTGTGGTACCGCGACGAGGCGCAGTTCGAGCAGGCGCTGAAGTCGGGCGAAATTCCGATGGGCCAATACTATCATGACGTCACCGGCCTCGCGCGCGCCGACGGCTTTCCCGTTCGCTCCACCTTCCCCAAGGAAGGCGGCATCCTCGATTCTGGCTGCTGGGCGCTGTCCAAGGCGTCGAAGAAGGTCGAGGAGGCACATCTGTTCATCGACTACATGAGCCAGCCGTCGATCCAGGCACTGGTGACGCGCAAGGTCGGCACGGCGCCCACCGTCAAG
>Ga0316604_10003639_pt1 | contig 10698 bp, 9 predicted proteins | sample OWC_soil_day20_C_FD_207650 | JGI IMG/M metagenome (GOLD analysis project Ga0316604, IMG submission 207650) | Wetland soil microbial communities from Old Woman Creek delta, Ohio, United States - OWC_soil_day20_CT | ecosystem: Environmental > Terrestrial > Soil > Wetlands | place: USA: Ohio... | reverse complement strand
TTGCCCGCAAGCTCGGCGCAGCGGATGCCGCGCGCTATGCCAATGCGCATGCCTGTGTTACTGGACGACTGCTCGAACTTGTCGAGCAGTGCCGCACCTGGCGCGCGCTCAGACTCAACGACGCGGGCCTGACGTGCGGCCGCCTGCTGGTCGCCGCGTACCAGCGGCTCAAGGCACAGCAACAGGCGCTCGACTTCACCGACCTCGAGTGGCATGCGCACCGCCTGCTCGCCGACCCCGACAACGCGGCCTATATGCAGGTCCGGCTCGACGCACGCTATCGCCAGGTTCTGCTCGACGAGTTCCAGGACACCAATCCACTCCAATGGCAGGTGCTGCAGTCCTGGCTGGCAGCGTATGGCCTGCTCGATGCTGGAGAAGCGGCCGCAGGTGAGGATCGGCCGCGCGTGTTCATCGTCGGCGATCCCAAGCAGTCGATCTATCGCTTCCGGCGCGCCGAGCCACGCGTGTTCGACGCGGCGATGGAGTTGCTGCGCCGGGACTTCGCGGCGACGCACCTGCGCACCAACGTCACCCGGCGCAATGCCCGCACGATTGTCGAGGTGCTCAACCGGACGATGTCGGGAGGCAATCCTCTGTTCCAGACACAAGGCACGCATTCGCGCCGCGATGGCGCCTTCGTGCTGTTGCCACTCGCGGAGCCCGAGCCCAAGGCGGAGGTGGCCGAGGCACACGCCCTGCGCGACGTGCTGTCGGTCGCCCGCAGCGAGCCCGATCACGACGCGCGCTATCGCGAGGGCAGGGTACTGGCCAATGAGATTGCGCACTGGGTCGGGCGCACGCGAGTTGCGCTCGACGATGGCACCGAGCGTGCGGCGCGCTGGTCGGACGTCCTTGTTCTAGTCCGTCGCCGCACGCATCTGGAGGCCTATGAGCGGGCACTGCGGGATGCCGGGTTGCCTTTTGTCAGCGACCGGCGCGGGGGGTTGCTGACGACGCTCGAGGCCGAAGACCTCATCGCATTGCTTGACTTCCTGACTTCTCCGTACGCGAATCTTCGCCTCGCGCATGCGCTGCGCAGCCCGGTGTTCGGCTGCAGTGACGAGGACCTGATCGTTCTGGCCGCCGCGCCCGGCGCGAGCTGGTGGGAACGCCTGCAGGGTCTTGGCAGCGATGCATCAGCCGCGTTGCTGCGCGCGCGCCAGTTGCTGCAATGGTGGCTCGATCTCGCCGGCGTGGTGCCGGTGCATGACCTGCTCGACCGCATCTATCACGAAGGCGATGTGCGGCGCCGCTACGCAGCAGTTGCACCCGCTGCACTGCATCCGCAGATCCAGGCCAATCTCGATGCCTTCATTGAACTCGCACTGGCGATCGACGCCGGACGCTATCCGAGCCTGCCGCGCTTCATCGACGAACTGGCGAGCCTCAAGCGCCACGGCACCGACGAAGCACCGGACGAGGGGGCGGCCGACGCGGGCGACGCGCTGCGAGTGATGACGATCCATGGCGCGAAGGGGCTGGAAGCCGAGATTGTCGTCCTGGCGGATGCGCACGCGCGCGTCGCCCCGGAGCGCGAGAGCGTCCTGGTCGTCTGGCCGCCGCAGTCCGCGACGCCGGAGCACTTCTCGCTCGTCGCGCGAGGCGACGCTGCCGCCCCGGACCCGGTACGCGCCGCCTGGTTCAGCGAAGACGAGGCGCAGTGCGTGCAGGAGGACTGGAACCTGCTGTATGTGGCGGCCACGCGCGCCCGCCAGGTGCTGCTCGTTTCGGGCACTGCGCCGGCACGCGGAACCCTCGACGACACCTGGTACGCGCGGCTGCAGGCGGCCGAGTCGCTGTCGGTGGGTGCGGCACCGGCGCAGCGCATCGTGCCGGCGGCGAGCGAGCGCTCGGTGCGCGACTTCCTCCCCGAGCCGCTGCCCACCGGTCAGCGGGTAGCCGCCGAGCCCGACAGCGACGCCATGCGTCTCGGCCGTGCGTGGCATGCGTTTCTCGAGCACGGCGATGCCGCCTCGGTGGAATCCGTGGCCCGTGCCCATGCTCTGACGCCCGCCCAGGCCGAAAGCGCCGTGGCGGCCGCGCGGCGCATCCGGCTTTCATGGCCGCACTTCTTCGGCACCACGGCAACGGCAGAGGTTGAGTTTGTTGCGGCCAACGGCGACGTCGTGCGGGTCGACCGTCTCGTCGAGGACGAAGACGCCCTGTGGATCATCGACTTCAAGTGGCGTGTGACCGAAGCTGAGCAGGTGCCCTATGAGGCTCAGCTGCGGCGCTACGCAGAGATCCTGCAGACGATCCGCAACGACAAGCCCGTGAGGATGGGAATAATCACGGCCGCGGCGGTGTTCGCCGAAGTTGCGGCCTGAACGGACGGCGCACCTGCGTAAGCGCGCCATTGACGGGTTTCAACGGCGTCGGAAACATTGTTCCCCGGGCTCGGGTCGGCGATGGAGCCCACGGACGGTGACAGCAGTAAGCGAAACGACATCAACCCTCGGAGACAGTGATGAACCACATGGCAGGGACTGGTCTGGCAGTAGCTGGTCTGATGGCGCTTGTCGGCTGCGTGAGCGCGCCGCCGGGACCGAAGGATATGACGTTCTTCGTGACCAGCGTGGGGTTGGGCAAGGGCGGTAATCTCGGTGGCCTTGCCGGTGCCGATGCCCACTGTCAGGCGCTCGCAAAGGCGGCCGGTGCGGGTGACCGCGAGTGGCGCGCCTATCTGAGCACGCAGTCGCCGATGTGGAACCAGCCGGGAGCGGTGGATGCGCGTGATCGCATTGGCCGGGGCCCGTGGCAGAACGCCAAGGGCGTTGTCATCGCGCGCAATGTCGATGAACTTCATTCGGCCGCCAACAACCTGACCAAGGAGACCGCGCTCGACGAGAAGGGCAGTCTGGTCAACGGACGTACCGACAAGCCCAACAAGCACGACATGCTGACGGGCTCGCGTCCGGACGGCACGGCATTTCCCGGTGCGCCGAATCCCGACATGACTTGCGGCAACTGGACCAAGGGTGGCAAAGAAGGATCGGCGATGACCGGACACCACGATCGCGCGAGCGCGATTCCGGCGTCATGGGCCACGTCGTGGAACTCCTCGCATCCCACCGTAGGTTGCGATCCAGACAGTCTGCGCGCCACCGGAGGCGACGGACTGTTCCTCTGTTTCGCAGCCAAGTGAGCTGACATGAAGGCGCCGGCCCGCGCTGAGTGAGCCGGCACCGCTGTTACCATTCGCTTCGGCGGGCCCCCTCGCATGGAGGTGCCGTGAACCTGGTCAGGTCGGGAACGAAGCAGCCACAGCGGATTCCCTTCAGTGCCGAGGACAAGGCTCGCCTCTTTCGCCCTTAGGCGAAAGAGGCGAGCCTGATGGCTCGCTTGAAGACGCAAGAGGGGGCTGGCCCCCTCCTGGACCTCCCCTCTTTCCTCGCATTGGGCCCTTTGGCATGTCGGTACGCATTGCGGCGGCGCGGCCGGAAGATTCTGGCGTTCTCTTCGACCTGATCCGGGCGCTGGCTGAGTACGAGAAGCTCACGCACCTCGTGGTGGGCACGCCCGACGATCTGCGGCGCGAGTTGTTCGGGGAGCGGCCGGTCATCGAAGCCGTAGTGGCGTGGGAAGGCGACCGGGCGCTCGGGTTTGCGCTGTTCTTCCAGAATTTCTCGACGTTCCTGGCGCGCCGCGGCCTGTACCTCGAGGATCTTTTCGTTGTGCCGGAGGCTCGCGGCCGTGGTATCGGCAAGGCGCTGATCCGGCTCGGGGCGCGGATGGCGGTTGAACGGGGCTGCGGCCGCTACGAGTGGTCGGTGCTCGACTGGAACACGCCAGCGATCGAGTTCTACGAATCCATCGGTGCCATCGTGATGCCGGACTGGCGCATCTGCCGCATTACCGGCGAAGCGCTCGATCGTCTCGCAGCACCTGCGGCAGCCTCGTAGAATCCCGCGCATGTCGTATCAGGTCCTGGCTCGCAAATGGCGGCCGCGCGATTTCTCGACGCTGGTCGGTCAGGACCACGTGGTGCGCGCGCTGACGCATGCCCTCAGTGCCAACCGCCTGCATCACGCCTACCTGTTCACGGGTACGCGCGGGGTAGGCAAGACCACGCTGTCGCGCATCCTGGCCAAGGCGCTCAACTGCGTCGGGCCAGACGGCAGCGGCGGCATCACGGCGACTCCGTGCGGCGTCTGCGAAGCCTGCACGGCGATCGATGCCGGCCGGTTCGTCGATTACATCGAGATGGACGCGGCCAGCAATCGCGGCGTCGACGAGATGGTGCAACTGCTCGAGCGTGCGATGTACGCGCCGAGTGCCGCGCGTTTCAAGGTCTACATGATCGATGAGGTCCACCAGCTGTCGACGCATGCGTTCAACGCAATGCTGAAGACGCTCGAGGAGCCGCCGGACTACGTCAAGTTCATCCTCGCGACCACAGACCCGCAAAAGGTCCCGGTTACCGTGCTGTCGCGCTGCCTGCAGTTCAACCTGAAGCAGATGACTCCGACCGGCATCGCCGATCGCATGCGCGAGATCCTGGCGCAGGAGGGCATCGCGGCCGAGGACGCAGCCTTGCGCCTGCTGGCGCATGCAGCGCGCGGCAGCATGCGCGACGGGTTGTCGCTGCTCGACCAGGCGATTGCGTACGCGGGGGGCACCGTATCGCTCGATGCCGTGCGCGGCATGCTGGGTGCCATCGACGAAGGCACGCTGATTCGCGTGCTCGACGCAGTGGTGGCGCGCGATGCCAGGTCGGCGCTTGCGCTGGCCGACGAGATGAACGGACAGAGCCTTTCGTTCGCGCAGGCGCTGCGTGATCTGGCGAGCCTGCTGCATCGGATTGCGATGGCGCAGCAGACCGAGGCGGCGCTCTCTGAGGATGTCGATGCGGGCGAGGTGCTGCGGCTCGCCCGCGCGCTCGCTCCCGACGACGTGCAGCTTTACTACCAGATCGCCCTGCACGGGCGCAATGACCTGCACCTTGCGCCCGACGAGTACGCCGGCTTCACGATGACCTTGCTGCGCATGCTCGCCTTTGCGCCGGGCGCGGAGGCGGCCGCGCCGCCGCCACCGCGGCCAGCGGCACAGCCAGCCGCGAGCGCGGCGCGAACGACGATCCTCCCAGCGCCGCGTAGCCCGGCAGCGCGTGCAACTTTGCCGCAGCCGCCCGCGCCTTCCGTCCCGCGCGCAGAGGCCGCCGCGCCGGTCGACTTCGATGGTGACTGGCCGGCGCTGGTCGCACGACTGAAGGTCGGCGGGCTGGTGAAGGAACTGGCACAGCGAAGCGAACTCGTCGCAGCCCAGGGCGATCACTTCCGGCTGAGGGCGCCACTGAAGACGCTGATCGAGGCGGGAACGGTCGACAAGCTGAAGGCAGCGCTCGAAGCGGCGCTCGGCCGAACCGTGCGGGTCACCGCGGAGGTGGGCAGCACGACCGGCCCGACGGCTGCCGGACTCGCCGAGAAGGCGAGCGCGGAACGTCAGCGCCAGGCTGAGGAAGCGATTTACGGTGATCCCTTCGTGCGAGAATTGATCGACAATTTCGGCGCATCGGTCGATCCTGCATCGATCAAGCCGCGCGATGCCAACGACACGGGAACGAAGAAATGATGAAGGGCCAGCTTGCCGGCTTGATGCAACAGGCGCAGAAGATGCAGGAAGGCGTGAAGCGCCTGCAGGAAGAACTGGCCAACACCGAGGTTGAGGGCCAGTCGGGCGCCGGCATGGTCAAGGTCGTGATGACCTGCAAGCACGACGTCCGGCGCGTTGCGATCGACCCGAGCCTGGTCGGCGATGACAAGGACATGCTCGAGGACCTCGTGGCCGCGGCCTTCAACGATGCGGTGCGTCGCGCAGAGGCGGTGTCGCAGGAGAAGATGTCGGCGATCACGGCCGGCATGCCGCTGCCGCCCGGCATGAAGCTGCCGTTCTAGCTCCTGCCGCGGCGATGCGGCGAGTCTCCCCAGTGCAGTTGAAAATGCGGCGGGCGCCCGGCCGCCCGAAGCCCGCCGCACACTTTCCAGCGGATCGGGTGCACGTGCGGCGCGAAGCGCCGCGTACACCCGATCCGAATCCATGAAACTGGGACCTACGCTGGATAAGCTGGTGGATGCGCTGAAGCATCTGCCCGGCATCGGTCCGCGCTCGGCGCAGCGGATCGCGTTCCACCTGCTGCAGCATGACCGCGAGGCGGCGGTGCGGCTCGGCGAGTCGCTGCTGGCGGCGGTGCAGTCGATCCGGCATTGCGCCCGCTGCAACACGCTTACCGAACTCGAGATCTGCGAGACGTGCGCCAGTGCAAAGCGCGATGCGCAGCTGCTGTGTGTCGTCGAGTCGCCGGCCGACCAGCTGATCATCGAGCAGTCGATGAGCTTTGGCGGTCTGTATTTCGTGCTGCTCGGGCGCCTGTCACCGCTGGACGGTATCGGTCCGCGCGAAATCCAGATGGAGCGACTGCTGGCGCGTGCCTGTGACGGCATCGTCCGTGAGGTCATCGTCGCGACGTCGTTCACGCCGGAGGGCGACGCGACCGCGCACTACATCGGCGAACTGCTGCGCGGCCGCGATGCTGAAATCCGGGTCACGCGGCTTGCGCGGGGCGTTCCCGCGGGCGCTGAACTCGAGTACACCGACGTCAACACGATCGCGCAGGCCATGCTCGATCGCCGGGCGGCCTGAGTGCGGCCGGCTCGGATGCCGATGAAGGAGCACGGATGACGATAGCGTTCTGGTGCGTGCTGATCGCCGCACTGCTGCCTTACCTCGGGACCATCGTCGCGAAGTCCAGTGGCGAGCGCTACAACAACCGTGACCCGCGTGCGTGGCTTGACCGCCAGTCCGGCCTGAGCCGACGCGCGGACAACGCGCAGAAGAACGGCTTCGAGGCGTTTCCCTTCTTTGCGGCCGCGGTCATCGTTGCGCACCTGACGCAGGCACCGCAGGAGCGCGTCGACATCCTCGCCATCATCTTCATCGTCGCCCGCCTCGGCTACTTCGTCTGCTATCTGGCGGACTGGCAAGCGGTGCGCTCGCTGGTGTGGATGATCGGTTTCGTGGCCTGCCTGACGATCTTCTTGCTCGGGGCCTGATCCATGACTGGACCGCTGGCCGGACTCAAGGTGCTCGAGCTCGGCACGCTGATCGCCGGGCCGTTTGCGGCACGCATGTTCGCGGAGTTCGGCGCCGAGGTCATCAAGGTCGAGGATCCGAAGGGCGGCGATCCGATCCGCAACTGGCGCTATCTGCACGAGGGCACGTCGCTCTGGTGGTACGTGCAGGCGCGCAACAAGAAGTCGATCGCACTGAACCTCAAGGACCCGCGGGCCCAGGAGATCGCGCGCACCCTCGCCCTCGATGCCGACGTGGTGATCGAGAACTACCGGCCCGGCGTGCTCGAAAAGTGGGGCCTCGGCTACGAGCAACTGCGTGCGCACAACCCGTCGACGATCATGGTGCGCATCTCCGGATACGGGCAGAGCGGCCCGATGCGCGACATGCCGGGTTTCGGCGCCATCGGCGAATCGATGGGCGGCATCCGCTATGTGTCCGGGCATCCGGACCGTCCGCCTGTGCGCATCGGGATTTCGATCGGCGACTCGATTGCAGCCCTCCATGGCGTCATCGGCGCGTTAATGGCACTGCGCCATCGCGATGCGACGGGGGGACGCGGGCGCGGTGCGGGCCAGTTCATTGACGTCGCGTTGTACGAAGCGGTGTTCAACATGATGGAAAGCACCGTGCCCGAATTCGACCGCTTCGGTGTCGTGCGCGAACGCACCGGCGGCGCACTGCCTGGCATCGTGCCCTCGAACACCTACACCTGCGCCGACGGTGCGGCGATCGTGGTGGCGGGCAACGGCGATGCCATCTTCAAGCGACTCATGACCGCGATGGGCCGTATCGACCTGGCCGAGGATCCCGAACTGGCGCGCAACGAAGGCCGCGTCAAGCGCACCGGTGAAATCGACGCGGCGATCCAGTCCTGGTGCAGCGGCCGATCGATCGACGAGGCGCTGGCCGCGCTCAAGGCGGCCGATGTGCCGGCGTCGCGCATCTACAGCGTGGCCGACATGTTCAGCGACCCGCAGTTCGCAGCGCGCGACATGATCGAGCAGCAGCATCTGCCCGATGGCACGGCGCTGAAGGTGCCGTCGGTCGTGCCGAAACTTTCCGCGACGCCGGGCGGCACCGCCTGGCTCGGGCCGGCGCTCGGGGAACACACCGAGGAATTACTGAAGCAGCTCGGCCACGATCAGGCGGCCATCGACACGCTGCGGCGCGACGGCGTGATTTAAGATCAGTCGCAGAGGCGAGACATCGCCCAGGAACTGCAAACCCAAGGAGATCCACATGCTGTTGCGTACCAACCGACGTTCCGTACTGCTGGCCGGGGCTGCCACGTTGCTGTTCCCTCCGCTGGTTTCGGCGCAGGCGCTCGAGAAGAAGAAGGTCACGATCGCCGTCGGCGGCAAGAACCTTCTGTACTACCTGCCGCTGACGGTGGCCGAGCAGAAGGGCTTCTTCAAGGACGAAGGCCTGGACGTCGAGATCGTCGATTTCGCCGGCGGCGCCAAGGCGCTCCAGGCCGTGGTGGGTGGCAGTGCGGATGTCGTGTCCGGCGCGTTCGAGCACAACATCAACATGCAGGCCAAGGGTCAGTCGATGCGGGCCTTCGTGCTGCAGGGACGTGCGCCGCAGATCGTGCTCGCCGTCAGCACCAAGACGATGCCGAACTTCAAGTCAGTGGCAGACCTGAAGGGCAAGAAGATCGGCGTTTCCGCGCCCGGTTCGTCGACGAACATCATGGCCAACTATGTGCTCGCCAAGAACGGCCTGAAGCCGAGCGACGTGTCGTACGTCGGAGTCGGCGTCTCGCAGGGCGCGGTCGCGGCGCTGCGGTCCGGGCAGATCGACGCGATCTCCAACCTCGATCCAGTCATGACGATCCTCGCGCGCGGCAACGACATCAAGATCATCTCGGACACGCGCGACGTCGCCGAGGCGGACAAAGTCTTCGGCGGCCCGATGCCGGCAGCGACGCTGTACGCGCCGGTGGCATTCATCGACAAGAACCCGAACACGGTGCAGGCGCTGACGAACGCGATCGTTCGTGCGAACAAGTGGATCCAGCAGGCCGGGCCGTCCGAGATCGTCAAAGCGGTGCCGGAGAGTTACCTGCTAGGTGATCGCGCGGTCTACATTGATGCCTTCATGAAGGCGAAGCCGGCGCTGTCCCCCGACGGCATGATTCCCGACCAGGGTCCGGCGACCGCGCTGCGTGCGCTGGCCAGCGTCGACCCGGCAATGGCGAATGCCAAGATCGACCTCAAGGCGGTCTATACGAACGAGTTCGTCAAGAAGGCGAACGCGAAGTACCCGAAGGGCTGAGGCTTCATGGGGGCCCGGCACGCGTCCCGTGAACGCGCATGCCGGGCCTGAACGACCAGCGCCCGGAGCCCACGTGACGGCAGCACTTTCCCTGCGGGACGTCAGCTGCACCTTCGTCAGCCGCGACGATCGTTCGCAGCGGTATACCGCTGTCAGCAATGTCACTCTCGATGTTGCGCCCGGCGAATTCGTCAGCGTCGTCGGGCCAACCGGATGCGGCAAGAGCACGCTGCTCAATGTCGCAGCCGGCCTGCTGGAGCCGAGCAGCGGGGCGGTGCGCGTGTTTGGTGAGGCACTGGTGGGTATCAACCACCGTGCCGGCTACATGTTCCAGAGCGAAGCACTGATGCCATGGCGCAGCGCCCGCGACAACGTGCTGGCAGGATTGCAGTTTCGCGGCCTGGCGGAGAAAGATGCCGCTGCCCTGGCCAACGACTGGCTCAAGCGCGTCGGCCTGACCGGCTTCGGTGACCGCTACCCGCACCAGCTCTCCGGCGGCATGCGCAAGCGCACGTCGCTGGCGCAGACCCTGGTACTCGACCCGGACATCATTCTGATGGACGAGCCGTTCTCGGCGCTGGATATCCAGACGCGGCAGCTGATGGAAAACGAACTACTCGAGCTGTGGGCAGGCGGCGGCGACGCGCGCAGGGCCGCCCCAAGCAAGTCGCCGGCCTCCGCGGGGGGCGGACGCGAAGCGGCCGGGGGCGAAAGCGGACGCAAGGCGGTGCTGTTCATCACGCACGACCTGGACGAGGCGATCGCGATGAGCGATCGCGTGGTCGTGTTGTCCGCCGGACCGGCGTCGCACCCGATCGGCGAGTTCGTCATCGACCTGGCTCGGCCACGCGACGTCGCCGAAGTACGTGTCACGCCCCGCTTCATCGACCTGCACAAGGCGATCTGGGACGTGCTGCGTGAAGAGGTGCTGAAGGGCTACGCGCAGCAGAAGCAGGCGGCCTGACGATGTGGAACGCCATCCGGCCGACGACGAGGAACCTGCGCATCTGGCAGGTCGGCGTGCTGGTGATCCTGTTCCTGCTGTGGCACGTACTTACTAAGCCCGGGCTGATCCCGCCGCTGTTCTTCGATAGCGACAACGACGCCAAGTTCTTCTTCGGGGAGCCGGTCAAGATACTGTCGCGTATCTGGGACTGGTTCATCGTCGATCGCGACATCTACCGGCACCTGTGGGTCACGCTCCTCGAGACCGTGCTGGCGTTTGCGATCGGCACGGTCTCCGGCCTGATCATGGGCATGTGGCTGGCCCTGTCGCCGCTGGCGGCTGCGATCCTCGATCCGTACATCAAGGCGATGAACTCGATGCCGCGCGTGATCCTCGCGCCG
>Ga0316604_10003637_pt1 | contig 10699 bp, 11 predicted proteins | sample OWC_soil_day20_C_FD_207650 | JGI IMG/M metagenome (GOLD analysis project Ga0316604, IMG submission 207650) | Wetland soil microbial communities from Old Woman Creek delta, Ohio, United States - OWC_soil_day20_CT | ecosystem: Environmental > Terrestrial > Soil > Wetlands | place: USA: Ohio... | reverse complement strand
AACAGTGAATACTCTGAAATTTATTTAATTTTGAAACTTGCGCCTGATCCATTACCCTCACAGGTTGTCTTGTAAAACCATAAGTCATGCAGGGAATAGCGCCAAAATAACGAAACATCTAAACATTATGTTTTTGTAAAGAGAGGGCAAACTATCTGATGAATATTCACCTTTCTCATAATCCTTGGACACAGAAGTATCTGCTTGCCTTGTGTTCAACTGCGATCCTGCTCGTCATTATCACTTTGACGACGCATTACAACATAGAGCTGCAAAAAGATAATGCACTAATGATCAATCAAAGCGGAAAACAGCGGATGCTTGTAAAAGAAATTGCGCTAAAAAGCTTACAAATCTCATCAAATCCTGTGCCTGGCACCGAAGGTAAATTGAAAGGCGAATTGCTGACTGCACTAACTCAACTGCAAAAAAGTCATTCCGAAATGAGCCGCTCTGAAATACCGGAAGTGAGAAAAATATACTTTTCCTCGCCTAAGGCCCTGGATAATCAGGTTCGACATTATATTCAAGTGGGACTGGCTTTCGCCAATACGCCTGCGAATGACTTGGCACAGCAAAAACCTAAAGTTGAATCTTTGCTTATCTCAGCTTCCGGAGAGCTGTTGACTGTACTCGAAGATACAACCTATCTTTTTCAGCTTGAAAGCGAGAAAAAGACGTTAAATCTTCTGCGCATTGCTCAGGGTTCTTTGGCTATCATATTATTTGTGCTGATTCTACAGGGATTGTATATTTTCCGGCCGATGATCCACGCTATTGAGCTGGAAAAGGAGGAACTTATCAAACTGAACGAAGACCTTGAACGTCAGGCATCGATCGATGGGTTGACAGGAGTGGCCAATCGCCGTCAAATGGACGAATTTATACAGCGAGAACTGGCCCGCTCTCTGCGGGAGAAAACACCACTGGCCGTCATTATGGCGGACATCGACTTTTTCAAAGCCTACAACGATGCCCATGGGCATCCTGCGGGTGATGAATGTCTCAAAAAAGTAGCCCATGCATTGACTGTAGCTGTCCGACGCCCCACTGATTTAGTAGCCCGCTATGGAGGCGAAGAATTTGCAATCGTATTGCCAAATACAGATTACCCTGGAGCGCTGCTCATCGCTGAAGCTTGTCGGAAGAGCGTCGAAGGCTTGGCAATTCTCCATGGCGGATCTTTGGCCAGCGTTTTCATCACAATCAGTCTCGGAGTTGCAATCCACAATGGGACACAGAGAAACACCGAAAGTCTCTTCGCGGCCGCCGACAGTGCCTTGTATAAGGCAAAGAACTCTGGACGCAATAAAGTGGTATTTGAACCTCAAACTGACGACAATACAGCCAAGGAGTTGGAATCTCTATGACCTGTGCAGATATTAGCAGCGAAGGACGTGGAAGAATAAGTCTAAAAACAGCGAGGCACTCCACGTCTATTGGACGTAGAGTGCCTCGCTGTTTTTAGGTTAAGTTCACAAAAATAGGAGTTCCAATATCAACTTAGATTATTTTTTGTATCCGCATTTAGGACACACGCCATTTTCGTTTAGCGCAATGCCGCATAACGGGCAACGGTCCATGTCCTTGTGGGGCGCGTATTCTTCTGTAGCGCCATTTACTCCGCTGGTAAACGTGATTTTTACGATATTAAGTTTATCTTTTAGTAAATCGTAAACTATTTTAATCATACCTTCAACGGTCATTGTTTCTTTCGTAACCACTAAACGGCATTCGGGATACGCTGTGGCCAGTTCGGTTTTGAAAGCAGGGCCTTTTTGCTTATTGGTTGGTGCTCCGCTCTTAATGCCTTGTGCTTCGTAAACGCCGAGAATCGCGGGAAGTAACGGATCGTCTTCCCTTAAAATCAGCGCATGATCAAAGTTTTGTAAAACTTCCCAGGCAGTGTTCTTAATTTCATTGCAGGGGAACACCATATTGACTCCCATGTTGACGGTACCTTCAACTTCAAGCGTCAGTATTCCCGTATGTCCGTGCAAATACTGTGCTTCGCCTTTGAATCCATAGAACCTGTGGGCATACTGCAAGTCTAATGTCGTGAAACTCCTCATAATCATTCTCCTCATGTTTTATATTTACGGGGTTATTTTATGCTCCCGTATGCGCCCATAGCTGATTTTGCCGGGTTGCGTGTACTCATTATATGATGCTACTGAGTCGCGCAGGCAAAGTGATTATGTTTCTTGACGGCGTTGCTATCAGCCATATCAGCTCTTCGGTTTATTTTGTGTCCATATTTTGCCACTTTCAAGTTTGCCATTCGATCCTAACAGTAAGAATTTATGTATTACATTCACGGCAGGTCCCCTTGAAAATAACATCATGGCCTGTAAACTTGAACCCGTGAGTCTCCTTAATGTTTATTTCCAAATCCGCGATAAACTCCATTTCCACATCAAAGACTCGGCCACACTTTAAGCATCTTGCGTGATAATGCTCATGGCATTGATGTTCGAAACGGTCGGCTCCGTTTGGCATTTCCAGTTTACGGATTTCGCCGATATCGGACAGCAGGTTCAAATTCCTATATACCGTCCCTCTGCTGATATTAGGGTATTTCTTCACGATCGCATCGTAGACCTCGTCAGTGGTGGCATGACACCGCAACTCTTTTACTGCTTCAAGAACTAAAGAACGCTGAATAGTGTTGCGTTTATTCATAGTATAATCAATCCTTATTGATGTTTAGTAATTAATAGAATTATATCTTAATAAGTATATTATATCAATAACAAGGAGAAAAGTTTTTCTTTGGGACTTAACTAGAGCAAAGCTAGACAACTAAATCATTCACTTTTCCCTTTATGTCCGCCCACATAATCCGCCCGTTCAAGGAAGGTTCCACCAGCCATCGACCCAGCATAAAAAATCGCTTTTTTGCCGAATCGCCCCCGAAGATCATCTACTACTCGATCCATGGCATGTTTCTTCTCTGCTCCGTCAAAAAACAGTTCCAACTGCTCCAATCCTTGTGGCACAATTTTCCCGGCAGTAATATTTACCGATCGCACCGGTTCACCATGCCACCGTTTAATAAACTCCTGCCGCGCCGCTTCACCAATGAGTTCCGTTGAGTGTTCTGGGCGAACCAGTTTAATCCGTGCAGTAAAACCCACCTGTAAATTTCTATCCGAGTACCCTATCCCCAAATATACCTCTTGGCATTTTTCCTGGTGTTTACGTAGCCTGGCGCAAACATCTCCCACCATTTCCTTGATGACGATTAGTATTTCTGCTTTTTCATAGTAATCCCGCATCAATATCTGGTTTTTACTATAGGATTTGCTTTTCGGCCGTACCTTCTGGCTAAGGATGCTGGCATCCAGGCCCCATGCGTGGTAATACAGCTGCAATCCCATTACGCCCAGATTTTTTTGCAACCGCATTGGATTGGCGTGAGCCAGCGCCTCAACCGTGTAGATACCCATTTGCTTGAGTTTCTTATCGTAACCTCTGGATATACCCCAGAACGCAGTCAGCGGTTGTATCTTCCATACCGTTTGCGGCACCATTTCATAGGTCCATTTTGCAATCCACGGCGGTCGCTTTTTGGCTTCATTATCCAGCGCCAGTTTTGCCAAAAGCGGATTATCTCCAATACCTGCAGTCACAATAAGGCCCAACTCTTCCTTCACCATCTTCAAAATGGCTTCCGCAATCGTCTCTGCGGGTCCAAACAAATTTAGCGATGCGGTAACATCCAATATGGACTCATCAATACTATAAATGTGTAGATCTTCATCTGTTACAAATCGGCGGAATATGTTTTGTATTGCCTGATTCATATTGATATATAGCGCCATATTGGGCTCCACTACCATAATCGACGAACGCTTGGGAATCTCAAAGAGCCGATTTCCGGTCTTGATATTATATTCCAGCTTAACCTTCGGGCTACTGGCCAATACGACAGCGCCGGCTCTCCTTAAATCCGATACTACAGCAATATAGGCTTCTAGTGGGTCAAGCCCCCGCCGGACTGCCTCTACGGATGCAAAAAAAGATTTTGCGTCGATGCACAGGACGCTTCTGCGCGGAAAGTGAGAAAAATCAACGAGCCCCATCGCTGTGGCCTTCTTGGTCTTTCATCTGTTCGTTATGCTCTGACAGAAGCATCCCCGCCCACTTGACCATACACCGGTCGATGTAAACTACCCGAGCCATCTGCTGGTAAATAGGAATACTCAGTAAATCTATAGTAGGTTCGCTCATCACTATCCACCTCTATAGATATATTATCAGAACATACGTTCTGTGTAAATGTCATAGAATTCTTTTTATTTTTTTCATAAAATAGCAACTTCGTTCAGATTTATGCAGACAACAAGTCGCATTTTTTGTTGAAACTCGTCCAACTTCTCTTGCTAATAGCCGAGACGTTCGTTACTGGATATCACCTCATTGCTTGTTGCTTTTTATCAGGCTGAAAGCAGACAGTTCTATTTCGCCCGCTGTTTTTGGCCGCATAAAGAGCCTTGTCGCTTGCCTGGAATATTTGTTCGACAGTGATACAATCAGCATGTAATTGGGCGAGCCCGATGCTGATTGTTGAACACACCAACTGACCTTCAGGCAAGGGCAGTAAGTTCCGCTCCCAAGCTTTACGCAAACGTTCAACAACAATTAACCCTTTGTCCAATTCAGTCTCAGGTAGCAGGGTAATAAATTCTTCTCCTCCATAGCGGAAACAAACATCGCCTGAACGCAACGTCCGCTTTGTCAAATCGGCGAACTCTCTTAACACCAAATCTCCGTTGGAGTGCCCATACTGATCATTTAACTGTTTAAAATGATCGATATCAATCATTGCTATGCAATACGCCCGCTTTTTCCGCTTGCCGTCTTCATGCAGTATTTCTAGTTTTCTCATGCCGTTCCTACGATTTGGTAATCCTGTCAGTTCGTCAGTATCAGCCAATTGCGACAATTCATTTTCCAACCGTTTCTTTTCAGTGATATCGAAAATGGCACCAAGAAACCCGCCAATCTCACCAGAGGAGTCGGTAAAGACCTGTTTATTGAACTGTACAATATGGCACACCCTGGATAGGGATGTAATTTTCGCTTCATAAATTTGCGAACCGCCTCGCGCAAACAATTCATTATCTTGAGCAAAAAATATGTCCGCCTCTTCTTTTTTCCAAATTTCATATACAGTTTTTTGAATAATCTCCTCGCGGCTAATTGCCAAAAAATCAGTAAAAGCTTTGTTACAGTCTATATACCGACCGGCTCGGTCCTTCACGAACAATGGAATAGGAACCAAGTCCAAAATGAGATCCAAAACATTTCGATTCGATTGAATAAATTTCACAATATTGTTTTCCATAGGTCCGGCCCCTTAAATAAATTCCGTTCCTAAACCGCACGACAATCTGGCTTCATAGTTTGTTCACGATTGAAATAATTGTAGAAATCGCCAATAAATGGCGATTTCTACTTACTTACATTCTTCTAATATTTTTCATCATTCATCATCGACCCAAATTAGCGTTTTATCACGATTACCGACTGAATCCCGGCAATTCAAACACAATCTTCCCGTTGAACATCGTAAATAGAACCTTAGTTCCAGATATATTTTCTTTGGGAATATCGAAAAGATTCTGTTCCAGCACCACCAAATCAGCAAGTTTACCGGCTTCGACAGAACCGATTTTATCTTCCAGCCCCAATACATAGGCTGAACCCATGGTGTAAGCTTTCAATGCCTCCTCCAAACTCACCACTTCATCCACCGGCGGCATTTGCGGCAGGAATTGCCGTAGCCCATATTGCGGCAAAATCGCGCGTGTCGTCGCCACCTGAATTGCATCCAGCGGCTTATAGGTACTGGTATAACCGGCAGCGGCCCAGTCCGTGCCAAAAGCCACTCGGCCACCGGCTTTTATGACGGAAGCAATCCGCATATATTCCTTATACGCAACATCCGTTCCAATGATATCCACCGAGACCTTGATTCCTGGATCGGGCACCGCCCACTGCGCCGAAAACTGAGCCACGATATCAAGTTTTGCCAATCGGGCAATTTCATCATCTGTCATGTAGATGGCATGAGCGATGGTATGCCGCGACTTACTGTTCGGATATGCTTTGCGGGCTAATTCCACAGCATCAATATTCGCTTTTATTGCGCCATCTCCATAAGAGTGACTGTGCGTGTCAATCCCATTCGCCTGGGCTTTCAGCACCGCCGCATTGATCAAGTCCGGGCTCAGCAGAAAATCGCCATGAAAGCCCGGCCTGTCTCCGTATGGTTTCAACATGACAGCCGTATGTTGCATGTCACCACCGTCGACATTTATTTTAAGTGCTTTCACTTGTACTAATTCCGAATTATACTTTGCTTTCAGGGCCAATACTTTTCCTACCGGATCCTCAAATTGCGGATTGTTCCAATAGTAGCAGCCAACAACTCGGATCGGCAGATTCATTTCTTTTTCAAGTTTTTGATAAATGTCCAGCCCATCCTCAGTTGGCACAACTAGCACCCCGGCGTCAAACACGGCTGTTATCCCTGCTGCAGAAAAGAGGGGCATCTGCCGTTTTAGCGCACTGGCCGCGGAAACAGGATTTGTTGGATCTATTGCGTTTTTCACGAGGTGTTCCGCCGGTACTTCGACCAGCCATCCTGTTAGTTCGCCGGTTTTTTCATTGCGTTTGAAATAGCTGAAGGGGTATGCCGGGTCTGGTGTGCTAGGCGTAACACCAGCCATCTCAAGTGCTTTTGAATTGACCCAGGCGCTATGTCCATCAATTGCGTACAGAAAAACGGGGCGATCCGGGATGATTGCATCAAGGTCCTGTTTGTTCGGGCCATTGGCATCAAACAGGTTATACCTCCATCCAAAACCGGATACGACTTTATCGTCCGGATGGGCATCGGCCCATTCCTTCACCTTTTTCAAGACTTCTTCCAACGAATCGCTCTGCAGATCGGCGCCACTTGTCACAACTGCCGAGAATGGGTGAATATGACTTTCGACAAAACCCGGCAACAGCATCTTCCCCTGCAAGTCTATCTCCTTGGTGCCTTTGCCGATATATTTGGCAATATGCATGTCATCGCCGACATAGATGATTTTATTACCCTTTACAGCGACTGCCTGATGCCAGGGGGCGACAGGGTTCATCGTATAAACCTTGCCATGGGTGAAAACATAATCGGCGTAGTTGTCATCAGTAGCCGCATTAACCGGAACAGTGAAACACATTGCCATAAAAAGAATGAACGAAACAACCGCCATGATTCTTTTCAAATTGTCTATCATATTACCACTTCCTCAATTATTCAATCGATTTCTCTATAAATCACGCCTGTGGCACAACGAATCCCTCCCGCCGCCTTGGCGTGGGCTGCAAAGTCAAGATGGACAACATCAAACCCCAAATCGGTCAAGGCTTTTCTAGTTTTTAGCGCTTTTGTCGGCAAAAGCACCGTTTTCCTATCGATATTCATGGCACAAGGCGCTGTCTGCTTTGCCTCCTCGTAGTCGCACCATATGATGTTCCAACCTTTCAACGGTTCCGGGAGAACCTTACCGGGGAAAGCGTGCTCGTACGCGATAGCGATTTTCGGTCCTACGATACAGATTACTGCGAAAAGATGGAGGATTTCAGTTTTGGGAAGCGCCAATATGGTGACCGTGAAACCATCCGCTTCCAGTACGCGTTTTGCCCACTCGCATCCTCGAAGATTGCTCGATGTTGCATCTTCGCCATGGGCAACAATGACATTGCCGTCTCCGACAATGAGGAGATCGCCAACTTCGAAGAAGTAGTCCCCTCCTTCGACCCCGGGGGATGGCAAGGGACATGAATGTAAGAGCACAGAAGGATCAGAGTCCACCTTGGGTTGATATACCTCCCGAACTGCCCACTTTTGCGGCCAGCCGGCTTTTTTACGCCAGCTGATCTCGATGATTATTCTTTTGTGAGCTGGACGGCCTCTGGATCGGCCACACCTTCGTAGACCGTTTCGTAATTTGGAATCACAAACCCTTTCGCGGTCCCTACCACAACCTCTCTCAACCGCCCCCACAGGTTCCATTCCCCAATGCCACTTTGGGAGAGCTTATGTTTGTAGCCGGGCATAAGCTCGATCCCTCCATTTGCTGAGGCATAGCTGATCTTTGCCATGGTGCTTTATTCCTCCTTATAAGTTTAAGCTGCACCGATGTGATAACGAATTACGCCTTACTCTTTATCCCTGTTGATAACGAACGTAGCGCAACGAATCGCACCATCCAGTTTCGTAACTGCATCAAAAGGAATGGGGATGACTTTGAGCCCTCGTTCTTCCAACAACCCGATCAAGCGCGGCGCTTCAGCAACCATCAAAATCGTTTCGGGATCAAGCATGACTGCGCATGGCCCCCCAGCCTCAGCTTCTTCCAGGGTAATGTCGATCAAATCCCAATTTTTCATTGGTTCAGGAATACCATGGATAAAAGCAGGACGATAAACCATGGCTCCAGTCGGGCCAAAAACTCCCATAGCACCCAATAGGTGAATCGGAGCTCCTTTTTTAATGGGGACCGGCGTCACCGTAAATCCATCGTCTGCAATGCAACGGCGCAGCCATTCGACTCCTTTGGCGCTGCTACTTCGCTCTTCATCCACGCCAACCAGAACATCCTTGCTATCGTTTCCACAGATCTGGATATCTCCACCCTCAATGATAAAATCTCTGTCGTTGGGCATTGTCACCGGGCAGCTCAAGACTCTCAGATTAGGGTCGTTATTAATACGGTCTGCAATCATCTCCCGAAGAGGAAATCGTTCTTTATTGCGAGCTGGCGAGCGGAATTGGCACTCAATCACATTCCTGCCAATCATCCAAATCGGGTCAGCCGGGAACATTTGAATTGCGCCAACCTGCAACTCGCTCTGATACGCCAATTCTTCTGCAGTAAGCAATCGCGGACGATGAACGATAATGCCGTGGTCTTCATAAACCTTCGTAAGATAGTCCAGTTGAATCCGCGCCTTCTCCACCAGCGCTTTCATCTCTGGCACTTCTTCTGCATTCTTGCCCGCATAATTGAGCGTCAAAGGCTTTAATGAATCCGGATATGCGTCTCTGTAGCTCACTATAATCACACCCGTGGCAATACCGACTGCGACTTCCTTCAGGCGACCATAATCATTCCAGACGCCGATTGTCATCTGAACTTCCTCCTTCTGAAAATATCACTTGTATGTCGCAAAACAACCACTCTATGTGGTGTAATCCACGATCAGACTTATTGCCTCGTGCTAAACTGAGCCCACAGCCCTGGATTGATCACCAGCGTGCCGCTCGAAAAGTCCAACACCAACGGATGGCGTGAAGGTGGATCGATGGTGAATTTGTCAAGCGAATCAGACACAGGAACCAACTCGACAGGCTTTTCGCGGCCAATCGCGTAAGCATTTCGCTCGCCGGTTGCCTGTGCGAACAGCTTGCCATTTCTAGCCGTGATTTCTACACTAACAAAGCGGCTGAATTTATAGGTGCCTGCATACTTTTCCGGCAACGGTTTCGATACGGCAATCGGCACCGGCTGTCGGGGCTGCTCGGGCACGGATGACAAAATCGCATCCCACATCAGCTCGGAAGCCATGGCCGGGAGCCAGGCAATCACTGCGCCCCTCTCTTTTTCATCCTGCGGCAAATCGACCTCACCGGTCGATACTGCAAACAGCACGTCTCCATCCCATTGAGTGGCATAGGGCTGCAGACCGCGAGACATGGATGTATGCACTTGTGTAGCCAGCCTCTGCAGATCTCCGAAAGAAAGCTTTTGATTGACCACTACCAAGCTGATCGTGGTATTTTGGGACGCTTTAGGCTCGAACGTACTGGTAACTCCTCCAGCCCGCACTATTTCCAGCAAACCGGCAGTGTCAGACTTGACCGGACCGGATGGATCAAAATATCCCGCCATGATCTTCCCTTTTCGGTCTGTAACTACTCCCGCGGCATTGTTTATTGTAAAGCAGGCAATTTTGATGTCGCCTTTCTCATAATACGCGCCTCCCTGACCCGATGGAGCGTTCAAACCAAAGAACCATCCAGTTTGGGCCATCCTTCCTGCGCCAGCCGAACCAACCCGGAATACACTTTCGGTTGCAGCACGAAACGCCGCTTGGGCGAGACGTTTGTCGGGGTATACTTCGTTCAAACGACGATCGCCCAGATCATAAATGATAGCGCCGGTCACAAGGGCCACGTCACCCATCTTCCCGCTTCGCAACTGGTCATCTTTCATCGCCGTTCCCACAGCTGTTGTTGATTCCAAGCCGTATGCGGATCCTCCCGAAAAGACCACCGCGTCATACAAGGGGGTCTCGCGGCCAAGCCGCAGATACTCTGTGTTGGCAGTTATCGGTTCTCCCCGCACATCGTATGCCGCCAGCACTTTTCGGCCAAATCGAAATACCGTCACACCCGTTGGCCCTTCCCGATATTCTGCCGTGCCGATGCGGAGCATTGGCCAATTCATTATTAATTCTTTGCCGCCTTCGTTAATGATGGGCCGGAGCTGGGACTGGTCGTTTGAAATTGAGTCATCAGCAGCCGCATTCACTGGGACGGGAACAAAAAGTGAGGTGAACAAAAGCATAAGGGACAGCACTATACTATAGTTTCTCAGATAGCTTTTCATCACTAAATCTCCTCAATAATCGATTCTTA
>Ga0316604_10003636_pt1 | contig 10702 bp, 9 predicted proteins | sample OWC_soil_day20_C_FD_207650 | JGI IMG/M metagenome (GOLD analysis project Ga0316604, IMG submission 207650) | Wetland soil microbial communities from Old Woman Creek delta, Ohio, United States - OWC_soil_day20_CT | ecosystem: Environmental > Terrestrial > Soil > Wetlands | place: USA: Ohio... | reverse complement strand
GCATTGCCGTTTTGCAGGGGAATATGGCTTCCCGCGGCGCGATAGTGAAATTCTCGGCTGTAAAAGAAAAAGCCCACCGACTCTGTGGCCCAGCCAAAGTCTATGAATCAGAGACAGAAGGCTGGGAAGCTTTGCTGAGAGATGAAATTGTGGCGGGAGACGTCGTAGTCATCCGTTACGAAGGACCCAAAGGTTCGCCGGGAATGCCTCATCTGGAAACTTTCCTGACGGCAGTGTGCGGCAAAGGTCTGGACGAGAGTGTCGCGCTTATCACCGATGGCCGTTTTTCCGGCGCCACTCGAGGCCTCGGCATTGGCTACGTTTCTCCGGAAGCTTATGACGGTGGTGCGTTGGCCCTGATCCAAAACGGTGACATCATTGAAATCGATATACCAGCCCGTACAATGAACGTGAAAGTTTCCGACGAAGAGCTGGCAAAACGTAAAGAGAGCTGGAAACCAATCGAAAAACCGGCAACTGGCTGGCTTGCCCTCTACAAAAAGATGACCAGCGCTTCCGACGAAGGCGCTACCATATTCTAATCCAAATGAACCATAAGCTGGGAGGTTGGCGTGGGGATCGAATCCCTGCTTCAACTTACCGGCGTAAAACTCCTAAAATAAATGAGTGGAGGGTATCCGGTGAGTATTCAGCAGTTGTTGAACGGAGTTTCCCTGGGGTCGGTATATGCACTGATTGCGGTGGGGTTTGCCCTGGTTTTCAACATTCTCAAATTCTCGAATTTTGCCCATGGCGGCGTAATGACCCTGACCGCCTATATTGGACTTGCCGCAGCATTGTTTTTTAGCACCTGGCTCAGTGGATTGACCCTGTTCGCCGCAACGCTGTTCAGTGCGGCACTGGCGGGCGCCCTGGTCGGTATCGTGCTGGAACGGATGGCGTTCCGGCGGATTCGCAACAACAACAGTCCGGTTATTTATTACTTCATATCGTCGATTACAATGGGCATTTTGATGGAAAATATCGTGACCATTTTTGCCAGCAGCACATTTTACTCTTATCCGAGATTCTTTGAGCTGACCGTGGTGAATATCGCTCACGTCAACATCGCTTTGACAGATTTGTTGATGCTGGTATTCTCTTCCGTGGCATTGATGATCCTCTTGTGGGTGCTCTATCGGACCCGGATTGGTCTTGCCATCAGGGCCTTGTCCTTTGATGTCAATACTGCCAATTTGATGGGGATGGACTCCAACCGCGTCGTTATGGCAACTTTCATTGCGGCAGGTATCCTGGGCGGCATTGCCGGAGTCTTTCTGGGGATCAACTACACGCTCTATCCCCAGATGGGTCAACTCATCGTCAAGGGCTTCATTGCTTCAGTTATCGGTGGTCTGGGCAGTATCACAGGCGCCATGATCGGGGCAGTTTTGCTTGGAGTGCTGGAAGTAACGCTGATTGGCGCCGTAGGCGCTGGTCTTGCGCCGGTTTTTGTATTCATTGTCATGCTGGTTTTTCTGTTGGTGAGGCCGCGCGGCATATCGGGCGTCATTGTTCAGGAAAAGGCATAGGGGAGGGCGCGGCGTTGGAATACATTTTTGCAGTTCTAACTTTCACAGGCATCACGGTAATTGGAGTGTTAGGCTCTTATCTGGTTACGGGACTGACAGGGCTGTTTTCTTTTGGACAGGCGGCATTCTTTTCAGTTGGCGCATATACTTCGGCCATGCTGGTGAAAAATCTGGATGTGCCGTTTTTGCTGGCAGTTCCTGCGGCGATGGCAGTCGGGTTATTGGCCGGGTTCCTGGTAGGATATCCGACGGTTCGTCTACGTCGGGATTATATTTCCCTCGTCACCTTTGGTTTTGGCGAAGCCATCATTGCTCTCTTGAACAACTCGGCCAACCTGACCGGCGGAGCCATGGGGCTTTCCGGGATTCCGCAGTACACGAATTTTGCCATTGTGTGGGGCAGTGTGGCGATTTGCCTGGCTTTGGCGGTCGGATACAAACATTCGAAGTATGGCCGGCAGTGTCTGGCGCTTCGGGCGGATGAACTGGCGGCGAAAGCTATGGGGATCAACGTGAACCGCATCAAGCTGGTGACGTTCCTGTTCGCAGCGGCCATGACCAGCTACGCGGGCGTTCTGTACGCCTTTTACACGACGTATGTCGAACCCGGCGCTTTTGGCTGGATTGTATCGGCGGAGTGGATCATCATCGTATTTGTCGGTGGGATCAACAGTCTGACCGGTTCGGTATTTGCCACCCTGCTGCTGACAGGCTTGCCTGAAATGCTGCGCTTCGCATCGGAATGGCGTATAGCGGTGTATTGCGTGATTGTTCTTTTGATCATCAATTATCGGCCGATCGGCATTTTTGGCGAATTCGAGCTCACGCTCAAATGGCTGCGGCAGTTGGGGAAAAAGGGGGTCAAGGCATCATGAGCCGTCTGGAAGCAAAGCATTTGTCCAAAGCCTTTGGCGGCGTGCAGGCGATTGATGATTTTTCATTTTCCGTGGGGGAGCGTCAGATCGTCGGGATTATTGGCCCCAATGGCGCCGGCAAAACTACGGCGTTCAATCTGTTGACCGGAGTTTATCCGCTCGATCAAGGTCAGGTATTCCTGGATGATGAAAAAATCAGCGGACTGCCGCAATATCAGATCACTCAGAAGGGGCTCGCCCGGACCTTCCAGAATATCCGCCTGTTCAAAGGACTCAACGTGATCGAAAATGTCATGACGGCGGCTGATCCATACTCATCATATAATCTGGCCGATGTTTTCCTGTACAGTGGACGCAAGCGAAGACGGGAAAATGAAGTTCGCGAAATGAGCCGCAGCTTTTTGGCATTGGTCGGGCTGGCCGGATACGAGGAAGAAAAGCCGGAAAACCTTCCCTACGGATTACAGCGCAAATTGGAACTTGCCAGGGCGTTGGCGTCCAATCCCAAGGTGCTGCTGCTAGATGAACCGGCGGCCGGGCTCAATCCGAGCGAAGTGCAGGACTTCATTCGGCTCATTCGAACGGTGCATGAAAAATTCGCCTTGTCCGTTCTGGTTATCGAGCATCGCATGGAAGTCATCATGACCCTGTGCGCCAATATTTATGTGCTCAATTTCGGCAAACTGCTGGCAAGTGGAACGCCGTCCGAAATACAGAACAATTCTGAAGTAACTACAGCTTACATTGGTGAGGAGGATGAAGCGTGCTTGCTATAGAGAATCTGCATGTTTCCTATGGACACATCCAGGCGCTATCCGGGGTGAGCATCCGAGTGCCCCAGGGCGGCATCGTCAGTATTATCGGCTCCAATGGCGCAGGAAAGACCACGCTCCTCAACACCATTTCCGGCATTGTAAAACAGAAGCAGGGTAGTATTAAATTTGAAGGGAAAGAACTCATCAGAGTCCCGCACGACATTGTCAATCTGGGTATTGTCCAGGTTCCGGAAGGGCGCAAGATTTTCGCCGGACTTACGGTGGAGGAAAATCTGCTGGCCGGCGGCTACATACTGAGGAATTCAAGCCAACTGAAGGCCAATGCGGAAAAGATGATGCAGCTGTACCCCATTCTCTCAAGTCGTAGGAATCAGCAGGCTGGAACGCTGTCGGGGGGAGAGCAGCAGATGCTGGCAGTGTGTCGCGGCTTGATGTCCGAACCCAAGTTGATTCTGTTGGATGAGCCATCGCTGGGCCTTGCCCCGATTATTGTCAAAAGCATCTTTGAGCTGATTGCCCAAATCCGCGAACAGGGAATCACGGTTATGCTTGTTGAACAAAATGCCAAGAAGGCGCTGGCTTTGTGTGATTATGCCTATGTTCTGGAAAATGGCCGGGTGACGATGGAAGGTAAAGGGAGAGAATTGTTGTGCGACCCGGGTGTGAAAAAAGCATACCTTGGGGAGCGTTAAGTAAGAGGAGGAGCATTATGCGAATTCAGCCTTTGTTTTTTGCCAGTCCGGTTTATTACGAGCAAGAGCAGTTTTTGTCTGACGCAGGGACGATGATGAAACTGGTTCGTGAGATAATGCCAGAGGCGACGGAACTTTTGGAGCCTCTGTACCTGAACAGTCAGGCAGGAGTGGATTCTTACCTTGAAGGAGGCAGTAACGCGACGCCGTTGCTGGTAAACCTTTCCGGCGCCACCCAGCGCTGGGTTCTTTCTGTGGCGAAGGCCGCAAAACAATCCCTGTTATGGTGGTATTTCCCCGGGGACGGCTTGTTCGCGGCGCCGGTGGAACAGACTATACGCCAGATTGTATCCAAGAATGCCGTGCCGGCAGTGATGGATTGCTGGGCGCATCTTCGAAACCGACACGTACAGATCGAAAAAGTCTATGACAAGGCATCGTTGCAGGAAAAATGCCGCCTGTTGTCGGCGATGGACAAGATTCGGGCCACCCGGCTTCTGATCATCGGCTACACGCAGCAGTGGGTTGTGTCAACAAGTGTCGATGAACGTTGGATCGAGGACCGGTTGGGGATTCAGAGCGTTCATATCGGGCTGGAAGAGCTGTTCGCAGAATATCATGAGATTCCAAGAGATGAGATAGTAAAAAGCTTTGTTGCCGCGTACCTTGGTTCGGCGGCTTCCTGCCGGGAACCGGCGGCGGCAAGCGTGGAGGACGCATATCGGCTATACCTTGCACTCAAACGGTTGCTGGCGCGATACAATGCCAATGCGATGGCTATATCCTGCTTCTCATTGGTGAAACAGCTCGGAGTGACCTCCTGTCTGGCTCTTTCCCTATTGAACGATGAGCCGGGACTTATTGCAGCCTGTGAAGGTGATCTGGATGCCGCCATATCAATGGTGGTTGGAAAGGCTGTATCAGGGCAGCCGGTTTTCATGGGTAATCCCGTATACCACCTGGACAATACGCTCGATATCGTGCATTGCACCGCGCCGCGCCGTTTGACCGGCGATACGAAAACCAGCTATACGGTGCGGTCGCATCATGAAACCGGAGTAAGTGTAGCGCAGCGGATCGAGGTGCCGGAGCCGCAGAAAGTGACGTTGTTCAGACTTGGAAATGAATTTTCGGAAGCTACCCTATTCTCTGCTGATTTTATCAGCAATCCGGATGAGGATACCTGCCGCACGCAATTCCGGTTCCGGATCGATTCCACACAAAAGCGGATCGAGGAGTCGCTGGGTTGCCATCACATGGTGATCTTTGGCGACTATGTGAATGAATTGCGAACGATCCTGGAAGGCCCGTTGGGCATCAAGGTTCGGTAGGCCCATGTTGATTAGGGAGGGAACAAATTGGATATTGTTAATGTTGCCGATATAAAAGGGATGGAATTTCCTGCTGGTCGGTCGACCCGGGTTATTGTGGGACCGAATGCTCCATTGGAAGCGGAACAGTTCGTGATGGGGCATGTGACGATTTATCCGGGGGGCTCCGTGCCGTTGCACTCTCACCAGCAGGAAGAAGTCTATTATATTGTTGCCGGAGCGGGAATCGTCGCTGTGGACGACGAAACCCGAAGCGTGCAGACCGGTGACTGCATTTATCTCAAACCCCAGTCGAACCACATGCTGAGCAATACTTCGACCGAAAACATGGTGATGATGTTCTGCTATGCACCCAAAACGGTGGCGGAACATTGGGCGCAAGAGATGAAAGGCGGAGAGCATTCATGAAAGTAGTTGACTGTGATGTATTGGTAGTCGGCAGCGGCGGCGCAGCCTTGCGTGCCGCAATTGCAGCCAAGGAAGCAGAGAACGGACTATCCGTGCTGGTGGCAACCAAGGGAAAGCCAGGGAAGAGCGGTGTGACTGCAAACTCCTGTTCCGACCGAATGGCTTTTCACGTCACGCTGCCAACAACGGAACCGGGCGGCGAGGACGCCTGGACCTATCATGCGGATGATATCTATCGCATCGGCGGCAAAGTCTCAGACAAGAGCCTGGCTGACGTATTGGCGAAGAAGGCCGCCGAGGCCTATGAATACCTCGACCGGCTAGGGGTTCCCTTTGTCAAGAAAGACGGTTGCGCCGACCAATTTGTCACCGACGGGTCAGCGTACGCACGCGCCTGTTATACCGGACCCCGGACGGCTGTCCACATTGAAAAAGCCTTGGTGCAACATTTTCAGACGCTGGGGATCGGGGTGCTCGAATATGCGATGGTGGTTCGCCTCATTCATTCGGGAGACCGTCTGGTAGGCGCGGTGGCGATCGACACGCGGGAGAAGGATCCTGCCCGGGCTGCTTTTGTGATTCGGACACCGGCGATCATTCTGGCTACCGGCGGTGGCGGCATGATCTATGAACATAATGTTTTTCCCGGCGGGATGACGGGCGATGGATTCGCGATGGCGTACGAGGCCGGTGCGGAACTCGTCAACATGGAATTCGTGCAGATCGGGATTGCCTCAACAAAAACGAAATTCAACTGCTCCGGCAGCATGATGCGGGCGATTCCCCGGTTGGTCAACTCCGCGGGCGAGGAATTTCTGGCCCAATATTTCCCGACAGGGACCTCCGCGGCGGAGATCGCCAATACGGTATTCCTCAAGGGCGCAAGCTGGCCGGTGTCGTATGAGCACAAAACCCATATCATCGACATCGCCCTGTATAAAGAATGGAAGGCTGGTCGCAGAACCTTTCTCGATTATGGACGGAATCCGCAAGGCTTTTCCTTTGAGTGGCTGACAGCAGAAAATCAGGCCCGGTATCGCCGGGAGATGACGCTGGACCTTGGCGAGGCGCTTCGAAATAAGACACCGCTGGAACGACTGCGGGAGATCAACCAGCCTTCGCTCGACTGGTTTGCTGAATACGGGATTGATCTGATAAAAGGCGACCTGATTGAGGTTGCTGCCTGCGCCCAACATTTCCAGGGCGGGATTAAAATCAATTCCCAGGCGCGAACCATGGCGCCTGGTGTGTGGGCAGCCGGCGAGACGGCTGGCGGGCAGCACGGCGCAAATCGGCCCGGCGGCAATGCCCTGCTGGATTGCCAGGTATTCGGCCGGATCGCTGGCGAGGATGCCGTTGCCTGTGTAAAAACGTCAAAGAGTAAACCGCCGCAAGCGGCGGAACTGTCGGCTGATGAATTGCTGCTGAGCGCGGCGGTTGACGGAGTGATTGGCGAAATTACCGAATCTGCCGGGAGAGCAACGAATGCGGTCGATTTTCGCCGGGCGTTGCAAGTGTTGACTGAAGCGGGCGCCGGCATCGTGCGGACGGAAGCAGGACTGCGGGACAGTCTGTCAAAATTAGAAACAATTAAATCTGATGGATTTGCCATGGGCGAAAAATCACCGGCCTACTTCTTTGAGAACAAGAGTCTGCTTCTGACAGCTGAAGCGGTGCTGCGGGCATCGTTGTTACGCGACGAGAGCCGGGGGCCGCACTTGCGGTTTGCCCGATATGAAGACAATGTTCCGTTAGAACGCAAGGAAGGAACTTGGGAGAAATATATCGTCATCCACCGCGACGCCGGGGCGATGGCGCTTGATGTAAGGGAACCAGCCCTGTAGAGATCTGCTTGAGTTAAATGGGAAAATGGGCAGCTGTGATCAATCGGAAGTTTGATGCGGTTGCCTATTCCTTTATTGGGAAATCACTCTATAATAGTAAGTGAGGGCTTGCCTCAGTAATGATTGATTGCCTGGAGGGACAGGGTTTGACACATTCTGAACTGCAAATTTCCGGTCATACGGGACTCTATGCCGTGATTGGCGATCCGGTGGAACATTCGCTGTCGCCGCTCATCATGAACAGCGCTTTTGCCGCAAATGGCATTGACGCAGTTTATGTGGCGCTGACGGTCCGGGAATCGGATGCCCGGCTGGCCATGCAAATGGTGCGTTCGTTCGGAATCCGTGGCGTGAATGTGACCATGCCGCTGAAACAGGCAATCGTTCCCTGGCTGGATCGGCTTTCGCCGGAAGCCTCCCTGGTGGGAGCGGCTAACTGTGTCCGCAACGTGGACGGAGTGCTGGAAGGGCATAACACAGATTGCACCGGTTTTCGGCTCTCTCTGAAATCCAGCTTCCCGCAAGCGCCTGTAAACGCCTTCCTGCTCGGTGCGGGCGGAGCGGCGCGCGCGATCGCGTCCGAACTGGTGCGCTGGGGCTGCCAGACACTGTATATCACCAACCGCAGCCGGGAAAAAGCCGAGGAACTGGCGAATATTCTGCAGCCGCAGGGGAAAACCCTAATCAAGGTGTTGGAATGGCAATCCCCGGCGTGGGCGGTCGCGATGGACCAGACCGATTTACTCGTGAATGCTACCTCGATCGGGATGGGCGGACACGGCAATCTGGAGTCGTTTTTTCAGTGGGAGCTTATGAACCGCCAGATGGTAATCTATGAAACGGTATACAATCCTCTGGAAACGTCATTTTTGCAGCAAGCCAGACAAAAAGGTTTTCAGGCGTTGCCGGGAACTGAACTGCTTTTGTGGCAGGCGGTGGCGGGGTTTGAGTTATGGACCGGGACTGAGGCGCCGGTTACGGTGATGAAAGAGAAGCTGATGGCGGAACTGGCTTCAAGATCGTAGCGCTAAAAAAATAAGATGGGAATTTAGTGAAACAGGCAGTACCCAACGGGTGCATGCCTGTTGTTTTTTCTTTTCACTGATAAGAAAGCCGAATTTCTCGAAGAATAAAAATTTATCGCATAAATCTAATAATTGTAACTGCTTTGTAACGGTTTTGTGACTCGTTGTTTGTAAGATAGAAATGCGAAACCTGATCGGTGGTCGGAAAAATTGAAGGGGGTATTTGTATGGAAAAGCAGGAGAAATTTTTTTATGGGTGGTGGATCGTCTTTGTTGCTTTTTTGTCAATCGGTATCACGTATGGCACCAAAGGCATTTTCAGCGTAATCCAATTACCTATGCTCAATGATTTGCATTGGTCGAGAAGCGAGATCTCCGGAGCTCTTTCCGCGAACATGCTGATTTACGCAATTATTGCACCTTTTGTCGGCAAGTATATGGATAAGGTTGGCATCAAGATGGTGTTGGTGGTGGGGTCGTTACTGACAGGGGCGGCTTTTATGCTGTGCAGTATGGTAACGCAGGTGTGGCAATTCATATTGCTGTTTGGCGTTCTTCTAGGGTTGGCGAATACCGGGATGGGCATGATTCCTGGGCCGACGGCAGTTAATCGATTTTTTATCAAAAAACGTGGCCGGGCATTGTCGATTGCATTGGTTGCGTCACCCGGCGGCGCTATGGTGTTCAGCATGCTGGCCAAGCAAATTTTGCCGGATATGGGATGGCGGTCATTGTTTGTGATCATGGCTGTCTCTTCCTGGGCTCTGGTTACAATTCCGGCATTTTTCCTGATGAAATCTTCACCGGAAGAAATGGGTCTGCATCCGGACGGCGAAGCTACTGTGACGCCTTCCACTCCTAATGCTGCGGCTACTACGACGACGCCATTGGATCATGACGAAACTTGGACGCTTAGCGAACTGGTAATGAATATCAAGTCTTGGACTGTTTTTTTGCCGTACTTTATTCTCGGCGGGGCCAGTTGGACCGTACAGGCTCACATGGTTCCGCATCTGGTGCAGATGGGGCTGCCGAAAGCCGATGTGATCGACGGATTTACCGCCTATATGTTTTTGGGTGTGCTCTCCATGTTATTCTTCCCGTCAATTTCCGACTATGTGAAGCGTAAATATGCGTTGGCGATTGCCTTTATCATTCAGGCGGTTGGCGTGTATTTGCTATCCATTACAACAAATACAACTTTAATGTGGATATTTGTCGTGGTTATGGGCAGCGCCGCCATGGGAAGCTATGGCATCATTTCAGCGCTGGCTGCCGACATATTTGGCCGCAAGAATCTAGGCACAGTGGCTGGGACCATGGCCATGATGGCATCGTTCGGCGCAGCATTCGGCATTTATGCCGGTGGTTGGGTATTCGATACTTTCAACCAAAGCTACAGCATGTTATGGTGGATGTGGCTGATTTCTCTGGTAATCGCTACAGGAGTCAGCGTCATGTCCGGGCCGATTCAAAAGAAACAGCCGCTTGGTGATTTTGTTGCCGCCACAAAATGATCCATAGGAAATAAAGATAGCTTAACAGCAGGGAGGAAAAATAATGGCCAGTTTAAAAGAAATTCGATATCCGGTGCTGAAAAAGGCGATTGATGCGATTACCATCATTGACGACCATGCCCATTTGGGACTGGTGGAGTATTATGAGACATTCCCGGTGGAAAAAAGAATCGCGTTTGTTACCGATGTCTTTAAAACACCCCAGGAATGTTGCTATGGCTGGGACTATCTCAAGGAATTGCATTACGAAGCCTATGAAAAGTTTTATGGATTTACCCGTTCCGAGCTGGATGATCCCAGTAAACGGGAAGCACTGGCTGCGGCCTATGCCAAAAAACGCGAAAATATCAGCGGATTTTTGGATGTTGTCATGGAAGCCGCCAATGTTGAATTAGTTTTAACCAATATGCGAATGCCCAAGTCCTTGGAAGGAAAGAAAAACATCAAGCTCATTCCTTGGCTGGATTGCCTGATTTTACCCTTTAATAATGATCATCTGAAAGAACGTGTTTTGGGCAGTTGGTATGTGAGATGCAACGAATATGAATTGCAGTTGCTGATGGAAAAATACCGGTTCCAACTGAGCGGCTTCCAGGAATACTTGGCGTTCGTTGATCAGGTGGTGGCTGATTATATTCAATCCGGCTGCCCTGGATTGAAATTCCTGCTGGCGACGCAGCGCACGACTGTTTTCCGTAAGGT
>Ga0316604_10003634_pt1 | contig 10709 bp, 8 predicted proteins | sample OWC_soil_day20_C_FD_207650 | JGI IMG/M metagenome (GOLD analysis project Ga0316604, IMG submission 207650) | Wetland soil microbial communities from Old Woman Creek delta, Ohio, United States - OWC_soil_day20_CT | ecosystem: Environmental > Terrestrial > Soil > Wetlands | place: USA: Ohio... | reverse complement strand
AAGAACAATATGCCAGTCACGAGGAGGGAAAGACACAGGCCTCTCCGCCATGTATATCCCCGGGAAAACAGAATGAACAACATGGCTATGCTGGATATCGTGAATCCCAAATAGGGAACCGTAACGATAAACAGAGTGTAAGAGCCGATGCAGCTTAGCACGTTAATCAAGCCAGTCCCTTTGGGCAAAATATCCGCAAAAGATTTATTGTTCTTTTTCAACGCCGCGACAAGATTTATCGCAGCCAAAGCCACCATCATTCCGCTGATCCACAACGGCAATAGACCAGGGCCCGGACCATATTCGCCATAATACTTCATGGATGACGCCAGCTGAAATATGATGGCGCCAAACAGAATAAAGAAACCACTGATGTATACTTCAAGGCTCTTCACTGGATGCCCCTCCCTCGTATTATTTACCGGCAATAGCCGTCAATCACTTCACACCCGCGGGCCTTTAGTTCCCTTTCGATCCAAGTCTTATCCCGTGTTCCCGCTTCAATGGCCTGAAAAATTTCCTGTTCTTTTTGAAACTTGGCTTTGGCTTTTATCAAAAGCCCTGGAGCATCCTGGGGAGTAATCACGACGACACCGTCCGCGTCACCCACGACAATGTCGCCGGGGTTCACTACTACGCCGCCGCAGGAAATTGGCACATTGATTTCGCCGGGACCATCTTTATACGGTCCCTTGGGCGTAACCCCCGCCGCATATACCGGCATGTCCAGCTCACGCAGAGCTTCCGAATCACGAATAGCGCCGTCTACGATCACGCCTCCAAGACCTTTCTTCCGCGCTTCTCGCATCATGATTTCGCCAGTGATCGCATTGACCACTTCTCCCTGGACATCTACCACGATCACATCGCCGGGCTGAGCCATGTCAATCGCTTTGTGAAGCAGAAGATTGTCTCCTGTGCGCGTCCGCACGGTAAAAGCCGGTCCCAGCAAAGGTGTTTTGTTCATGGGCTTTACTCGGGCATCCATGCAGAAAAACCGGTTCATTTCATCCGCAATATTAGCTACCGGCAAACCTTTGAAACTTTCCACCAGTTCTGCACTTGGGCGGTTAATTTTAGTATAAATCCTAAATCCGACGTTTGACATTTCACTCATCTCTTTCTTTTTTATTTTTTAACGTTCCGCTTCTTCCCACGCCTTCACGACCTGTTGCCATTCTTTCGGCGTCTTACCTCCGAATTTTTCCTTGATTTTCTTGCCAGCCAACCAGGTCAACCGTTCCTGCGTGGCTCTGGACATAGTCGGCTGCACCTGAATACTCTCCATCATCTCCACGACGTTCTCCATCTCATGCGCCCGTCGTTCCGCATGGACGGCGCTACCGGTCACCAACCGGTTCATCGTTTCTTCAAACGAACAGGCATTCATCGTTGCCGCAATTGATTTTAAAACCAGGTGATCGACTTTCATCACGGAGGCTGCTTCCAACATCTCGACCAATAATGCCGGAAGACCTTTCATGAAAATGCTCCGCACCAGTTTGATCGCCGTTGCTTCGCCTGGAATGTCGCTGACTTTCTCCAGATCCATGCCATAAGGCGACATGCGTTCCATGAACAAATCACTGCCGTTTCCGCTGACCAATGTTGGAACCTTATTTTGATACAAGGTTAATGATCCCAACATGGCTCCGTCCACGAACATTACGCCGGTTTCCTTGATTTCGTCCCAAATTTGACGTTTGGTTTCCGGCGAGGATGCAGACACATCGGCATAAATCGTTCTCTTTTTCAGAAGATGTTTTTGTTGTTTTGCAGTTTCCAGCGCTTTCCCTCCCGGAACAGCCACGATGACAACATCCACATTGTCCAGCAACGCCTGCGGTGTGGAGCACATGGTCACACCTGATACACGGACTCTTTCAGCCACCAGCGCGCCATACGCGGGATGATTCTGCAGCAGGTCATACGCTAATATTCCTTTTAGACCCGCTGCGCCGAATCCTTGCGCCATTTCAAAACCAACTTCGCCAAACCCAATAAACCCAAGTTTCATTTTGTTTCCTCCTATTTCCAACATCACTTTATGAATTGATTTCGTTATAGCTCCAGACTCCGGTAAACCACTTCCCCTTTACTGACTGTCAATTGTGGAATCAGCAATTGACTACAGACAAGTGACCGACCTGCAAAGTCTGTGAAAACAACCTGTTTTTCCGCTATCCGGAAAACGGCAACATCGGCAAAAGCTCCCGGCGTCAATGTCCCCAACATACCTTCCATTCCAATCAGCTTCGCAGGCGTCGCCGTACATGCTTTTACAACATCATCCAGAGACATACCTAATGCCAGATATTTTGACATAATGAGCGGCAGCCCGAAAACCGCCTGATCATAAACATTTCCAGAAGTGAGATCCGTGCTGATGATATCGGGTGCAAATCCTGCCGTCAGTGCTTTTTTCGCGACATCAAACGAATAGTGACCTCGACCATCAGCCGTGTCAAATATAACGCCCCGCTCTCTAGCCCGGTATATCCGCTCGTCTATCGTTCCGTCAGCGTTGACTATGGAGTTTCCCTTTCCCTGGTACATATGGGTAAATACATCCCCTGTCCGAAGAAGCTCCGCCAGCTTGCCCACGGCATCCGGAGGATTTGTCGTATGTACCACTACCCGGCAACCGATCTCCTCTGCCATCCGAATTGTCACTTCCAATGGTGTCAAACCCAACTCGCCAACAATTTCACGACTCTGTCGGATTTTTAAACCCAGTAGTATACCCGCATACTTTTCCAACAAGCCGAGTGAAGCCTTCAAGTCATATAGACTCGGATCAACAACTTCGACGTTGTGTGGCAAAGATTCCAACCCGGATAGAGCTACATGCAGATGGCAAAAAATCCGAGTTTGGCTGCGCGCAATCACTGTGTCAAAAAACGCCTCCATGTTGGAAATGCCTGCACTCCCCTGATCCACCGCCGTTGTCACGCCCTGCGGCAAAAGAGCCAGATCAGGATTCACGCCTATGCGGGTTCCTCCATAAAAGAGATGGGTATGGTAATCAATCAATCCGGGAAATACATAACACCCTGTAGCATCAATCACCTGTGAGGCATCACACCTTTCATCCTGTGAACTCGCTATAATCTTGCCATTTTTAATTAACACGTCCGTTAATCCATGGAAGTTCGCCGCAGGGTCGATTACCGTACCGCCCCTGATTAATAATTTATTCTGGCTCTCCATGCGCATTCCGCCCTTCCGTGAAAAAAATAATTCATATTATTTTTTTATGTAATTTTTATTACTTTTATTATATTCACACTTATTCGTCTTGTAAAGGACTTTTCACATTTTTGTAGAAAATACTAAAGAAATAAAACCAGCTTCTCCATGTTGGAAAAGCTGGTTTTATTATGTATGCTTATTTAAAAAATACTAAAAACGATTTCAATGAATTATTCGGAGAGAAACGGAAGAAAGGTGAAACCACAACAGTTCGTTGATTTCCTGTAACATCTCAACACTAATCATTTTGCGGAATTCCGCCAGCACCGCAGAATCAAGCGGCGGATCATTTCGGTATTCATTCAACCCAATGAAAAATTGCAGATAAGGATTTTCCTTGATATGCTCCACCGTTTCGATATCGGACAGATCATAATTATCCCAAATAATCAACGATCCCAGAACCATACGCAACGAATAGACAGTCTGTCCATTGCCGGAAGCAATTGTCGCTGAAAATTTACTTTCAATCTCGTTCCAGGGAATTAACTGGGCCATACGAAACCAAGGGTTATCGGGAGACAGTTGCACCGAAAATGCGGGTAGAACTTTGTCAGAGGTCCCTGAGCGCCTCGACAGCGGTTCCAATTTTCTCTTCCTCCTTATCCAGTATTGACATAATTTTCTTTTTATTTAAAGGATAAACAATTATTTTTGGAAATAGCTTTGTTTTTGCTTCATTTGTGCATTTTTCGTTGCAAAAAAAGAATCCCGCGCGATTTAGCGGGATTCTTTTGATTTTCGAAGCCGTCTGAAGTTTTAGTTCAAGTCGTTTTTCGAGTATTTGGCGCCTTTGAGCGTCAGTTCCAGCGCCAAGCCCTTGTCGGTAATTTCATACATCCACACGCCGGGCGACACGGAAATAGCTCCCTGATAGGCGCCGCCAGACACGCTGTCGGTAGCGGCCGCCGTAACTTGTCCGCCAAACTGCCATCCATTATCGGTAAAGTCGTTCAGTGCATTCTCATTCTCAAAAATGAACACCGCATTGTAAGTTTTGGCGCCAATGCCAAAGCCTGCCGTGCCGGTAACCATATCCATAAAAATTTCATGGTTATTGCTGTTGTTCACAGCCATTCCCTTACCGGTGCCTCCGCCGATAAACAGCAGTTTCACACCCCAATTGCCAAACACGGCATATCCGGCGGCGTTCTCAACATAACCCCGTGCCTTGGGCTGCAGATCATACAATTTCAATAGCGTTTTATTCGAGATATCCCGAATATGTTGGCGTTTTTCTTCCAAGCTGGCGGCGCTGGCAACCGATAGAGACAGCAGCGTCAACATCAATACAGCAGCCAGAACTTTAGTAATCGACTTCATTTTCATTCTAGTACCCCCTTTAAGCAAATCAATTTTTGACAGCGATTCTCATAACGTTGCCAATATTAAGTTTCGGCAATTATGATGAAAATCCTGCAAAAACGACCGTGTGAAAATTATGCGGGGTCCGTCCCCGGTACCACGGAACCAAAATTTATCACGGGCGAGTGGTGAAAAAGCTGCCAATCAAAGGCTAAAACAACCTCAGCGATTTCGGGATCGAATTGCCTCCCCTTATTCTTGGCGATCTCCTGACGAACCTCTTCAGCGCTCTTCCCCTTACTATAAGGTCTGTCAGTCATCATGGCGTCAATTGCATCCGCTATGGCGCAAATTCTAGCTAGCAAGGGAATCTGTTTTCCTGCCAGTCCCGATGGATAACCGGTCCCGTCGAACCTTTCGTGATGCATAAAAACAATATCTGCAGCCTTATGCAGAACCGGATCGTTCTTGACCAAGTCATAGCCGACCCGTGGGTGATTTTTCATCAGTTCATACTCATCCTCGGTCAATTGACCCGGCTTGATTAAAATAGTATCTCCGATGGTTAGTTTTCCAATATCGTGAAGTAACGTTCCCAAATTTAGAGTCAAACTGTCGGCTTTCGGCAGCTTCATCGCTCTGGCAATCTCCATGGCAATCTTATTGACCCGCAAAGAATGTTGAATAGTCCCCGGATCCCAAATTTCCAGCGCTTTTAAAAACGCCAATATTGTGGGTTCATGCAGTTGCGGCAAGACATCAGATGACCCGTGAAAAAAACGGCTGATAAACTTGCGAGTCACTTCCGCTTTCATCTCCGGCGATTGCATCGTAAGATTCAATGGCTCATCATCGCCTTCGGGCAGTGAAAATGCACAGGCAAAATTTCGACCGGAGCTCTTCGCTTTATACAGGGCGTCATCCAGTTGGCGAAACATCTCCTGAAACGTCGCCGCAGTTTCGGTCGAAGATAGCCCAATACTGACCGTCAATCGCCCCTTGGGCTGAAACTCAGCGCCAGGGAAATTGTGGGCTTCCACCGCAACGCGAATCCGATCCGCCACCATGGCAGCCTGCGTCACTTCGGTCTCAGGCAACACAATGATAAATTCTTCTCCGCCAAAGCGCCCGATAATATCCTGATCCCGCAAATGTTGCCGCAATACATCGCTCATCTCCACCAGAATGCCGTTTCCGCTCTCGTGGCCGTGCAGATCATTGTAATTGCGAAAAAAATCAATATCCAACAGCAAAACAGACACCGGACCGGTAGGATCGGCAAAAGCCTGCATCAACAGATTGCTGACATAGGAAATCGTATAGACCCCGGTAGCCACATCGTGAACAGACATATCCTCCAAACAGTCATTCGCTTGGGCCAGATTGTCAATGGCATTTCGCTTAGCCTGCTCTGCCTGTTGAATGTTTCGAATGGAATAGACGTAGATTCCATATCCTACGGCTGCGCCGACGACACCACCCAGCAATAAAATCAATGCTGCCCAATACAACACCTCATCAAGACGGTTTTGGACCCGCAAAAAGCCATAGGATTCACCCTTGTACTGCAACTCGTGTTGAGTCGAAAAAGATAGTGCAGTCGTTGGCGCAGTAGGCTCTTCAGTATGGATCAGCCGGGAATCCGTATCATACACGACAACATCCACGATGTCAGGAAACCACTGCCGATGCCTGGTAATTTCGATAAATTTAGGTATGGCAAACTGCCATAATTGCGGATTTTCCGCAATTGCCTGTTGCAACCGTTCAGCCAATAATTGGCTGTATTGCAGGGAATCATCCCGAATATGACGGATTTCAATTAGCACATACAAGGTCGCCGGCGCCACCGTGATTAGGATTGCCAACAGATAAGCAAATAGTGTGATTCGCGCCGTATGGGAACCATCCCCGCAAAATGCACGCATTATTTTACTCTTTCCATGGCGTTGGAAGCGCCCCGGCGGCAAGAATCAGTTTACGACCTGCCTCGGAAAAACAAAAATCGATGAAGCGTTTGGCTGAATCCGACGGCTCACCCCGGTAAATAAAATATAAATTTTTCTTCAACGGATACCGGCCGGTTTGCAAATTATTGGCGTTCATCTCTACTCCATTCAGCGACAACGCTCTAACCTTGCCTTGATTTTCCCTCAGGGTTGCCGCATCTACAAACCCAATAGCGTTGGGTGTTTTCAGCAATGTTTCCAGCATGGCGCCCTCACTGTAAAGAACTTTCCAGCTTTTTCTCGCCGCCGCCACTTGCAGCGCGGAGGAAAGCGCCGGCATTTTTTGCCCTAATACCGCATTTGTTGAATCACCTTCGTACATGCATAGAGCAATGATCTCGGCGCCATTGCGCCAGGCTGTTTTTTCCCCGGAATATATTTGAATTAACGTCTGCTCCTCAATAGTTGTTTCCTCAACGGAAGAGGACACGGCGATCGCTAGCCCAACCTCTGCATAGCGAATTTGTTTTAACCCCTGCGCTTTTTCTTCCTGCGTGAGCGAACGTGACGCCAACCCCATGGGTATGGCCCCCTCACGGATTGCCTTGATTGCTCCAATCGTGCCGATGCTGCCGGGAACATCGACTTTTGAGCCCGATTGGCGGGAATACTCCTCAGCCAAACGACGAGTCAACGAAATATTAGCGCCGGAACCAGCCACCAGCAGAATATCCGCTTCCGCCGGCTTCGCGCTCAGGTGCGGCGGAGCCGTGCTTTTGGCACAGCCGGTGCATGCAATCAATAGCAGGATGAATGTCGGATATCGCAACCATTTTTTCACTCTCAATCCCAACCTCAATTTTGCTAAAAATAAAAGGAACAGATCGCAATCTGTTCCTTTAGGATTTCCTTGCAACCTGGCAGTCATAGGTGCAGGCACCCTTAGACCCATAGCTTTGCGCCCCTGTCTTTTGACAGGTTTGCCAATATTATTCCATTATTTATCAATAATATACAACATAAAACTCTGTGTCAAGATAAACAGCACATTACATGCCATTTATTTTAACACAGAGTTGTTTTAGGTTTCTTTATAAAACTTTTCCTTTATAAAATCGCTTACAATCGGAATTTCGATACGGCTTCCTGCAAGTCGCCCGCCAATTTCGCCAGGCTTTGGCTGGAAGACGCAATTTCTTCGGTCGATGCCGATTGTTCTTCCGTTGCAGCCGAAACGCTTTGGGCTTCAAGCGCCGTTTCACGGCTGACTTTTTCCACGCCCTTGATAGAGTCGACAATCCGCTTGGTACCGGTATTCACTTCCGCCAGCGACGAGGAAATCCCGCTTACCTTCTCGGCAACGCCGTTGACTTGCTGCCCGATGGCCGCAAACCCTTCTCCCGCCGAATTGACCAACGCCACACCCTGCGTAACATTCGCGCCGGCTTCGCCGATAGCTTCCACAACGTTGCGAATATTGGCATTGTTCGTGCCGATAATTCCATTAATCTGCTGCGCAGCATGTTCGGATTGTTCCGCAAGCTTGCGGACTTCCTCAGCCACGACGGCAAAGCCGCGTCCCTGTTCGCCCGCTCTGGCCGCTTCGATAGCCGCATTGAGCGCCAATAGGTTGGTTTGTCCTGCAATGTTTGAGATCAGTCCTACAATTTCTTCAATCTGACGCGACCCTGTCTCCAACTCGCTTGCTGCAGCATGGGCTTTGCGAGCCCCTTCCCCAACGCTACTCATTTGGAGCACCGCTTTATTCACAGCCTGCTGTCCGTCATTCGTCGCCGTCACCGCGTTTGTCGCCATCGAGGCCATTTCGCGGGCAGTGCCGGACACATCTTCGACGGTTGCCGAAATCTGCTGCACTATGGCGGAGGTTTCATTGACAGCGGCCACCTGCTGTTCTGCGCCTTTAGCCATTTCGGTAATGGCCGCTGCAACCTGATTGGCGGCATCCGCCGATTGTTGGGCCCCAGCCGTCAGCTCTTCACTGGAAGCGGCCAATTGATGGGATTGGCTCTGAACCTGTTGTACCAGTTTGCGCAAATTCTGATTCATCAAAATAATACTGTCGGATAATTGGCCGAACTCACTATGATCATTAATGGTTTTTTGAATTGACTGCAGGTTGCCTGCGGCAATTTCCTTAGCGATAGCAGTAATTTTGATAATCGGTCGCACAAAAGATCCGCTGGTCCAAAAAGTGATTAACAAAACCACGACTAAACTGCTGAGAGCCAAGCCAAACAGTATTTTTGTCAAGGCTGAAGTTTCACTTGTGGCATCCACTTGGCTGGTGGTTAGCAAAAGAACCCACCGCTGTCCGCCTGGAAGAGGAACAACATTAAGCGACCCTATCTGCGACGCTCCAGAAGTAGATTTGTACGGGAATCGCAAGCGCTCGCCCTTTTCGGCGACTTGCTTAAATCCATTCATCAGTTGGGGATCAACGGCCGCATTTGCCCCCAACGTCTTTTTCACTTCATCGGCGATTTCACCGGTCTTGAGATTCATCTTGCCATTCAAGTCGGGGCGGGTCGGGTGAACCAGATAAATTCCGTTGTCGTCCAGCAACGCTCCATAGCCTTTTTCCTTGAACTTGATTGTTTTTATGACCGGCAGTATTTTTTCCGCCGAATAGGTTCCAAAAACAACGCCGACCAATTGTCCGTCACGCATGACCGGCACCGCTACTGCAATGGATTGCTTGCCGGTAGTACGCGATATCAGAGGATCAGAAACATAAGGTTTTTTGGTCTCCGCAACTTTTTTGAAGTATTCCCGATCGGCATATTGCCCCGCAACCCCGGCGTCATTAACCGAGACCCCATCAAGCGACGCAAAAAAGACATGGTCAAATTTGCCGCTCCGTTGGTGCATGTCAGCCAAAACTGGATGAATCAGCACTTTGTTGCCGCTTTCAACCACCGCAACATTAGCCACTTCTTCCAGTTGTATCATCGCCGTCTCCATCTCCATCTGAATACGGGTAATGGCGGTCTCTGCTATAGATTTCTCAGTTTGTTCCAGACTTTCTTCCAGATATTTTTTCGAGAAATAGTACCCTCCCCCGGATACAACCAGCATAGCTCCTACTACCAGTAGAGCAATCAGCCCCATAAGACGAAAACGAATACTTTGAAGATTTTTCATAGCACAGCAACCCCTTCCCTGAAAATACCAAACGCAAATTCCGCTTACAGTTTCTATTGTTGATTATTTTTCGACAAATTCAACAAATTTCCTGCACAGAACCTTTTTTTTGAAAGGGGCTGCTGCTCGCCTGGATATTAGGACAATTTATACAATGAGCGTTATTTTTTTAGGTTCTTTGGGCTAGACTCGGAACCCGGATACCGCGCTCTGCAAGTCTTGAGCCAATTTTGCCAAAGCTTGACTCGAAGACGCAATTTCTTCCATGGACGCTAATTGTTCCTCTGTTGCCGCCGAGACACTCTGCGCCTCGCCTGCGGACTTTTTACTTAACGTATCAATTTGTTGGACGGAACTTACGATTCGTTGACTCCCGACAGCCATCTGTTGGATTCCCTTCGACATCTGCTTGATCTGATCCGACACTTCACCCACTAACTCGGCAATCTCTCGGAAAGAAGCTCCGGCTGCATTCACAACATCCGTGCCGGTTTTGACTTCTCTCGTTCCGTTGTTCATTGCGTCGACGGCTTTGCCGGTATCCGTCTGAATTTCTCCAACCAACGAGGCTATTTTCTTGGCGGCTTCTTCTGATTGTTCGGCCAATTTACGCACTTCTTCCGCTACAACTGCAAACCCGCGCCCCTGTTCTCCCGCTCGCGCAGCTTCAATCGCAGCGTTGAGCGCGAGCAGGTTGGTCTGTCCGGCAATCCCGGAAATCGTGTCAACAATTTGGCCGATTTCCTTGGATCGTTCACCCAATTTTGCAACTACCTGCGCCGAAGTATTGACGGTATCTTCAATTTGGGTCATTTGGTTTACAGCTTTTTCCACAGCGGTGCTGCCATTTTTCGCTTTTTCGGTCGCCTGTTCCGACTGTCCGGATACAAGATTGGCATTGGCGGCAATTTGCTGAATACTGGCCGACATTTCCTCCACAACTACCGACGCATCATTGGCTGCAGCTAGTTCTTCGCCCGTGCCGGTCGCCACTGTGTTAATCGCTATAGCGACATGATTGGCCGCCTGAGCTGCTTGCTC
>Ga0316604_10003632_pt1 | contig 10711 bp, 9 predicted proteins | sample OWC_soil_day20_C_FD_207650 | JGI IMG/M metagenome (GOLD analysis project Ga0316604, IMG submission 207650) | Wetland soil microbial communities from Old Woman Creek delta, Ohio, United States - OWC_soil_day20_CT | ecosystem: Environmental > Terrestrial > Soil > Wetlands | place: USA: Ohio... | reverse complement strand
TCATGTGCCAGGCGGCAGCGAAAGAAATGATCAAACAGAAAAAGGGGAAAATCATCAATGTTGCCTCTATGCTGTCTTTTCAAGGAGGAGTCATTGTTCCTTCCTATACCGCCAGTAAATCGGCAGTCGCTGGCATCACAAGGGCTTTGGCGAATGAATGGGCTCCGCTGGGCATTAACGTCAATGCGATTGCTCCCGGGTACATGGCGACGGAAATGACGGGTGCTTTGCAAAACAATCCTAGCCGTGCAGCGGCGATTTTGTCACGGATCCCACAGGGACGGTGGGGTACGCCGGAAGATATGAAAGGCGCAGTGGTGTTCCTGGCTTCTGCGGCGTCTGATTATTTGCAAGCGCATATTATTGCTGTTGATGGCGGTTGGTTGAGCCGCTAGGCCATCAAAGGAAAAATGAGTGCCGTTGCAGAAAAGTATTTGAAACAGATGAGGTGGCAGGATGATTGTTGTCAGTGCTTGTTTGGCCGGAGTTGAGTGCAGGTATAATGGACAGGCATTCCCCATTCCGGAAGTCATAGAACTGGTTAAGCAAGGAAAAGCTTTGCCGATTTGTCCGGAGGTATTGGGTGGGATGCCGACAAAACGACCGCCGGCGGAGCAGCGCGGCGGAAGGATATTTGCGGATGATGGTCAGGAATATACCGATGAATTTATAACGGGGGCGCAAATTGGATTGAAGATTGCCCTTTTGGTTGGTTGCAAGGAAGCAATACTTAAGGCAAGATCTCCTTCCTGTGGGTGTGGACAGATTTATGACGGCAACTTTGCCGGGCAACTTATTCCAGGAGATGGGTTTTTTTGCAAATTGCTTAAGGAATATGGGATAAGGACGTGCACAGAAGAAAAATTTGGTACAAGTAGGTCGTGCTGATTAGTGACAATGTTACCCTATGGAGCTTTAGCTGTTCCCGGCGGCTTTCCTTCTCACGATATGATGAGGCATATTGTCAACCAAAATTCGGAAAGGAACGGTTCTTAACTTCGTCAACGTAAACCTGTATTCGGTTTCTGCCGCTATGTTTCGCGCTGTAGAGTGCCGTGTCGGCTTTCTTGACAAAACCAGCAGGGTCATTAACCATATTCGGTACAACAGAAACAATGCCGATGCTGGCTGTTACGTATTGGCTTACCTGTGATGTCTTATGCGGTATCCGTAAATTTTCAATAAGCTGCCGGACGTCTTCTCCGACTTTTATCGCGCCCGTTATTGGTGTATTCGCTAGAAGAATAACGAATTCTTCTCCGCCGTATCTTGCTGTAAAATCTCCAGGCCTACGTACTCTATGCGCGAAAGCATCCGTGATTTGCTTCAAACACTCATCCCCCGCCTGGTGTCCGTAAGTATCGTTGTAGTTTTTAAAAAAATCGATGTCTATCATAAGTAATGAAACAGGGGTTTTGTCCCGAAGGCTGCGTTTCCATTCCTGGGCCAATAATTCCTCGAAATAACGTCGATTGGATATTCCCGTCAAGCCGTCTAAAGTGGATAGCACCCGTAATTGTTCGTTTGCCAATTCCAGTTCCTGCGTTCGCGTGTCAACTTGTTTTTTCAGTGTTCCAACCATTGTTATCATGGCGGAAACTGCAATCAGTATAACAATTATTTTGGAAAAGTTGTCACTTGTATAAGTAAATATTTGCCCAGGAGTGGAGAAGAAATAAGCGCAATAAACAACGGTAATAACGCCGCTGATAATGCCATATCGAAAACCTCCAAGAAAAGTAGAAAAAACGACAGCAATCAAACAAAACAAGGCAGGGTTCAGGATATTAAGGACGCTGACGCTGAAAACGGCACAGGCGGACACAAGTAAAGTTGTCAGCATAAGATGCTTTCGCATATGTGTTATCAGTGCAACAATTAATTTATTTATCATGCTGATCCTCCTTTATTCTATTCTGTATTTTGTTTATTCCATGAACGAGCCGGTAACAAATATTCTAGGATAATATTACCACTAATAGGGAAATAACGGCAACTGAAATAAATGTTGTAAGTCATTAACTCAAACAAAACAAGGATCGATTGATAAAATTTATAAGCATGCAAGCTTTATTAAATAAGGAAACGCCATTTCATCAGATAAAAATTTACATTAAATTCAAGAAAAAGAATTGACTAGAATAGTTCAGTGTTGTATGATAGGAAAAAAGTATATATTTGGCAAACCTGTCGAAAGATAGGGACGCAAAGCCATGGGTCTACAAACGTTGTTTATGACTGCCAGGTTGCATGTATTTTACTGCCGGGCAGTTTTTTCTTTTGCGCTCTCCGCCGATGTTGTGGAGCAGACAATAACCACAAGAAAGGTTTTTGCGTAGATAATCTGCGGATGGGAGTGGATCATTAACAGACAAGGTAATGTCTCAATTTGACTTTTGTTATTGTGCGCTTAAAATTGAATTTTTCTAAAGCATTTTACGAATTTAGCGGATCATATTCCCAGCATATTTAAGCCTGCTCATATACTGACTCTTATGATTAAGGATGTGGAAAAATGCAAGAAGCAAACAAGCAGTCGAATAACAATCCAATGCACGATGAGAAAAATTACAAAAATAGCTCTATGAGCATTAAAACAAAGATGATAGCCTCTATTTCTTTTCTCATTTTGTTGGTCGTAATTGTCATTACCGTACCGGCAGCCTACTACTTTTCTCAAAGCCTGTCTGTTGTCAATTCGAAAAACGCGGAGCAAGGTGTTGTGGGATTAAAAAACGAACTGGAAAGACGAAAAAATGACGCAGTCAGGGAAGTAACGGTTCTTTCTATGAACCCTGCCCTGATTGCGGCAGTTAACGATAAAGATTCCGATGCAATTATTCGAGTTTTAACGCCGATTGTCAAAGAGACCGGCATAGATGTAATGACTGTTACCGATGAGAAAGGTATCGTCATTGTCCGTACCCACGATAAGACCAAAGGCGATAATATCAGTAACCAAGCCAATGTGCAAAGCGCTTTAAAAGGAACTGTTTTTGGCGCAATTGAAGAGGGACCGATTATCAAACTGTCTGCTCGAGCCGGTGCTCCGGTCAAAGACGCGCAAGGGAGAATTGTTGGCGTAGTTTCTGGCGGGTATGACGCTACGAAAGATGCATTTGCCGACAATGTCAAGAAAATGTACGGGACAGATGTTACCTTGTTTCTGGGGGACGAAAGAGTTGCCACGACTCTCGTGAAGGACGGAAAGCGAGTCATCGGTACTAAACTGAACGAACAGATTGCTGCAATTGTTCTTGGCCAAGGACAAAAGTATAATGCAAGGGCTGACATCCTTGGAATGGATTATTTCACTTCTTATTTGCCTCTGATTGGCAAAGACAATAAACCGATCGGAGTTTTATTTGCTGGTGAAAGCACAGCAGCAGTTGTTGCCGAGCGTAATAAGATGATACTGGTTATTGCCCTAATTGCTTTTCTGGTATTGGGTTTTGGAGCAGTTTGTGCGCTGTTTATTGCCAGAAAAATAGCGAATCCGCTCAATGTGATGTTGGGTAATGTACAAGAAGTTGCCTCGGGAAACCTTGCTGTCCAACAACTTTCGGTAACGTCCAACGATGAAATCGGACAATTAGGTGTCGCATTTAATAAGATGACCGAGAATTTAAAAGAACTGATACGCGAGGTAAGACAAGCAACGGAACAGGTCGCTTCTTCTTCCGAAGAACTTACTGCCAGTGCTGAACAATCTGCTCAGGCGGCAGGACAAGTCGCCGAGGCTACTAACGCGATTACTGCGAGTGCGGAACAACAATTAAACGCAATCGACGAGACCTCTAGTGTGGTCGAGCAGATTTCAGCAGGGATTCAGCAGGTAGCTGCCAGCGCAAACCAAGTAGCGGACAATTCTTCCCTTGCAGCCGAAACAGCAAAAAATGGCGATAAATCGGTAAACAGTGCAGTCAGTCAAATGGCACACATTGAACAGACGGTCAATTATTCAGCCAAAGAAGTTGCAAAATTAGGGGAGAGATCCAGGGAGATTGGGCAAATCGTTAATACGATTTCTGGAATTGCCGGACAAACCAATTTACTGGCCCTTAATGCGGCTATTGAAGCAGCCAGAGCAGGGGAACATGGAAGAGGTTTTTCTGTTGTGGCGGAAGAAGTACGAAAACTCGCTGAAGAATCACAAAAGGCTGCAAAACAAATTGCCGAGCTAGTCAGTGATATCCAAAGAGACACTGATAAAGCTGTTGTGGCAATGGATGAAGGAACTCGAGAAGTAAAAACAGGAATGGATGTTGTGGCTACAGCTGGCCAGGCGTTTAATGAAATTACATCATTGATAACCCAAGTATCGGAACAAGTAAAAGAAATTTCGTCTTCTATCCAGCAGATGGCGAGCGGAAGCCACCAAATTGTAGAAGCAGTAAAGCAAATTGATGAACATGGCAAAATAGCTGTCGGACAATCTCAGACCGTTTCGGCAGCTACGGAAGAACAATCGGCATCTGTGGAAGAAATTGCTGCTTCTAGTCGAAGTCTTGCCCAGTTAGCGCAGGATCTTCAAGTCGTCGTAGGCAAATTTAGCATCAACGAAGTGTAACGAATGTACAACGGATTATGGAATATATTTTATGATGCCAAATTAAAAAAATGGATCATATCCTAATACGGATATTCAGCAACAAAGACCGCACAAGGCTTTATGAACTGTCAGCCCTGCGCGGTCTTTTATATTTATGGGTCCATCAAAAATGATTTTATTGTGAAATAAATTATTTCAATGATTGGGGATTCGACACAATACGTTATTCAAAAAGAAATCGTAGACTTTATTACACGAAATGCTGAAATTTTCTTTGTCGTTGATTGTTACCGATACGGGCTTAGTGCAATGATTCAAACATAATTCTGTTTCAATCGAGACATCATCTGTAATACCGTATTTTTCTGCTAAATTATGTAGTGCATAAATTACATTATGTGCGCCTTCAAGGTGACAAGCTCCTCCCACACAAACCGTTACTTTTACCATAACATCACTTCCTGCTTAAATTTACCATTCGTTAAACTGGAATGGCATTATCGAATTTAAAGAGCGGAGCTTCTTTGGGTTTTTTTCATCTTTTTGATGCTGATCGATACGCGGTTATAAAAAAATTATTAGGGTTCAGATAAAGTGGCGGCTGTCTTTATCTTTGCCCATTTAATGCCAGGTGCTCTTTACATATTTCTATAAAAATATACTAAATATTAAAAAACATGTCAACAAAGTTATTTTTTTAACAATACAATGCCATAATTTGCAATCAATGTCTTTTCGCAAAATGCATATGTATTTATAGGATGCGGCTTGTTGCGCGCATTGCATATTCATACGTTTTTACAGATGTCTATAACCAGAAAAAACTCTGGCCTTTCTCTGTGGGAAGCCAGTTGATATGCCTGACAAAATTGACGAATGGCAATATTGTTCTTATAATGTAGGTGCGATATCGATCACTGAAATAGATTTTTTCGACCTTGTTTACGGATTTAGGAAAAGGGGCAAAATATGCGCGCGCTCGAACGGATTTTAGCTATTTCTGATCCTCATGGTGAGAATAGAAAACTTCTCGAATTGCTGAAAAAAGCAGAATATGAACCGCGGAAGGATTTACTGGTTATTGCCGGTGATATGGTAGACTGGGGTGAAGAAAACCTGGATTGTCTGCGGACTTGCATAAGGTTACGGAGTAAGGGTGCGATATTGCTAAAAGGAAACCACGAGCATTGGGTGCAGAAAAACATAGAAGAAATGCTAGGCAGTGAAGCTTGGCGCAGCAATCCATCAGAACGTTTTTATAAATGGTCTCATAACAGCGGGGCAGCTATGTATCATGAAATTAAAGGTTTGCCCCCAGAAAAACTCGAAACGATAGTAAATTTTATGCGAACATTGCCCCTTTATTATTCCATTGATAACTATATTTTTTCTCATGCCGGGGCAAATGTAAAAAAGCCGATCTGCGAAAATACGGAGGATGAGCTGGAAGTGATGAGCAAAAGTTTCCTGCGTTGTCCGGCCTATCCGGGGAAAATGATGGTATTCGGACATCTGCCTACCTGGAATTTGCACCCGAAAAATAGCGAGTTTAGACTGGAAGATGCAAAAATATGGTATGACAGGACGAACCAAGATAAAATAGGTATTGATTGCGGCAGTTGTTTCGGCGGACGGTTGGCGGCCTTGGAATTGCCAAGCTGCCGGGAATTTTACGTGTAAATGGATAATTTCCTATGATAGTAAAAATTTAAATAATATAATCTTACAAAGAATGATGATGCTGTGTTATCATTATGGGGTCAAATAGACTGCGCAGGGCTTTATGAGCTTTGTACGGTCTTTTATTTTAACTTGATCATTTAGGCCTTTGAGGGTTAAAATATAAAAATACGCTTGAATTTTGCTGAATAGTTATTGAAGAAGGAGTTTTGTAGATGCAATCCCTGAAGTGGGCACAGGCTTTTGCTGTTTTGCAGCATCACGATTTTAAATGTTTTTGGTTCGCCAGAGTGGCTACCGCTCTTGCCTATCAGATGTTAAGTGTTGCGGTTGGCTGGAAGATGTATGATTTGACCCAGGATACGTTTTATCTGGGGTTGATCGGCTTGATGCAATTTTTGCCGATGCTGGTTTTGATGCTGCCGGCCGGTCATGTCATTGACCAGTATGATCGGAAGCGGATTATTCGCTTGTGCCAGATGATAGAAATGGTTGGGATTTTATTGTTAGCCGCGGGAAGTTTTATTGGCGGATTAACGAAAGAAAGTTTATTAACATTAGTTTTTCTGATTGGGGCGGCTCGTACCTTTGAGGGGCCGGCTCTGCAGGCACTGTTGCCGGGAATTGTGCAGAAAGAAACGTTCCCGCAAGCGCTCGCCCTGTCGACATCGTCCTTTCAGACCGCCGTCATTGTCGGTCCTGCTTTCGGCGGGTTCCTCTATACCTTAGGTTCCGAAGTGGTGTTTGCCGTTGTTGGAGGCCTGTATTTGCTTTCCAATATTTTTATCATGCTGATTAAAACGAAACCGGCCGTGGCAAAACGGGAACCGGTGAGTTTGCAGTCCATGCTGGCTGGGATTACCTTTATACGCAGTAAACCGATTATTTTAGGGGCTATTTCCCTTGATTTATTTGCGGTGTTGCTCGGTGGCGCTACGGCGTTATTGCCGGTTTACGCGAAAGAAATTTTGCTGGTTGGGCCCATTGGGCTGGGTATTCTGCGTTCTGCACCCGCTGTCGGCTCCTTATTCATGTCGTTGGTTTTAGCGCATCGCCCATTGCGGAATGAAGTGGGAAAAACCATGTTTATTGCCGTAGGTGTTTTTGGCTTGGCAACCATCATCTTTGCTATAGCGGAGTCATTTTGGTTATCCATCGGAGCGCTTGTCGTATTGGGCGCTGCGGATACGATCAGTATGGTGGTGCGCGGTTCGTTGGTGCAACTGCAGACACCGGATGATATGCGAGGCAGGGTAAGTTCGGTGAACTCCTTGTTTATCGGCACATCCAACCAGTTAGGGGAATTTGAATCCGGAATTACGGCGTCGTGGCTTGGCGTTGTACCTTCTGTAGTGCTTGGGGGTATTGGTACTGTTGCGGTGGCGCTGATTTGGATGAGAATTTTCCCTTCCTTACGTAATATGAAATCCTTTGAAGCAGCGTAGATGTTATAAGGAAGAACAGTAAAATATAGTAGGAAAAACAAGGGCTTGCAGAGATGCAGGCCTTTGTTTGTATAAATAAGAAACTTTGGTTTTTTAGGAGCGGTCCCTTGTGCAGAGTTTGTTTTGCAGATTGTTGGTTAAATAGTGAAAAATTGTTGTAATAAATACGATAATGAATGGAATTTTCTGATAAAATAGAAGTAGAAAATCAGATTGAACAATGCTACTAAAGTTGGTGCAGCGAGTAAAAGCGTAATTCTGACTTGCCGAAAATTTTATAAGGGGGTCGGAGGTTATGTCGGATTTTAATATTCTTATCATGGCCTTAGCAATAACTGTTTGGGTAGGGCTGACGCTGCGAAGAATGCGGAATAAAAATAAAAAAGAAGAGTATGTTACTGTTAAAGAAGAGTATAAAACAAAAGCAGTAATTATTGACGGTGCGTTGAATGTTGTTTGGGGTGATAACAGCAAGACCGTTAGTGAAAAAATGCAAAGTAAATTGTTTCAGCAAACCGATCGTAAGGTGCTCCAGCCCGCAACGGCAGAGGTTACCTATAGCGGAAAGTTTGCCGATGAACCGGCTGAAGTATTGATCCGTTTTTTTTATGATGCCGTTTATGAAATTGAAATTATGATTAAACCTTCTGAACCGGTGGGTAGTCTTGCGGTGCCGGTATTACAGGAAATACTGGAGCAGTTAAGTAAAAAATATGGGCTGCCTACTGAAACGACGGATCTCTGGATGATGATGTACCAAAAAAGATCGCCGCAAAACTTTTTAATAAAGACTTGGAAGGGGTCGACAAGGAAAGGGAATAACGCATCCCTCATGTACCTGCCTTTAGTACGCGATATGACGTTATTAATTCCTACGGCGCTCTTGTTGATTTACAGCGATGATACAACGGGAAGCGGTGTTAAGGCGTACCGCGTAAATGCAAAATATGACGGCATTTAAGAGGGGAACCGGGTATCTCCTTACGGGTACGAGGGGTATAATAGAGGAACATAAGGAAAGAAGTTGCCAGGGTAGGCACAGAATTTTAAGGAAAGGGAAGAACTATGCGAATCATAACATTGGCGGAAAATACCGCGATTTCTGAGGAGTTTGGCCATGAACATGGGTTGAGTTTGTATATTGAAACCAAGCAGCACAAAGTGCTGTTTGACATGGGCGCCAGTTCTTTGTTCAGCAAAAATGCGAAACTACTGGATATTGATCTTTCTATGGTTGACGTGGCAGTCGTTTCGCACGGGCATTATGACCACGGCGGTGGACTGGAAACTTTTTTACAGCTGAATTCGCAAGCGAAAGTGTACCTGAACCAAAATGCGTTTGCCAAGTATTACGCAAACAAGCCCGGCGGGGAAAAAACCTTTATTGGTTTGGATGAAAAGTTATCGGCCAATGACCGCATTATTTTCGCGGGGAACCATGTCGGGATTGATAGAGAACTGGAGTTGTTTGCCGGTGTGAAGCAGCGGGGTCTGACTCCGTCAGGCAATAAAGATTTGTTGATGCTGCGTGGCGAAACATTGGTGCTGGATGACTTTTCGCATGAACAAAATTTAATTATTAAAGAAGGATCTGATATTTTGCTGGTAGCCGGTTGCGCGCACAATGGAATAGTGAATATTATCGACCATATGCTTGCCAACGGCTACGGCAGACCGACGCATGTGATCGGTGGGTTTCATTTATACAGCCGGCCAACGAAACAATGTGAGGATCCGGAAATTATCCGGCAAATCGGCGAATATCTAAAACAAACAGGCGCAAAATATTATACCTGCCATTGCACCGGTCTTGAACCGTATAATAATTTGCAAAAAGTGATGGGCGAAAACATAGAATATCTGGCAGCAGGGCGGCAACTGATCCTGTAAAAAGATAAAAGTATATGTTGATACAGAAGGAACTGCCGTTGTGTTAAAGAATATTGGAATAAGAGAAGAACGAAACAAGATTTTTTGGAATAGAGGAGATCGAAATTGGAACTGCTTTTCGGATTGGCGAGTATTGCACTGGTTGTTTTGCTTGGCGCAGTGAGTCCGGGGCCGAGCTTTTTGTTTGTCGCTAGGTTATCTATTGCCCAGACCCGGAAAAATGGAATTTTTGCTGCGGTAGGAATGGGGATTGGCGGCATGGTTTTTGCCCTGTTGGCTTTGCTGGGCTTGAAAGCGGTATTTATTAGCATCCCGTGGCTTTATACGGTGCTTAAAATCCTTGGCGGCATGTATTTGGTGTATGTTGGGATACAAATTTGGCGGGGCGCGCAGGAAACGATTGAAATGCAAGTCGATGATTGTGAAATGCGCCATACTCCATGGAAATCGTGCATTACAGCGCTGTTTACCCAATTAAGCAATCCGAAACCGGCAATTTTCTATGGTAGTATTTTTGCCGCGTTATTGCCGCAGACCATGTCTTGGCATTTTTCCTTCGTCTTGTTGTTGATGGTATTTTTGATCGAGACGGCTTGGTATTGTGTTGTCGCATTACTTCTGTCGGCGAGTGCTCCGCGGATGGTTTATTTACGGTCGAAGTTTTGGATCGATCGTGTGGCCGGAACCGTTATGGGCTTGCTTGGCGCGAAACTGATTACTTCGAACGATATGATCGTTTGACGCTTGATTTTTACGGGCTGAAGTTTGCTATGACTTCAGTCTTTTTGTTTTTCGTTACAGATAACGATGGGTTGTACTCAAATGTATAAATTGTACTGGCAATGGGCTAATAAACAGTGGTAAAATGTTGCTGTTGCCGGTCTAATGTGGTGAGGAAGAAGAGAACTCTGCGGCTGATTGTTTGACAAGTTTGTTTTGATGTCTAACTATTCGATAATCGGCGCATATGGATATAAGTAAGCCTTAGGTTCGGAGGGGGTTATTGCCCCCGCCGAAACCTTAGAGCGAACTTAAGACTGAGGCTCGAAATCTTTGATTTCGCGAAGCCGAAGTTTCCCTTTAGGGTTTCGAGTGTTATAGCCTGTTGATCCCCGACCTAAGAGGGCGGGGTCCCTGTGCCCTG
>Ga0316604_10003631_pt1 | contig 10711 bp, 9 predicted proteins | sample OWC_soil_day20_C_FD_207650 | JGI IMG/M metagenome (GOLD analysis project Ga0316604, IMG submission 207650) | Wetland soil microbial communities from Old Woman Creek delta, Ohio, United States - OWC_soil_day20_CT | ecosystem: Environmental > Terrestrial > Soil > Wetlands | place: USA: Ohio... | reverse complement strand
GATTGCCGCGCCGGCATGCAAGCCACCGCGTTGCCCCATCGGTGGGCGCAGTGGAATCAAGCGCCGCTCTCCAGAGTTCATTGCACGAACGGTCCTTTTGCCTGAGCGTTTCCGGGTGGATTGCGCCTTCGGCGGCGGGATTGCTGATCTCACGTCATCCCGCTCTCTCCCGTTCGCGTGGCGAACTATAGCGCGACGCAGGGGTGGGCTGCAAGCCGGATTGGCACGCGTTCCGGTACTTGGCCCATAATCTGTCGTCCCGTCTCGTTCATCAGGGTTTTTGCTGGCCAGGTGCCGTTGCGTTCGGAGATATTTCCGTCGTTGCCTCCGGCGCGTCCTGCTCGTGCTGCATTTGTTCGGCGGGTGCTTCTTCCACCGGCGGAGCGGTGAAGGTCGTGACCCAGAATTCTGGTGGAGCATCGCCTAAAATGGCCGGCACGGACACAACAGCGGAATCCATGAAGGTCGGGATGGTGAATTGTTTCTCCACCTTCTTGTCGTCTCCGGAAAGCACCTCAATTGTGATCGTGTGCCGCGGCCCTCCGGCCAGAATCAGGATTCTCTCTGCGCGTCCCATCGATTCGGCGGGCTTGCCATCGATGCTCACTTCTATTGTCTCGGGCGATCTCAGTTCCTTGCCGTTGATCGTGACCGCGTTGGTATCGATCAGCAGCGTATGTCCCTTCCCGATGTAGAAGAGATAGACGGAAAGCGCAATGAAACCGAGCAGCACGCAACTCCTCTGAAAGAGGCTTCTGGACGTCATGCCGCACCTCCCTTGGCTTCCTTCGCTGCTGGCGTGCCGCCACCTCTAAGTGTCGCTCGCGAATCGTTTTCCTGGGTTACGCGCTTCCACTCGTAGAGTACGAGTGCCAGGGCAATGACACCGTAGCTGACGAATTGCCGGAAGTATTCTCCGAGCATTCCGGAACCGATGAGATTCTTGCCCGCCATTGGCGATACCAGGAATAGAAGGTGGAACAGGATCACCCCGACAATCACGTTCGGGATTGATGCCTTGGTCACCGAAGCTCCCCCGATGAGCAGGGCAGCGATCGAGAACATGCCGATCTGCTCGTGAGAACTGGTGGTGTTGATGGTTCCGAGGTTCTGCAGGAAGATGATTTGCCCGATTCCGGCCAGCACCGTCGAGATGATGATGGCAAGGATGCGTGTCTGCTCCACCGGAATACCGGCGGCACCTGACACAGCACGGTCCTGGCCGGCGGCCCGCATGTCCTGCCCGATTTTCGTCTTGCGGAACCAGATGATGAAGAAGCTTACCGCCGCGATGATCAGGAAACTGAAAACCGGGATGTTTAACCCGGCGACCTTGAGAGGAATGAGGGTGTCGAGGCTCTGCCGGACGCCGTCAAGACCGATGACGTTGCGGATCCCATAACCGCGCGAAAGCAACAGTTCCGGGTTCATGATTGGAATGAGGCTTCCCATGGCGTAGAGCACGACCATCATATACAGCCCGTTCATGAAGAATGCCAGGATGAACCCGGTTACCATCTCGCGTCCTTTTGCCAGGTTCATGATCGAACCGCACAGCCAGCCGAGAAAAACCGAGATCGGCAGCGAGATGATCATGGCCAGCAGCAGGCCGGGGATTCCGACGATGTTCCAGTCGGTTATGAAGATGAGACCCAGTTGCCCGGCCATGGCACCAAGTACCATGCCGAAATTGAGCCCCATTCCGGCCATGATCGGCAGAAGCAGGGCAATTACCAGGAAGGTGTTGCGCCCCAGGCGAGTCAGGATTTCTTGCATGAGGAAAGTGCCGGGCAGCCCGGAGACGGGGATGGCAAAGGCGATAAGAACGACAAACAGTATTACGACGGCGTTCTCGATGAAGAAAAGTCGCAGTTTGGAGCTCATTTGGCCACCTTTGTCTTGCGGGTCAGGGCATAGAGGATCATGCCGTTGGAAACGATGATCCGGATGACGTCCGACATGTCCACTTTGAGCACCGCATTGAAAATCGACGGGGTCATGGTCAGGATTCCTTGATAGAGCGCAGCCCCGATGAATACGTTGGTCAGTGTTGCCTTGTTGACTCCCGCGCCGCCGATCAGGATAGCGGCAACAGCCGGGAAGGCCATGTAGAGCGGTCCCTCGTAGAGCTGGATGAATCCGAAGCTTTGCTGGAAGACGATGATGCCCAGTGCCCCGAGCATGGTGGACATCATCACGCTGACGATACGCATCCGGTCGATGTTGATGCCGGAGGCACGGGCGTAGGTCGGGTTCGATCCAACGGCTGTGATTGCTGTTCCTATTTTCAGGTGGAAGAAAACCCAGATCAGGAAAGACATCACGGCGAAGACCAGGATCGCTCCCGTCGGGAACTTGAAGTTTTCTCCGATCTGGATGACCAGAAAATCGTCCAGGATGTGCCGCCAGAATCCCTCGACGGAGATCGTGGTTCTCAGACCCGTTCCGCCGTATCCCCAGATCATTGTCGGATCCTTGAACGGCAGAATCAGCCACGCGATGGACATGATCATGACTGATGAGAATCCGACGTAGGTGGCGATCATCATTTCGCCACCCTTCACCCGGTTCAGCAGCTTGCCGTAGCCGTAGCCGAAGACCGCGCCGAATGCCTGGGAGATAAGGATGGCCGCCACAAACCCCCATGCACCGACGAACCCCATTTCGATGCTGATCGTGGCACCCAGAAGACCGGCAATGACGCCGAGCGAAAGTCCGAAATTAAGACCGCAGCCCGATTGGATCATCGGTACCAGCGCGAGAACCATGATCCCGTTCATGCCGATCCGGATCAAGGTGTCTGAAATCGATGCGGGAAGATTTACGCCGACAAAGGGTGCCGCGAGAAACAGGGCAAACAGGTAGAGCGTGATGATGATCCGGGGCAGGCCGAAATCAGCGGCAAAACGTTTCATGCTATCCATCTTTAGTTTCCTCCGACGAGCGCAACGGGTGCTTCGTCCCTGTCCGCGCCTGCCATGAGTATCCCGAAGTCCTCGATCGGGGCTGTGTGCGGAAGAATCCCCTCGATACGCCCTTCGTACACGATGGCAATGCGATCGCAGACAGAACGCAGTTCCTCCAGCTCGCTGGAGACCATGACGATCGTCGTGCCGTATTCGCGGTTGTATTTCTTCAGCGTATCCAGTACAAGGTGCTTCGCGCCGATATCGATGCCGCGCGTCGGCTCCGATACGAAGAGAACGTCGGGGCGCAGGGCGAAGGCCTTGGCCAGGCAGACTTTCTGCTGGTTTCCGCCGGACAGGTTGCCGGCGCGCTGCCCCGGTCCCGTGCACTTGATCTCTAGGAGCTTGATGTACTCTTCGGCCAGATTCGACATCGCGGCGTCCGAGCGCCACAGGAACAGTCCGCCGAGAATCGGTTTGAGGAACTTGTTCTGCACCTGCATGGCCGTGAACGCGATATTCCAGTCGATGCCTTCGTCCAGCAGGAGTCCGACGCCCCGGCGATCTTCGGATACAAACGCCATGTTCCGTTCGAGCGCAGCTCTGGGTGCGTTCAACGCCACTGGCATTCCGTTTAGTACGACAGATCCCCCGGCAGGAGAGAGCCCCATAATGCCATTGGGAATCCCGAGCTTGCCTTGGCCGGCCAATCCGCCGATGCCAAAAATCTCGCCTTTCTTGATGGACAGGTTGACATTACGCACCGTCTCGCCGGGCATATCGACCCACAGGTTCTCGATCGACAGGACGGTTTCTCCCGCATCGGATCCGTTTTGAATCGTGCGTGCCGCGGACGCGGCATCAATCTTCGCTTGCGCCTCCATGGAGCGCCCCACCATCAGTGAGGCAATCTGTTTGGTCGAAGATCCCTTGGCCGGGAAGTCTTCGATCTTGTGCCCGTCTCTCAGCACCACGACGCGGTCGCACAATTCAACGACCTCGCGCAAACGGTGAGAGATGAAGATGATCGCAATCCCTTCGGATGCCAGCAGCCGAAGCGTGGAGAGCAGCACTTCGGCTTCGCTTTCCGTAAGCACTGCCGTCGGTTCGTCCAGAACGATCAGCTTGACGTTCTCGCGGCAAAGTTCCCGGGCAATTTCCGTGAATTGCTTGTGGCCCACCGGCATTTCCTTGATGAGCATGTTGGGGTCCAGCGTCACCCCGAGTTTGTCGATGGCACTTTTTGCACGACTTTCCATCGCGGCGCGATCGAGCGTACTGATGCGCGGGCCGAAGATATCGACGAGGACTGAACGGTTGAGCGATTCACGGTTCAGAAGGATATTCTCTGTCGTCGTAAAACCCGGGATCAGGGAAAACTCCTGGTGCACCATGCCAATCCCGGCATCCAGGGCATCAAAGGGTGTCTTGAATCTGGCTTCCTTGCCATTGAAAAAGATGGACCCTTCGAAACCCCCGGTCTCACTGATGACCGGCATGCCGAAGAGTATCTTCATAAGGGTGGATTTTCCCGCGCCGTTCTCGCCCACCAGACCTATGATTTCGCCTGCGCCGACATCGAAGGAGACATCGGCCAGTACCCGGTTGCCGTAGAACGACTTGCCGATGCCTTTCAGGCTCAGAATCGGTTCTGCTGAATCCATTGCTGCCTTTCCCTGGATTAAATTCAAATCAGCGAGAGAGAAATTCGGTTCTCTCCCGCTGATTCGGTGTCTGTTTCGACTACCTTGATTCGGATTACTTCTTCTTCAGACCCGAGGAGATCTTGAGGTACTTCTCGGGAACATCGATGTCGGCTGATTTGATGTAGCCCTTGCCGAAAATGTAGGTGTCCTGGAGAAGCAGGGCGAAATTGTTCAACTTGACGCCGGTGGAACCATCGACGTAGTAGGAGCCGCCCCACTTCGCGCCCGGGGTGTATTTGCCGAATGCCTTGAAGATGTCCTTCATGTTCGTCATCTTCGACTTGCCCTCGATCACATTGATCGCGTGCTGGGTCAAGCCGACCGTGGCGCTGTACGGGAAGGAATAGGACCACGTGCCCAGGCGTCCCTTGCCGCCCTTCGCGACCACGGCCGCTTCCACCTTCTTCATGATGGCCGGGAAGTCGCCTTGTTCGGCCTTCAGGTCGATACCGAGGGCGCCAGGATAACCCAGCAGCGGAGACGGCAGGCTGGCTTCGACGAAGATGCCACCGAATTCCACGACCTGGCGGATCAGCGGCTCGGTGTGCGCGTCATTGGTCGCGTAGAAGGCGGTGTCCTTGCCATACTTCTTGACCCATTTCGGCACATTTTCAAGCATGAACTGCTGTGCGCCGACAACACCGACGTCGCTGAGAGGATCGGGGGCGGTTTCGAAGACGAACTTGACGCCCAGATCGTTACAGGCCTGCTCGAAAATCATGCGGCGACGGGTCAGTGTTTCGACGCTCATGTGCCGCGGGAAGGAGATATGAACGAAGGTCTTTGCGCCGAGCTGCTTGGCCGCCCAGATAACGCGATAGCCTGCCGAGATGAAGTCGTTGCGCATGATCAGGTCGGCGACTTTTCCGATCACCAGAGGGTCTTCCTGGGGGACCCCGCCGAGCAGAAGGATGTCCGGCCGCATTTCGCGAACGCGGCGGAAACCCTCCGTTGCGCCCGGAACGGCCTGGTTCATCACGATGGCCTTCATCAGAGGATCGTTCGCCAGAGAGACGATCTGCGAGATGGTGGTCTCTTGTTCGGCGCTGAAGTTGTTGGGATAGGTCAGGTGCTGAATCATGCCACCGTTCTTGACGTCCCCGTATTCCTTGATCATGGCTTCCGCGCCACGAACCTCGTCCTCTCCCTGGTTGACCGTGCCCGTGATAATACCGACGTGATACGAAGCCGCTGCCAGAGCCGCAGCACCTGGAACTGCCAGGCACAGGGCGAGTGTCAGCTGCGCCAGTCCTTTACGTACGTTCATCATATTGACTCCTAGAAAGATCCACCGAAGGATGGATTGGTATTGATTGACCTCAAGACGAGAGTGATCCAGGCGCCAGAACACAAACGCCCGTTCGTCGATCGGCCCGGAAAGCCTTGCCTACGGCCGAAACTACACTGGGAAAAACACGAACAAGAACAAGAACACAAAGCAATAACAAATTTGAACCCGCGCTGGCACGGCGCATGAACACGTTGCTTCCGATCAGGGCTCGCATACCGGACAGAGAGCTGGCTTTTGTCACAGTGGCTTGAGTCATCGTCGATAGCATGATGGGGGAAGTCTCTTTCTGTACTGGAAGAGGTCAGCCTATCTGCGCGCGCAGTCAGCGGTAAATTGCGGTCTGCGGTTCTTCCCCGATGCGGGTAAAACCACGGTACATGCCCTCCGAGTTGAACGGAAGGCACACGTTACCTCTGGCATCGATGGCAATCAGCCCGCCGGTGCCGCCAAGGGACGGAAGGGTATTCATTACTACGTCCATAGCCGCCTGTTCCAAAGTTTGGCCGCCGTAGGCCATGCGCGCGCAAACGTCGTAAGCGGCCACGGCACGCATGAACGTTTCGCCGGTGCCGGTGCAGGAAACGGCGGCGGTGCGATTGTCGGCGTAAGTGCCGGCGCCGATCAGGGGGGAGTCGCCGACCCTTCCAGGGAGTTTGTTGGTCATTCCGCCTGTCGATGTTGCTGCCGCCAGATTGCCGCGTGCATCAAGCGCGACCGCGCCGACAGTACCGAATTTCCGGCTTTCGTCGAGCGGGGCCCCAACTTGCGGCGTATTGCCAAAAACCAGCGCCGCACCGTCATGGTCCAGAAGTGTTGTGCTGGCAGCCAGAGCGCGTTGTAACTGTTCGCGCCGCGCATCGGTTGAAAAATAGTCCGGCGAAACCATTTCAAGCCCCAGAGCCTCGACGAACGCTTCGGCTCCGGCGCCGACGAACAGGACATGCTCACTGTATTCCATGACTGCTCGTGCGGCACGCACGGGGCGGCGGATTCTGCTGACGCAGCCGACGGCTCCGGCGCGCAGGTTCGCGCCGTCCATCACCGAAGCATCCAGTTCATGCGTTCCATCATGCGTAAAGACAGAGCCTTGTCCGGCATTGAACAACGGGCAGTCTTCCAGCATCTCGACAGCGAGAGTGACCGCGTCGAGCGCGCTGCCACCGTTGGCCAGCAGGTGTTGCGGAGGGAGAAGAACACTGCGCAATGCGTCGTGATAGGCCCGTTCCTGCTCGGCGCTGATGCTGTTGCGGCTTAGGGTGCCGGCGCCGCCGTGAATGGCAATGACCGGAATAGCAGCACTTGGTGTCATTTCCTGGCCTTGTGTGTTGGCTTGCCAGTCATTTTTTTCGTTCGTGATGCGGCTGCTGCGGTGTCCGGCAAAGAGCGCAAGCCGCTGCCGGGATTGCCGTAGATCCAGGGTAACAGCGACTCTGTAAGTTGTGTCGCGGCCTTGATGGATCCCTGGGTTCGGTGCGCGACAGCGCTGCATAAGGCTTCGATCAAGGCCAGCGCACTGGCCTCGCAGTTTGAAGAATACTGGCTTTCGGTGTAGGCGTAGAGCGATACGGTGGCGAGTCGCGCCAGTGGCGATGTCACGCGATCGGTCAATGCAAGCACCGGAACCCCCGCATCCCATGCGCGTTGGGTAAGGAAGACGGTATCGGCAGCGTAGCGTGGAAAACCGATCGCGATCAGCAGGTCGGTCGTCTCCAAGCGTGAGACTACGCGGGCTGCTGCAGATGATCCTTCCACGGTAGCCAGCAGGTGTACGCTCTCGCAATAGGGGTCGAGACCGCGTTGCAGCAGGCCGCCCAGCCAGGTGCTGGCACCGAAGCCGATGATGCTGATGCGTTTGGCGCCCAGGATGGCGCTGACCGCCTGTTCGCATGTGTGCGCATCCAGTGATTTCTGGGTCAGGCTGATATTTCGTTGAATGTTCGAAAGCGATCCGATGAATACGTCTGCGGCGGTGGCCGGGCTTTCAAGTTGACTGCGCAGCTTCTCGACGGGCGCCAGCGCACTTTCAAAACCAAGAACGAGTGCTGCGCGGAATTGCGGGTAGCCATCGAATCCGAGCGCCCGCGCAAAACGGTTGGCGGTTGCCACTGAAACGTCCAGCGCGGTGGCCAGTTCGTCAATCGCCATGGTGGCAACCTGGAAAGGATGGTCAAGCACATAGTCCGCCATCTTCCGGTGCGAGCGCGTCAGATCGGGGAGCACACGGGCAATGCGCTGCGCCATCGAAGGATTACGGGAGGCAGATTTCATTGAGCTACCGCATCATGAACGAAAATATAATGTATAGAAATTTACAAATTACATCAATAAAAAAATATTTTTGATCATTTCTATTGACCACAGCTCACCCCATCGGACAAACTTCCGGCTTGATTCTTTCAATCGGGGGTCTTCATGACGGAACGACTGCGCGGCGATGAACTGGTCGCCTTGATAAGGAGGGTTTTTCAGCCTCGCGAGAGTGAAACTGGATTGGCCATCCTCGTCGACTTGCCCGACGCAACGATTCCCGACAACAAGGACTGGGCAACGCGACGTGAGATCGCGGCGGATTGGTTCCGTGAGTTGGAGGCTCGCCAGTCGGAGCTCGGAATGAAACCTGTTCTGGCGGTCTATTGCAACGCCCACACCAACAATGGGGAGTTGCCCGATCGCTGCTGGATTCACGCGGGTGGGGTTCTCCCAAAGGTGGCAGAGGATCTTGATCCGGCCCTTTCCATTTCCTTTGCTGACTTGTTCGCCGCCAATCCGATAATCCTCGTGCCTTCGCAGTTTTCTGCCACGGCGCCACTGAAAATAGCAGCGAAACGACACCGCTTCCGGGCTGCCACCATGGGCGGTTTTTGCGAAGGGATGATTCCCGCCTTGCGGCTGGATTACTCGGAGGTCAACCGCCGTGTCGCCTATCTGAAAGACAAGCTCGATCGTGCAGCGGGAGCGGATTTCTGTTTTGCGTATCCCGGCGGGAAAGCTTCGTTGCATCTTGACCTGCGTTTCCGCACGGCCCATGCCTCCGGCGGGCTGCTTCCATCTCCCGGAACTGCAGGAAACCTGCCTTCCGGTGAAGCTTATATCGTGCCTTACGAAGGCGAGACAGAACCGAGCCGCAGCGCAGGCGAGTTGCCCGTGCAGTTCGGTCAGGAGATCGTGCGCTACCGCATCGAAAACAACAAAGCCGTCGAAGTCTTGACGGATGGCGCCAAGTCGCGAGAGGAAGCCGCTCATCTGGCGAGAGAACCGGCCTACGGCAACATCGCGGAACTGGGCCTGGGGGTCCTGGCGGCTTTCGGCATCAAGCCTATCGGCAAGGTCCTGCTGGACGAGAAACTCGGCGCGCACATCGCTTTCGGGCGCAGCGAACACTTTGGCGGTCAAGTGGGCCCCGATGCGTTTTCCAGCCCCGGCGCCGTCATCCACATCGACCGCGTCTATGTTCCCGAGACTCAACCCGACGTGATGGTGAAAACCCTCGATCTCGTCATGGAAGATGGGCAGCTGCTGCCGCTCATGCGCGACGGACAGTACGTCGTGGATTTCGGCTGAATGGAAGCGATCATCGCGCGGATAAGAGCAACGGAGTGAACTATGAAGATCCGAGAGATACAGATCGGGAAAGTCAGCATCCCGCTGAAGAAACCGTTCAAGACCGCGTTACGGCAGGTCGATTCGGCAGAGGACATCATCGTCAAGGTTATCGCGGATACGGGGGAGATCGGCTTCGGCAATGCCCCTCCGACGGCGGTCATCACAGGCGACAGCCAGGATTCCGTCATCTCTGCGATACGGGATACGCTCGGCCCCCGCATTATCGGCATGGACGTTGAAAACCTCGAAGGCATCATGACGACCCTTGATGCCGGGATGCTGCACAACCATTCCGCCAAGGCGGCACTCGATATTGCCGTACATGACCTCTTTGGAAAGCGCTTCGGACTGCCGTTGTACAAGTTGTTCGGCGGTTTGAGAACGGACATGGAGACTGACCTGACGATCAGCCTGAACTCTCCGGAAGAGATGGTGCGGGATGCTCTCGAGGCTCTGCAGGACGGTTATACGGCGCTGAAGCTGAAGGTCGGCAATGACATAGCGCTCGATGCCAGGCGCGTGCGGGCGATCCGCGACGCCGTCGGCGGCAAGATCAAGATCCGACTCGATGCCAACCAGGGCTGGAGTCCGAAAGAAGCGGTTCGCACAATCCGCCGGTTTGAAGTCGACGGGCTCGATATCGAGCTTATCGAGCAGCCCGTAAGAGCCCATGATTTCGAAGGGCTCAAGTACGTCACCGACCGCGTGGAAACCGACATCATGGCGGACGAGTCGGCGTTCGGGCCTTTTGAGGTCTTCCGTCTGCTGTCAATGCATGCTTGCGATCTGATCAACATCAAGTTGATGAAAGCGGGCGGTCTGCATAACGCCGTCAAGATCGCCAATCTTGCCGAGACGATGGGTATTCAATGCATGATGGGCTGCATGCTGGAGAGCAAGGTCGGCATCAGCGCCGCGGCCAGTTTCGCAGCCGGCAAGAAAATCATTACGCGTACTGATCTCGATGCGGCAGTCCTGTTGGCCGAGGATCCGGTAATCGGAGGCGTGGCGTTCTGCCAGAACCGATTGCTTGTTTCGGAGTCGCCGGGCCTGGGTATCACGGATGTTGCAGGGTGGAGGCAGATCGGTTGCTGATCTGTCTGTGGAGCAGGATTGTATAAATAACCTGATAGGGAGGTGGTATTTTGGGCATAGTAATTTCTCTGATTGTGACTTTTTGGGCGGGCTTTCTGATCGTCAAGAAG
>Ga0316604_10003630_pt1 | contig 10712 bp, 8 predicted proteins | sample OWC_soil_day20_C_FD_207650 | JGI IMG/M metagenome (GOLD analysis project Ga0316604, IMG submission 207650) | Wetland soil microbial communities from Old Woman Creek delta, Ohio, United States - OWC_soil_day20_CT | ecosystem: Environmental > Terrestrial > Soil > Wetlands | place: USA: Ohio... | reverse complement strand
GCCTGGCTGCGCCCGAGCATCTGGTCGATGTCGTCCGCCGTGGCGAACAGCGCGTGCACCAGCGGATCGTTGGCAAAGGACTGGCGGTTGATGTCGATCGGGCCGGGCAGCGCGTCGACCAGGCCCTCGCAATAACCCAGCGCGTGCTCAACGGGCAGCGCCAGTTGGCGTTCGAAGCCGGTTGCCGATTTGAGCAGCGGGTCGACCATTTCGGCAACCCGGTCAAGCGCCTTCCGCACCTGGGGCGTCGGCGCCGGCGCCGGCTTCAGAAAATCGGCAAGGGAGGAAATCAGGCTCAAGGAGTCGTGCTTGCGCAGATTGCCCGGCCAGCCCTGGCGCCGTTCGGGCGATTGATGGCACTGGAAATCCAGTCGCCGATGGCTGCCAGTTTAGCGAGATCGATGCCGGTTTCAATCCCCAGCCCGTGCATCAGGTAAACGACATCCTCGGTCGCCACGTTGCCGGAGGCGCCCTTGGCATAGGGGCAACCACCCAGGCCGGCGACCGAACTGTCGAAAGTCGCGATGCCCATCTGCAGCGACGCGTAGATATTGGCGATCGCCATGCCGTAGGTGTCGTGGTAGTGACCTGCCAGCCTGTCAATTGGCACGACCCTGGCGCAGGCTTCGAGCATGCGCTGGACCGAGGCCGGATTGCCGACGCCGATGGTGTCGCCGAGCGACACTTCGTAGCAACCCATCTCGAACAGGGATTTCGCGACGCCGGCCGCCTGCCCGGGCGCGATGTCTCCCTCGTAAGGACAGCCGACGACGCAGGAAACATAGCCGCGCACCGGGATTTCCAGCGCGCTCGCCGAAGAAAGAATGGGTTCGAAGCGCTTCAGGCTCTCGGCAATCGAGCAATTGATGTTTTTCTTGGAAAAACTCTCGGAAGCGGCGGCGAAAATGGCCACTTCGCTCGCGCCGGCCTGTATGGCCGCGTCGAAGCCCTGCAAATTCGGCGTCAAAACCGGGTAGACCGCTGCAGGATGCCTGGTGATGCCCTGCATCACCGCCGTGTTGTCAGCCATTTGCGGCACCCACTTGGGCGAGACGAATGAAGTGGCCTCGATGGCGCGCACGCCGGCATCGGCCAGGCGGCCGATGAGGTCGATCTTGATCGCGGTCGGCACGATCCCCTTTTCATTCTGCAGCCCGTCGCGCGGGCCGACTTCGACGATCTTTACTTTGGCGGGTAGCATGGGCGGGTGTTTTTTGCCCTAGCGCGCTGGAGCGCAGAATTCCGGCGTGGCGTCCTGGCAGGTTCCCAAACAGTTCACCTGGCCATTCGAATCAACCGCGGCGCCCCCGCCCGGTTGCGACGAGCACTTTACCTGTCCTTCGTCGTCGGCGGCGCAGTAGCCGACACCGCACCTGACGACACCATAGCGATCCCTGATCGCGCCCCCGCCCGCCCTGGCGCAGAACACCGTGCCGTACTGATCCGCCGCGCACTGACCCTCGCCGCACACCACGTTTCCATGCTGGTCCTTGATGCAGTCCCCGGCATTGACCTCGGTGCCGATCAGCGCCGCCAGAATCAACAAGCAACGAACTGCGAGATGTTTCTTCACGTGTTTTCCTTTCATTTCGAACTGCGAAAACCCCGATGTACCGGAAATCGCAGAATCCGCTCCGGGGAATTCTCGGCTGGCTGACCCACATGACTTGTCCTGAATCAGCGCGCCGTTGTTGAAAATACGGCCATAAACCACCCCGCTCGCTTCGCCGGTCCGCACCGGGTCGATGATTTCGAAAAAAGCTCCCTTGAATTCACCAACCTTGGCTTGTTTGCATGGTGAGTCCTTGATGCGGTTTCAGGTTGTTTAATACTGGTTGCCCGAACACATCGTGTCAAGCTTCAACCATCACCCTCGAACTCGACCAGCGCAGCGCCGTCGGCGCCCGCACCGTGAAGTCCTGGCAGCGCCCGGTTACGATGCGGCGGCGATTGCGCGGATGCTGCTGCCGCTGCTGCGCGCGCCCTTCGTTCAAGACCCGGCCTCAACCGCCGTCACCGCACGTTTCAGCGAACTGTTCGAACGAATGACGAATTTCTCGAGTTCGACGATCAGGAAGAATACGGCGCCGCCGGCGAACAGGATCGGCCACACGTGCAGCGGGATGGCCTCGTTGCCGAACACGGCCTGCAGCGGCGGTGCGTAGGTGAACAGCAGTTGCAGCACGACCACCGCGCCGATGCCCATGGGCAGGTACTTGTTGCCCATGTGCCCGGCGATCGACAGCGAGGAATCGAGCAGGAAGCGGCTGTTGAGCAGGTAGAAGATCTGCCCGATGGTGATGGCATTGACCGCGACGGTACGCGCGAGGTTGTCCGAAGCGCCTTGCGCCTTCATCCAGAAGAACGCCCAGAGCGTGAAGGCCACCAGCGCCAATCCGACGAAAATCACGCGCCAGATACCGAAGCCGGTCAGGATCGGGCGATCCACGGCGCGCGGCGGGCGTGTCATGACATCATGCTCGTGCGGCTCGAAGCAGATCACCAGGCCAAGCGCCACGGATGTCACCATATTGACCCAGAGAACCTGCGGCGCGGTGATCGGCAGCGTGAAGCCGAGGAAAATCGCCACGGCGATGACCAGCGCCTGCGCAAAGTTGGTCGGGAAGAGGAAGAGAATGGCTTTCTCGATATTGTTGTAGACCGTCCGTCCTTCCTTGACGGCGGCGGTGATCGAAGCGAAGTTGTCGTCGGCGAGGATCATCTCCGCCGCCTCCTTGGTCACTTCGGTGCCCTTGATGCCCATGGCCACACCGATGTCGGCCTTCTTCAAGGAAGGCGCGTCATTGACGCCGTCGCCGGTCATCGCGACGATCTGCTTGTTGGCCTGGATGGCCTTCACCAGACGCAGCTTGTGCTCGGGGCTGGCGCGGGCGAAGACATCGACATCGCGCACGGCTTCCCGTAGCGCCGCCTCGTTCATTTCCTCGATTTCGGTGCCGGTGATCGCCGTCCTGCCGTCGCCGATGCCGAGCATCTTGGCAATGGCGGCGGCGGTGATGCGATGGTCGCCGGTAATCATGGTGACGCGAATGCCGCCGTCGTGGCATTCCCTGACCGCTGCGATGGCCTCCTGGCGCGGCGGGTCGAGCAGGCCGATCAGGCCGACCAGTACCAGATTCTGCGGCAGGTCGGCTGGACCCAGACTGCCTGCCTGCAGGCCGGGGTTCTCCAGCCAGGCCAGCGCCAGTACGCGTTCGCCCTGCGCCGCGAGTTTGTCCGCCACCTGCATGAAATGTTCGCGGTTGAACGGCGCGGCTTGCCCGTCGCTTAGCTGTTGGCGGTCGCAGGCGTCCATGATGACTTCCGGTGCCCCCTTGACGAAGATCGCTTCCGTGCCGTCGGCTGCCCGGTGCAGCGTGGCCATGAACTTGTGTTCGGATTCGAACGGAATGGCGTCGATACGCGGATAGGCCTGCTGCTCGGTTTTGCGGTCCATGCCGAGCTTGTTGCCGAAGGGGTAGAGTGCGCCTTCGGTCGGGTCGCCCTCGACCTTCCAGACGCCTTCCGCCTGGAACAGTTCGGCATCGTTGCAGAGCATCGACACGCGCCCCATCAGATCCATGACGCTATCCTTGCCCGCGGGCTGGCCGTCTTTTTTGACCTCGCCCTCCGGCGCGTACCCGTTGCCGCTGATCTGGTATTCGGATTCGGCCGTGGCGGCCGACACCACCATCATTTCCATCAGCGTCAGCGTGCCGGTCTTGTCAGAGCAGATGCGCGATACCGAACCCAGGGTTTCGACCGCGGGCAGGCGGCGGATGATCGCGTTGCGCTGCGCCATGCGCTGCACGCCGATGGCCAGGGTGATCGTGATCAACGCCGGCAAGCCTTCCGGAATCAACGACACGGCGATGCCGACAATGGCCTGGAAAAGCTCGACGAAGGCCATGTCCATGACCCAATGGCCATAGGAGAATACCGCCACCGCCACCACGCCGACGACGCCGGTGATCATGTAGCCGAGGCTCTTGATCTGGCGCAGCAGCGGTGTTTCGAGGGAGCTGACGTTGGCGAGCAACTGGTTGATCTTGCCGAGTTCGGTCTCGCTGCCGGTGGCGACCACGACGCCGCTGGCGCGACCGGAGACGACCATGGTTCCCGAGAAGGCCATGCACTCGCGGTCGCCGACGGTCGATTTTTCCGGCACCGGATCGGTGATCTTTTCCGCGGGAACCGATTCGCCGGTCAGCGCCGCCTCTTCCGTGCGCAGGTTCTTGACCTCGGTCAGGCGCAGGTCGGCGGGGATTTTGTCGCCGGATTCGAGCAGCACGACGTCGCCCGGCACCAGTTCCTCGGCCGGGATCATGCGCGTCTCGCCGCCGCGCGTCGTCCGCGCCTCGGCGGACAGCATGTTGCGGATGGAGTCGAGCGCCTTTTCCGCCTTGCCTTCCTGGATGAAGCCAAGCAACCCGTTGAGGATCACGACAGCGAAGATGATCCCGGCATCCAGCCACAAGTTCAGCATCAGCTTGGTGAAGCCGGCGCCGAGCAGCACATAGACGAGGATGTTGTTGAACTGGGCGAGAAAGCGCGCAAACGGGCCGCGCGTCTTGCCTTCCGGCAGTCGATTGGGGCCGTATTTCTGCAGGCGGTGCTGCGCCTCGCCGGTATCCAGCCCCTGCTCAATGCTGGTGGCAAGTTGCTTCATCACGTCATCCGCGGGCAATGCGTGCCAGAGCGTGTTGTCGGTGGTAGCCGGGGTGTTCGCTACGATAGCCATATCGTTACTCCGCAATTATTGGCGTCCGCATCAGTGGACGAGTCGTGATGGTAGTAGCCAGAAAGACCACGGACACAAAAACTTCCATTACACCGGCACGAGTACGGTCACAACGACGAGCCAGAATACAACAATCGGCAGGAACCGGACTAGGCGCCGACAGATTTTCGCCAGTGCGTCGACCAGCAGACCCGCCACGCTGAATGTCACCGGGAACAGTGCGACGACGAAGAACACGACGTTTCTTGAATGCGCTACTGGCGCCAGCTCCTCGGCGGCGATGTCGGAACTCACGTCACTCCTTCGAACTCCACCAGCGCCGCGCCGTCCGCAACCTGCTCACCGGCGGCGTAGCAGTAGGACTTGACCGTGCCGGCGGCGGGGGCGGTGATGGTGTGCTCCATTTTCATCGCCTCGAGGATCAGGAGCGGTGTGCCTGCTTCTACCCGCTGGCCGGGCTGGGCGAGCAGGGCGACGACCTTGCCCGGCATCGGTGCGGTCAGGCCGCCACCGTGGCTGTCGCCGGCGTCGACGCGGTGCAGCGGGTCTTCACGCAGCAGGGTGTAGGTGCTGCCTTGCAAAAACACACTTCTTTTGTCGTCGACCGCAACTACCGAAGCGATCAGCCGGCGGTCGTCGAGTTCGACGGCGAGGCGGTCACCGTCGAGCTTCTTGCCGCGGGCTGCGGTCGACTGCCCGCCAAGGGTTATTTCCCACTGGTCGCGGCGATAGCGCACGTGGGCGTCGACTAGCGTCTCGCCATCCTTGAAGCTGATCGTGCGCGCCGACGACAGGTTCATGCGCCAGCCGTCGCGGGCGTGCCACGGCGACCACGGATCGCCGCTGTTTTCCGCAGCCTGCCTGGCGACATGCTGTTCCCAGAGCAGTTCGCCGACCGTGGCGACGAGCAGCGCGTCGCGCGGCACGGTTTGCACCGGCGGGAAGAGGAAATCCTGCTGGCGCTCGATCAGCCCGGTATCGAGATCGGCGCCGGCGAAGGCGGGGCAGGCGACGAGGCGCGACAGGAAATCGATGTTGGTGGTGACGCCGGCTACCTGATAATCGGCCAGCGCCTTGCGCATGCGCGCCAGCGCCGCGTCACGGTGCTCGTCCCAGACGATGAGCTTGGCGATCATCGGGTCGTAGAAGGGCGTGATCTCGTCGCCCTCCTCGACGCCGGTATCGACCCGCACGTTCAGGCTCTCGGTCGGGACACGGAGACGGATCAGCTTGCCGGTCGACGGCAGGAAGCCCTTGCCGGCATCCTCGGCGTAGATGCGGGCTTCCAGCGCGTGGCCGCGAATCTGCAACTGTTCCTGCTTCAGCGGCAGCGGCTGGCCTGCGGCGACACGCAATTGCCATTCGACCAGATCCTGGCCGGTGATCATTTCGGTGACCGGGTGCTCGACCTGCAGGCGGGTATTCATCTCCATGAAGTAAAAGGTACCGTCCTGGTTGGCGATAAACTCGACCGTGCCGGCGCCAACATAGCCAACTGCCTTGGCTGCGGCAACGGCGGCTTCGCCCATCTGGCGGCGGCGTTCCTCGGGCATGCTGGGCGCCGGGGCTTCTTCCAGCACCTTCTGGTGGCGGCGTTGCACCGAGCAGTCGCGCTCGAACAGATAAACGCAATTGCCCTGCGTATCGGCGAAGACCTGGATTTCGATGTGGCGCGGCTTGGTGATGTATTTTTCGATCAGCACGTGCTCGTCGCCGAAGCTGGAAATCGCCTCGCGCTTGCAGGAGGCCAGCGCATCGGGAAAGTCTTCGGTTTTTTCGACCAGCCGCATGCCCTTGCCACCGCCGCCTGCTGCGGCCTTGATCAGCACCGGGTAGCCGATACGATTGGCCGCCAATTGCAGCAGTGCAGGAGTCTGGTCGTTGCCGTGGTAGCCGGGGGTGAGCGGTACTTTGGCCGCGCCCATCAGTTTCTTGGCTTCGGATTTCGAGCCCATGGCACGAATCGCCGAGGCTGGCGGGCCGATGAAGGCGATGCCGTTGGCGGCCAGCGCCTCGGCAAAATCGGCATTCTCGGAGAGGAAACCGTAGCCGGGATGGACGGCCTCGGCACCCGTACGTTTGCAGGCGTCGACGATCTTCCCGGCGACCAGATAGGATTCACGTGCCGCAGCCGGGCCGAGCAGCACGGCCTCGTCGGCCAGTCGCACGTGGCGGGCATTGGCATCCGCTTCGGAATAGACGGCGACAGTGCGGATGCCCATGCGGCGGGCGGTCTTGATGACGCGGCAGGCGATCTCGCCGCGGTTTGCGATCAGGATTTTCGTAAACACGGTTATTCCCCAATCCAGTCGGGCTGGCGCATTTGGCTACGGCCGTGCGCCAAGGCGCCCTTAACGTTCGCTGTGCTCACGTTAGCCTCCACCGAAAGCGGAAACCCAGTCGGGATTCCGCTTTTCGAGGAAGGCGGTGATGCCTTCACGGGCTTCCGGCGTGGCGCGCAGGCGGGCGATGCGGTGGGCGGTTTCCTCGACCAGCGTTTCGTTGATGATCCGGCCGTCGACCGCGCGGATCAGATCCTTGGCCGCCGCCTGCGCCAACGGTCCGCCCTGCAGCAGCGCGCTGACGATTTCCTGCACCCTGGCGTCGAGTTTCTCCGGCTCGACCGCATCATGCACGAGACCGATCTGCCGGGCATGGTGGGCGTCGATACGCTCGGCAGTCTGGAAATAGCGGGTCGCCTGGCGGGCGCCGATGGCGCGCAGCACGTAAGGCGAAATGGCCGACGGGATGATGCCGAATTTGACCTCGGAGGCGGCAAAGACTGCCTTGGTCGAGGCGATGGCGATGTCGCAGGCGGCAGCCAGTCCCATACCGCCGCCGAGTGCCGCACCCTGGACGCGGGCGATGGTCGGTTTCTTCATCTCGGCGAGCGTGCGCAGCATGTGGGCCAGCGCGCGGGCGTCGTTCAGGTTGTCGTCGAGGCCGTTGTTGGCGGCGCGCTTCATCCAGTTGAGGTCGGCGCCGGCGGAAAAACTCTTGCCGCGCCCGGCGAGAACGACGACACGGACATCCACGTCTTCATCGAGGGCGATGCAGGCGGCGGTCAGTTCGGCGATCAGGGTTTCGTCGAAGGCATTGTGCAGGTCCGGGCGGTTCATCCAGATCGTGGCGATCGGGCCATTCAGTTCGATTTCGAGGGCCATGAACATGTCTCGCTCCTTTTATTGTTGCTGCTGCAGACGGATCAATTCTGCCATCGGCGTGCCCGCGAGCGCCTTGGTCAGGCTGGTCTGGTTGGCCGGCGGCTGGTTCTGGCTGACCTTCCATTTGCCCAGCAGGCGGGTGATGCCGATTTCGATGCCGACGATGGCGCCAAGCATCCTTTCGATGTAATCGGCCGGGGCATCGGTGACGGCCCAGGGCTGCGGCAGCACGGCTTCGTTGGCTGCGGTCAACGCGGAAATCTGGCCAAAAATCCAGGCCGGATCATCGATGACCCGCAGGTCGCCATAAGCATGCACGGCGACGTAGTTCCAGGTCGGCACGACCTTGCCGTGCTCGGCCTTGGTCGCGTAGCCCGACGGGCTGATATAGCTTTCGTGGCCGTGGAAGATCACCAGCACTTCGCCGGCGACGTTGCCGACTTTCCACAAGGGATTGGCGCGGGCGACATGGCCTTGTAGCTTGCCATCGGCCAGCAGCAGTGGAATGTGGTTGGCGTTAAGGCCGTCCGGGCCATGGCTGATTAGCGTGGCGAGCGGATGGGCACGCATCAGGGCATGCATCTTGGCCACATCGTCTTCGGCAAAGTGCTTGGGCAGGTACATGATCGAGTCCCTCTACATCCGGAAGATGCCGAACTTCGTCTCTTCGGCCGGCGCGTTCATCGCGGCGGAAAGGCTGAGGCCGAGGATGCGGCGGGTATCGGCCGGATCGATGATGCCGTCGTCCCACAGTCGCGCCGAGGCGTAATAGGGGTGGCCCTGCGTTTCGTACTGCTCGCGGATCGGCGCCTTGAAGGCCGCTTCCTCCTCGTTGCTCCAGGTCTTGCCGGCCGCCTCGATGCCGTCGCGCTTGACGGTCGCCAGCACGCCGGCCGCCTGTTCACCGCCCATCACCGAGATGCGCGCGTTCGGCCACATCCACAGGAAGCGCGGCGAATAGGCGCGGCCGCACATGCCGTAGTTGCCGGCACCAAAACTGCCGCCGATGACGACGGTGAATTTCGGCACTTTTGCCGTGGCGACGGCGGTGACCATCTTGGCCCCATCGCGGGCGATGCCGCCGTTTTCGTACTTGCGGCCGACCATGAAGCCGGTGATGTTCTGCAGGAAAACCAGCGGAATGCCGCGTTGGGCGCACAGTTCGATGAAGTGGGCACCTTTCAGGGCCGATTCGCTGAACAGGATGCCGTTGTTGGCGACGATGCCGACCGGGTAGCCGTGGATGCGGGCGAAACCGCAGACCAGCGTGGTGCCGTAACGCGCCTTGAATTCGTCGAAATCGGAATCATCGACGATACGGGCGATGATCTCGCGCACGTCGAAGGGCTTCTTGCTGTCGGTCGGGATGACGCCGTACAGTTCCTGCGCCGGGTAGCGCGGGTCGCGGGGCTGGGTCAGCGTCACCGGCGGGGCCTTCTTCCAGTTCAGGTCCTTGACGATGCGGCGGGCGATGGCCAGCGCGTGGGCGTCGTTCTCGGCCAGGTGATCGACAACGCCGGAAATGCGCGTATGCACGTCGGCCCCGCCGAGATCTTCGGCGCTGACCACTTCGCCGGTGGCGGCTTTGACCAGCGGCGGGCCGCCGAGAAAGATGGTGCCCTGATTCTTGACGATGATCGACTCGTCGCACATCGCCGGCACGTAGGCGCCGCCCGCCGTGCATGAGCCGAGCACGGCGGCAATCTGTGGAATGCCTTGTGCCGACAGGTTGGCCTGGTTGAAGAAGATGCGGCCGAAGTGTTCCTTGTCCGGGAAAACCTCGTCCTGCATCGGCAGGAAGGCGCCGCCGGAATCGACCAGATAGACGCAGGGCAGGCGGTTTTCGAGGGCGATTTCCTGGGCGCGCAGGTGCTTTTTGACGGTCAGCGGGTAATAGGTGCCGCCCTTCACGGTCGCATCGTTGGCGACGACCATGCATTCGACGCCATTGACGCGGCCGATGCCGGCGATCACCGACGCGGCGGGGACGTCGCCGCCGTACATACCGTAGGCAGCGAACTGGCCGATCTCAAGAAAAGGTGTGCCGGGGTCGAGCAGGCCGTTGACGCGCTCGCGCGGCAGCAGCTTGCCACGCGCCAGGTGTTTCTGGCGCGCCGCTTCGGGGCCACCGAGGGCGATCTTCTCGACCTTTTCATGCAGGTCGGCGACGACCGTTGCCATGGCCGCCGCGTTCGCCTGAAAATCAGCGCTGCGCGGGTTGAGCTGGGTCTTAAGGGCGGTCATGTTGCCTCGCTGTCAAAGCTGTTGTGATTCCTTCAGCCATTTGCTGACCGGCTCGGGCCGGTAGGTGGCCATGGCGTCGAGCAAACGCTCGATATCCGTTTCGGCGAGCGCCATGGCCCGGTTTTCCGCACGCAGGAAGCCTTGGTCGACCGCATGGTCGAACATGTTGAGCAGCGGGTCGAAGAAACCCGCGACATTGAGCAGTCCCATCGGTTTCACGTGAAACCCGAGCTGGCCCCAGGTCAGGACTTCGCAGAATTCCTCGAAGGTGCCGAATCCGCCGGGTAGGGCGACGAAGCCGTCAGAAAGTTCGGCCATCCGCGCCTTGCGGGTATGCATCGAATCAACCACTTCCATTCGGGTTAACGCTTGGTGATCGACGACGCGACCGGCCACTTCCTTGCCGACCAGCGCCTCGGGAATGACGCCGATGACCATGCCGCCAGCGGCTAGGCAGGCATCGGCGATGGCGCCCATCAGACCGACGTTGCCGCCGCCATAGACCAGTTCGATGCCACGCGCTGCGAGCAGTCGCCCGAGGCTTTCCGCTTCGGCACGGTAAC
>Ga0316604_10003629_pt1 | contig 10713 bp, 9 predicted proteins | sample OWC_soil_day20_C_FD_207650 | JGI IMG/M metagenome (GOLD analysis project Ga0316604, IMG submission 207650) | Wetland soil microbial communities from Old Woman Creek delta, Ohio, United States - OWC_soil_day20_CT | ecosystem: Environmental > Terrestrial > Soil > Wetlands | place: USA: Ohio... | reverse complement strand
GCTGGTCACCTCGGCCGCCGTTCCCGCCGTGGTGGTAATGGCCACCAGCGTCGGCCCCATCTTGCCGATGTTGCCGACCCCCGCCAGATCGTAGACCTGCTTGTCGGGATTGGCGACCAGCGCACGGACAGCCTTGGCGGTATCGATCGGGCTACCGCCTCCGAATCCGATCAGCGCGTCGCAGCCCGCAGCATGGAAGGCGGCCAGCGCCTCGCCAACGATAATGTCGGTGGGATTCGGTTTGACGCCGTCGAACACGGTGACGGTCATTCCCGCATCGGCAAGCCCGGCCAGCAACGGGTCGATGAGACCCAGCTTCTTAAGTTGGCCATCGGTGACCAGGAAGGGCTTCTTCAGACCGTGGCGCTGCAGGAACGCAGGTACTTCGAGCACGCAGCCGGGGCCACTCAGGCTGATTTTCGGGAGACACAATGCAAAACTCATTTCGGCTACCTCGTTCGGTTGGTTGGAAAGATGGCCGGCCCTCCGCGTTTTGAGTGTGCGGAGGCCGTTCGCTCCGGGATGGGACGATGTCGGTTGGCGCGCTGGAGCCGGCATTGCGCCGGTACTTCAGCGGCGTGGTGCCGATCTCGCGATGGAAACGGCTGGTGAAATAGTTGCTGTCGTTAAAACCGCAGGCAAACGCAATCTCCGTAACGGTCTTGTCGGTCTCTCGCAGCAGACGCATGGCATGGCACAGACGAATGCGCGTCAGATAATTGTTGGGGGACATGCCGGTCACGTCGGTAATCTTGCGGCTGAGCGTACGTAAAGGAATGCCGAAGCTCGCAGCCAGCGCATCCCAGTCGATCTCGCTGTCGAAATGGCTGTTCAGGTGGCGCAACAGATTGGTCAGACGCGCGTCCTTCTCCTCCTGCGTGCTCTGCTGTTGCGGCTGGCCGCGCCACAATTCAATCAGCAATTGCGCCAGCAACAACTCGATCATCTGTTCCGAATACTCGACACGATTATCGGATTCATCCGCGATGCGGTTGAGCAGCGACTCGACCCGCTTCAGGGTGGCGCCGCCCACGACGTAGGATTCCGGTGCCGTGCCGCGCTCAAGCAGACCGGCCACCGTTGCCTGACTGACATGCTTGAAGCGCGCCGGGAGAATCAGCACGTTGGTCAGATGAAGGTCGTCCAGCTGGTCGAGGTAGTGGCTCTGCCTGGCCTTGACGCAGAACACCGAGCCTCTGCAGATCGGATTGGGATGCCCGTCGATGTAGTTCATCCCGCTCCCGGAACGCGCGATCACCAGCTCGTCGAATTCATGGACGTGTTCGGGAAAAGCGCACTGCGGCGAACGCGGCAACACCGACACCACCGAATCGGGATTCGGGAAGTACTCGTCGCGCGTGAGAGTCTCCATGATCTCCTCCTTGCGCCGCCGGCACATGATGCGGCGGTCATATGAACAACCGGTCTTCGCCGGTTTGACATGCGCGGATACATTACAGGCATGATCTGCTGAAACCCTTTGCATTTGCGCCACTTCGGCAGTGGAATTGGCAAAAGCAGCACTAAATTGTAGCCGATCAGATCAACCCGCTTTTATGACTTTTCGCGCTGCATTGCCGGGATTTACCTGCTGCAGCGGCGCAATAAAACGTGGGCTGGCCGGGGCGCACAAGGAGGCTCCATCGGCGCTCGCACTCTGCCTGGCGATATCACTCGAGGTAAAACACGCAGGGCAGCGGCGTGGCGACGGGCTCGTTGTCGGGATGCGTTTCCATCAGATCGGCCATGTAGGCCCACCATTCCTGCATGACTTCGTGCTGAGACAAATCGGCCATGGCGTGATCGCTGCTACGCCAGAGCACACCGAACAGTGTATTGCTCGTTTCGTCGAGATAAATGCTGTAGTCGCGAATGCCGCTCATGCGCAGCAGCCGTACGAGCTTGGGCCAGATAGCGTCGTGCCGGTGACGGTATGCTTCGGCGCAGCCGGGTTTGAGGTTCATCTTGAAGGCAAGCTTTTCCATGGTCAGGCTCCCACGACAACCGGTTGGGCGCGGCGTCGACGTTGCTGCGCGCGCTGGATGAGGATCGGCACGATCATCGAGAGGATCATCAATCCTCCGAGAATCATCGACATGACGATGCCGGGAACATTGGCCATCTGCAGCCCGAAGGTAAACATCCCGAGGACGAAGATCGCCAGTACGACTCCAGGCAGGGTGCCGCTGCCGCCGTTGATATTGACCCCACCGAGAATCACCATCGTGATCGCATCGAGTTCCCAGCCCATGGCAATGTTCGGCCGGGTGCTTCCGATCCTCCCCGTCAGCAGAACCGAAGCCAGCCCGGCCATGACACCGATCACCACGAACAGCACCACGCGGTAGCGATCCACGGCGATGCCCGAAAAGCGCGCCGCGACCGGATTGGCGCCAATCGCAAAAATCCGCCGTCCCCAGACGGTCGTGTGCAGTACGATGCCAAATGCCCCGGCCGCAATCAGGAAGATGAGGAATTCCAGCGGCAGCTGGAACTCCGGCACGCCAACCAGGTCGCCCACGTAACCGTTGCCGAGCGTGATCAATGCGTCCGGATAACCGGTGACGGCACCATCGCCGAGGATCACCAGTGCGGCGCCGCGATAGAGTGACAAGGTGCCGATGGTGACCACGATCGAGGGCAACGCAAAGCGCGTGACCAACACCCCGTTGAGTGCACCGCAGGCGGCTCCGGCAACCATACCCACCAGGGTGATGGTCAGAGGACCGGCACCGGCATTCTTGCTTAGCCCCATCATCACCGAACACAGGGCGATGATGGCTGCGACCGAGATATCGATCTCACCGGCGATGATGATCAATGCCATCGGCAGTGCGATGAGCGCCTTCTCGCTGAAATTGAACGTGCTGTCGGACAGGTTGTAGATATCCAGGAATCCGCTCGTGCTGGCACCGAATCCTCCCATGACGGTCACCAGCAGCATGACGAGAATGATTTCCCACAGACGGGAGGTTTTCATGCGTGTTCTCCTTGTTCAGATCGCATGGCAGCTTTGGGCGGCAGGATCTGTTTGCCGAGGCGCCGTTCCGAACGGGCATTGACCACCACAGCCACCAGGATTACGGCACCGGATATCGCCTGCTGCCAGAACGGCGAGATATGCACCACCGGCAGCGCCCCGTTGATGACCCCCGCAAACAGCACGCCGAGAATGGCGCCGGTGACGGTGCCGATCCCGCCGGCTGTACTGACCCCGCCGATCACGCACGCCGCGATCACGGTCAGCTCGTAGCCGCTGGCCAGTTCGGTAAAGGCGATCGAGTAACGCCCGACCCACAGCAGGCCGGCCAGCCCCGCCAATGCGCCGGAGATGGCGTACACCTGCATCAGGCGACGACGGATCGGCACACCGATATACGCCGCGGCATTCAGGTTGCCTCCGAGCGCATACATCTCGCGCCCGGTACGCCGGTAGCGGAAGAACCATGCTCCCAGCAGCAGCGTTGCGATGGCGAACCACAGCAGGCCGGGCAAGCCGAACAGTTCAAAACGCGGCAGGCTCTTGATGGCCGGATGGATGTCCTGCTCGTTCATCCACGCGCCTTTGCTCAGCAGGAAAATCGCCCCCCGGTAGGCCGACATGGTTCCCAGCGTCACCACGATGGCCGGCAGATCGAATAGCGTGATAAGCAGGCCGTTCAACGCGCCAAGCAAGGCACCGAAGACCAGGGCGATGAGGATGAGTCCGGGCCCGTTCAACCACGGAAAAGCCTTGCCGAGCACAGCGCAGAACATGCCGGTCAGCGCCAGAGACGAGGCTACGGACAAGTCGATGCCCTTGGTCAGCAACACCACCATCTGCCCCATGACCAGAATGGCAAGGATCGACGAATCGTTGAGCACGTCGAGCAGATTTCCGGCGGTCAGGAATACCGGTGCCCGCATGCCGACCAGCAGCGCCAGAATCACCACGATGATGGCCAGCAGCGTTTCGCGATGGCGCAGGAATATCAGTTTCATATTCATGCTACTGCCTCCTGAACGATCGAGTGAAACTGGACTTGATCCTCGGTCGCGGCGTGTGCGACGCGCCCCTCGTGCACCGATGCGTTCAAGCCGGAGGCGGCCGCCACGACGGCTTCCGGCGTGGCGGCGTCACGCCGGAACTCCGCCACCTGCCGGCCCCGGTGCATCACGATGATGCGATGCGCCAGATTCATGACCTCCGGCAACTCCGATGACACGAGGATGACCGACAGGCCTTCGGCAACCATGTCGGCGATCAGCTGATAAACCGCCTGCTTGGCGCCGACATCGATGCCCTTGGTCGGCTCGTCGAGAATCACGATGCGCGGCGAGATGCCAAGCCACTTGGCGATGACCACCTTTTGCTGGTTGCCGCCGGAGAGCCCGCTCAGGACCTGCTCCGTTCCGTCGGTCTTGATCCGCAGCTTTTTGATCGCCTCTTGCGTCATTGCGCGTTCGGCCTGGGGACGCAACCACGGACCGGCAAGTTTGCGTCCCAGCGCGGCCAGGGTCATGTTTTCGCGCACCGAAAAGCTCAACACGGCGCCTTGCCGCTGGCGCTCCTCGGGAACGTAGGCGATGCCGGCGTTGATTGCATCTTCCGGCCCGCGAATCCGGAGCGGTTTGCCGTCGATGAAAAACTCGCCTCGGGCACGCTCCTTCAGGCCGAACAGGGCCAGCATGGCTTCCGATCGGCCGGCGCCGACCAACCCGTAGAAGCCGAGAACCTCGCCCTTGTGCAACTCGAAGGCGATGTTCTCGAACTCCGACGGATGACTCAAGCCGCGCACTGTCAGCAGAGGCGTCGTGGTGGGCGCCGGTACCGGCGGGTAGACCTGATCCAGTTCGCGCCCGACCATCAGGCGGACCAGCCCGTGTTCGTCGATATCCTCGATGCGCCCCTCCCCCACCGAAGCGCCATCGCGCAGCACAAGGTAGCGGTCGGCGAGCGAGAAGATCTCGTCGAACTTGTGGGTGATGAAGATGATGCCCTTGCCCTGCGCTTTCAAGCGTCGGACGATGCCATAGAAATCGTTGATTTCCTGGCGCGACAGCGCGGCCGTCGGCTCGTCAAGAATGACGACGCGCGCATCCTGCGACAGCGCCCGCGCAATCTCCACCAGATGGCGTTCCGCCGGCCCCAGATGCTTGACCCGCGTAGCGGCACGGAACGGCGCGCCAATATCGTCGAGGATTTTCTGCGCAGCAGTGGTCATTGCGCGCCAGTCGATCACGCCCTTGCGCATCGGCTGGCGCCCCATGTAGATGTTCTCGGCGGCACTCAGCTCGTCGAACATCGCAGTTTCCTGGTGTACCGCCGCAATCCCGGCTCGCCCTGCGGCGTGGGCATCTTCGAACAGAACGGCCCGGCCGTCCACGAAGATGCTGCCGGAATCGGGCTGATGAATCCCGGTCAGCGCTTTGACCAAGGTGGACTTTCCCGCTCCGTTCTCGCCGACCAAGGCGAGCACTTCGCCGGCATTCAGGATGAGACTGACGTCCCGCAAGGCGCGAATGCCGCCAAACGTCTTGATGATGCCCTGCAATCTGAGCAAAGGTCCGGGTGAGTCATTCGCCTGCATGCGCCACGCTCCTGCCTGATGTCGATGGATACCGTGTCGGAAGTGTCTCTGCCCATCCCTCGCCAACCGGCCACGGCGACCGGCGGCGCAGGACCGACCGATCAGAAGAACTTCGCGAATTTCTCCACGTTGCTGGCGTCATAGGTGAACGGCTCGGCCATTGGGGCCTCGCCGTTGGCGTCCGGCGTAACCGTTCCAACCCGGCCAAGCGATACGGTTCCACCGGCCTTGCCCTTGACATACTCGTGCGCGGCGTAGGTTACGGCGTAGCCAAGGTCGATCGGATTCCAGATGGCGAACGACTTGACAACGCCGTTCTTCACATGCCCCGCCATCTCGGAGGGCAGCCCCAGCCCGGTGACGTACACCTTGCCGACCAACCCGCCGTCCTGCACCGCCTTCGATGCGGCGGCAATGCCCACCGTCGTCGGGGCGATGATGGCCTTCAAGTTCGGATAGCTCTTGAACAGCCCTTGCGCCTCACGATAGCTCTTGTCGGTCTGATCATCGCCATAGACTACGGCGACCAGCTTGAGGCTCTTGTATTCCGGCTTGGCCAGCACCTTTTTCACTTCTTCGATCCAGAGGTTCTGGTTGGTGGCTTGCGCCGTCGCCGAGAGAATCGCAATCTCACCCGACGGGCCGACCGCATCCACCGTCATCTTGACCAATTTCTCCCCGATCAGCGCGTTCGACGATGGAGCGAGATGGAACAACCGCCCGCTCTTGTTGATGGCCGAGTCGAACGACAGCACCTTGATGCCGCGCGCCATGGCTTTCTTGGTCGCTGGCGCGAGTGCGTCGGGATCATTCGATGAAATCACGATGGCGTTGACCTTCTGGGCTATCAGCGAGTTGACGATCTCGATCTGCCCCTCGGCCGTGGCCTTGGCCGGGCCGGTGAAGATGATTTCCATGTCGCCGAGTTGCTTGGCAGCCTCGTCGGCCCCCTGGTGAGCAGCGTCAAAGAAACCGTTGCCCAGCGTCTTGACCACCATGGCGACCTTCATCGTTTCGGCTGCCTGCGCCGAACAGGCCACGCCTGCGGCCAGCAACGCCGCGCTCAGTGTCTGTATGATGCTCATGTTGTTTCCTCCTGTCTGATTGTGGTTGTGTGGTTGTGTTCTCGTGCGCTTGTGTGCTACGTATGTGCTGCAGGTGCTTCAGGCCGGTCCCGATACGGGCGTTTCCCTGCCACGCAACGGCCAGGTTCTGCTCAGCCGCGCTGGCTCAGCACGTCGGTTTCGTACTTCTTCACGGTAGCCAGCCATTCGGTTCCGACGCCCGCTTGATGACGTTCGCAATAGTGATCCCACACGGCGGACCACGGCATGCTCTTCTGCTCCTCCATCACCGCCAGCCGGGTGGTGTAGTCGAAGCCGGCTTCGGCGCGACGCAGTTGCTCGGTCGGGTCGAGCAAAGCGCGCAGCAAGGCTTTTTTCATGTTGCGCGAACCGATCACCCAGGCAGCAATCCGGTTGATCGAGGAATCGAAGAAATCGAGCCCGATGTGCACCCGCTCCGTCAGGCGGTTGCGCACGATCTCGTTGGCGATGGCCTGGGTTTCGTCGTCAAGCATCACCACGTGGTCGCTGTCCCAGCGCATCGAGCGGGTAACATGCAGCAGAATGTCGCGCACGAAGGGAATGACGGCAGTGATCTTGTCCGACACGATCTCGGTGGGATGAAAGTGACCGGCATCGAGGCACAAAGCCGTTTTGCGCGACACGGCGTAGGCCATGTAGAACTCGTTCGACCCCACCGTATAGGCTTCCGCGCCGATTCCGAAGAGCTTGCCCTCGACGGCAACCACGTGATGATCGCCGGGAACCGGGGCATCGAGAATCTCATCCAGCGCATCCAGCAGACGCTGGCGCGGCCCCAGGCGGTCAGCCGGCATGTCTTTCATGCCATCGGGAACCCAGATGTTCATCATCGCCGGACTACCGAGCGCCTCGCCAAAATATTCGGATATACGGCGGCAGGCAATGCAATGATCGATCCAGAAGCGGCGGATCACTGGATCGGGATGCGCGAGGGTCATACCGTCAACGAAGTTCGGATGCGAGAAACAACTCGGGTTGAAGTCCAGTGCTAGCTTGTGTTGTCGTGCCCAGTCAACCCAGCGTTCGAAATGGCGCGGTTCGATCTTGTCGCGCGATACCTTCTCGTCGGTATCGAGATACATCGCGTGCAAGTTGAAGCGCTTTTGCCCGGGGACCAACGCCATGGCCTGCTCGGCATCCTGCCGCAGCTGCTTCGCGGTACGCGCCTTTCCGGGATAACTTCCGGTGGTCTGAATACCGCCGCTCAGGGCTGCGTCTGGCTGCTCGAAGCCCGCCACGTCGTCGCCCTGCCAACAATGCAGCGACACGGGAATGTCATCGAGCGCACCAAGTGCGGTTTCGGTATCGATCCCGGCTTCCGCATAGCGGCGCTGGGCTTCGGCATAGGCAATCCGGGTAGAGCTCATGAGATGACTCCTTCTGCGATGGATGTGCGAACAGGCAACGCCGGCAGCTGGGTGAAGCGCAGCCAGTGGCAATCTGCGGCACGTTGGTGATCGGGACGGGGAATCAGGGTGGCGCCGCTGAACTGTCGCCGGATCAGCGCGCGCGCGGCGACAGTATTGGACAGGCACCCAAGTGCGCGCAACTGGCACACGATATTGCCGAGTGCCGAGGCCTCAACAGGGCCGGTCTGTACCGGACAAGCGCAGAAGTCGGCGCACAACTGGTCCAGGAATTCGTTCTGACTTCCCCCCCCGACGATATGGATTTTGTTCAGCGTCAGGCCGGTGATCTGGCGCAGTTCATCGAGCGTCTGGCGATACAGAAATGCGAGACTCTCGAACACACAACGGGCAAATTCTCCCGCAGTGTGCGGCCGGCCCTGTCCGCTCGCCTCGCAGTAACCGGCGATGGCTTCGGTCATGCTGGGCGGATTGAGGAAGCGGTCGTCGTTCGGCCGAATCAGGAAAGCAAAGGGGACGGAGTTCTGCGCCGCCTCGACGAGATCAGCAAAGCTCATTGTCGGGAAGGCGTCGCGCACACGCTGAATCAACCACAGCCCCATGATGTTCTTGAGAATGCGATACGAACCGTCACAACCGCCCTCGTGCGTCAGGTTGGCGGCCAGCGCGGCGGGCGTGGCATGCGGGACGGCGCTTTCCACTCCCATCAGCGACCAGGTGCCGGAACTGATGTAGACCGCGTGGTCATCCTGCAACGGAGTGGCCAGCACGGCGGCGGCGGTGTCATGCGTTGGCGGCGTTATAACTGGAACACGCGTTCCGTCCCGGCTGATCCATTCGCCAAGGCGTGTACCGGGCTGACAGAGCGGCATCAGCCAGTCTCCGGGGATGCCGAACGCATCGATCAGCACGCCATCCCAGTCACGGGCGGACAGGTTCAGCAATTGACTGGTGCTGGCGTTCGTATATTCGCAACTCTTGATGCCGCACAGGCGGAAGTGCAGGTAGTCGGCCATCAGCAGCAGGCTGCGGACACGCGGCAGCCAGCAGGGACGGGATTCAAGCAATGCCAGCAGTTGATAGAGCGTATTGAACTGCATGAACTGAAGGCCGGTGCGGGCATAGATCGTCTCACGCGGCACGCGACGGAAGGCCTGTTCCATCACCCCGTCGGTGCGATGATCGCGATACGACACAGCTTCGCCGAGCAAGCGGTCTTGCGCGTCGAGCAACACGAAATCAACTCCCCAGGTGTCGACACCGACCGAAGCGGGCACGATGCCGCGGGCAAGGATGGTTTCCAGACCAAGCTCGATGTGATCGACAAGCGTGTCGACATCCCAGCAGTCGCACTCGTTCCGGCGGACGAATCCATTCTCGAAACGATGCACTTCCTCGACACCCAGGATCGCCTGTTCAGCATTGAGGCATGCCAGCAGCACACGGCCGCTCGATGCGCCAAGGTCGACCGCTGCAACATAGGTGTTCATGCGCCACTACTCCTGCCGTGGATGAGTGAAACGCATCTTAGAAATTCGCCACGGCCCGGTCCTTGTCAAATACGCCAGTTGTCACGAGCGTTTGGCAAAATTGCACACCTTGCACAGCGCGCGTCTGCCGCTTGTCATTCCAGCACTGATCGTGTGGGACGCTTTTTCGCCTAACTCAGCGATTCGGCCAAGCTTTCGGGGGAAAGTGGCCGTGGCGTCAAGGACACTTCCCGGCGCGGTTAGCTAGATTCGCAACTTGGCGCCAGCATGAGTCAGGCGCATTCTTGGCATCCCCCATTGACGAGGCGAATCATGAATGCTGTAACTCCAAACGAAACGGCGCAGGCTGAAATCGCCAAGGTTGTCGAGGTGGCCGACTACCTCTGGCAACGCGAATGGGCCGAGCGCAACGGCGGCAACATCTCGGTTGACCTGACCGCCGTATATGGGGACGTGCCGCGTTCGCTGGAAGGCTTCGCGCATTGCCCGCTGAGCATGGTTGGCGATGTCGGCGCATTCCCCGCCGATAGCGCGGGGCACATCTTCTTCGTCAAGGGCACAGGCGAACGCATCCGCGAATTGCGCGAACCGGATCTGGCCGGCTGCGTCCTGCGCATCGACGACACCGCTACCGGCTATCACATCCTGTGGGGAGGACGCGGGCGGCACGACTATCGTCCGACCAGCGAATTCATTTCCCATGTCGAAATCATCATGGACAAGCAGCGGCGCGGCTCCCGCGACCGTTGCGTAGTGCATACGCATCCGCTGGAACTGATCGCCTTGTCGCACCACCCGCGCATCGGGCATGACGAAGCGGCCTATACCCACGCCTGCTGGAAGATGCTGCCCGAAGTACGCGCTTTCGTTCCGCGCGGCATCGGCATTGTTCCGTACTGCATGCCTGGCAGCAAGACCATGGCGGACGCAACGACCGACAAGCTGCGGCAGTTCGACGTAGCGGTATGGGAAAAACATGGAGCGGTGGCTACCGGTACGGATGCGCTCGTCGCCTATGATTACATCGACGTGGCCAACAAGGGCGCCAAGCTCTTTCTGAAATGTCTGGCCAGCGGCTTCGAACCGGAGGGCGTCGGCGACGCCGACATGCGCGACCTGCAAAGTGCCTTCAAGTTGCCGGGCTACGGCGGCTGACACCGAAGCGCAAGGGCGATACCGC
>Ga0316604_10003628_pt1 | contig 10721 bp, 11 predicted proteins | sample OWC_soil_day20_C_FD_207650 | JGI IMG/M metagenome (GOLD analysis project Ga0316604, IMG submission 207650) | Wetland soil microbial communities from Old Woman Creek delta, Ohio, United States - OWC_soil_day20_CT | ecosystem: Environmental > Terrestrial > Soil > Wetlands | place: USA: Ohio... | reverse complement strand
CCTGCTCACCGTCGCCCTGGTCGCCGGGGTCATGCTGCTCATCGACATTGCCTTCTTCGCGGCCAATGCGATCAAGATTCCCGAAGGCGGCTGGTTCCCGATTGCCATGGCCCTCGTTTCCTTCACCGTGCTCACCACCTGGCGGCGCGGCCGGCGCCTGGTCGCCGACGAGATGGCCAAGCAGAGCATCCCGATGGACGATTTCCTGCAGTCGATCGACGACGTGCACCGCATCAACGGCACCGCCATCTTCATGACCAGCGCCAAGGAAGGCGTGCCACCGGCCCTGCTCCACAACCTAAAGCACAACCAGGTGCTGCATGAACGGGTTGTGCTGGTCACCGTGCAGACCATGCCGACGCCGCACATCAACGACCTGGACCGCATCTACCTGCACCCGATGCGCAAAGGCTTCCAGCGCCTGATCATCCGCTACGGCTTCATGGAAAGCCCGGACGTGCCGGGCGCGCTGGAGCAGTGCAAGCGTTTCGGCGAACGTTTCGACCTGATGGAAACAACCTTCTATCTGTCGCGCGAAACCATCGTGCCGTCGCTGGCCCGTAAATTCAGCCCCCTGCGCGGCCGCCTGTTCGCCGTGATGTCGAAGAACGCAACCAGCGCCAGCGACTTCTTCCACATCCCGACCAACCGGGTAGTCGAACTGGGTACCCAACTGGTGATCTGAAGCCAAAGTTCAGCGCCAACCAAGAAGCCGGGGCATTTCCCGGCTTTTTTCATGGTCGACCGCAGGAGAAGGCAAAAGGACGGGTTCTCGGCCTTTGCTGACGTTCAGCTCCGCCCATCAAACCGACCGCTCTGGATGTTAAAGCAGCCCCCGATGTGTCTACATGAGTCGCCCCAATTCACTTGTTGCGAAGCTCTGCTGTGCTCCGGCGCTGGTTACATCCGCAGTTAATGATCGTGTCCATGCTCATCTCGCAATCTAAAAACATAAAATCCAGCCTGAGACTGGATTTTATGCTTGCCTAATTTGCACAGGTCAGGCGGAAAAACCGCCATCGATCGACAGGCTGGCGCCAGTAATGTAGGCAGCCTCGGAGCCAGCCAAATAAGCAGCGAAACTCGCCACTTCCTCCACCGTGCCGTAGCGGGGCAGTGCCATCAGGCTCTTCAAGGTCTGCGCAAAATCCCCGTTCTCCGGATTCATCTCCGTGTCGATCGGGCCAGGCTGAATGTTATTGACGGTAATGCCGAGCGGACCGAGGTCGCGCGCTAGCCCCTTGGTCAGACCGACGATGGCGGATTTGCTCATGGCGTACACTGAGCCACCATTGAAAGGCATGCGGTCGGCGTTGGTGCTGCCGATGGTGATAATGCGTCCGCCCTTGTCCATGTGCTTGACCACTGCTTGCGAGGCGACGATCACACTGCGCACATTCACGGCTAGGGTGCGATCAATGTCTTCGAGCGATATCTCAGCTTCGGCGACATTACCCAAGGTCAGTACGCCGGCATTGTTCACCAGGATATCAATCTTGCCGTAAGTGTTGGCGGCTTCCTGCACGGCAGCCTTGATCTGCAGGGCATCCGCACTGTCGGCCTTGATTGCAATGGCGCGACCACCGGCGGCTTCGATCTCCTTGACGACCTCCTGCGCCTTGTCTGGCGAGGCGGCGTAAGTCAGTGCCACGGTTGCACCGTCACGAGCCAGCCGCTTGGCGATGGCAGCGCCAATACCGCGAGAACCGCCCTGAACCAAGGCGACCTTGCCAGCCAGATGATTGACTTGAGCTTGTACGTTTTGAGCTTGTTCCGACATGATATTTCTCCTTGAGTTGTTTGGCTTCGCAATATCGCTTGGCCATGGAGCGAACTATCTGCCGATCATTGCATCGTGTTAAGCCATGAGTCTCTATTTTCTTTTTAAACTAATAGTTTTAAATTGGCGGTTAAGTTTGGCCGGAAAAGCACATGGAAACATTGGGAAGTATTGAATGCTTCGTCCGCAGCGCCGAGGCCGGCAGCTTCTCCGAAGCGGCGCGGCGCCTGGGGTTAACCTCCGCCGCCGTGGGCAAGAATGTGGCTCGACTGGAGGCCAGTCTTGGCATACGCCTGTTCCAACGCAGCACACGTAGCCTCCGCCTGACCGAAGCCGGCACGCGCTTCCTGGCTGAGGTCAAGGGTAGCCTGGCAACCATACAGAGCGCAGTCGCCAACCTGGCCGATGCTGAAGGACAATCTGCCGGTACGCTTAAGGTCAGTATGGGCAACGCCTTCGGACGCGAGCACATCCTGCCTCTGCTAACCGATTTTCTCGCCCTTCACCCGGCCATCGTGCCCGATTGGCACTTTGACAATCGCCAAGTCGATCTGATCGCCGAGGGCTTTGACGCAGCCATCGGTGGCGGCTTCGAGCTGCCGCCCGGTCTGGTCGCCCGCGAACTGGCGCCGGCGCATATCGTGCTGCTTGCCTCCAAGGCCTACCTCGCCGAACGGCCAACGATTACGCATCCTGAGCAGCTCAAAATGCACGCCGGAATTTTCATTCGCTCGCCGCAAACCGGGCGTATCCGTCCGTGGGCGCTGATCAACAGCAAGGACGCTCACCGCAAGGAACAGATGCCGATAGATATGCCTATCCGCATGACCATGAGCGACCCAGCCGCTTCGCTTGAGGCGGCGGAACAGGGCTTGGGGATTTCCGTCACCAGCATGCCCAACGCCCAGCCCTATCTTGTCAACAAGCGACTCGTCCGCGTCCTGCCCGACTGGTATGCCGATGCCGGCGCCCTCTCGCTCTACTTCTCAGCGCAAAAGCTACTTCCGGCAAAGACCAGGGCTTTCATCGATTTCATCGTGGCCTATTTCCGCAAGCACAAGATGGCGCAGCGCTTCAGTGCATACTGAATCGCCCCCTTTTTGCAGATGTCTTGAAGGACCGCTTTGACTTTATCAGCGGTCGGTGTATTGAGCGGAGCTGAACGTCAGCAAAGGCCGATTTTCTGCCTGTTGGTGGCGGCATGAGACAGCAGTTCGGCCTTTGCAGACATTTGACTATGGATTTTCCATGGTCAGCAATACGGCTGATAGCAGCCGTCCTTCGCACGCACGCTCAAATTGTATGCTTATTTAGATACCATGTTGGGCACACCGAGCCCCTCCCATGACGTTGCAAACCCAGTTTGCAAAATCAGTAGCCACTTCACGAGTGATTTCGTGCCCCATTTTGTATTGCAGCAGATGGAATGGAACGCCATATTCCTGAAGGAGCGTGGCACTTTTCTCGGCCCAAAAATACGGCAATCGATCATCATCTTGACCATGGACCACCAGCGCGGAAAGATGCTTTAGGTCTTCAGTTGGGGCGATCAGCGGCCCAATTTCCGGGAGAATTCGTCCGGAGAGAATGGCAAACCCGCGAATGGATTTAGGCGCAGTCAGTGCCAGACTGGCCGACATGATGCCCCCCTGACTGAATCCGGCAATCAGTGTTTGCTCGGCAACCAGTCCATAACGTTGCTGAAGTTCGGGAATAAACCGGAGAAGCTTTTGGCGACTCGATTCAGCGGCGGCGGCATCGATTTTGGGCCCGTCAGTGGTGAAACTCACCGAGAAAGCTGAGTACGCGCCTGGCGCCATGGTCAGCGGCGATCTTACCGAGACCACAGAGATATTTTCGGGAATGAAGCCGGCCAGACCGAGCAAAGAATCTTCATTGCTGCCGACCCCATGCATCAGTATCACCAGACCAATTGGCTGCGCTACGGCCGGGCGGTAGCGATACCCGAGAGTCAGATCGTCGATTAGGGGAGAAAAAGTCGTGTTCATGGTTGTCGGGCCTGTCTATTCAGCAATGGCATGCGGCAACGGCACTACTCGCTCGATCCGTATTTCTTGTGCCAACTTGTCCGAAAGGCTGGCCACAAGCGCCGTGAAGTGGGGCGATGCGTGGTGGCTGGAGAGCGCGTTGTCATCGGCATAGGTCTCCAGAAGATGAAACGTGCCGGGATGTTCTTCCGAGCCGAATAACTCATAGCGGATGCAACCGGGCTCGGCGCGTGTCAGCGGGATCATCGTGCACAGCGCTTCCTCCACGAGGTGAATGCTATCTGGCTTGGCTTCTACTGTTGCGAAAATCGTGGTGGTCATGAGCGCTCTCTCTGGTAATTGGACGAATGCGTTGGAGAGGCGGTGCAACCATTGGATCGCACCGCCGGATTCAACCTGAAAAGCTTCAGCTTCAACCGCCGAACAGCTTCCCTTCCCCGGCCCAATCAGAAGGCGCAACATCTTCGAAAATCACGTAGATGTACTTCGGGTCCGTGCCGGTATTACGAACAATGCTTTCCGTGATTTCGGCAGCGACGGCTTGTTTGGTGGTGGTTTCTTTACCTTCAAACCAGGTAACGCGTACGACGGGCATAAAAATCTCCTAACGTTGAAAAATGGATGTTTGCTGACGGCGCCGCCCAGCCGATGCGTTGGCTGGTGGCGAATTTCTTAATGTTCAAGGAAGGCACGCAGGTCTTCCGTGAACTTGTACGGATTCTTGAACATGAGGAAGTGATCGCCTTGCTCGGACCGGGTGTAGGCATACAACTTCGCATTGGGAATGACCGAAGCCATCCAGCGCTGACTGGGTAGGTTATTGCTGGATTCGCCGGAGAAGATCGCTGTCGGTACGTTGATCTTGTGGCGAATCACATCGCTCCAATCGTTCGTGGCGTGGTCGAAAAGCACCTTGGCGGTGAATTTCGGATCGGTTTTAACAAAGACGTTCGCGAAGGCGGTCGAATTTTCGTAGTACGGCGAATCCTTGGCCTGCGCACGCTCGATGATTTTCATATCGACGACCAGTTGGTTGGTCGGTGCGCCGGTCGTGAAGGTTGCCACCATCCGCTCAACCGAGGAAGTCATGCCGCCAGCGTCGAGTCGCTCTTGCTCGCTCCAGTCGGTATGGGCATAGATCGAGACCGGTTCATCGACGAGGACCAGTTTGCGAATGCCCTTCGTACCGAAGAGGTCTATATACCCCCAGAGAACGGCAGCACCCATCGACCAGCCGCAGTAGTCGGCAGTCTCCAAGCCCAGGTGTTCCGAAAACTCCTTGAGGTCGGCCGAGAAGCGCGTGATGCGGGTACCGTAATCGACATGCTGCGAAAGTCCCTGGTTGCGGGGATCAAGCACATAGACGTGATAGTGCTTGCTGAGCAGATACAGCACGTTGATGTACTCCGCGCCGTTGGCCGACCAACCGGGAATGAACACCAAGGGTTTGCCGGAACCTGCCTCCCAGTAGCTGAGCTTTACGCCGTCACGGGTGTTGAAGGTGTTGATCTGAAAGTCCCGGAAATCCGAAAGCTTGGCCGGCAAACCAGTCAGCTTATGGGGGAACGTGTAGTCCTCACCAAGAACCTCGATGGCCGGTGCAGCCCTGACTAAACCGGGCGAGGCGAGCAATGACAGCGCAAAAAGTGCTGAACTGATAAGGGTTCTCATGATGATCCTTGCCGTGATGCAATGGCCAGCTTTGAGCTGGCCTAGGCATCCCGATCACTGACTTATATCTGGACCCAGACCGGTGCGACGACCGGGCCTTTGCCAAGGAAGTAGCCAAAGTGGATGTTCATTTCACCAATCGGCTCGATGAAGCGGCTATTGCTCAAGGGGCCAGCATTGACCGCTTCGAAGCCAGCCGATTGAGCCAGCGCAGATACCTGGCCTTTGGCAGCCTCGTCATCACCGGCAACAAATACCTGAAGTGTCTTGCCTTGGCGGGCCTCGGCTGGCAGCAGTTGGGCAAAGATGGTGTTGAATGCCTTCACGACGATGGCCTTGGGTGCCAGGGCCTGGATTTCCTCGGCCGCCGAAGTGGTGTGACCAATCACCAGCGTCTTGTAGTCGGCGCTAATCGGGTTGCTGATATCGACCAGAACCTTGCCGGCTAGATCACCCGCATCCTTGATGGCATCGACGGCACCGCCGAAAGGAATGGCCAGGATCACGATTTCAGCCAACTTGGCGGCTGCCGCAATGCCACCACCTTGTGTGCCTTGCCCAATTTTCTCGGCGAGCGCTGCAGCTTTGGCCGGGTCAGGGCTGCCGATGATGACTTCATGCTTGGCACCTGCCAGTGTATTGGCCAACCCGCTGGCCATGTTTCCCGTACCGATGATGGCGACTTTCATTTCGTAACTCCTTGTGGGTGTGTAGATGAGGTGTTGCCACTGTACGACTTGAAAGGTATTGAGATAAATTATCGAAATACACCATCACTTGAAACACAGGGTTTGCTATGGATCGCTTGTTAAGCATGACGGTATTCGCCAAGGCGGTCGAACTCGGCTCCTTTTCTGCTGCGGGAAACGCCCTGGAAATGTCATCACAGCTAGTCGGCAAACATGTACAGATGCTGGAGCAGCACCTTGGGGTTCGCCTGCTCAATCGGACCACGCGCCGGCAACACCTGACCGACATTGGCCGGGAGTTCTACGAACGTACGAAAAGCATTCTGGCCGAAGTCGAGGCGGCCGAAGGTCTGGCGGCGGAAACCCGGGCAACCCCCCGTGGGCGTTTGCGCATCAACGCCCCGGTGACCTTCGGCATCCACGCGCTTTCACCCAAGCTGCCAGAATATTTGGCGGCCTATCCCGAGGTGACACTGGAGTTGTCCATGACCAATCGGGGCGTTGATGTCATCGACGAAGGCTACGACCTGGTCTTCCGGATCGGTCAACTCACCGATAGTGGCCTGATTGCCCGCCCGTTGGCGCCCTATCGCCTGATTCTGTGCGCGGCCCCTGGCTATCTGGCAGCGCGAGGACCCATCAACACGCCACAGGATCTATCACGGCAGGAGTGCCTGGGTTTCCTGCATCCTGAACTGAGCAAGCGGTGGACCTTGATCGGGCCGGAGGGAACGGTGACTGTCCCGGTTTTCGGCCGCTTGATGGTGGACAGCGGCGAAGCCTTGATGGCTGCGGCCGTCGCCGGCGTAGGGGTGTTGCTGCAACCCTTCGAAATCGTTGAGCCCTACCTCGCATCCGGGAAATTGGTGACATTGCTCCCCGAATACAGTGCCCCGACACGGCCCATGCACATTTTGTACGCGCCCGACCGGCGGATGACGCCAAAGCTACGCAGTTTCATTGAATTTGCGATGGCAAATTTTGGGCCGGATACTCAGGTGGCTGTTGATTGAAGCACGCTGAAGTTTGCTTGCGTCGTATCAGCGATGACACTGCGTGCCTGAATTACTGCAGGGAGGTGCTCGGAAAGAAAGTCGAGCAAACTTCTAACCGAGGGCAGCATGCCCTTGGGCGCCGGATAAGCAACACTGAGGCGATTGGGCATGCCGGACCAGTCCTGCAGGACATGTTCGAGCAGCCCTGTCTTGATGCTCATCGCGACGATGGGTTCGGGCAGCAGGGCAAGGCCGGCGCCGCCGATGACGGTCTCAAGCTGGAGTCGTAGATCATTTGTTTGCAGCCTAGGTGAATGGCTCACCGCGCACAATTTTCCTGATGCTTCGGATAACTCCCACTGGACTTTGCCATCGCGGACATCTCCTGACCTACCCAAGGTAGCAAAGTTGGGAATCTCTTCCGGATTGGTGGGCCTCCCGGCTTCAAGGAGGAAGCCTGGTGCGGCAACCAGAATTCTCCTGGCAATGCCCAGGCTGCGGACAACGATGCCTGATATCGCATCGGTTTGGGGACGGGCCTGCAGGGCTAGGTCAAAACGTTCCTCTATCAAATCCACGTCACGCTCAGTGGGCTCGATATGCAGACTCACCTTGGGATGGCTTGCCAGATAGGCGGGCAAAATGGGCGCCAGATAGGTTTGAGCAAGTACGGGCGGGCAAGCGATCCTGACGATGCCGACCGGCTCCTTTCTCAGATTGGCCATGCTTTGGTAAGCGGCCTCGGCCTCCTCGACGGCGGCAATACAACGCTCATAGAATTGCTCACCGGCCTCGGTAAGGCCAATGCGTCGCGTTGTCCGTTGCAAGAGCCTGACCCCAAGTTGCTTCTCAAGCTCAGCCACCCTTCGGCTCAGACGAGTCTTCTCGATACCCGTTGCCCGGGCCGCCGCAGTAAATCCCTGGTGCCGGACTACCGATACGAAATACAACAGGTCATTCAAATCAGGCGTGTTCATTGGTGCATATTTGCAACAGTTAATGGCGATTTCGCCATCTTATCCAAAACATGAACGGCCAATAGAATAATTGCCCACTATCCATTAGCGCTGGCGTTGCAAGTCACCGATACGCTGCGCGGCAGAAAATTTCAGCATGAGTGAATCGCTAGCCCACCCCGTACTGCTGCTGGTCAGTCGTCGTGCCAAGCCCGGGCATGAGGCCGAATTTGAATGGCTGATGGCTGAATTCATTACAGCGGCAGAAGCCTTTCCCGGTTGTCTCGGCGCTCAATTGGTACATCCCGGTGACGAAGAGGCGGTGGAAGACACGCTTTACCATGCGGTGATGGCGTTCGATAACCCCATCAGCCGCGAAGCCTGGCAGCAGTCGGCGGAACGTGCCGTTGGCCTGGCCAGCATTGCTCCCCATATCGAAGGCCCCACGGTGGTACGTGGCATTTCAGGACTTGCACACTGGTTTCAACCGGGGAGTGGCAGCAAAAATGGGCAGCCGCCACGCTGGAAAGTGGCTGTTGTGACCTGGCTAGGGATTTTTCCGACGGTCTATCTGCTCTTCCTTCTGTTAGGAGAGTTTCTGGCACCCTGGACCTTATTGGCCAGGATTTTTCTCTTGACCGTGTTGGTCGTAGCCATCATGACTTGGGGGATTGCGCCGCAGCTGACCCGCTTGCTTCGGCCTTGGCTTTATCCCTCACCCTCTAGCCAGACTCATGGCGCTCTGAGCGACGAAACAAAAAAATGACGCCCACAATCCTAAGATCCCTCCGGCGCTACTTTTGCCAGCTTTGGATATTGGGCATGGTGTTGGTATCCCCCCTTCATGCCGAAATACCTCCTAATTCGCCTGGTCACTTGAAACTGATAGCTCCGTTGGACCGACCAGAGGATGGCTATTGCCTCGATATCGTGGGTTCCGGGCCATATATCCGTTTTGACCTGCCGATGACGGCACATAACTGCAAACCTGGTTTGTACGCGGATGAAGCGGTTGTGCTGGATCAGAAGGGCTTTATCCGTTTTCCGGCCTTCAACAAATGTGCCACGGCAGCCGGCCTCAACGGTCGAGCCTTACCCGGCGCGGCCCTGGTTCCTCTCGATTGCGGGGAGCGTTCTCCCTTCATGGAAGCCGAGGCCTTGCAGAAATTCACGCTTCACAAAAATGGACAGGTCGAACTCTCCGGGTCAGGGCTATGCCTGACAGCCGGCCCGGAATCAGCGACTACGTTTTCCGAAGAGCACCGCTGGCGGGCACTCTATCTTGAGCGTTGTACAACTGCCGATGCCCCAAGATCACGTTGGCAATTCACCGTTCCACAGACTCTGCGTCGTTTCAGATGACTTTGTAATGGAAGGCAGGATGAAGCAAATGACTGTCATGGCCGGTTACTGGCTAAAAGCAGACTGCCTAGCAGGGCTGTCACTATGGCAGCTTTGGCCGAACTTGAGCCTGTCGCCAACCACACAAACAACCCAAACCAGCAGCCCAAAGCCCAGGCGAACGCCTGGCCTTTTCTCACTGGTAGCGCAGCGCCTCGATCGGGTCGAGTTGGGCCGCCTTGCGGGCCGGATACCAGCCGAAGAAGATGCCGACTGTCGCCGCCACGGCGAAGGCGACCAGCGCGGCGCTGCCGGAAATGACGACGACCATGCCGGTGAAGGCGTTGATGCCGAGGGCGATGGCCAGGCCGAGCAGCAGGCCGAGCAGGCAGCCGGCGAAGGAAATCATCACCGCTTCGAGCAGGAACTGGGTCAGGATATCTTTCTGGCGGGCGCCGATGGCCATCCGGATGCCGATTTCACGGGTTCGCTCGGTGACCGAGACGAGCATGATGTTCATGATGCCGATGCCGCCCACCAACAGCGAAATGGAGGCGATGGCGCCGAGCAGGATGGACATCGTGCGCGTCGTCTCGGCTTCGGATTCGGCGGCGGCCGACAGGTTGCGCATGAAGAAATCGTCCGGCATGCCGTCGCGCAGGCGGTGGCGCTGGCGCAGCAGGCTGGTCACGCTGTCCATGACGCGCGGCATGTTTTCGGCCGAATCGGCCTGCACCATGATCATCCGCACCGAGCCGAGGAAAGGCGTGCCGAAGACCTTGCGCTGGGCGGTGCTCAGCGGAATGATCACGGTGTCGTCCTGGTCGCGGCCGTCGAGGTTCTGGCCCTTGCTGCCGAGGACGCCAATGACCATGAACGGGTTCTGCTGGATGCGCATCGTCTTGCCGACCGGGTCATCGTCGCCGAACAGGTTTTGCGCCACCGTCTTGCCGATCAGCGCGACGCGGGTCGCCGAACGGACGTCGGAATCGCCGAAGCCGGCGCCATTGACGATGTTCCAGGCGCGCGCATCGAGATACTCCGGCGTCGTGCCGATCACCTGCGAACTCCAGTTCTGCGAACCATAGACCAGTTGCCGCGTGCCCTGATGGGTCGGCGCCACATTGGCGACGCCATCCAGTTCGGCGATGGCCGCCCCGTCGGCGACGTTCAGGGTCGGTGCGCCGGCCGAGCCGCTGCGCACACCGGCCGTGGTGAAGGAACCGGAAAGGACGATGAACAGGTTCGAGCCCATGGTGCTGATCGTCTGCTGCACGGCG
>Ga0316604_10003626_pt1 | contig 10726 bp, 10 predicted proteins | sample OWC_soil_day20_C_FD_207650 | JGI IMG/M metagenome (GOLD analysis project Ga0316604, IMG submission 207650) | Wetland soil microbial communities from Old Woman Creek delta, Ohio, United States - OWC_soil_day20_CT | ecosystem: Environmental > Terrestrial > Soil > Wetlands | place: USA: Ohio... | reverse complement strand
CATCGCCGCCCGTACCCGAGGCGCCGTCGTCGTCGCACGCAAGGACCTCAGCCTGGCGCCGCAGCTACAGACGCTGGTTTCCTCGCTGCAGCACGCCGGTGTCGCCGTCGTCGGCGCCGTGCTCAATAACGGCTAACGGACTCTGCGTGCAAGCCAAAGCTACCATCCCCGCTGTCGTGGCGGAGTGGTTTCCTGCGCTCCTCGGCCTGGTGCTGCTCTTCGTGCCTACCTACGTGGACCTGGCACGCAGCCTCTGGATTTCTGAAGATCAGGCGCACGGCCCGATCATTCTCGGCGTTGCCTTGTTCTTCTTCTGGCAACAGCGCCGCAAGATCAATGAGCTACCGGCAGCACCGGCCAAAGCAGGTTGGCCGGTGTTCATTTTTGGCCTGCTGATCTACATCCTCGGCCGTTCTCAGGACATCCTGCTCTTCGAGGTTGGCTCGCAGATTCCGATATTGGCTGGCCTCCTGCTCATTTTCAGAGGCACCAGCGCTCTAAAGCTGCTGTGGTTTCCTCTATTTTTTATGCTGTTCATGATTCCCCTTCCGGGAACCTTGGTTGATGCCGTCACAATGCCAATGAAAATGGCAGTTTCATATGTGGCTGAAAACACCTTATTCATTGTTGGCTATCCGATAGCGCGTTCCGGTGTTGTGCTCCAAATCGGGCAATACCAGTTATTGGTTGCAGATGCGTGCGCCGGTCTGCATACGCTTTTTACGCTGGAGGCTCTAGGGCTGCTTTATTTGAATTTATTCCGGCACGAATCGCTAGCGCGCAATCTGGGGTTGGCAATTTTGATCGTGCCGATTTCATTTACAGCGAACGTAATAAGGGTGATGGTTTTAACTCTGATTACCTATTACTTTGGTGATGCTGCAGGGCAAGGCTTCATGCATGGCTTCGCCGGTATGGTCCTTTTTCTGACAGCCCTCTTACTTATCATTGGAGGGGACTCGCTTCTTCGGATGATGGTGTCTAGACGTAATAGCCCGATTCAAAAGATGCAATTACGATGACGGTCAAAATTTCCAGTCGTATCGTAGTCTTCCTAGCAATGCTTTTCGCGGCTTGGCTTTCATATGCCCTCACGCCAACGGTGCGAATGGCAAAAGACGCTAGCAGCCTCGACCTGGCCAGTGTAGTTCCAGACTCGTTTGGCGAGTGGAGTATTGATCCGAATGTCACGCAGCTAATTATTGATCCACGTGTTCGTGAAACAATAGATCTTATCTATACGGACACCTTGACCCGAACATATGTCGATTCGAAAGGGAATCGAATCATGCTCTCAATTGCATATGGGGCTGACCAGGGTAGGGCAAATCAGGTGCATAAGCCCGAGGTGTGTTATCCGGCACAAGGATTCGTTATTAACGACCTTAAAAAGGCTGAGCTTCAGCTACAAGGCTGGAGTCTCCCTGTGATGCAAATGGTTGCTGTGCAAAGCCACAGAACCGAGCCGGTGACCTATTGGATTGTCGTTGGTGATGAGGTAGTTAGAGGTAGTGTCGAGCAGAACCTCGCTCGCCTTCAGTATGGGTTTCGCGGGCTAATCCCAGATGGATTGTTGTTTCGGGTTTCATCTATACAAAATGACTCTCGGCAAGCGTATGAACTGCAGAAGCAGTTCATACGGGATCTGATCAATGCATTGCCATCTGTTGCTCGCTCGAGGTTCATTGGAAAACATGCTTTGCATCAGAGATGACTTGTGATGAGGCCTGCATCGATTTTGCCCTGCCACCTTACCCAATGCTTTCAAAGAATCGGTGATGCTAGGTAACGGCCATGTCTCTAAATTAGTTATCGTGGGTTTCTCAACAGCAGCACGGCTATTGGGGACGCTGGCGTTATTTGCCCTGTTGGCACGCGCTACCGGGCCAGAGGCGTTTGGCATCTTTAGTTACTGGTATGCATTCGGCGTGCTGGTGGGGACCGTTACTGATTATGGGTTTGCGCAGCAACTTTTGCGAAATGTTGCAGCTGACTCCGCGATTGGTGCGGCAAATGAAGTTAAGCAGCTAGGAAGGGCCAAGTTCTGGCTCGTAGCTGGATGTACGGTCGTGGCCATAGTTATTGCAATTTCCACCTCTGCTTCAAGGTCGGAATACGCCATATCAACCATGCTGATTTTCTCTGGCGTTTTTGGGTCTTTCTACGAGTTCTACGCAACGGTTCTACGAGCTCGCCAATCCTATCGTCTTGAGTCAAAGCTATCTATGGCTAATTCTTTGGGAGGGAGTGTTCTAGCAGGGGCGCTTGGATATCTGACCCAGAGCATTGTTATTGCGGCAGTAATGCTGCTTTTGAGTAAGCTGATTTCAGCTATGGTCGCTTATAGAACGGTGTTTCGTGAGGTGTTGCCAGCAATTTCCGATGCCAGTTTTCCAAAGGAAGGTGTTTTCGCTATTTTGAAGCGAGGCTTTCCTTACGCTTTCGATAATGTGGCTACCCAGATGTTTGGAAATCTGGATGCAATATCTGCCAAGCACTTGCTTGGTGGAGGCAGTGCTGGTGTTTATCTTTCTGGCACGCGTTTAGTGCAAGCCGCGTTATCTGGACTGCCTGTCATCGCGAGCGTATTTCTACCTTCGTTGGTGAGTGGCGAAGCTGAAAAAGTTGGTCGAACTCAAAGGTTGATGTATCTGTTGGCCATTGGAGTTGGTGCCCTAGTGTTTTCTGCATTTTATCTATTGAAAGATGTGCTGCCATCATTTCTCTTCGGTACAGCCTTTAGCACTCTTGGTCTTCTAATGCCGTGGTTCGGCGTCTTTATATTTATTCGATATTGCGCAGCCGCGCCAGGTATCGCACTTACCGCGCGAGGCGCACAAAAACTCCGCTCGGTGATTACTGCGTTAAGTGTTGTTCTAGCTCTATCGGCACTGGCGATTTTTTATAGATTGGAAGGAAGTATATCCTCCATTCAGCTTTGCCAGTCGATGGTGTTAGGAGCCTGTGTCCAGTGTATTGGATATGCAATAGGTCTTTGGGTATCCAACCGGCAAAAACAAAACGAAATATCGCTTTATTAAGGTGTGAATATGATAAACAAAAAATCCATCAAAGTTTTCCTGACCGGCGGTTGGGGGTATGGAAATATTGGTGACGATGCAATCATGATGGCTACTCTCAATTCGCTACATGAGCGTATCCCCCATGTAGAAGTTATCGTAACTTCATTTGATCCCGTTGAAACTCGCTTCCACCATAGTGTTGATTCACTCTATTCATTTCATTATTTTCTCGATATTCGCCATCTCTATGGCAAGTTGAATGCTCTGCGTTTCATGGCCTGGCTGATTATTCGTGGCATTGGAATCAGGGCAAGCTGGATTTTGGGTTCTCAGTTTGCAAAACTCATAAACGCCCTTGAGGAGAGCGACACCCTCCTCATGGCAGGTGGTGGCTATTTTAATGACAGGTGGCGAGGCTCATTTATATCTCGTCTTGCAGAAATTTGGGCGGGTAAGGCAACCGGTAAAAAGGTCATGATTTATGGGCAGACCGTAGGTCCTTTTGCCTCCAAGTTGGCAGCCTGGATTCTTCCTAGTTCTCTTAGAAATGTTGATCATATTGGTTATCGCGATGTGCAATCAGAGAGAGTACTCAAAAAATTTGGCTATCCAATGGATAGGGCGACCCTGACGGCTGATGAAGCAAATCTACTCCCCCTGAATCAACGCAACGTTCCCAACCAAACAACCCAGAAATCGCCTAGGGTTGGTGTAATGATCCAAAAATTCCGCCCCTATGAAAGTGCAGACGGCACCGAGGCTTTCGGAGAGGTTAAGACGGTTGACGAGTACGTTAAGCGCGTTGTTGCCGCACTTGTTTCTCTACATAGAAAGACTTCTGCTGAATTTGTTTTTCTGCCAAGCACAACATGGGACACAGGGTTCTGTGGTGATGTAAAGAAACAGGTTGATAGCATTCTTGGAAGAACATTCGAAATGATCAGCGGTGAGCCGATCGCGAAATACGTTGAGCAGTGTAGAAATGTTGATGTGATGCTAAGTACCAACATGCATCCTGTAATTCTTGCTTCGGCGGCAGGGGTTCCATGCATCGCCATATCTTATTTCTATAAGGTCGATGATTTTATGGACTCGGTTGGCCTTGGTAACGCCGTCGTGCGTATCGATGCAGTGACAGAAGAAGGGCTTGTAAATGCGGTGCTCGACGCTCTTTCGAATCATGACGTGGTTACCGCCAGAATCTGCTCTCATTTACCTGCAGTTCGCGAACGTGCAGAGAAAAATTGCGAGCAGTTCGGCCGTCTTGTTGGACTGGCAGCCTAGCAAACGAGATTTAGCTGATGAAACTGACTGAAAAGGCCTACGTAATACTCGTTAACTGGCGAAACCCATATGACACGATTGAATGTATTGAAAGTTTGCTCAATCAGAACTATCCAGCCTATCAAATAGTGGTATGTGAAAATGGTTCAGCAGATTCCTCACTTGAAATATTTAAAGCATGGGCTAGCGGAAACCTATGCATAGCGCCGAATAAAAATTCGCCCGGTGCACGCTATGCACAACAGCCTCCTGAGCGTTCAAGCCCCGAGGCTGAATTCGTACAGGCAATTAAAGTAGAAAATACATATACCGTACCGTTGCCTTCTACTGCTCAAGTAAACTCAAAGGTTATTTTCATTGAAATACCGGAGAATACCGGCTTTGCTGGTGGAAATAATGTCGGATTACGCTATGCGCTGGCGAATAATGATGGTCAGTATTTTTGGGTGTTAAATAACGACACGGTTGTTGCGCCCGATGCGTTAATGCACCTAGTAAAAAAAACAAAAATAAACCCAAGTTATGCAATGGTTGGTGCAACGGTTTATCACTATGATCAGCCAACCCAAATCCAATACAGTTGCGGCGCAACGGCAAATAGATGGCTTGCGACAGTGAGGCCTGTTATTGAATATCCTGTAGGAGAGGCGGAGGATGCCATACGTCATCTGGAGGATTTTGTCGAAAAACAAGTTTCCTATGTGGTTGGTGCATCGATGCTGCTTACCCGTGACTTTTTGAAAAAAGTCGGCCTGATTTCTGAGGATTATTTTCTCTATTATGAAGAACAGGATTGGGTTGCGAGAATGCCAAAGGAAATGAAAATCGGATATTCATCCTTGGCGCGGGTCTACCACAAAGAAGGTGCTTCCATTGGAGCGAAAACAGTTTCGAAGGTAAGGAAAAGTCGAACAGCTGAATATTATTCAAGCAGAAGCAGAGTAATATATACAAAACGCTTTTATTATCCGGCGTTAATTTTTGTGATTTGTGCATTGCTTGGAGGTATGCTTAATCGAGCGAGAAATGGCTATTGGTCGAACATCTTCTATATGGCTGCGGGAATGCTATGTGGACTTAAAAGTAGTTGCGTAGCCTTTCCGAAAATATGATGCGATTGATTGCTTCAAATCGAAAGATGTTCTCCGGCGAGTATGTTGGCGCCATGGCTATTTTTTTGGCGGTTGTTGTTTCAGTTTTAATAGCATCACAGGTTTATGTTTTGCTGATTTTTCCGTTAGGTATATCGTTATTGGTGTTAGCGGCGGCGTTTTTTTGGTGCCGAGAAGACCGCAGCATCATGTTTTTGTATTACGCATTCGCGATGTATTTTATTTTTTCTATCGGATGGCCACGCTATGTAGCTCTTTGGTTGCCAGGACTTCCTTCTCTAAATCCCCAGCGGTTTGCAAATTTACTACTTCTGGTTGCGTTAATTTTTGGAGGAATGTCAGTAAAGCAGTTCGTAAATAGCCTTCGCCTGTCATTTGCACAGAATCGGTTTTTCTGGGGCTGCATTTTTGCTTATGTTACGTGCCGTTTGGTGTCGATATTAGTTTCTTCGGAAGTGGTATTTAGTGCTTATCAGTTTATAAATGAAATGGTTGTGCATGTTGTATGTGTTTTTGTTGGCGCGTTTGTTGGTGCTAATTTTGGAGTGCTTAAAAAATCGGAACGTATATTAGTTATACTGCTTGTTTTTGTATCCGTTGTTGCAATATTTGAATGGAGCGTTGGTCATAATCTTTTTGCAAGGTTTGTTGATCCAAGTAATGATTATTTGCGCTGGGCGACGAGTGATAAAACCCGGGGTGGATCATATCGCTCCCAAAGTACTCTTGGTTTTCCAATAACTTTGGCGCAGTTTTTGGTTGTTTCATTTGCGCTTTCGTATGGTGTTTTTGCACAGTCAAAAATTGAGCCTATCCTGCGTTGGTCTATTTGGCTTTGTTTAGCTGCAGTTGTCTGTTTTGCTGTATATGCTGCAGGATCAAGATCAGGGTATGCAGGTTTTGTTTTTGTTTTGCTTTGCCTTCCTTTTGGTAACTTGATTATTTCGTTTTTAAAAAGAAAGATGACATTAAGTTCAGCAGTTTTATGGATTATGTTTGTTTCTTTTTCTGTTTTCCTTGCTTATTTTGCTTTTTTGTTTGTCTATGAGCACGCATTTGGTGCTCGAGCAGATGCTGGAAGCAATGCACTGCGAGAGCTACAGTTACTAAGGGCTCGGGAGTTGTTCTATCAATCTCCAATTCTTGGGTTTGGAACTGGGCGCGCAGCTGAGGTTATAGGTGTTGCAACTTATAGTGGCCAGTTAACTGTTGATAATTTATTTGTCACAATTTTAGTTGAGTCGGGTTTTGTCTGTTTATTGTCATTTGTTTTGGCTGTTCTATGTGCTGCCGTAAATGCATTTAAAAAATCAATTACCTGTCGCGTTATGCCAGATACTTGGTGGTCATTGTGCTTAGCAATATCTGTGTTTTCATTGTTTTTCCCAATTCTTTCCTTGCAAGACAATAATTATCTTCTGTTTTTTTTGATGGGTTGCTCTGTTTCAGTTGGTTCGAGTGATGATGGTTTTATTTAGGCCTTTTTTTTGGGGCGCTATTTTGTTTGGATGCGCACTGGGTGTTGCTTATGGAGCAACCTTTGAGCTAGGCATAAATTTTCACATTGGGCAACAGGCTATATCGGCTTCAAAGGTTATTGACTTTGTCTCATTTGCGAATATAAAAAATGGTCGCGATGAGATTTATTGGAGCCGAATTGAGATTGATAAAGGTAAATTTATCAATCCGCCGGAAATGGCAGAATTAAAGCGCCTGGCTACCTATTTTCGCTCAAATGGTGGAAGGCTGGTTGTTGTTCTGGGTTATGGTAATTCAATATACGAATCAAAATCTCATCCTAGATCAGATGAGGCAATTGATGCTTATTCGGCTTACTGTGAATATGTCGCCTCGAGATTTAGAGGTCTAGGAGTTGTTTTTGAAATATGGAATGAATGGAATAGCGAAATCGGAGTTCCTCTTGGACGCGGTAAAGGCTCTCCAGAAGATTATATTCGGCTAATTTCCAAAGCCGGGCCAGCAATTCGTCGAGGGGCTCCCGATGCATTAATTATATCCACAGGAATAGCTAGAGGCGTCGAGGATATTGATTGGCTTCGGAGTTTTGCGAAGTTAAATGGTGGTAAATATATTGATGGTGTCGGTATTCACACGTACATTTTTAATAAGCCGTCGTGGACCATTGCTCGGTTGGTAAAACTTCTGCAAGATATTTCTTCTGAGACTACTCCATTGGGAGAGCTTGCCAGATCAAAGGGGTTTTATATTACTGAGTACGGCCTGCCGTTTCAAAAAGATGATGCTACTAAAAGCTCTAAATTGGTCGAGGCGATCCTGAATTTATCAACTCTTGAGGTTGTGCGCGGTATTTGGCTCTATCAGCTGATAGATCCATCGCGAGGAGGTGGTGATGAAGCTAATTTCGGCTTGTTTAACGCCGAGGCTCAAAGTAAAGCTGGTTTATATTTTAGGACTCGAGTGTTTGGTTTGATTAACCAATGTGGGCGTCCTAGCCGAATTAATGATGGTTTTTTTGTTTTCTCAAAAGGAGGGTGTGAAGTACACCCCCAAAATGTTTCATTGCCTGGTTATTAAGCAGAGTTCGGCGATATGGCTAATATTGATATTTTAATAAATGCTCGGTTCTTGACAAGGCGCGCTACAGGGGTGGATCGATTTGCGCGTGAAATAATTTCGGCCTTGGATGAGATGGTTGGTAACGACGATGTGGCTCTCCAAGGCATATCGATAAAGCTGATCGCTCCGGGGGGAATCGCAGTTGGCGCAGAGTTCACAAATCTGCCTATTGAGTACTGCGGAAAGCGTTCCGGGCAGCTTTGGGAGCAAATTGATCTTCCGAGAGCAATGAGAAATGCCGATTTGCTGGTGAATCTATGCAATACAGCCCCCGCTTTCCTTAGTAATCAGTTGGTGGTTATTCATGATGTGGCGACTGCGAGAGTTCCGGAGTCGTATGGCCAGCTCTTCCGTGCATGGTATTCCCTGCTGATCCCACGTCTGTACAGGCGTGCTATTTCAGCCTGCACGGTGTCCGAATTTTCTCGTTCGGAGATGTCGGCGATATTTGGTCATCGGGGCGATGTATGTGTTTTACCAGAGGGAACCGATCACATAGATAGATTGATCGCAGATCAAACAATTCTTGATCGCTATACGCTTGCTTCTCGTCCTTACGTATTGGCGGTGAGTAGCCTTTCTCCGCATAAGAACTTTTCTGCAGTGGTGAAGGCTGTCGAATTATTGGGGGATACCGGCTTCGACGTGGTCATTGCGGGAGGGCAAAATCCGCAGGTGTTTTCCGGTAAATCAGGAGACTTGCCCGCATCCGTCAAGTACGTTGGGTACGTGACTGACGAGGAACTCAAGGCGTTATACGAGAATGCCGCCTGTTTTGTTTTTCCGTCAATCTACGAAGGTTATGGTTTGCCGCCAACCGAGGCAATGGCCGCTGGTTGTCCTGTTCTTGCTGCACGTGCGGCCTCTATTCCTGAGATATGCGGTGATGCCGTTTTGTATTTTGACCCGCATGATCCCGCTACGCTTGCTGCTGCACTTAGGACCATTATTGATGATCAGGGATTGCGTAACTTGCTCAGGATAAAAGGTCGTCAGCGTGCGGAATCCATGCGCTGGCGCGATGCTGCATTGCTGCTGGTAAACGAAATTAAGCGAGTTACTGCATGATCAATTTAGCTGACGTAAAACGTTCGCCACGTGTGGCGGTTATCCATGATTGGCTGACCGTATATGCTGGAGCGGAGAAGGTTTTAGAGAAGATTTTCGAAATTTGGCCGGATGCAGATCTTTTCTCAACCGTTGATTTTCTTCCTGATGACAAGCGGCATTTCGTCAAGGGGAAGCGGGCGAAAACGACTTTCATCCAACGTCTGCCTAAAGCAAAAACAAAGTATCGAAATTACCTTCCGTTGATGCCGATTGCGATCGAACAGCTTGATTTGTCCGCATATGATCTGGTGCTTTCCAGTAGTCACGCTGTTGCGAAGGGGGTCATTACCGGTCCTGACCAACTTCATGTCAGTTATGTGCATTCGCCGATTCGCTATGCATGGGATCTGCAGCATCAGTATTTGACGGAAGCCAAGCTAACAAGCGGCATCAAAGGTGTCGTTGCTCGTTGCGTTCTCCACTACATGCGTTTATGGGATTTGCGGACTGCAAATGGTGTGGATGCATATATTGCTAATTCAATGTTTATTGCACGTCGGATACGTAAGACTTATCGTCGCGAGTCAGCGGTAATTTACCCGCCGGTAGATGTCGCACGTTTTGCGCTGTGTACAGAGAAGGAGGATTTTTACTTCACCGCCTCTCGCATGGTGCCGTACAAGAAAATTCCGCTCATTATCGAAGCCTTTGCCGGAATGCCCGAAAAGCATCTGATTGTGGTTGGGGAGGGCCCCGAATTCGAGAAGGCAAAGGCTGTTGCCACGGCCAACATTACTTTGCTTGGCTATCAGTCGACAGAGGTGTTGATCGATCATATGCAGCGTGCGCGTGCTTTTGTTTTTGCTGCAGAGGAAGATTTTGGCATTACTCCTGTCGAGGCGCAGGCATGTGGAACGCCGGTTATCGCATACGGTAAAGGAGGTGCGCTGGAGACCGTTAAGGGGGGCACCGGCACACCTGGACGCACTGGGTTGTTTTTCTACGAGCAGACTGCTGAGGCCATTCGAGAGGCTGTAATGTGTTTCGAACGTGATGGACAAGAGATAAGCCCCGAATCTTGTCGAGCAAACGCTGAGCAGTTCTCACCTGAAATTTTTGTAGAAAAGCTTAGAGGCTTTGTAGAGAAGGCGTGGTTGGAACACCTTGCGCGCTTTGTGTAGGTCTTCCGGTCAATCCGTTTGAGCTGGTTGCATGCATTTGTACTATCTATGCTACGTGGGCTAGCAATAGGCCATTTGGGCCATCGTGAATAATTCGCTTGGTATGTCAAATTGCGGATAATTGCCGCATTAACAATTGGGTATATTGGCTATGAGCATTATCGTCACCGGCGCCGCCGGCTTCATTGGCAGCAACTTTGTCCTCGACTGGCTGGCCCTGTCCGACGAAACCGTCATCAACCTCGATGACCTGACCTACGCCGGCAATCTGGAAAACCTGGCCAGCCTGAAGAACGACCCCCGGCATATCTTCGTCAAGGGCAGCATCGGCGATGCCGAGTTGGTCGCCCAACTACTGGCCGAGCACCAACCGCGCGCCGTGGTCAATTTTGCCGCCGAATCGCACGTCGACCGCAGCATTCACGGCCCGGAAGACTTCATCCAGACCAACATCGTCGGCACCTTCCGCCTGCTCGAA
>Ga0316604_10003624_pt1 | contig 10731 bp, 8 predicted proteins | sample OWC_soil_day20_C_FD_207650 | JGI IMG/M metagenome (GOLD analysis project Ga0316604, IMG submission 207650) | Wetland soil microbial communities from Old Woman Creek delta, Ohio, United States - OWC_soil_day20_CT | ecosystem: Environmental > Terrestrial > Soil > Wetlands | place: USA: Ohio... | reverse complement strand
TCCTGATTAAGAACACCAAGACATAATTCCTGAAAAATCACCGTGTTTATATTATCCCGTTCGTTCGCATCAGGTATAATAACCTCAATGCCATGCTCTTCCTTAAGGCGCCTCCGGTAAAAGTCTCCTTCCATGACAAACTTAGTTCCCAACAGCCCAACCTTTTTTAGCCCTTGTTTTTTAATCTTTTGCGCTGCCGCATCAACAATATGAAGCAAAGGCATACCTGACTGCTCGATAATACTGTCAGCAAATTTGTGCATAGTATTAGAACAAATAAGAATAAAGTTTGCCCCGCCCTGCTTTAAGTGCAGCGCCGCGTCAACCAGTATCTTGTTTACCTCCAGCCAATCGCCTTGCCTCATCAGTTCTTCAATAGGTCCAAAATCAACTGAATATATCAAGCACTGGGCTGAATGCAGCCCACCTAACTTTTGCTTCACCCCTTCATTAACCAGCCGGTAATATTCCAATGATGATTCCCAGCTCAATCCGCCAATAAGACCGATTGTCTTCAAAATCGCATTTCCCCTTCCATTACGCATACAGCGGTACCGCCGACCTTAATTGTCTTGACTTGCCCGTACTGTTTACTAACTGTGATATTCACATGGCCTGGACGTCCCACTTCGTGACCAGCTTCAGCTATATTTGCCTATTTCCCGGCAAAGTGAACCCTCGCCCCATAACTTCTGCCGCATCCTGCACAATCATAAAGGCATTGGGATCAACCTCATCAACCAGTTGTTTAATCTTAGCAATTTGGGTTAGACTGACAACGACGAACAACACTTGCTTGGTCTGGCGAGTAAATGCGCCTTGTCCATGCAGAATGGTAACACCCCGCCCTACCTCTTTTAAGATGACTTCAATAATAGCATCTGTATTATAGGAAACGATAAAAATAGTTTTTTTGCGATTAAAGCCTTCTACCACTTTATCGGTAAGATTAGCACTAATAAACATAGAAATCAATGTCAGCATTGCCAGCTTAAGTCCAAACAGCATGGCTGCCACACCCATGATTAAGCAGTTAATCGCAAATCCTACGGCCCCAAAGTTAAGCGAATAATACTTTTTTACAATTGCAGCAACAATATCTAAACCACCTGCGCTGCCATTCACGCGGAAAATAAGACCACTGCCAATACCCGCGAGAACACCACCCGTAATGGCCGAAATGATAGGATCATCAATGAGGTTGTATTGTGAAACAAACATCGTGGCTTCGACTGCCAAAGAAAAGAGAATAGTTCCATAGATGGTACCAATTGTGTACTCTCTGCCTAAAAGCCGGTAGCCAGCATATAATAGTGGAATATTCATCAACAGGATTTGTACCCCAATTGGAAAACCAAAAAGAAAATAGAAAATAATAGCCAGCCCTGACACCCCGCCGCTTAAGAGATGGTGTGGCACCAAAAAAGCATTAATAGAAAGACTGCTGAGTAAACACCCGATGGCTACCCATACATATTGATTGACCTTATTTTTCATATAACCTCCGTTACTCATTCATTACATATCAATCAAATTTTACCACACTATTAGAAAGCCGTGAATATCTTTGATTAATATAAAAGTGTAAGAAAAGTAAAACTACAGCGTATACCGATTAGTTTAATACCAAAGAAGATAAACTATTACCATCATTTCATTTCTTCATCCTAACTATTAATAATTCTTGCTCCCATCCATTCTATCTGGTAGAATTTTAATATTAGGGGGAATTCAAGAATGAAACTATTTAAGGAAATTGCTGATTGGACATACAGCCTAGCTATAGCTTTGGCCATGGCTATTGTGATTAATGCCTTTGTCTTTCAGCCCACCCGTGTTGTGGGCAGTTCCATGGAACCAAGCCTGCACAACAATGATTATGTTTTCGTATCTAAGTTGTCCCATACCTTTGCCGGTGCACCTGATTATGGCGACATCGTCATTATTGATAGCCGCGTATTTCGGGAGCGTGGCGTAAAAGATGATCTTGCCGACCCGGTCTCTACCTACCTCAGTGTTGTCAAACTGGCAGAGGTTGACAATCACATCTGGATTAAGCGCGTTATCGGCAAGCCTGGCGATACCATTGAGATTATGGACGGTAAAGTATACCGCAATGGCACCGAGCTTAATGAACCCTATATCAAAGAAACCATGCGCACTGCCGCTCCTAAGAAGGTTATTGTACCATCAAGTGAAGTATATGTGCTAGGTGACAACCGCAACAACTCGAGTGACAGTCGTTATATTGGACCTGTTCCTATCAGTCATGTACTGGGAAAAGTAGTATGGGTATTATAGGACAGAAATAAGCCTGAGCAACAAGTAACTAGGGATACAACGAAATTACCCTATAGGGTAGACTTTTTTAGCGTCTATTCTATAGGGTATTTTTTGCTCTATCGAAAATTTTATATAATATCAGTTTTTATACCGTTTTTTGATTGCCCCCACAACCGGGATACTAATAGCGGCAGCAATAATGGCTTCCGGAATGCCATTAAGTAATGCAATACCATAAATGACTTGAATGGCTGCGTCTAGATCAATTCCCCGCGCGGCGGCGAATTGGGCTGCATATAAGATGTAAATCATGGTCAGTACACCAAATGTATTGGTAAGCGCACCAACAACCGCACTGACACCAATGCGTACTCCTTCGCGCTTACTCCAAGTCCACTTATAGGCATAGTATGCGGTAATACCAATAAGCACACGGGGCAGTACTGATACCAGCGGATTGATAAAGGCAAATGAAAGAATAGTAGGAGCAGTTAAGCTTTGAATAATGCTAAATAGACCAAAAATCAGACCAATCATGGCTCCAACAACCGGACCTTCTAAAACAGCGCCAATAATTACCGGAATCTGCATAATAGTTGCTTTAGCCGTAGGTAGTGGAATAAAGCCAAAGCCCGAAAGCCCCAACATGATAGATATGGCTGACAGCATGCCAATAATCGCAATTTGCCGCACCCCAAATCTACCGGTTCCTCGTAGTGATGCCATTTTTTCCATAATTCATACCCTCCGTTCTTATTCCTTTGTAGGATATAAGTCGATTTTCCAGAGCATACCCAAGCCGCCAGTCTGGTTTCCGGCGAATACCAGCTAGTAAAGGCAAATTGTCATACTCCGTTTAACATGTTACCACATTTGTAATGAATTTTGTATAGGTTTTTTGTAATTACTAAGATAATTTTTCCAACATATAATATTGCCATACAATCTCTGTGAGAGGAACAAGGACTTACAATAAAACAGACTAAAGATAAAAACCCTTTTAACTGCAGACAAAAGGGCTTTTATCTTACTCCCCTTATCACTTCGGCTTGGGAATTAGGAAAAAAACCAGCTTGGTAAAATGATCAAACAGAGCCAATACCGCTATCGAAGATAGCAGATTAAATAAAGTATGCATAGTTGCCACCTGAACACTGAAATCGGTTGTAACCCACTCGGAAACGCTGATAAGGAACCGTGTTATGGGCAGAAAACTGATAACCCCAAAAACATTCAGCAGAATATGAGACATTGCCACCCGCCTGGCTGCCAACGGCGCTGCCGCACTAAAAATAACAGAAGATACACAGGAACCGATATTGTTGCCATAAACAACATAAGCAGCTGTGGTTATATCGACTACTCCCCGATCAGCAAGCAACATCAGTAAAGCAGTAGCCGCGCTGCTGGATTGAAATACAATTGTCACAATTATGCCGCCCCAAATACCATAAAACGGCTGATTTCTAGCCAGGATAAGATATTCTGTTACCTGATCCAGCTCTGAGGCACTGGCAATTCCTTGGACTAACAGATCAATTCCGGCAAACATACTTAGCAATCCCATACAGGCAACACTTATATAGCGCATTTTTCTAAAGATGCTCAAAAAAAGACAGAGAACCAGTAACGGTAAAATATAGGCTGATGTAACTGCCAGGTTGAGCAATCCCAGAGTAGAACAAGTACCAATATTGGCTCCCAAGATAATGCCTAATGCCTGCCGAAAAGACATATAATCCGCACTCACCAAACCAATCGTGATTAAACAAACCGTTGTACTGCTTTGAAATGCAGCTGCGGCCACTATGCCTAATAACAATCCGCGCCAAGGCGTTTTCGTTAGCTTCTCTAACGCTATGCGCATCTGGTGCCATAATGCCTTTTGCAACCCATAACGCATTACAAAGATACCACCTAACAGCATACCAATACCTAGAAAAACTGCCAACATACTTGTACCCTCCAACATAGGCTTTCTTCTACCATATGACGGAAGGTTTCTCGGTATGTTTAACACCTATTCTTTTCACACAATAGTTTTACGACTGCGACTGTTGCTGCGGACAGGTTCTAAACATAAAAACAAAGAATACCAGAACGCCTAGCAGTATAAGTATACTGCCAGTAAAGAGGAATACAGAAGCAATTCCCAGCCACGAGCTAATTACACCGCCCAAAACAGGCCCCAGCATCTGTCCCAGCTGGTTAGCTGTTGTTGTCAAGCCAAAGACACGCCCCTGCGCATCGGCATCGGCGGAAGATATGGCGATTGCATTAATGGCTGGAAAAACCCCCACAATAAATAATCCATAAAAAAACTGCAGCACACCGAATTGATAAATATCACTGGCAAAAAACTGCCAAAGATTAAATACTCCGGCACCTAAAAAAGCAATAAGCATAATTTTAAAAAAACCTCGTGTTTGTCCCAAACGGCCCCATACGGGCGCGGCCAGTGCTCCGGCAATACCAGCCAAACTAAATACCAAACCGGCTTTTAACGCAACACCTTCCATGCTTCCCTGCAGTTCAGCCACATATAAGGCAATGACCGGCTGCAACACCATACCCACAGCTTGCACCGCAAATAACAGCAGCATCATCTGCACTAACTGACGGTTGGCAAGTGAGGTTTTCAAATCCTCCAGCATGCTGCCCTGCTCCTGACAAGCAGAACCATTCTCCGTCTCCGGCTCCACCACTAGCCATCCTACTAGCAAAGTGCTGCAAAAAATGATCCCGGCAGCCACCACAAAGGACAGGCGCATCCCAAAAACGTGTGAAAGTGTACCTCCCACCAACGGCCCTAAAATACCGCCAATTAACAATGTAGTTTGCATAATACCCAGACTAAACCCCAAATGTTCTTTGGGTGTTGACGCAGCTACAATCGCCATCGCTGCCGGAACAAAGCCGTTAGCAAAACCCTGCAGCAACCTTACAAAAAACAAATCCAGCGGGTTTCGCACCAGTGACCCCAGAAAGTAGACCACCGCCAAGCTGAAACCTGACCGCATAACCATCCGGCGTCGACCGCTTTTATCAGCGCACCGCCCCCAGTAAGGAGCCAGCACAGCAGCGACCAAAAACGTAACCGAAAGCACCAGTCCTGACCACATATTTACATCCTGAGAACTGGCCCCAATATCCAAAAGATATAACGGCAAAAACGGTATAAGCATAGTATAACTTGAGCCTGACAACATCACGGCAAAAGCTAAAGTCCAAAGATTTCTACGCCAATTCAAAGCTACACTACTCCTTCCTTATTAACCTTACACCTTACGATTCATCTAATTGTAACACAAAAAATACCTTACGCGAATACATGCTGCCACTATGGGAATTATCAGAAAAAAAAGCACCCATAACCTACCTTGTCAGTAAGTTACGGGTACTTCGATGATCTGCAGCTTTATTCTGCACCATTATCTAGTTTCCAAAAACACAAGGCTTTCAGATCTTCCGTGCTTGCTTCCCAGCTTCCGCAGTCGGACGCTTTGACCACCAAGTAGCAAGCAAGGGGCCAGAGATATTGTGCCATACACTAAAAACAGCACTTGGCAAAGCGGCTACCGGTGTTAAATGAACCATTGCCAGCGCAGCTCCCAAACCGGAGTTTTGCATGCCAACTTCAAATGAAATGGCCCGAGCTTTATAGTCACTCATGCCACATAGTTTAGTGGCTACCCCATAAGCGATCAAATAACCGAGTAAATTATGAAGCATTACACCAAGAACAACAATACCTGCCATCGAAGCCAGTTTCTGAGCACTAGCTGCTACAACAGCAGCTACAATGGTAATAATGGCAATAACAGAGATAAGAGGAACAACTTTTGCCAGCTTCTCAACTGTTGAGTTAAATAAATGCCGCAGAATTACCCCAGCAATAATTGGCAGCAATACAATCTTCAAAATATCAATTAAAAGTGCAGTAGCATCAACAGGAATATATTTTCCGCCTAAGGCCAGGAACAAATAGGGCGTAATGAAAGGCGCAATCAATGTAGTGACCGAACTTACAGTTACCGATAAAGCCACATCCCCTTTGGCTAGGTATGTCATAACATTAGAAGCTGTACCACTTGGCACACAGCCTACCAGGATAAAGCCTGCCGCCAATTCCGGACTGACTCCCATTCCGCCAGCAATAGCAAAACCCAGCAAAGGCATAATAATAAACTGCAGCAGAACACCAATAACCACATCGCGTGGCCGATCGAAAACAGCAGCAAAATCACTTTTTGTCAGCGTTAAACCCATTCCCAGCATGACAATACCAAGCAGCTGCGGAATAAATGGAGCGGCAACTTTAAACGTCCCGGGGTTAAAATACGCAAGTGCTGCAGCCACAATGACCAAACCTGCGAAATAATCGCCAAAAAACTTAACTACCTTCTCTATATACGTCATATTCTCCCTCCACCTTTGTATGTAAAAAAAATAAAGACTACATACCGTAGCAAGACCATGCCCGAAAACTTCTTTTAGACGAGATTTTCCCGCCAACTTGTCCCTCCTTTTTTATTCACCCTATTATCTCAGTATATTTGTGTTTTGTCAATAGACTCTATGTCTGCATGTCTTTGTAACACTGTCACTTTTGTCTCATTAACGTGTTTGAGTAAATAGTTGTCTACAGCTCTTCTTTTCAAAATAAAAGCAGGGGCCGCCTTAAAGGCGGTCCCTTGCTTTTATTTTGCATTAGGCACTTATTCCTGGTTTATTTGTTTCAGAAGTGTCTGTTTCAAAACCAGCGCTGACTAATTTGGCAATGACCAAATCACCAGATACATTCAAAGTCGTTCTGCACATATCCAGGAATCTGTCAACGCCGAGAATCAATCCTAAGCCTTCTACCGGAATGCCAACATTTACACACAAAATAGCAATGATTGGCAAAGTACCGCCAGGAACACCTGCTGTACCGATACCGCCTAAGACGGCAGTTAAAACAACTACCACTTGCTGACCAAATGTCAAATCAATGCCGAATACCTGAGCTAAGAACAGCAAAACAGCACCTTCATACAATCCTGAGCCGTTTTGGTTAGCAGAAGCACCGCAGGTTAGTACAAAACGTGAAATTTGCGGAGGAAGCTTGCATTTTTTTTCTGCAACTTCTAAGGCAATCGGCAAAGTAGCATTGGAAGAAGCGGTTGAAAATGCATATACATAAGCCTCTTGGCAATTTTTAAAGTACGTCCAGGGATTTGTTTTGGCAAAAACCTTAAGACAAAGGGCATATACTACAAATTGCTGAATTAATAAACTTACTACAACAACGCCGACAAAGTAAGCGACGTTTGCTAGGAAGCCGGCACCCATACGGTAGGTAGTATTGAATACAATAGCAAAAATACCGTAAGGAGCGATTTGCATTGCCCAATCAATGACTTTTAATGAACAATTGTAAATGGCCTCAAGCGTTTTAACGAAGGGATGATTTTCATCTTTAACGCAGATACTCAGAGCATAACCGAACATCAACGCAAATACCATCACAGCAATAATTTCGCCGTTGAAGGCTTTTGCAGCAGAGTCGATCGGATTTTGCGGAATCAAATCCGTAATATACGTAGTCCATGGCTTTGCTTGCGCAGCTTGCATGTTTTTGTCTATTGTGATAACGGCCTGATTTTTGGCAAGCTGAGTCGGGTCAAACTGGAGGCCAACACCTGGCTGCATAACGTTGGTCATCAATATGGCAATAAAAACTGCAATTGCGCTTAACAGGATGGTAAATGCCAAGGATCTTACGGCAACTTTTCCTAAACTGCGGCCCTTGCCCAGCTCGTAAACGCCAAGCATTAGCGCCGAAACCAGCAAAGGAACAACAACCATGAAAATCGTTTTAAGGAAAATAGAGCCAACCAAGGTACACACTTCTGTCCATGTTTTCATCCATGGAAAAACTTTTTCAGGTAAAGTATAATACGCAATAAGACCAACAATAACACCAGCACAGAAGCCTAAAATAAGTTTTTGATATTGTTTCATTCTCATCCTACCTTTCATAAAAGTACTGAGTCTCCGCTTACACTACTTTTTTCCGATCCGCTTACTTGCCCTCATACTTGATCTTTTTGTCCTTATACTGCGGACAGGCAAAAGTATCCCGCCAATATACTTTTTGTAATCATCTCCTATCATAATGGTAATGTTAACCTAAACTGGAACATATTACATTTACTTTTTCATTATAACTCATAGCTGCCTGCAATTTATAGTCCATTTACTAAAATATACAAAAAACAATTTAGTATTTTTAGAATATTCATAAGTATTCCATGGATGGACATGTACAATTCCGCGTTCTTACCAGCTATTTACTTTTAACCTAATATGTTACATTTTTAACAAATCAGCGCGTTTAGCCCGCTGTACTAACATGGATGAACCACTCCCGCGTTCCGGAACAGAATCTAGCGGTATATTTAGTTCACGGGCAATAAGTTCTCTAACCCGTGAACCACAAAAGGCACCCTGACATCTTCCCATACCAGCACGAGTCCGCAGGCCAACAGCCGCAACTGATTTTACCGGAATGCCCCTGTGCAGACAATCAATAATCTCAGCTTCTGTCACCTGTTCACAGCGGCAGATAATATGACGGTCTGGTTCTGTGGCGTTAATATCACCAGCAAACGTTGCATCTTTTTTTCTGATAATTGGTTTTCTGTATGGTTCAAACGCTGGATCAGGCTGTAATGACAATCCAGCAGCCTCTAGAACGTCAAGAACCTGCAAGGCAATTGCTGGCGAAGAGGTTAGACCTGGCGAGTCGATTCCAACCAAATTGATAAACCGTTTTACGGCACTTTCCTCAATAACCCAGTCTTTTTTATTTGATACTGGCCGGTTTCCGGCAAATGACTTAAGCGCCTTACGCATGGTAAAGCCGGGAACAGATTTGCGTGCTGTTTCCACAATGTACTCCAGCGTTTTTTCATCTGTGCCCAAGTCTTCCTTATCATCAATCTCTTCGGCATTCGGGCCAATCATTAAGTTGCCATGATAGGTTGTTGTTACCAGGATGCCTTTGCCCAGCTTTGTCGGAACCTGAAAAATGACTGAGTTAACCAGATAATTTTGCTCTTTGTCCAGCAAAACATATTGACCACGCCGGGGACTAATGTGATAATCATCAATTCCTACCAACCGCGCAATCTGATCACTATGAATCCCAGCAGCATTGACCACATAACGCGCCGCTACCGCATCACCATTATTGGTTGTAATAATAAAATGATCTGTCATTTGTTGTATCTGAGTCACTTCTGTTTCCAGTTTAAGCTCCACACCATTAGCAATGGAATTCTCCGCCAACGCCTGTGCAAATTCATAAGGAGAGGTAACCCCAGCATTTTCGCAATATAATGCGGCCTTTACCTCCTGACTTATATACGGTTCCAATTCCCGCGCCTTGTCGCCATCAATAATTTGCAAACCGCGCACACCGTTTTGCTTGCCATATTGAGCAAGCTCATTCAATGTCGCTACTTCTTCGTCCTGAAAAGCCAAAACAAGCGAACCTGTTTTTCGATAGCCAAAATTTAACTCTTCATTCAGTTGCTCGTACATCTGATTGCCCTTGACACACAGCTGTGCCTTTAAGGTACCTGGTTTATCAGAATAACCGCCATGGACAATGCCGCTATTGGCTTTCGAGCAACCACAGCCGACATCATCTTGGCGCTCAAGCACACATACCTTCAACTGATACCGTGACAATTGCCGGGCAATATTCAATCCGACGACCCCAGCACCAATAATACAGACATCAATCATTTCTCATGCCCCCTATTTTCTATGTAATTTATTTCTATTAATATTTATTATCTGTTTTTTCGTGAATTCCTGCTTTATAATCTAAAATCAAATTGACCGCAAAAAGGCCTGAACCTCGCATCGCAAGGTTCAGGCCTTCTATTATTTTAATCCATATTCCAAAGCTTTAAATAACCGTATCCACCAAACCGCCTACACCATAAAGTTGACTGAATGAAGCAGGAAATATACTGCTGAAATATTGGTTGATCAGCGCCTGATACTGTGAATTTTTAGTAAGCTGGTCAACATAATTATTCGAATTCACCATAGCCGCCATGGGCTGTGCCAGAGTGTTTGTGGATACTTTAGCTACTTTACTTGCTAACCCGCTAGTACTACCTAGAGTAGTCTTTACGCCTGATAAGTTGCTGCTAATAGCTTCCTCCAGCTTATCTGTATCTACTGTCAGTGTCTTATCTTTATTAATCGTAATCCCAATATCGCCCAGCCTAGATTTATTGTCACTCGCCGCTTGCGTCAAGTTTTTAAGTAGCCGTTTATTTACCAGATCGCTGTTATCCTGTAGAGTGTCAACCGTATCATTATATTTATCCGCAAAATCCTTTACAGCACTGACAATAGCACTACTATCTGATTTTTTAAATACAC
>Ga0316604_10003623_pt1 | contig 10732 bp, 8 predicted proteins | sample OWC_soil_day20_C_FD_207650 | JGI IMG/M metagenome (GOLD analysis project Ga0316604, IMG submission 207650) | Wetland soil microbial communities from Old Woman Creek delta, Ohio, United States - OWC_soil_day20_CT | ecosystem: Environmental > Terrestrial > Soil > Wetlands | place: USA: Ohio... | reverse complement strand
TGATCGGTAGAAGTCCGGGCCGCCAAAAATGAGTATACCTCTTCCACCGCCAAGGCCAAATGCATCGCTTCGGCCCGTCCCATCCCGTATGCCTGCACTGACTGTTCCACACAACCTGTTGCGATTGGCAAAAATGCAGCCTGCAGCGGCATACTCAATTCGATATTTTGTCGATGCGGCACCGTCGCATCCCTCCCGTCCACTTCATTTAATCCCGCTTATCCCGCGCAAGCCGCAGCAATAAATTCCCCGTCACCTGTCGCCGGTAATCGGCGCTAGCTCTGACATCATCAATGGGGCATACCGCCGCAGAGGCAAGTCGCCCCGCTTCGCGCAAACAATCAATTGACAGGGAGCGTCCGGCGAGGTACGCTTCAACATCAATCGCCCTGACTACAGTCGGGCCGACACTTCCCCAAGCCATCTTGATGTTTTTTATCGCCCCGGCTTCACCGAGTTCAAACCGCGCCGCCATGCTCGCCACCGCAATCGCCATCGCCTTGCGCTTTCCCACCTTGTAATACACGGAATGCGTTCCGTCGACAGGCCTGGGTACTCTGACTGCGGTTACTATTTCATCGGGCTGCAATGTTGTTTTTCCCGGACCGGTGATAAATTCTGCAATGGATTGACGTCGACGTCCACTAGTATTGGCAATTTCCACCTCGGCAGCAAAAACATAAAGCGGCGGCAAAGTATCCCCCGCCGACGAAGCCGTGCACACATTTCCAACCAAGGTTGCACTGTGCCGAACCGGAGGCGAAGCAAGCACTGACAGTGCTTCAAACAATGCCGTCAGCTCAGTTTTGATCGTGTCGCATTCCAACAATTGCTGCAACGTCACGGCGGCCCCGATCACGATCTCATCATCCAATACATCCAGTCGCTGCAGTTCAGCAATCCGTTCGATACAAAAAATCACCGTCGGTTTCTGTCCTGTTTTGCGTATTTTAACCAGCAAATCGGTCCCGCCCGCCATAATGAGGTCGCCGGGCGTTTCCGTTCTAAGTTTCTGAAGTTCTTCCAGTGTTCGGGGGAACAGCACATCCATCAGCTCATCCCCCCGTGCAGAGTTCGAGCGGCTGCCATCACGGCGTCGACAATTTTTTGATAGCCGGTGCAGCGACACAAGTTGCCACTTAATTCCCGGCGCACTTCTTCGCGCGTCGGTTCAGGAATGCGACGCAGTAAATCCAGTGTTGCCAAAACCATTCCCGGCGTGCAAAAACCGCACTGTACGGCGCCGTGTTCGACAAATGCCTGCTGAACGACATGAAGTTCTCCATTCGACGCCAAGCCTTCAATCGTCAGTAAGGTTCGCCCTTCAAGTTGCGCTGCCAGCATCAGGCAGGACAGGCGACTTTCGCCATCCACCAGAATAGTGCAGGCGCCACATTCACCCGAGCCGCAACACTCTTTCGTTCCACTCAGTCCCATATCTTCACGCAGCAAATCGACCACTCGTCGATCCGGCGAAGTTTCTACGCTGAGATTTTTCCCATTGAGTATAAAATTCAACGTCATGGCCTACCCTCCTGCCCCGTCTGACGCAATGCAGCCAACACTTTTTCCGCGCTCATCGTTTCGGCGGTGATTCGGACACCCGTTGCGACCGCAATGGCATTCGCAATAGCTGGAAATACGCCATCAATCCCGATTTCACCGACCCCCTTCATTCCAAATGGTCCGTCTTTTTCATCAGGAGTAACCGGCTCGGTCACCATATCCGGTACATCGAGCGCCGTCGGCAAAATATAGGTGCTGAAATCTCCCGTCAGAATCCGTCCATCTGCAACGGCAAATTCTTCAAACAGTGCATAGCCAAGTCCCTGCGCAGCGCCGCCCTGCACCTGCTGCTCATAGGCCTGAGGATTCAGAACCCGCCCCGCATCCACGCAATTCAGCATATCACAAACAGCAGTTTCACCCGTGAGCGTGTCTACTTCCACAGTAACAAGTTGCGCGCCATACGTAACAACTCGGTGGGGAAATCCGTGCATGCGTAAATTTTCTCCACTTGCTATCGGCTGATTATTTACTGGGCAAGTATAACTGTGAGTTGCCGTTCGTTCTGAAGTATCCATCATCGTGGCGACCAACGATAGCGGTACACTGCGCCCAGAAGGCAGATGTCTCGCTACGCCCGGCAAAAGCGCAATCTCTTCGATCGGAACGCTGTGAAGTAATTGAAAAGAGATCATCAATGCCGCCCGGGCGCGAATCCTGTCCCGTAATAATTCCGCTGCGCCAATCATCGCATTGCCATAGGTAAACGTCGTGCGACTGGCTGAGGAAGATGCGGAGGGCAACGTTCTGGCCGTATCCGGCAAAACAAGATCCATTATTTCATGGGGTTGACAGAGAATATGCCCCGCTATCTGCGCATAGGTGCTGGCATTGCCCTGTCCCATATCGGATACGCCTGCATAAACACGAAATTTACCATCGGTCAGGATTTCCAGTTTGGCATTTGCATAGTCAGCAATCGCCGGGCCGAATCCGACACTGTGGTAAATCGTCGCAATCCCAACGCCTCTGCGCTTAAACGCAGGCGCACTTTCGCCCCATTTTGTCCGCTGACGCCACAACGGATGCCGCTCCAGTTGGTCCAGACATTCCAAAATTCCTGTCGTCTGTGTCAGCAACACGCCGGTCGGCGAGGTGTCCCCTCTGCGCACCGCATTTTTTCGCCGCAATTCGAGCGGATCAAATCCTCCCGCTTTGGCGAGTTCATCTATCACTTGCTCCATCGCCGCTGCCGCTTGTGGCACACCAAAGCCTCGGAAAGCGCTTGAAACCGGATTGTTGGTATATACGGCCGAACCAAGGATTGATACATTGGGTATCCGATAAGGCCCGCCTGCATGTTCCATGGCCAAAGCAAACACTTCACTGCCCAAAGAAGCATAAGCTCCGGTATCAAACAGCAATCGGCAGGATAGCGTCTGCAGAACCCCGTCCTGATCACAGCCAACGGTATACTCTGCACGCAACGGATGCCGTTTGGTCCCTGCCAGGATGCTCTCTTCCCGCGAGTAATAAATCTTTACCGGCCGTCCGCCGCTGTGCATCGCCGCCAGCGCCAGGAACCCCTGAACGGTAACGCCATCTTTGCCGCCGAAGCCACCGCCAAGGCAGGGAGCGACAACATGAATCTTTGCCGGAGATATTCCTAGCGCCTCCGCCAGCTCCAACCGGTCGCGAAAAGGCGTCTGGGTGGAAACCGTCATCGACAAGGTTTCGTCCTCTTCCATCCAGGCTACCCCGGTCTGCGTCTCCAAAAAGGCATGCTCCTGCCAACCAGTCCGAATCTTCACCGTGGCCTGAAACGCGCACTTTTCAAGATTCGCCGCTCCGTTGCCGCAAACAATCTCACTTTTGATCAGCACATTCCCTGCCGGACGGGTTGGATGCAAAATTGGCGCACCCGTTTCCAGCGCCGCTTCGGGATCAAATACAGGCGGCAACGGCTCATATTCAACCCGGATAGCCGCCAAGGCCTCCGTGAGGGCTGCTTTGCTCTCAGCCACCACTAAGGCCACGGCATCTCCATAGTGCCTGACCGTTTTATCCGCCAGAATTGGTTGATCCTTTTCAAAGATCCCCAATCGGTTGCTGCCCTTGATATCCCTGTGGGTTAATACGGCTGTCACACCCGTAAGCTTGCTTGCGGCTAAGCCATCTATCGCCAAAATATTGGCATGAGGAAAATCAGACCGCTTGACTCCCACCCACAGAAAGCCCTCCGGGTACAAATCTGCCGCAAAATTTTCGGCGCCCGTTACTTTTGTCAAAGCATCAATGCGCGGGGCAATGACGCCAATCTCCCGCACCTCATGATTCTGCATATTTTTATTGCCCAACATGTTGCTCAACATACTCAATAGCTGTCTCTAACGTCTTGAGTTTCCGAATATCCGAACCGCGCATGACAAAACCAAACGCATCTTCCATATCCGCTAGAATCCAGCTGAATGCCAATGAATCGGCGCCCAACATTGCCAGTTCCTGTGTTGGATCAAGAGTTGCGGGGTTTACGCCTAGAACCCGTTTCGCAATAATCTCCCGAAGTGCGGATTCTATTTGCTGTTTATCCATCTTCATTGCTTCTCCCTCATTTCTTCTACTGCCATGTCGCGCAGTTTGAATTTCTGCACCTTGCCGCTGGCTGTCAGCGGGTACGCCTCCACAAAAAAGAACATAGCCGGCACCTTGTTGATGGCGATTCGTTCCCGACAATATCGTTTCATTTCCAGCACGCTAGCGCTCTGTCCCTGCCGGAGACGAACAAAAGCTACCAGGTCTTCTCCGTAATAATCACAGGGAATCCCGACCACCTGCGCATCCAAAATTTTGGGGTGCGTCATCAAGAACGCCTCGATTTCAGCCGGATAAATGTTCTCGCCGCCCCGGATGATCAAGTCTTTGATCCGTCCGGTGATGGCGCAATACCCCGAGGAGTCAAGCGTTGCCAAATCTCCAGTGTAGAGCCAGCCTGCCGAATCAAGAGCCTTGGCCGTCTGTTCTTCCATTTTGTAATACCCTGTCATCATCGATGTCCCCCGGATGCAAAGTTCCCCTGCGACTCCCTCTGGCGCGATTTCACCGGTTTGCGGATCAATAACCTTCACTTCATAGCTGGGCATGGCGTTACCCACACTGCCGACCCTTCGTCCCACAGAATCTGACGGCGCATTCATGAGACTAACCAAAGCCTCTGTAGATCCATACAAAATTCCGAATTCCGGCGCACCCAGCTTCTCAATCACAGCTCTGACTAATTCCGGCGGGCAAAAAGCTCCCGCCACGTTTCCTCCGCGCAGCGCCGACAAGTCATAGGGACGGCGCGTCATTTCTTCGAGGGCAGCCACGAACATTGTCGGCGTTCCCGACACCGTGGTTGCCCGACTCATCTCCATCGTCCGAAGCATTTCCTGCGCCCGGAAACGTTCCACAACCGCCACCTCTGCCCCCACGATTAATGCGGAAATAGTAGTGAGACAGCCATATGCATGAAAAAACGGCAGCGGCACACATACAACATCTTCCGACATCAATCCCTGCCGCTCTGCAATAGCCCGGGTGTTTTCAATATAAGCCGCATGGCTGAGCATTGCGCCCTTCGGCGCTCCGGTAGTTCCGGACGTATATTGAAGGGTAAAAATATCGCTTCCGGATACCGATTGTTCCCTTTCCTTCAATGAATCGTCAGCAATCTTTGATCCACCTGCTAAAAACTCCGCCCAGCTCAGCATTCCCGACTGGGACGTTTCGTCCAACAGCACTACATACTGAAGCTGCGGCAGTTGCTTCTTTATTTCTTGCAGAGCTTCCACATACGCTCCTGGCCGTCCAACGCCGCTGACTAAAAACAGCAAACGGGTATCCGACTGCTGCAAAACATATTCCAACTCACAGGCGCGATAGTTGGTATTGACCATCACCAACGGGACACCCGCCAGCGCGCAACCGAACTCAATCGTCATATACTCCGGAATATTCGGAGCCCAGATCGCAGTATGGTCTCCCCGTTCAATCCCGAGCCCCATGATGGCTTTGGCCACCTGCGCTGCTGCACTCTGAAATTCCGCATAGGTCAGGGCCAGTTGCCGCTGTGGAAACAGCAACGCAACCTTGTTCGGATAGTCTTGCGACGTTTTGTGCAATAAATCGCCCATCGTCCGAATGCAGACCATCTCCCGATCCTGCCGGATCATCTCGCAGAGCTTCCGGGCCCTTTTGGTGAGTAAAAAGATTTGTTCAAAATCAGGAGCGTTCAGCGTTTTCTGCATCAACAAGCCATCATCATCAAACCACCGGGGTAATGCGCCCCCGATAAAATAGCCACACCGCCTGAGAATCTCCACGGCCGTCCCGACCCATGGTTCAGTCAGTCGCAAAAATACCTGCCGGATGACAGTCCCCGCGGAGGAAGCTTCGCTTTCTAGCACCGCCAACCGGCCTTCGAAGTCACCACCAACCCGGTCAAAAGTCAGCCGGGCTACCCCAGCTTCGCCAAACACGCACAAAAATGCCTGCGTTTCCACATGCGCCGGCAGCGGGGCGGTTGAAACTTCAAACGTATGCCCCCACTCCGGCGCTTCATAAAGAAACCGCAGGATTTCTTCGTATACTGGCGGCAAATACAGGGTCTGCGGACGCGGCTGAAACGACCGGCACACCACCAGCGCCGACACTCGCCCCTTGCAAACCGGAGGTCCGCTCAATGCCTTGACATAGGACTCGGCAGGCATCAGCTCCACTTCCAGCGCCATCTCAATGAACTGATTATCCCTGACCATCTGCTGCGAGAAAAGATGGTTGCATACCGCTTCGCCCCAAATCGCCTCCATGCCATTTCGGCGGGGGATGGAGGCCACCGACTGTTCCATCAGCTGAAACGCAATATCCGTTTGTCTGAAGTCATGACGCACCATTAACTGACCGTGCTCATAAAGTCCCGGGTTCGGCGGCGATGACCGATAGAACGCGACATGACCGACGACAGATCCATCCGACGCCCGCGCTACCATCCGCCACGCTTCTCCTGCCGCCTCCTGACGAATCAATGCCTGTGGATCGTAAACCGTCCTGACCGGATAATTTTCCCCATAGACTGCCCGGTACAGGTCTGTCACTCCACTGGCGTCCTGCGGGCGAAAGGCATCAATCTCCCAGGCCTGCTCCACTTCATCCCTACCCCTTTATACCTGTTCTTGTGCAATTTGCTGATTGCAAGGTTGCCAATTTTTCCGTTTCAATGCGTCGCCTGCTAGCCGCTAGCAGTTTCTTCAAAAGAAACGCGGCAAGCAAAGCCGTCCCCGCGGTGGCTGCCGGATGACTCCAGTATACCCCGGTCTGTCCCCAATGCGCGGCAAATGCATTGGCCAAAGGAATCCGCAGACAAATCAAATACAAAAATCCCATTACCATCATGTATACAGGATGCTTGGTTCCCTGCGACATTCCGTTCACGGCGTATAACAGCGGTGAAAACAGCATGGATATGCCGGAAGCTTGCATGGCAATGCCGCCCAACAATTGAAGTTCCGCCGTTGGACGAAACAATCCGATCAGTTCCTGTGGAAAAAAGAAAAACAGGGCTGCAACCGGCGTGATGATTCCCCAGGCGACCATGAGAAAAAAGTTCAATCCTTGGCGCACCCGGTTGTAATCAAGCCGCCCCAAATTGAATCCGGTAAAAGTGGCCAGCGCATTACTCAGACCCATGACAGGCAGCATTACCATCATTTCCGAACGGGACATCAAATTCCAGGCGCCGATTGCCCCCGGACCGAAGCGCGACAAAATCCCGTTCAACATTATCAATGCTACCGGACTGACGAGATACGCCGCAGTCACGAACATTCCCTGCCCCAGAATCTGCCGCCACGCTCGGAGAAATCCCTGATAAGGAAAGAAACCCATTTTTTCAGCGAACAATTCATGTAGTTTGTAGCTGAGGTAGATGCCGGAGGCGCTTTGCCCAATCAGCGTTCCAACAGCAGCCCCGGTTACGCCCCAACCCAAACCAAAAATGAACAGCGGATCGAGCGCCATATTCAGCAAATTTCCCAACAGCATCGCTTTCATCGGGGTCATCGTATCGCCTCGCGAAGTAAACAACGCTTCAACCGTCATCACATATCCCATCACCGGAAACCCTGCGACCAACCAGAATATATATCCTCCACCTTGGTCGGCAATCGATGGGTCAGCGCCAATTCCCAAGTAAAATAAGCGACACACGCTGGGTATCATCAAGAATAGAAACAATCCCATGAACAGTGTCATCAGCGGCAATACCGCCGAGGCCGTGCGGCGGGCTCCATCTTCGTCGCCTTTGCCTCTGGCGTAGCTCATCAGAATCACGCTGCCCATGGCAATCCCTTTGGCCATCGACAAAGCCAGATAGCCCAACGGTAATGCCATCGATACGGCAGCCAGCGGGACTTCGCCCAACCAGGACACAAAGATGGTCGAAACGTATGAATAAAGGTTTTGAAAAAAAAGAGACACCATCAGAGGAAGCGCCAAGCGCCCAAGCACATGGGACACTTTTCCCCGAGCCATATCTACTGCATGCGCCACGTTCACTTCACTCTCCTCCGCTGTTATTTTCGTCAACTGGCCCTGATTTCCTGCTGTCTAAACAAATCCGTTGCAGGATTTTCATCATTTGACTTGTTTTTTTTGGGATATATCTGAACTTTACATGACCACAATGAAGTGTGCCTGCGAGCAGGTATATCAGTACAGCGTGGTGAAAAAGTTATTCAGTGACCGATTTTACCGGTAATCGCAACGAAATATGATGCCAATCGTTTGAATTTATGAATCTTGCTGGAAATAAAGTGAGCACAATGGTAAAATGTTACTGTAAAAATCCAAATATTTCTAAAACAAACCAGTTTTGCGCAAAAATTCTCTTCCCCTGGAATCCGGGGTAGAATTATTCGGACCGGTGCTACAACCGAATACTCCAGAAAGAAGCGTTCTTGAATGAATTCAATGGATCTTACATTTAGAAAAATTTGCTTGCAGGATAAGGAAAAAATAGAGTCTCTCGCCTTACAAGACGGAACCAAAAGCTGCCAGCATACTTTCGCAAACATTTATTCGTTGCGGGAAAAATATGAGACACAGATATCTTTTTATAACGAAATGGTGCTTTTACGAATACCCATAATGGACGAAGCAGGCTATGAAGCCTATCGTTTCCCTTTTGGCGGTTCTAATATTCTAGATACCGTTCAAAGAATACTGGCGCATGCTGACCATAACAATAATAAGTGCTTGTTTTATAATATCACCGAGGAACAGCACGAATTTTTGGAAAGCGAAATGCAAAACCAATGGGTTTTTGAGGAAAATAGAAACTGGGCCGAATATATTTATAAATCTGAGAAGTTCAATAACTACCCAGGTGATGTTCTGAGAAAAAAACGTCAACATCTCCAAAAATTTAACAGGCTTTACGATAACCGATATGCGATAGAAAAAATTTCCCAAAACAATATAGAGGAAATAAAAGCCTATCAAGCAAAATGGCTGTTTCAGAAAGTAAGTCCGCAGAATAACTTTGCAGACTTAGGCGCCGCCAATTTATGTTTTGAAAACAAGAAAATACTTAAAGAATTGGCTTGTTTTAATGAATTGGGCTTGCATGGAGTTGCGTTAAGAATTGACGGAATCATCCGCGGATATTGCTACGGAACGGCAATAACGGATGATACCATTGATTATTTGGTGCTTAAGGGAGATCGGGATATACACGGATCTTACACAGTGCTGACTCATTCGTTTGTCTTAAAATGTTATAGCCATGGTTACAGATTCATCAATTTCGAAGAAGATCTCGGTTTGTCCGGGTTACGTCAAATGAAAAATTCTTATGTCCCGGACTTACTTTTGTTCAAATATATAGCCAGACAATGCTAGCACAGAAGGGCATTTATTAGTTATGAACAGAGTGCAAGCCAATCTTTTATTGCTTAGTGTTAGTTTCTTGTGGGGAATACAATATTTTTTTATAAAGGATGTAGAAATCGCCACTTTTGCATTTCTAACCCTTACATACGGATTTGGGTTTTTACTACTACTACTACCCTTTTGGCGTAAATTAAGCGGTTTCACAAGAGAAGTTGCTTTGCAAAGCTCTATATTGGCGCTGGTATTAGTTTCTTTTAATCTGCTCTTATGTGAAGGGCTTCAACTTCTGGAGGCTTCTTTTGTATCGTTTGCGATCAATGCCGCTTATCTTATTTTCATTTTGTTGTTTACACACTTTTTAAAAGGATCAATAACAAAAAGTAATTGCATTGGCGTATTAATGGTAATAGGTGGGTTGGCATTAATTACCGGCCATATTGAAAACCTTCACTCATGGCTTGGCTTGGCTAAAATTGTGGCTGCTGCCGCTTTATTTGCCTTGCATGTGCTTCTTGTAGGTAGGATTGCAAAAAGCACTGACACTCTGGTATTATCCATCGGCCAAATGTTTTTTTGTACGATCTTTTGCTTTGTGGGATGGCTTCTTCTATATCCGGAAACTTTTGGTCAAATAACTTTGGCAGGAGAGTTTTGGCTCAATGTGCTGCTAATTGCCGTTTTTATCAGAGGTTACACGACGATTGCGCAGATTTATGCTCAAAAAATTATTTTACCTATCGATGCATCATTAATTCTTTCCTTAGAAATCGTATTCACGTTGGTTTCTTCTACTTTTTTGTCTTCATTACTTGGACTTGTTTCAGAAGATCTGAGCTTTCACAAAGTAGCTGGTTGTTTAGTTATTTGTTTAGGATTGATTGTATCATCTTGCAACTCACTCGAGAATATTTCTTTGCTTAGGAAATCCGTGTAGACGCTATTATCGTTTCAGTTGAGCGCAAATCGCAAATGGGCTATATGCAACTTTCGAATCTTGTGAAGAACATTCATTATTTTTTTTGGAGAATGACAGTATAAATATTCATTTACCCACGGGCTAACGTGTTCAAGCCGCTCCGCTCAATCCATAATTTACCAGTATCCTCACCACATTTTTAGAATATCAAAATATATAACATTTAGAACACATTCAAAAGGGACCGTATGAAATTGATGGACTGTACCACAAAAAACGGACATTGGAAAAAAAGGACCTCCTGTCGTAGGATAACTATGACAGGAGGTTTTACTTATGGGGAAACGTTATGGACAAACTATCATCTTAGACGTGTTAAAAATG